>Ga0208297_1000161_pt1 | contig 173744 bp, 153 predicted proteins | sample LMS_cellobiose_e_FD_187367 | JGI IMG/M metagenome (GOLD analysis project Ga0208297, IMG submission 187367) | Rumen-fistulated moose microbial communities from Alaska, USA - LMS_cellobiose_enrichment (SPAdes) (version 2) | ecosystem: Host-associated > Mammals > Digestive system > Stomach >... | reverse complement strand
TGATTTTTCACACAGGGTCAAGCATTTCTCTGCTTGACAAATGAACGAACAACAATTATATTAAGAGGAAAGATTCAGGTTAGATTGATGTGCGGAATGTTTTACCCACAAAAATCCCTGAAGGACCAAATTATAAGGAGTGCGGATCATCATGAGTTTTTCAATCAAGTCGTCTTGCGGAGCAAAGCGTTTCTTCACCCTGATCGAGCTGCTGGTCGTCATCGCCATCATCGCGATCCTCGCTTCCATGCTGCTGCCTGCGCTGCAGCAGGCGAGGGGCCGGGCCCGGACAGCCGCCTGCGTCAACAACTTCAAGCAACTGGGGATGATCTTCCAGCAGTACGCCGAAGACAGCGGCGGATTCCTGCCCCACAAGACCACCGAGGGGGGAACGCCGCTCCGCCGCTACAAGTCATGTCTGTGGCGGTATGACCAGAAGCTGTGGAACTTCCCCCATGCCGAAGAGCATCTGGGCGGCTGGGACAGAAACAACGCCACCAAGATCTGGAACAAGGGCAAATATATCTGTCCCGGCGCGGAACTGGCCGAGTTCGACGTCATGGTCAAGGCGGGCATGAACACCGCCACCAATGTGTATTACAACTCCTTCGGCATCTGCCATGCCTTCATCCAGCGGGGAAAAGACCAGGAGGGCGCCATTCCCAAACTGAACATGATCCGGTTCCCCTCGAAGCTCTTCTACATGGCCGACAGCAACGGCGGTCGGCAGTTGAGCTACGACAGCGATCCCTCCCAGAAAGGCGACGGCAGCAGCCTTTCCCTGCGGCACGGGGGCGGCTCCAACATCTACCATGTGGACGGCCATGTGGGCTTCAGGAAGCGGGACGAATTCCCCGTGACCTACAAGAAGGGCGAATACTGGATGAGCTGGCACTGGGCTTTCCGGGATCACAAGGACGGCTACAAGCTGTATCATTATTGAAAGACAATGAAAGATGAGAAAAATGAAGAATCGGGACCTGGGACGGGCCCATCGGAACGGGCGGGATTTTACTCTTATCGAACTGCTGGTGGTCATCGCCATCATCGCCATCTTGGCCAGCATGCTGCTGCCTGCCTTGCAGCAGGCGCGGGCGCGGGCCCACATCACCGCCTGCTCCAACAGTTTCCACTCCGTTGGCAAGGCGGGGCTCATGTACAGCGACGACAACAAGGGATTCTACCCCATGCTCTACAACGCCGACCGCTGGAGTCTTTCCAGCCGTTTCGCCCTGGCGGGCGACAAGACGGGGAAACTCACTCCCTATCTGGGGATCGAACAGAAAGCCCCGGTGGGCGGCTGGTATCTCTACAAAGATGCGCTCGAGACCAGCAAGTTCGCCTGTCCCGCCGTCGACGGCCGGGAAAGGTTCAAAGTTTTAGTCGACTCGAACTCCTCCCGCTCCGGCATCAGCGAAAGCATGAAAGTGAGCACCTGTCCCGGTTCTGCGAGTATCGTCCACGCCTCCCGGGTGAAGAAGTCTTCCCGTTCCATGTTTTTCACCGAAGGCACCCGGAGCCGTGCCTACTACGTCAATGAAGCCGGTTCCGCGGCGACCTATCCCGTCGCGCCCCACGGTACGGCGAAGGCCATCGGAAGCAGCGTCGACGTTCTGCAGATCACCGACAACAAACTCAACGCGGTCATGATGGACGGCCATGTGGTCACCATCGGCATCAAGCAGCTGCCCTTCAAGGATCAGTGGCGGGCCAACGAGCTCTATTACAGCTACTTCTGGTTCCCGACCAACGGGAACAAAGACTGGTGAAAAACTGCCGGAAAATTCGGTAAAAGGATAGCATTCGAGGAAAAATGCGGAGGTGTGAAATGAGAGTTTCGAAATTCGGAAAGGATGTGCGTCGTTCCCGGCGCGGATTTACGCTGATCGAACTGCTGGTGGTCATTGCCATCATCGCCATTTTGGCCAGCATGTTGCTGCCTGCCCTGCAGCAGGCGCGGGGGCGGGCCCACATCACCGCCTGTTCCAACAATTTCCACTCCGTGGGCAAGGCGGGGCTCATGTACAGCGACGATAACAAGGGGTTCTATCCCATGCTCTACAACGCCGACCGCTCCAGCCTTTCCAGCCGTTTCGCCATGAAGGGCGGCAAGACGGGGATGCTCACCCCCTATCTGGGGATAGAGCAGGACGCCCCCGTGGGCGGCTGGTATCTCAACAAGGGGAAATTCCAGGTCAGCAAGTTCGCCTGTCCCGCCGTCGACGGCCGGGAGCGGTTCGCGATTTACGGCAACTACACGACCAACCACGGCATCGGCGAGAGCATGCGCGTGAGCTACTGTCCCGGGTCCTCGGGCATCGTCCACTCAACCCGGGTGAAGAAGCCTTCCCGCTCCATGTTTTTCGCGGAAGGCGCCCGTGACCGGGTCTACTACGTCGACGATGCCGGTTCCGCCGGGACCTATCCCGTCGCCCCCCACGGCTCGGAAAAACCCCTCGAAGGCAGCATCTACACTCTGCGGCTCACCGACAACAAGCTCAATGCGGTCATGCTGGACGGACATGTGATAACCATCGGCATCAAACGGCTGCCCTTCAAGGACCAGTGGCGGGCCAACGATCTCTATTACAGCTACTTCTGGTTCCCGACCAACGGCACCAAGGAGTGGTGAGAAATTACCGGAAAATTCGAAAAACATGAAATTCGAAGCAATATGGGAGGTGTGAAGTGAGGATTTCGGAATTCGGGAAAAAGCATCGGGAAGGGCACGGCTTTACGCTGATCGAACTGCTGGTGGTCATCGCCATCATCGCGATCCTTGCCAGCATGCTGCTGCCTGCCTTGCAGCAGGCGCGGGGGCGGGCCCACATGACCAGCTGCGCCAACAATTTCCACACCGTTGGCAAGGCGGGGCTCATGTACAGTGACGACAGCAAGGGGTTCTACCCCATGCTCTACAATGCCGACCGTTCCAGCCTGTCCAGCCGGTCCGCTCTGGCGGGCGGCAAGAAGGGAAAACTCACTCCCTATCTGGGAATCGAGCAGGACGCCCCCGTGGGCGGCTGGTATCTCAACAACAAGGGCGTGTATCAGATCAGCAAGTTCGCCTGTCCCGCCGTCGACGGCCGGGAGCGGTTCAAACTCTGGACCTACAACAGCAGCACCCGTTGCGGCATCGGAGAAAATCTGCGGGTCAGCAACGTCCCCGGAAGCTCCAACATCATCCACTCCTCCAAGGTGAAGAAGCCTTCCCGTTCCATGTTCTTCGCAGAAGGATGCCGGGAGCGGGTCTACTACGCCGACGCCGCCAGTTCCGCAGGGTCCTATCCCGTCGCTCCTCACGGCTCGGCGACGCCGGTCCGGGACTTCTACGTGCTCGAACTCACCGACAACAAGCTCAACGCGGTCATGATGGACGGCCACGTGATCACCATCACCAACAAGCAGCTTCCCTTCAAGGACCTGTGGCGGGCCAACGACCTTTATTACAGTTACTTCTGGTTCCCCGTCATCGGAAACAAGGACTGGTGAAAAACAGCCGGAGCGTTTCGGATACCCGAAGGGAATTTTTCGACAATGGTCAAAGTCGCCTGCTGCTGGGATGACGGCGCCGTCAACGACATCCGGCTCATCGGTCTCTTGCGGAAGTACAAGGCCAAGGCCACCTTCAACCTGAATCCGGGGCTCATGCCGGAACACACCGAAACGCCCCGCTGGCTGGCTCCCGGCGAAAAGTTCTGGAACTATCAGGAGATCCCGACTCTGATCGACCGGGAGGGCAGGTTCGCTCCCGGCGAAAAGTGCTGGCACTATCAGGGGTATGTCAACGGCAAGGTGGGCCTCAAGGAAATGAAAGAGGTCTACGAGGGCTTCCAGGTGGCCTCTCACGGCTGGTTCCACCTGGGCGGCAGCGCCGATCCGCGGGCTTTCATCAAGGACGCCCTGGACGCCCGGCACTGCCTTGAGGACGTTTTCCAGCGGGAGTGTCCCGGCTACGCCTGGCCTTTCGGCGACGTCACTCCCGCGGCGGCCCGTCTGCTCAAAGAGGCGGGGTTCCTTTACGGCCGGACTACCCGGAACACCGACAACGTGGGCTTCACCGACGCGCCGCTGCGTCTGGATCCCAGCTGCCACCACGCCGACCGGGGATTTTACGACAAGTTCCGGGCGGCCAAGGCGGCCAACGGGATCTTCTACTTCTGGGGGCACTCCTACGAACTTCTGGACTGCGAGGGGCTCTGGAACCAGCTGGAGCAGAAGCTGGCCTACGTTTCCGCCGACCCGGAAACCCGGTGGATCGACGTCATCGACATCGTCCGCTGAGGAACGGGCGCAAAAAAAGCCCGGGGCCCGAAAGCCCCGGGCTTTTTTATGCCCGCAGAGGGGGTCACTTCGTGAGTTCTTTGATTTCCGCGATGTACCTGTTCAGGGGCCGATGGCCGCTGATCTTGCCCTTGACGGTCCCGTCGGCGCCCACGATCACGGTGCAGGGAACGCCGCCGCCCGGCCGGAGCTTTGCCGAAACTTCCTTGAGTCTGGTCGGCCCCGCAGGCTCCGGGCCCCGGGGGATATCCATATAGACCAGGACCAGATTTTGGGCCGCGAACTTCCTGAAAGCGGCCTGGTCCAAGGTTTCCTTGCGGAGTTTCTTGCACCAGCCGCACCACTCGGAACCGGTGAAAAGCACCAGCACGCACTTTTTCTCCCTGGCGGCCTGCTTCAAAGCTCCGTCGTAATCCGTCGTCCAGCCTTTGGGGGCGGGCGCGGCCATGAGAGCGGCGCAGCAGACGGCAGCACAGGCGATCAGAAATTTCTTCATAGCTCTTTCTCCTTGGTGTTGTTGCCGGGGTAGGGCCCGGTTCCCGCATACTTAAGATAACTCCGCGGACGCAATTTTTCAACCGGGAACGGGCAAAAACGGCGGTTTTTCCCGTTTTCGGAGGCGCTTTTCTTGAAAAACGGCGTTCCGGGTGGTATATTGAACGTCGGAAAATTCAGCATTCATCAGGAACAGGAGAGACAGGAAAATGCTCGAAATCACATCGCACCGGAACGGAGAGATCCTCAATCATCGCCACGGACGTGAAACCGCCGAGGCCCTTTTCATCGAAGTGAGCGGCATCGCTTCGGAGCGCAGCGCCGTCACCGTCAACGGCATCCCCGCCCGGCGGATGGACCGGTGCTTCGCCGCCGAGATCCCCCTGCGCGAAAGGATCAATCGCGTCACCGTCAGCGCGAAGGACAAATTCGGGGAGCGGACCCAGACCATCGTCCTCGTCTGGGACAAGGCTTCCTTCAAGCGTTACGCCGTCCGCATCGACGACAACAGCTTCTTCTTCACCGATTTGGCACGGGGAAACTTCTCCAGCATCTTCGATCACTTCTACCTCGGGAATTTGAAGCGTCTGCATGAAAAATACGGCTCGAAGTTCATCCTCAAGTGCTTCTTCGAAAACGCCCACGATCCGAAGCACTGCACCTTGGAACAGGTCCCCGACCGTTACCGGGACGAATTCGACGGGGCGTCGGAGTGGCTCCATCTGGCCTTTCACGCCCGCGCCGAGTTTCCCGACCGGCCCTACCAGCACTGCACGAAGGAGCGCCTGGCCGGCGACTACGACGAAACGGTCGCCCAGCTCCGCCGCATCGCAGGAGTGCGGGCCGTCACGCCGCCCACCAACGTCCATTGGGCCATGCTGGAGCCCGCCAACTTCGCCGTTCTGCGCGACCGGGGGCTGAAGATTCTCACTTCGGGGGGATTCCTCGCCAACCGGATCGTGGTGGAGGGCCGGGTGGAGCAGCTGGATCAGGGCGCCTGCGACATCGGTTTCTTCTATGAACAGGACGTGGCCCGCTATCTGCTGGAAAAGCGGTGCTTCTACGACCCGGACCACGACCTCTTCCTTTCCCGGACCTTCTTCTGCTTCAACATCGACACGCCTGCGGAGATCGAGCAGAAGATCCGCGCCGAAGATGCGAAGAACGCCTGCGACATTCTCGAATCCGTGGGCCACGAACAGTACGCCTGGCCCGCTTACGCCATGCATCTGCCGGACTATTTCGACCGTCTGGAGACCGCCTGCCGGGTCCCGGCCGAGCTGGGATACAAGCCGGTCTTCTTCCAGCAGGGGATCTTCGGCAACACCGCCTGGGGCGAATAGAAGGATTTCAGAAGCGTTCCGCGGCGGCTCTGGCTTTGCGGGCCATTTCGGGATCGCGGGTGCAGCCCCGACCCGATTCGAGGCAGTCGGCCAAGGCCAGCATGGACTCCCGGTCCCCCAGCGCCGAGCCCCGGCGGAAGAAGAAGACGGCTCCCGCCGGGTCCGCCTTGACCCCGATGCCGGAAAGAAAGCACCGGCCCGTGTGGTAATTCCCGCGGGGATTCCCGAGGTGGGCGCTGCGTTCGTAGAATTCGAAGGCTTTGCGGGGATCCTTCTCCCCCCCGATGCCGTTTTCGAAGCACCAGCCGAGTTTCCACAGCGCGGGGGGATAGGCCTTTTCCGCCGCCTGACGGAAGCGTTCACGGGCCGCCGCCGGATCCGGGGGCACGAACTTTCCTTCGAGCAGGTAATCCCCCATGCGGGTCACCGCCCCCGGATGCTTCTTTTCGGCGGCCTCTCGGTAAAAGGCGAAGGCCCTTTCCGGGCGGACGGGGGTCCCCCGGCCCGCTTCCAGGACCTCGGCGAAGCGGAACATGCCCTCGGGATCCTTCCGTTTGGCGGCCAGCTCCAGCAGGACGCGGGCAAAGACCGGATCGGCCTGCGTTCCCACGCCTTCCTGCAGCAGTTTCGCATGGAAGATCTGCACCTCGGGGGGCACCTGTTCGGCGTTGGAAGCCTGCACGATCAGGGAATGGATCTCCCTGGCGCAGCTCTTGCGCAGGACGGGGTCGTCGTAAAGGATCCGGGCCAGCTCCAGAAAGGCCGGATAAAAGTGGTCCCGACACAGGCCCCTGAGCACTTCGACGGCCCGCGGTTTGTCGGGGGGCAGGGGGGCGAGCTGTTTGTTTCCGGGAACTCCCTTCAAGAGCAGCTTCGTCAACCGGAGCTGTGCGGGGCCGAATCGGACCGCCTGCTCATAAAGGGCGCAGGCCTCCCGCAGATCCCGGCCGGTCCCCCAGCCGAACTCCCGGCAGACGCCGTAGCGGTAGAGCCCCAATGGCAGTTTCTTTTCCATCGCGGCCCGCCGATACCAGAAGGCCGCCAGCTCGAGGTTGCGGGGACGGCCGTCCCCCGTGAAGAAAGCGTCCCCCAGCCGGACCATGGCATGGGCGTCGCCCGACTGCGCCGCCCGGCGCAAGGGATCCCCGGACTCTTCCGCCCCGAGGAGGGAAAGAGCGAGGAAAAGCAGAAGAAACGGGAGGAGGACTCTCACTTGCTGCCGTTTTCGGCGGCGGCCTCGAGGGCGTCCAGTTTGGCCTGAAGCTCGGCCACCTTTTTGGAAAGTTTTTCGAACCGGGAGGGCAGCGAGTAGCGGGCCATGAAGTCCCGCTGGGTCTCCGCCGGGGTCCCCAGCACGGCTTTGCCCGGGGGCACACTGCGGAGCACCCCGCTGGTCCCCGCCACCTGAACGCCGTCGCCCAGGGTGATGTGGCCGTTGACTCCGGACTGCGCCGCCAGGATCACGCCCCTGCCCAGCTCGGAACTTCCGGCGACGCCGCACTGGGCCACCAGAATGGAACTTTCGCCGATGGTCACGTTGTGGGCGACCATCACCTGATTGTCGATCTTGACGTTGCTTTTGATCCAGGTCCTGCCGAAGCGGGCCCGGTCGATGGTGGTGTTGGCGCCGATCTCCACGTCGTCGTCGATCTGAACGTAACCCGTCTGCGGCACCTTGACCAGCCCGTGCGGACCGGGGAAGAAGCCGAATCCGTCGGCTCCGATGACCACTCCGGGATGGATGATCGCCTTGCGCCCGATGATGCAGCGGTACATGACGGTCACGTTGGGATAGAGCAGGGAATCGGCGCCGATCTTCACGTCGTGGCCGATGTAGCAGCCCGCGCCGATGACCGTGTTGTCGCCGATCTCGGCGCCCCGCTCGATGACGGCGTTGGCGTTGATGGAAACGTTGTTCCCCAGCTTCGCCTCGGGCGAGACCACCGCGGAGGGATGGACGCCCCGTTCGAAAGCCGGAGGCTCTTCGGCGTAGAGGGCCGTGATCGTGGCGAAGGCTTGGTCCACGCTGGCGCAGACGATGAGGGTGGATTCGGGCTTGGGGGTGTTGGCCAGATCGGCCGGGATCAGCACGATCCCCGCCCTGGAAGCGCGGAAAAGCTCCATCACCTTGCGGTTTCCGGCGAAACTGAGTTGATCGGGGCCGGCTTCCTTGAGTCCGGCGACGGCGGTGACCGTCTTCCCCGCATCACCGATGATCTTGCCCTTGACGATGCCGGCGATCTCGGCTGCGGTCATGGAAATGTGCTTCATTTGTTCTGGTTTCCTTTGTTCGCCGGAGCCTTGGTCTGATTGCGGTTGAGCTCCGTGATGACGTGATTTGTGAAATCCCGGCCCTGGGGATAGAGCAGGACCATGCCCTGTTCTCCCGGCACCCGGCCGGAGCAGTCCAGCACGAAGCCGTACCCCAGCAACGCGGCGCTCCGGGCGATCTGTTCCCGGATGTCTTTCAGGATCTCGCTGCGTTTGCGGTTCTGGAGGTCGCGCATATCCGCCGCCCGGTCGCGGGCGTACATTTCGGCCTCGGCCTTCTGGGCCGCCAGCGCACGGGTCGCGGCCACGGCTTTCGCCTCGGCTTTCTGCCGTTCCGCGGCGGAAAGGGCCACGTTCTGGGCCTCGGCCCGTGCGGTCCGGGCCGCCTCCGCCAGTTTGTTATGTTCGGCTTCCATCTTCTTCAGGTAGTTGCGATAGACCGTCGCCTGCTGACGGATCAGCTCTTCGGCGATCTTGCTCTTGTAGTACTCCCGGAAGATGCGTTCCAGATCGACCACGCCCGTGATCACTTCGGCTCCGAGGAACGAAGCGGCGAAGAGGGCGAGAATGAGGAGTGTGTACTTTTTCATCAGTGGCTCGGCGTGTAGTTGGGGGCGTCCTTGGTGATGACCACATCGTGGGGATGGGCCTCGCGGAGTCCGGCCGAGGTGATGCGCACCAGTTTGGCCTTTTCCTGAAACTCCGCCAGATCCCGGGCCCCGCAGTAGCCGAAGCTGTAGCGGACGCCGCCGACGAACTGGTGGATGACATCCTTGACCGCGCCGCGGAAGGGCACCATGGCTTCGATGCCCTGGGGCACCAGCTTGTGATCGTCGTCCACATCGGCCTGGCCGTAGCGTTCCCGGCTGCCGGCGTTGGCCTTCATGGCTTCGAGACTGCCCATGCCCCGGTAGGCCACGTAACTGCGGCCCTGATGCAGGATCACTTCGCCGTTGCTTTCGCTGGTCCCCGCCAGCACGGAGCCCATCATCACGCAGTTGGCGCCCACGGCCAGAGCCTTGGCCACGTCGCCCGACTGCTTGATGCCGCCGTCGGCGATGACGGGGAGGTCCGAAGGCACGTTGCTCACCGCGGCGTAGACGGCGGAAACCTGGGGCACACCCACTCCCGCCACCACCCGCGTGGTGCAGATGGAGCCGGGCCCGATGCCCACCTTGATCCCGTCCGCGCCGGCGTCGGCCAGAGCCCTGGCGGCTTCGCCCGTGGCGATGTTGCCGGCCACCACGTCGACCTGATCTCCGTAGGTCTTCTTGATGAGGGCGACGGTCTCGATGACGCCCTTGGAGTGACCGTGGGCGGTGTCGATGACGATGACGTCCACGCCGGCGTTGATCAACGCTTCGATGCGTTTTTCGTCGTAGGGGCCCACGGCGGCCGCGGCCCGGAGCCGGTGGTGTTCGTCCCGGTTGTAGTCGGGTTCGTCATGTTCGATGAGGGTGCGGACGTCGAGGAAGCTGTACAGCCCGGCCAGTTTCCCGTCGCCGTCCACGATGGGGAGTTTCCCCACCTTATGCTCGATCATTTTCCTGTAGGCGTCGGCCATGGAGCCGCCGACGGGGGCGGTCACGGGCTTTGGCGTCATGACGTCGCGGATCTTCACGTTGAAGTCGGTGAGAAACTTGATGTCCCGGCTGGTGATGATGCCCACCAGACGGTTTTCGCCGTCCACGATGGGGAAGCCCGAGAAGGAGTATTTTTTGACCTGTTTTTCGCGCATCATCTCGGCCACGGTCTGGTCGGAATGGAACGTGACGGGATCGCTGATGACGCCGTTGAGATAACTCTTGACCTTGCGGACCTCTTCAGCCTGCCGTTCGGGGGGAAGATTCTTGTGGATTACCCCGATGCCTCCCAGCTTCGCCATGGCGATGGCCATGTTGCTTTCGGTCACCGTGTCCATGGCGGCGCTGACGAAGGGGATGTTCAGTTTGACGTTCCGCGAAAAGCGGCACGAAATATCCGTTTCGGCGGGCAGGAAATCCGCATACTGGGTCACCAGTGAAACGTCGTCGAAAGTCAGTCCCTCGAAGGGAAAAGCCGCCATGAATTTGTCGATGTAGCGCATGATATTATGGCCTTTCTTGGTAAAATTGCTTCTGTACGGTCTATAATATAGCGCGCGAAAGGCTTTTATTCAAGTTGGAAGCGCGATTTTTCCGCGACAAAAGAGGGCGTTTCCCGCAGCCGGACGGAAGAAGCGTCGGTCGGGCCCTTGCGGCGAGTTGAAAAAAACGTTCCTGCGGGCTATATTATACGCCGTGTCTGCGGAAAACTTTTGATTCGTTACGGAAGAAAGGAAAACAAGATGGACTTCGGAAAATTGGATGCGCTCCTGGACAGGATCCTCGAGCACGATATCCCCGGAAACGACTGCATCGTCTGCGTGAAGGGCGTCCCCGTCTACCGCCGGACCGCTGGCTTCGCCGACCGGGTGAAGACCCGCCCGCTCGCGGGGAACGAAAGATACCAGATCTTTTCCTGTTCGAAGCTCGTCACCTGCACCGCCGCGCTCCAGCTCTTCGAAAAGGGGCTCTTCGGGCTCGACGACGAACTCTGGCATTATCTGCCCGAATTCAGGGAAATGACCGTCCGGACGCCCGAGGGGGAGATCCGCCCGGCGCAGCGGAAGATCACCATGCGGCACCTGTTCACCATGACCGCCGGATTTTCCTACGACCTCAACTCCAAGGCCTTCCGGAAGGCCTACGACGACACCTGCGGGGCCTGCCCCACCCGGAAGACCATCTCGTACCTGCCGCAGGAGCCCCTTCTTTTCGAGCCGGGGACCGGCTGGTACTACAGCCTCTGTCACGACGTGCTGGCTGCCGCGGTGGAGGTGATCTCGGGCGTCCCCTTCAACGACTACGTGAAACAGAACATCTTCGATGTGGTGGGGATGCCGCAGAGCACCTTTCTGCTTCCGGCGTCGGAGTTCGACACGCTTCTTCCTCTCTACCGGGAGGAAAAAGAATACCCCCTCACGCCCCTTTCCATGCTCGTCTGCGGCAACCTCTACCGTCCCGGCCCCCTCTACGCCAGCGGCGGCGCGGGCTGCGTCTCCACCCTCGAGGATTTCAACAAACTGCTGCAGGCCCTCTGCATCGGCGAAAAGCTGCTCAAGCGCGCCACCATCGACCTGATGCGGACCGACCAGCTGGACGACAAACTCCGCGAAGCCTACGGCCGCCCCGGATACGGTTACGGACTGGGCGTCCGCTGTCCTCCGGCGACGGGGCAGGGCGCTTCCGATTTCGGCTGGGGCGGGGCCGCCGGCGCCTACTTCGCCATCGTCCCCGAACGGCAGACCACCGTGCTCTACATGCAGCACGTCACCAACGCCGCGTCGGTGAAGCCGCTCAGGCTGGAGATCCCCAAGGTCGTTCTCGAGTGTCTCGATTGAAGAAGCGAACAGCAAAAGGAGAAAATCATGTTCTGTCGCGAAACCCCCGATTCGGTCGAAAAACTGGAAGCCTTTCTTTCGGTCCCCCACCCGGAACTCGTCGCGATGATGAAGCGTCTGCCCGGTGACATCATGATCCTGGGCATCGCCGGGAAAATGGGCGTCACCATGGGCCTGCAGGCGCTGGCGGCCATCCGCGCCGCAGGCGTGGAAAAGACGGTCTACGGCGCCGCCCGCTTTTCCAACCCCGAAGAGCGGACCAAGCTGGAAAAGGCCGGGATCAGGACCCTTGTCTGCGACCTGCTCGATCCCGAACAGGTGAGATCCCTCCCGCAGATCCCCAACATCATCTTCATGGCCGGGCGCAAATTCGGCACCGACGGCAGCGAAGACCTGACCTGGGCCATGAACGTGCTCGCCCCCGCGCTGGTGGCGGAACACTTCAAAAACAGCCGCATCGTGGCCTTTTCCACCGGGTGCGTCTACCCCCTGCGCAGCGTGGCTCAGGGGGGCTGCGACGAGAGCGTCCCCCCGGCCCCCGTGGGGGAATACTCCCAGTCCTGCCTGGGGCGGGAACGGATCTTCCAGTATTACTCCCGGAAGAACGGGACATCCATGCTGCTCTTCCGCCTCAATTACTCCGTCGATCTGCGCTACGGAGTGCTCCACGACATCGGCCGGGCCATCTGGGAAGGCCGCGAAGTCAACAACACGGTGGGGTACTTCAACGTGATCTGGCAGGGTGACGCCAACGCCGCCGCATTGCGCTGCCTCGAACTGGCGGAAAGTCCCTGCACCGTCCTCAACGTCACCGGCCCCGAGACCGCCTCGGTGGAAAGGGCCGCCCGGCTCATGGGGGCGATCATGGGGAAGGAGGTGAAGTTTTCCGGCGCTCCCGGCGAGCTCAATTACCTCAACGACTCCGGGAAGATGTGCCGCCTTTTCGGCTACCCCCGCATGAGTCTGGACGAGATGATCCTCCATCAGGCCCGCTGGATCGCTTCGGGAGGCGTTTCCATCGGCAAGCCCACCCATTTCGAAGTCAACAACGGAAAGTTCTGAAAAATCATGAAGAAAGTCGCCGATATCCATCCGGATGTGCTGAAAAAGGTCCGTCGGGGCGCCGTCATCCCCGCACAGGTGCTGGCCCTCGACGAAAACCGCCGCTTCGCCCCCCGCTACCAGCGGGCGTTGACCCGCTACTTCATCGACGCGGGCGCGGGCGGCATCGCCGTGGGGGTCCACTCCACCCAGTTCGCCATCCGCAAGCCCGAGGTGGGGCTGTTCGAACCCGTCCTGAGGGAAACTTCGCGGTTCATCGACGAATGGTGTGCAAAGACTGGAAAGAAGGTCCTCAAGGTGGGAGGCGTCTGCGGACGCACCGACCAGGCGGTCGCCGAGGCGGAATTCGAGAGTTCCTGCGGCTTCGACGCGTGCCTGCTTTCCCTCGCCGCCATGAAGGATGACTCCATCGACGCCCTTCTGGACCACTGCCGGGCGGTGGCTCAGGTCATGCCCCTCATCGGCTTCTATCTGCAGCCCAGCGTGGGCGGGCGGATCCTGCCCTACGGATTCTGGCGCAAGTTCGCCGAGATCGACAACGTGCTGGCCATCAAGATGGCTCCCTTCAACCGCTACTGCACCTTCGACGTGGTCCGGGCGGTGGCGGAGTCGGGCCGGGACGACATCACCCTCTACACCGGGAACGACGACAATCTCCTCGTCGATCTGCTGACGGAGTACGAGATCGGCGGCCGGAAGCTCCGCATCAGGGGCGGCCTGCTGGGCCACTGGTCCGCGTGGACGAAAAAGGCGGTGGAGCTGCTGGACGAACTCCACGCTCTCATCGACAGCGGCAGGGACATTCCGCCGGAACTCCTGACGCGGGCGGTGAAGATCACCGACTGCAATGCGGCCTTCTTCGATCCCGCCCACGGCTTCGCCGGGTGCATCCCCGGACTTCACGAAGTGCTCCGCCGTCAGGGACTGCTGCCCGGCATCTGGTGCATCGACCCGAAGGAAACGCTTTCTCCCGGTCAGAGCGAGGAGATCACCAGGGTATACGAAGCCTATCCGGAACTCAACGACGACGATTTCGTGGCGGCCAATCTGGCCCGCTGGCTGGCGGACTGATCCGGGAAGAGGAGGACGGAAAAATGCTTTGCGAAAAAAGTTACCTCGATCTGATGGTCCCCTTCTACGACTTCGTGAAACGGGAGACGCGGGAAACTCCCGACGGTCTCGCCTATTACGGGACGGGCGAAGCGGGCCACTGGGCCGTTCAGAGCAACTTCAACGTGGCGGGGGCTCTGGCCGTGCTGGGCACGGCGGAAGGGACCGGGCTGGACCGGGAAGAGGTGATGGACCGGGCGCTCCGGTTCTTCCGGTACAATCTCCGTGCCCATGTGACGGGAACCGGGCGCTGTTCCTGCGGTTGTCAGTGGGGGCGGGAGTGGATCTCCATTCTCGGGCTCGAACGGATGGCCGAGGGCCAGCTGGCCATGGAGCCTTTCTTCACCGATGAAGACCGCGCGGCCTTCCGGAAACTCCGGCTGGACGAGGCGGACTGGATGCTGGACAACGTGGAGACCGTGGCGGGCATGGCGGCCGAATCCAGGCGGAACAAGCCCGAGTCCCACTTCTGGAACGGCAGTTTCCTCTACCGGGCCGCGCTGGACTACCCCGACGCTCCCAACCGCGAAGCCTATCTCGACAAGAGCTGTTCCCTGATCCTCAACGCCATCTCCCACCCCCTCGACGCCGCCTCCATGGAGCTGTTCCGGGGCAAGCCCCTCAAGGACTGGAACGTGGGATTCAACTTCACGCCCAACTATTCGCTCGACCATCACGGCTACATGAACGTGGGCTACAGCATGGTGACCCTTTCCCACGCGGCCTACCTCCACTTCTACTGCAAGGCGAGGAAGAGCGAAATGCCCGATTTCGCCATGCACCACGTCTTCGACTTGTGGGACGTGGTCCGCAACTTCATCTTCCCCGACGGCCGGTTGCTGCGCATCGGCGGGGACACCCGGGCCCGCTACTGCTACTGCCAGATGTACCTGCTGCCCGTGCTGCTGATGATGGAAGACCTGCGGCAGGACAAGGAGTCCGCCGCCTGGGAACAGGGCCTCCTGGGACTGCTCAAAAAAGAGCAGTCCGGCAACCCCGACGGCTCCTTCTTCGGCACCCGGCTCGAGGACATGCGGTACGACAGCCGCTACTACTACACGCGTCTCGAATCCGACCCCTTCGCCGTGCTGGGCACGGGGGCGTGGGTCAGGCGCTCCATGGCGCTGGAACAGCCCCCGGAACCGGCCCTTGCGCCCCGGCCCTGCGAGTGGCACGACGACTTCCACTGCGCCGACATGGTCCGGACCGAAACCACCGTTCGCTCCGCCGTGCGTACGCGGGGGCCCCTCGTGCTGGCGCAGCCCCTTGCATCGAGCGATCTTGCCGAATGGTTCGAGAACGGCTTCACCCGCATCGGCGGCCACCGGATAGGTTCCGAAAGCTGCCGGGCCTTCCACAAGGCCTTTCCGGGTGGATTCCTCAACTCCGGACTGAGCCAGCGGATCGAATCCGGCCCCTACGGGGAAGGGGAGCTTTATTACCCCGTGGCCTCCAGCGCCTCGGCCTGCGCCGCCTTGCCGGACGGCAAAACACTCCTCGTGCTGGAGTACGTGAAGTGCCTCAAGGAGCACAATCTTCTTTCGCTCCACACCATCTGCTGGCAGATCCCCAACGACGTCCACAACGACGGCCGCCGCGATTTCACGTGGCCGGGGGGCGGCTGCGTGCTCCGGCGTCTGGAGGGCGAAAAGGTCATCGACACCGGTTCGAAGCACGTGAACGTGGACGGCGAACTGGCCTTCGTCCTGGGCTACGGGGCGAAAGCGTGGAAGATCTGCGCCCCCCGTGAAAGCTGGGGCGAGATCAAGGTGAACCGCCTCATGCACACCCTCTACGTCGATGTCCTCTGCGGCGAGGTGAAGCTGGACCGGAGCCGCCGCTGCCTGCCCGGCGAAGTCCTGGCCGACACGGGCTACGCCGCCATGGCGGGCGTCGGCCCTTCCGAAGGGGAAAAGTACGCCCTCGAACCGCTGGCCCTGCCCGGAATGCTCCGGGGGGTGGAGTTCACCGCCCCCGGCGGGGAAAAGTGGCGTTTTGCCGCCAACTTCGGCGAAACGCCCGCCGAGTGGGAAGGGAAAACGCTTCAGCCCTTCACCTGCGACCTCGAACGGATCTGAGTGGAGACGCCGTGAAGTGGCATGTCTGGGGCGGCACGGCGAAGTTCCGGGCCTTTCTCCGCGAGCTCTGCGTCGAGGGTGAGGAATTCACCGTCAGCCGGGACTTGGAGGAGCTCCTTTCCTGCTCCGGACCGGAACACGTCTGCTTCCTTTTGCCCGACTACGAAGCGGGAGAGCGGAGCATCCCCTGCCGGAGCACCGCGTGGATAAACGCCGTGCGCTCTCTCATCGCATCGGGGACGCGCCTCTACGTGGAAAACTACGCCGCGCGGGATTATCTGCATGCGGAACTGATGCAGGCGCAGGTCATGGGGAATTTCCGCCACCTGTTTCAGGAGTACATCGTCCGCGACGGCGAGATCCTGCAGGCTCGGGACGGATTTTTCTTTCCCGGCGTCAAGCGGGGCGGGCGGCTCGAGGCGCTCCTCACTGACTGCGTCGGGACCAACCGGGTCGTCCGCGAAGGAAGTTACTCCTTCCCCGTCCTGCTGAAAAACGCCGAAGGGACGCTTCTTTCATCCCTGGCGGACCTTTCCCGCTTCGATCCCCTCTTCCGGCGGCCCTTCGGGCGCTGGGAAAAACTTTTTGCGGAGCTGTTTTCCGGCCTGACAGGAGTGCCGCCCGAAAGATGCCGGGTCGCGTTCGAAAAGGTTTTTCCCGATCCCGTCGCCCTGTCGCCGGGGAACACGCCGGAACGGCTCGTGCGCCGGGCGCTGGCGTGGCACTTCCGGGCGGGGCTGCTGCCCGCGCCGGAGGGGAGCGAAGGGATGTTCGAAATGATCCAGTCCGCCGATCTGACTTTGCGCCGGAATCTGCGGACCGATGCCACGCTCCTCACGGGGGCCTTTTTCGCCTCGGCGGGCACGTTCCTGCACGAGGAACGGCTGGTCCGGACCGGGTGCGCTCTCGCCGACTTTCTGCTGGACCGGGGCATCCAGCGCCCCGACGGCCTCTGCAAGTGGATGGACAACACCCCCTCAGTCTGGGCCTCCGACTGCGGCCGGGACGGCCTCGCCCTGTGGCAGCTTCACAAGGTGACGAAGGAAGAACGGTATCGCGACGCGGCTTTCCGCCTCGCCGACGGGCTCCTCGCCTGGCTGGCCGCCGACGGCCTCTGCTGCGGGACTTTTTCCGGGCCGCGCATCCCCGAAGGGGCGAAGTCCACCGACAACCCCGTCTTCTACGGCGAAATGGCCGCCTTCCTCTTCCAGCTCGGGGAGGAAAAATATACTCAAGCGGCTCTGCGCGCACTCCGGCGGATCGGGGAAAAGTTCCCCCAAGTGGCCCCCTTCGGTTTTTCCGGAAACTTCACCTTCGGCCGCTGGCTGCTGATGCTCGCCGCGGCCCAGTACCATTCGGGTGAGGATTTTTCGGGGAAGATCAACGATTCTCTCGCCTTTTTCGCCGCCTTGCAGGAGCCCTGCGGCGGCATCCGCGAAACGCCCATCCGGCTGGAAAAACACCCCGAAGCCGGGATCGCCATGGGCGATGGCTCCGACTGCATCGCCGATCTGCTCTACTGCAACAATTTCGTGCTGAATGCCCTGTCGATCCTGCGGAACTTGCCCTCCGCCCGGCGCGGGCGCATCGACTGCGGGGCCGTGGAAAAGATGTACGGGAAACTGCGCAGCTTCTGGCTGGAGCGCCAGATCTCCAGCCCCGACCCCCGCCTCGACGGCGGCTGGATGCGGGCCTTCGACATGGGCTCGGGGGAGTACTACGGGTTCGACAAGGATCTCGACTGGGGCGCCTACTGCATCATGGCGGGCTGGGTCATGGGTTTCGTGCCCATGGTCTTTCTGGAAGAGCGGGGCGCGCGTTCCTTCTTTTTCTGAGGGGCGGCGGTGCTCCGTTTCGGGGGCCGTTTGACGGGAGGCGTCCGAACGGCCTCCTGCTCGATGATCAGGCCCGGTTCCCGGACCTTGGCCGCCCACGTCCTGCCGTCCTTCGAGCAGGGGATCAGGCGGGTGAAGGTCCCCGGAGCGGGGGCCTTGCCCCGGCGGATGCTGAGGAACTGGAGACGGGGCAGTTTTTCCACCGCGCCGTATTCCCGGAGTTTCGGGCACTCCAGACTCAAGGTTTTGAGGGCGGCGGTTCCGCTCACCCCGTCGAGCTCGGTCAGCCGATCGGAGCGGAGCTGGAGCGCGACCAGATTTTTCAGGCCCTTGACGAAGGTCGCGTCCTCGAAATGGCCCGAAACGCTGAGGACTTCCAGCGAAGTGATCTTGCCCAGGCACGAAAGGTCCGCCGCGCCGGGGCATTCCAGGATCAGCTTCCGCAGGGGCAGTCCGGCCAGCGGGGAAAGATCGGTCAGATTGTTCGCCGAAAGATACATTTCCTTGAGGGGCATTTTCTTTACGCGGGAAATATCCCTCAGACGGCGGGCGCCGAAAAGGTCCAGCTCCCGGAGCCGGAGGTTTTTCAGCCCCTCGAGGGAGTTCGGCTGAAAGTTACCCACGGCCAGGACCCCGATCCGGAACCCGTCGAGGGGCGAAAAGTCCGCCAGGCCCCTGCCGTTGGAAATGACGAGAACGGACCCCAGAGGGCTTTCACGGGTCATGCACACCCCGTTCCAGGTGGGATTTTTCGCCCGCAGGGCCGAACGGAGCCGTTCTTCCGAGAGGACCGGATCCTTTTCGCCGTAGAAGGGGACTCCCGACATGTCGACATCCTCCTCCGCCGTTTCCTGAGGGGAAGTGCAGCCGGAAAGAAGAGCGAGCAGCAGGGCCGGGAGCAGACTGCCGAGTAGAAGCATTTTTTTCATGAAGAACATCCTTACCTTGAGCGTTTTCGTAAAACATACCACGAAAAGCCCGGAAAGTCAAGAAAAATCTTCAAAAAAAGCCGAAAAAGCCGCTTTTGTTCCCTGATTACGGCTCGACTAATTCGCTCGGACGGAAATAGCCGCAGATGCATTGCGGATTGCGGACGCAGATCTGAACGTGAGTCCGTTCGAGGATGGCAGAACCGGGATAAATCGGATCGTCTTCCGGAAAAGCGCTGCGGATCGTGTCGAAGTTCTGCTTCAGCTCGGATTTTGAGGCTTCGACGGCGGCGTTGATGACGAGGCAGTCGAGGCGGTGAGACTTGCCTTTGTTGGCGGGGAGGGGCAACCCGCTGCGTTCGAAGATGTCGGCGCACTTCCCATAGGCATGACGCAACAGTTCGATATTGGCTGTATCGGCGAGATTGAGGCAATTCCCGAGGTTGATGATCGCGCCGAGGACGAAGGGCTCTTTGTATTGCGAAGCCCACTCCCGTGCCCGCTCCGGGGCATTCTCCCAGAAATAGACCCCGTGCCCGAGCCAGTCATAACTGTTGGTGCTGGGGTTGAGTTCGGACAGCTTTCCCGAAAGGATAGCCTCACCGATGCTTCTGCGGCAGCCGTGGTATCCGAACACGACCTGCGGAAACGTCCCGTTCATCAGAGGGGGCGCACTTTGACGGTGCCGTCAGGCTGGACTTCGACGCCGATTTTTCGGAGAAAGTTTCTGGCGGCAGCTTTGTTCCTCTGGGCCGGCCGGAAAAAACGGTCGATATCCGCGACGGTCAAACGGGTACTCTGCCGCCGCGCACGTGTTCCGGATGTCTTTCTGCGGCTTTTTTCTGCGATTGCGACCATGAAGCACCTCCTGTACCTTGATATCTCCTAAACCCAATATACAGCCTGACGGCGATTTTTTCAAGTCACGATTGATAATTTTGTCAAAACCGGGCAACAGCTTCTCCAGAATTTCGATCACTTTTTTAAAATCTCCGCTTCCCGGGTGGCGGGAGGCATCAGCTCCAAGGCCGCCTTCACCGCTTTTTGCGCAGGGCCATTTTTCAATTCCACAACCAACCCCATATCTTGGTCGAATAGATCACATAGACCAACGCCCCCATGAGCGCCAGTGCCACGAGCACGATCTCGAAACACCCCCTGTCCGCCGCCGCATCGCACGGGCTGTCGTCCACCGGCGAGTCGAAACAATCATCGTCCATGTCACGGTATCCTTTTTTTCGCTTTCTGCGTAAGACCTTGAAAACAAGGCATAAAAATGGCATCTCCGAGGGGAGTCGAACCCCTGTTGACGGGATGAGAACCCGTTGTCCTGGGCCACTAGACGACGGAGACGCGTGGTGTTTATGTTCTAAATATACACCCTCCTCGCGAAAAAGTCAAATCCCCCCGCGCAAAAAACTTGATTTTTTTTGGGGAAGGTGGTATATTATGAGGCAGGAAGACTACTTCAACAACAGGAATCGTGACTTATGGGCACCATACGCACCCGCTTCGCCCCCAGTCCCACGGGGTTCATGCACGTGGGAAACTTGCGCACCGCTCTCTACGCTTGGCTCCTCGCCCGCTCCGGAAACGGGAAGTTCATCCTCAGGATCGAGGACACCGATCAGAACCGCTACGTGGAAGGGGCCGTCGATATCATCTATTCCACGCTGAAACAGGCCGGGATCGACCACGACGAAGGACCGGACGTGGGCGGCGATTGCGGGCCCTACATCCAGTCCGAACGCAAGGCCCTCTACCGGGAGTACGCCGAAAAACTGGTCGCCCTTGGGGGCGCTTACTACTGCTTCTGCGAGAAGTGCGAGGAAAAGGAAGCGGCTCCGGGGGAAGAGGAGGAGACCCCAAGTTTTTCCGACGGCCGCTGTCCGGGGCACTGCGATGAACTCGACCCCGAAACGGTGAAGGCCAAACTGGCCGCGGGAGTTCCTTACGTGATCCGCCAGCGCATCGACCGCTCCGGGGTGACGCGCTTTACCGACTCCGTCTTCGGCGAGATCGAGATCGAGAACAAGGTGCTGGACGACCAGATCCTCCTCAAGCAGGACGGCATGCCCACCTACAACTTCGCCAACGTCATCGACGACCACCTGATGGGGATCACCCACGTGGTCCGGGGGTGTGAATATCTCTCTTCCACGCCCAAGTACAATCTGCTCTACAAAGCCTTCGGTTGGGAGATCCCCGTCTACGTCCATCTGCCCCTCATCATGGGGAAGGACGCCGACGGCAACGTCTCCAAACTTTCCAAGCGCCACGGTTCGGTGAGCTTCGAAAATCTGGTGGAAGAGGGCTTCCTGCCCGAAGCCATCGTCAACTACATCGCCTTTCTGGGGTGGAATCCCAAGAGCGACCGGGAGATATTCTCGCTTCGGGAGCTGGCCGAAGCCTTTACGCTTTCCGGGCTGAACAAGGCACCCGCGGTCTTCGACTACGCCAAACTGCGCTGGATGAATTCCGAACACCTGAAGATGATGGCTCCCGAACGTTTCGCCGCGCTGGCCAAGCCCTTCGCCAAGGTCGAGGGGACGCCCCTCGAAGCGAAATGGCCCGTGCTGGCGGAACTGCTGCGTTCCCGCATCGAAACGCTGGCCGACATCCCCGAAAAGAGCGGATTCTTCCATAAGCTTCCCGAGTTCGGCATCGAGATGTTCAACAACAAGAAGAGCAAGTGTACGCCCGAGGTCGCCAAAGCCGTCCTCGAAGAGCTCATCCCCCGCTTCCGGGAGCTGCCCGAGCCGGGACCGGAGACGGTCACGCCCATCATCGAAGAGTACGCCGCGAAGCACGAGGTGAAATTGGGCCAGCCCATGTGGGCCGTGCGCATCGCCCTTTCCGGTCTCCCCGCCACTCCCGGCGGTCCCGGCGAGATCATGGCCGTGCTGGGCAAAGAGGAGTCGTTGCGCCGCCTCGACGCTGCTCTGGCCAGGCTCGCCTGAAAGGAAAAGGATATGGAAAACCGGGTCGCCGTCATCGCCATCATCGCCGAGAGCACCGAAAGTTCGGCGCAGATCAACGCACTGCTCCATGAATACGGCTCCTTCATCATCGGCCGCATGGGGCTGCCCTACCGCGCCCGGAGCGTGAACATCATCACCGTCGCCCTGGATGCGCCCCAGGACACCATCAACGCCCTGAGCGGCAAACTGGGGCGGATCCCCGGCGTCACTGCCAAGGCGGTCTGTTCCGGGGTGAAGGGCTGAAGAGGTTTTTCAGGGAATCGAAGAAAGGAAATCCCGCTTGAAGAAAAGATAAGAGCGAGTTTGCACGAACAGCAGATCTGCCTGACGTCGAAATTGGGTTTGAGACGGAAGATTACGGATTCTTGCTTCCCCGGAATGTGATTTTCCGGTCCGGACAGCGGCTTTCCGTTCAGGCGGGAGGCCGCTGTCGTATTTCAAGCGGATCGTTGAAAAAAATGGAACGTTTCGGACAACTGCTCGATGAACTCGAGGAACGGGGGGGGCTCCCCCGCGAGAAGTGGCTTTATCTTCTTGCGCACCCGGAAAAGCCTTTCCGGGAGCTCGCGGCGGAAAAGGCCCGGACCCTGACGCTGGCCCGTTTCGGAGAAGGGGTATATGTCCGCGGTCTGGTGGAGTTTTCCAACTGTTGCGCCAACGACTGCTTCTACTGCGGCATCCGCCGTTCCAATCCGAAGCTGGAACGCTACCGGCTCGACGAAGAGGAGATGCTGGAGTGCTGCGAAAAGGGGTACCGATACGGGTTCCGGACCTTCGTCTTCCAGAGCGGGGAAGATCCCCTCTGGGGCTGTGAGCGGCTCTGCGGGCTTGTCCGGCGCGTGAGAGAACGCTTCCCCGATTGCGCCGTAACCTTGTCGGTGGGGGAGCTTGCCGAAGAGGAGTACAAGCGCCTTTACGAGGCGGGGGCCGACCGCTATCTGCTCCGGCACGAGAGCGCCGACCCGGAGCATTACGCCATGATCCACCCCCCGCGGCAGAAGCTCGCGACCCGCATGGCCTGCCTCGAAGCGCTGAAGCGCATCGGCTTTCAGACGGGGTGCGGCTTCATGGTGGGAACTCCGGGGCAGGAGCTGAAGCACATCGCCTGCGACATGGAGTTCATGAGCCGTTTCCGGCCCCATATGATCGGCATCGGCCCCTTCATCCCCCACCGGGACACCCCTTTCGGGAAGGAAAAGTGCGGCAGCGGAGAATTGACCTTGCTCCTTCTGAGCCTGTGCCGCATCATGCAGCCCGAAGTGCTGCTCCCCGCCACCACCGCGCTGGGGACTTTGTTCCCCGACGGCCGGGAGCAGGGGGTGCTGGCCGGGGCCAACGTCATCATGCCCGACATCTCCCCGGCGGAGGTCCGGAAACTCTACAGCCTCTACGACAACAAGGCCGCCTGCGATCCGGGCACGGCGGGGATCCTTCATTCGGATCTGGCGAAAAAACTCGAAGCCATCGGCCGGCACGTGGTCATCGGCCGGGGCGATTTCGGAGAAAGATCATGCTGAAACTGGCGTTTTACGGCAAAGGGGGCATCGGCAAATCCACCACCGTTGCCAACATCGCCTTCGCTCTGGCGGAAAAGGGGCTCCGCGTGGTGCAGATCGGCTGCGACCCCAAGGCGGATTCCACTTCGCTCCTGCTCCGCGGCGAACGGGCGGTCCCCGTGCTGGATCTCGTCCGCCGGGGCGTTCCCTTCGACGTCGCGGAACTGGGCCGAGTTGGAGAAGGTGGCGTCATCTGCGTGGAGTCCGGCGGCCCCGCCCCCGGCGTGGGCTGTGCCGGGCGCGGCATCATCACCGCGCTGGAAACGCTGGAAAACAAGGGCGCCTTCGCGCTCTGGAACCCCGACGTCGTCCTCTACGACGTGCTGGGGGACGTGGTCTGCGGGGGCTTTTCCATGCCCATGCGCAAGGGATATGCCGATTATGTCTTTATCCTGACTTCGGGAGAGAAAATGGCTCTTTACGCGGCGGCCAACATCGCCATGGCCGTGGAACACTTCCGGGACCGGGACTACGCCCGGCTGGGGGGCTTCATCCTCAACTGCCGGAACGTGAAGGACGAGGAGTCCCGCGTCCGGGAGCTCGCCGCGGATTTCGGCAGTTCCGTCACGGGGATCCTGCCCTGGAGCCCCCTCGTTCAGGAGGCGGAAGAGAAGAAACAAGTTTTGCCGGCGGCCTTCCCCCGGTCCGAAATGGCGGAGTGCTACCGGCGTCTCGCACGAGCGGTCCTCGCCGCCGCCGGAAAGGACGGGCGGCCGTGAAGAGAGGATTCGACGCCCTTTCCCTGCCCATCGGCCGGGCGGAGTTCCCCCAGGTCTTCCCCGCGGGGCTGGAGTTTTCGCCCCCCGCCCGGGGCATGTGGAACATCGTCCACACCTCCATGCTGCTGCCTGAATCCCACCAGATCTATGTCTGCGCACGGGGGTGTCTCCGGGGGGTGATCCTGACCGCCGCCGAAATGAACGCCATGGACCGGATGTCCTGGGTGAGCGTGGATGAGAGCGACTTTTTCGACAGCTCCATGGAGTCTTGCGTCATCGACGGCGTGACGGAGATTTTGCACAAACTTCCCCGCCGTCCACGGGCGGTGTGGGTGTACCTGAGCTGCATCCAGCTTTTCGCCGGGGTGGATTTTTCCCAAATTTTGCGGGAACTGCGCTCCCGGTTCCCAGGAGTGGTCTTCATCGACGCCCTCATGCACCCCACCATGCGGAAGAGCGGCCTGACGCCGGACCAGTTCACGCGGCGGCAGCTTTTTGCCGCCCTCGAAGCGCCGGCAAAATTCGACCGTTACAGCGTCAATCTGCTGGGGAGCGACTTCCCCGCCGACCGGGAGTGCGAACTTTTCCCCTGGGTGGAACATGCCGGTTTCACCTGCCGGGAAATCACCCGGTGCCGCACCTTCGACGAGTATCTGGAAATGGGCCGCAGTTTCCTCAACTTCACCTGGATCCCTCAGGCCGCCGCCGCGGGCGACGCCCTGCAGAGCCGCCTCGGGCAGAAGCATCTGCATCTCCCCATGTGTTACGGGGAGGAGGAAATCGAGGGAAATTACCGGACTCTTGCCGGGGCGCTGGACCTTGCCTTTCCCGATTTCAGCGCCGAAAAGGAGGATGCGCGGGCGGCTTTGGCGGAGCTCCGCCGGGAGATAGGAGAGACCCCCGTCGTCCTCGACTACACCGCGGCCCCCCGGATCCTGAGCCTCGCCCGGCGGCTTCTGGAAGCGGGGATCCGCGTGGAACGGATCTTCGCCGACAGTTTCATTCCGGGGGATCGGGCGGATTTCGAATTCCTGCGGGAGCGTTTCCCGGAATTGCGGATCACGCCGACGCTTCACGTTTCCATGCGGTTCCCCGAAGAGGGCAGGGGGAGCGGAAAATGTCTCGCAGTCGGGCAGAAAGCCGCCTTTTTCACCGGGACGCCCCACTTCGCCGATCTGGTGTGGGGCCGGGGTTTTTACGGTTTCGACGGTGTGCGGAAGATCGCCGGGCTGCTCGCCGACGCCTTCCGGGCGCCCAAGGAGCTGCCGCAGACGATCCGGCACAAGGGATGGGGGTGCGAAAGCTGTTTATGAAAGCCTTAAGCACAGTGATCTCAATCCACAGTTCCGACACGGCCGGGGTCTGCTCCGCGTTGTACGAGCTGGGGGGCATGACGGTGGTCCACGACGCCTCCGGGTGCAACTCCACCTACGCGACCCACGACGAACCCCGGTGGTACGAAGGGAACGGCATGGTTTATATTTCCGCTCTCACCGAGGCCGAGGCGATCATGGGGGACGACGACGCCTTCGTCACCAGAGTGGTCCGGGCGGCGGAGGATCTGGGGACGTGCCGCTTCATCGCCATCTGCGGCTCCCCGATGCCCATGATGGTGGGGACCGATTTCGACGCTCTGGCGAAGATCATCGCCGAGAGGACGTCCCTGCCGGTCATCCCATTGCACACCAACGGGATGCGTTCCTATCTGGCGGGGATGGCGGAGAGCTTCACCGCCCTTGCGGAGCGTTTCTGCCGCGAGGATGTGCAAAAATGCCCCGGCACGGTCAACGTGCTGGGGGCGACCCCCCTGGATTTTTCGGTCAACGGTCAGGTCGAGTCCATCTGCTCCTGGCTCCGGGAAGAGGGATTCCGGGTCCGCTCCTGCTGGGCCATGGGAAGCAGCCTCGACGAGCTGAGTCTCGCCGCCGGAGCGGAGGTCGATCTCGTGATCTCCTCCGGCGCGTTGGCCCTGGGCGCGTACTTCGAACGCCGCTTCGGCATCCCCTTCGTGGCGGGCGTCCCCGTGGGGGAAAAGTTCGCCGCTTTTCTGGCGGAGGCCCTGCGCGAGGCGGCCCGTTCCGGCCGCAGTTCCCGGCCCTGTCTCGATTGCCGCCGGGGGGATCCCGCCGGGCCCGGCGTCATCGGCGAAACGGTCATGAGTGCTTCGATCGCCTGCGCGCTGGAGCTGGAACGCGCGCTTCCCTGCCGGGTGCTGGACCCCCTCGAACCCGAATTCGGCCTGCGGGGGCCGGGGGACCTGTCGGTTCCGGATGAAGCGGCGGTCGCTTCCGTTTTCGCCGGGGCCCCCGCCGTCATCGGGGACCCCCTGTACCGCCCTGTGGTCCCGGCTGGGACGCCTTTCATTGCTCTCCCGCACGAGGCCTTTTCGGGCCGGTGTTTCCGGAAAGGGATGAAAAACCTCATCGGCAGAAATTTTGCAAAGGAGTTTCCATCATGCTGAAAATAGCCATTTACGGCAAGGGGGGCATCGGCAAATCCACCGTCACCTCCAACCTCGCGGCGGCCTTCGCGCTCCGGGGGCTGCGGGTGATCCAGATCGGCTGCGACCCCAAGGCAGATTCCACCGTCAACCTGCTCCACGGGGAGCCGCTCACTCCCGTGATGAACTTTCTGGAAACACATGACCGTGACCCCGAAAGCGTGGACGAGATCGCCAAAAAGGGCTTCGGCGGCGTCCTCTGCATCGAAACGGGGGGGCCCACGCCGGGGCTGGGCTGTGCCGGACGGGGCATCGTCACCACCTTCGCATTGCTGGAGTCTCTGGAGCTTTTCGAGACTTTCCGCCCGGACGTGGTGCTCTACGACGTTTTGGGCGACGTGGTCTGCGGCGGGTTCGCCGCCCCCATCCGCGAGGGGTACGCCTCGCAGGTGCTCATCGTCACCTCGGGGGAGAAGATGGCCCTCTACGCCGCAGGCAACATCAAACGGGCGGTGGATAACTTCGCCGACCGGGGGTACGCCAGGGTGCGGGGGGTGATCCTGAACCGCCGCATGGTGGAAAACGAGGAAGAGAAAGTCCGGGCCTTCGCCGAAGCCAACGATCTTCCCGTGGTGGCGGACATCCCCCGGAGCAATGACATCATCCGCTTCGAGGACATGGGGAAGACCGTCGTCGAAGGGGATCCCGCACTCCCCGTGAGCAAAGCCTTCCTCGCCCTGGCCGACCTGCTGGTCCGGGAGGGGCTCCCGGAAAAATCGAAAGAATAGAAAATGGCGGACGGGTATTTTTACATCAAGGCCGGGGAGCTGGCCGAACGGGGCATCAAAGATCTCCCCCGCGAGCTGGCGGGGAACCGGCATCTCATCTACAGCTCCCCCGCCACGCTGGCCTTCAACTCCCCCGGAGCTCAGGGCTTCGGCGTGAAGCGGGCGGGGCTGGCGGTGCCGGAGTCGGTCATGCTCCTCGTGGCGCCCCGCTGCTGCGGGAGGAACACCTCCGCACTGGCCTCTCCCGGCGGCGCTCTGGGCGAGCGCTTCTTCTATCTGCTGCTGGACGAAACGGACATCGTCACCGGGCGGCATCTGGTCCGGATCCCCGAGGCGGTGAAGGAAATCTGCCGTACGCTCCCCGCGCCGCCCCCCGCGGTGATGATCTGCATCACCTGCGTGGACGCGCTCCTCGGCACCGACATGGAGCGGGTTTGCCGCAGATGCACCGAAGCCGCCGGGGTCCCGGTGGTTCCCTGTTACATGTATGCCCTGACCCGCGAAGGGCGGCTGCCTCCCATGGTCCAGGTGCGCAAAAGCGTCTACTCGCTCCTTGAGCCCCGGCCGAAAAAAGCCGACGCGGTGAATCTGCTCGGATTTTTCACCCCCCTGCAGGAGGATTGCGAACTTTACGCGCTTCTGCGCCAGGCGGGCGTGAAAAAGATCCGCGAGATCGCCCGGTGCCGCACCTTCGCCGAATATCTGGAAATGGCCGAGGCCAACTTCGACGTGGTCCTGCACCACGAGGCCCGCTACGCGGCTCTGGATCTGGAAAAAAGGCTGGGGATCCCCTCGGTGGAGCTGGTCCGGCTCTATGATCTGGAAAAGGTCCGCCGCCAGTACGCCCTTTTCGGGGCGGCGATCGGGGCTTCCTTCGACGACGGTTCCTTTTACGCCCGTGCGGAGGGAGCGGTCCGGAACTTCGCGGACCGTCACGGCAAAATCGCCTTTTCGGTGGGCGAATGGCTCAACGGCGACCCCTTCGAGCTGGCGCTGGCGCTCCTGCGTTACGGCTTTGCCGTGCCGGAAATTTTCGGCACCGTGGGCGAAGGGAACTTCGTCTGGGTGAAAAAGATCGCCCAACTCAGCCCGGAGACCCGGATCAGTTCCAATCTTTCCCCCACCATGCTCCTCTACGGCGAAGACGCGCCCGCCTGCGACGCTTTTATCGGCCGGGACGCCCGCTTCTACCACCCGCACCTTCCCGGCATCGACTGGAACGGGGAGGCCCAGCCCTTCGGCTACGCCGGGATCGCCGCGCTCTTCCGGGAGCTGGACCGGGCGTTGAGTTCAGGAAAGGAGGGCGCCCGATGAAAGGTCTCCTGAAACGTCTTGCGCCCTTCGCCCCCGACACCTCGGGCGCCGTTTCCGCCCTCTTCGAACTGGGCGGGCTCGTCGTCATCTGCGACGCGGGGGGGTGCACCGGGAACATCTGCGGCTTCGACGAGCCCCGCTGGTTCACCATGCGCAGCGCCGTCTTCAGCGCCGGGATGCGGGATATGGACGCCATTCTGGGACGGGACGCCCAGCTGGTGGAAAAGATCGTTTCCGCTCAGCAAACGGTGAAGGCCCCCTTCGTCGTGCTGGCGGGGACCCCCGTTCCGGCGGTGATCGCCACCGACTTCAAAGCGCTCCGCCGTCTGACGGAAAAGAAAACCTGCGTCCCCGTCCTCGCCGTGGAAAGCACCGGCGTGAACCACTATGACCGGGGGGCGTCGCGGGCCTTCGAACTGCTCTTCGACGCCTTTGCCGCGGAACAGCTCCCCGTGGAAAAGGAGACGGTGGGCGTCATCGGGGCCACGCCCCTCGATCTCGGGACGCTCCGGGCGGGGGATCTCCTGCGTGAAGCCCTCGGTCCCGGCGCGCAGGTCTACGGCATGGGGGCCGGGCTCGACGCGGTGCGCCGGGCTTCGGCCAACGCTTGTAATCTCGTCGTTTCTCCCGCGGGCGTCGCCGCGGCGCAGCTGCTCGAAAAGCGCTTCGGCACCCCGTGGCGCCCGGCGTGTCCGTATCTGCCCGAGCCCGTGCTCGAAGCGCTCCCCCGTCTGAAAGGCAAACGGGTGCTGGCCGTCCACCAGCAGTTCGCCTGCGCCGCGCTGCGGGAAAAACTGCTCGGGTGCGGAGCTGCCGCCGTGGCCGTGTGCAGCTGGTTTTCCATGACCGACGCCCTGCGGGAGCCGCAGGACCGCCGCCTTGCGGAGGAAGACGATCTCGCCGCCGCCGTGACGGCGTTCGGCGCCGACGCGGTCATCGCCGACCGGGTTTTCGAAAAAGTCCTTCCCGGATTCAAGGGGGAATTCATCGACTTCCCCCACTTCGCCGTATCGGGGAGACTTACGGAGCGGCAGGAGTGATCATGGCGGAGCGGTCCGAAAAAATTTCACGGCTCATCCGGCTCTACGGCATCGTCCAGGGGGTGGGGTTCCGCCCCTTCGTGGCCCGGACGGCGGAGCTCTGCCGCATCACCGGCAGCGTAGCCAACAAGGGCTCCTATGTGGAGATCCGCGCACGGGGAACGGAGGAGCAGCTGGCGTCGTTTCTCCATCACCTTTCCGCCGATCCGCCCCCCCGTTCCGTGGTCCTCGAGACCGAGGTGCGCGACGATGAGGCAAGGGAGTACGACGGATTTTCCATCATCGAAAGCCGCCACGAGCCGGGGGACATCTTCGTTTCGCCCGACATCGGCGTCTGCCCGGAGTGCCGGAAGGAGCTCTTCGACTCCTCGGACCGCCGTTATCTGCATCCTTTCATCAACTGCACTGCCTGCGGCCCCCGGCTGACCATTTTGGACGCCATGCCCTACGACCGGGAGCGGACCAGCATGAAGGTCTTCCCCATGTGTCCGGCATGCAGTTCCGAGTACCACGACCCCGCCAGCCGCCGTTACGACGCCCAGCCCGTCTGCTGCAGCGACTGCGGCCCCGAAGTCTATCTCGCGGGCCGGAGCGAACGGGGGGCCGAGGCCATCACCCTCGTCCGGCGGGCTCTGATGGCGGGACGCATCGCCGCCGTCAAGGGGATCGGGGGATTCCACTTGTGCTGCGACGCCCGGAATCCCGCCGCCGTGGAGCGTCTGCGGCTCCTCAAACACCGCCCCGTCAAGCCCTTTGCGCTGATGATGAGGGACCTCGAAACCGTGCGGAAGGAGTGCGAACTCCCCTCCGGAGCCGAGGAGCTGATCGATTCCTGGCGCAAGCCCATCGTCCTGCTGCCCCGGCGGCCCGATTCTGCCCTGCCGGACTCCGTCGCCCCCGGCAATCCATTCATCGGGGCCATGCTCCCTTATGCGCCTTTGCAGCTGCTCCTTTTCACTTACCCCGACGGCGTGGAAATGACCGACGTGCTCGTCATGACCAGCGGCAACGTTTCCGGGGCCCCCATCTGCCGGAACGACGAGGAGGCGCAGGAGCAGATCGGGGCATTCTGCGACCTCATCCTTTCCCACGACCGCCGGATACGGCTCCGGGCGGACGACTCCGTGGTGGACTTTTCCGGGGACCGCCCCTGCATGGTCCGCCGTTCCCGGGGGTATGCGCCGCTGCCTTTCCGTCTGCCCGGCTTCAGGGGGCAGGTGCTGGGCATCGGCGGGGAACTCAAGAACACCTTCTGCCCGGCGAAGGACGAACTTTTCTACCCTTCGCCCTATCTGGGGGATCTGGCCGACGTGCGGACCGTCCGCGCCCTCGAGGAGTCGGTGGCCCGGCTCGATTCGCTGCTGGAGATCCGCCCCGAACTGGTCGCCTGCGATTTGCACCCCCGGTACAACTCGAGCGCTCTGGCGGAAAAACTGGGGGTCCCGGTGCTGAAGGTCCAGCACCATTACGCCCACGTCCTGAGCTGTATGGCCGAAAACGGCCGTCTCGATCCCGTCATCGGCGTCTCCTTCGACGGCACCGGGTACGGCGCCGACGGCACCATCTGGGGCGGCGAATTCCTGCGGGCGGAACCCGGCGGCTTCACCCGGCTCGGATCGACGGCTCCCTTCGCCCAGGCGGGGGGCGACGTCTCCTCCCGGCAGGGGTGGCGCATCGCCGCCTCGCTGGCGGGGGCTCCCGAGGATCCGGAAACGCGCTCTCTCCTTTCGGCCCTCATCCCCGAAAAGAAGCCTCAGGAGTGGCAGTTCCAGCTGAAAATGATCGAAAAAAAACTCAACTGCGTCCTTTCCACCAGCGCCGGAAGGCTCTTCGATGCCGCGGCGGCCCTGCTGGGGTTGTGTACGGAATCCACCTTCGAAGGGGAGGGGGCCATGAAGCTGGAATTCGCCGCGCTGGCTTACCTTCGGGAGCACACCGGGGAGCCGGAGCCTTTGCCCCTCGCGCCCTTCGCCCCGCGGGAAGGGGAGCTCTTCCGCCTCAACACCACCGCCCTTGTGCGGCGGCTTGCGCGGGCCCGTCTGGCCGGGGCGGGGGCTGAGCTTCTCGCCTGGCAGTTCCATGCGACTTTGGCCTCGTTCATCACGGCCGGGGTCCGGCGCTGCCGGGAAGTGACGGATCTTGAGTGCTGCGCCCTGACGGGCGGCGTGTTCCAGAACGCTCTGCTGACGGAACTCGTTTCCCGTGAGCTGGAGCGGGCGGGTTTCGAAGTTTTGCGCCACCGTGAAGTGCCTCCCAACGACGGCGGCATCGCCCTCGGGCAGGCGCTGGCGGCCATGTATATGATCGATTCAACAAGGAGATAAAAAATCATGTGTGTCGGACTTTCAGCCAAAGTGGTGAGCGTCAAGGACGGCAGCGCCGTCATCGACGCCTCGGGAGCGAGAAGAACCGTTTCGGCGGAGCTTCTGGAGGACCTGGAACCCGGAGAATACGTCATGGTCCACGCCGGGGTGGCCATTGCCCGCATCACCGGGGAGCCGGAAGCGGAATCACGGGAGATCATGGAGAAACTCGATGAAAAGCCCGCTGAAAATCATTGAGGAGTACTCCGGCCGCCCCCTGCGGATCATGGAGGTGTGCGGGACCCACACCCACGAGATCTTCCGCCACGGGATAAGGAAGATCCTGCCCCCGGCGATCACCCTCGTTTCCGGCCCCGGATGCCCCGTCTGCGTGACGCCGCCGGGGTACATCGACAGCGCGGTGGACCTCGCCCTGAAGCATCATGCCGTGATCTGCACCTTCGGCGACCTGATCCGGGTCCCCGGCAGCGAGACGAGCCTCGCCGGAGCCCGTACGCAAGGGGCGGAGATCCGCCCCGTGTACACCCCTCTCGACGCGGTGGAGATCGCCCGGGAAAATCCCGAAAAGGAGGTGGTTTTTCTCGCCGTGGGCTTCGAGACCACCGCGCCTTCGGCCTGCATCGCCGTCAAGCATGCGAAGCGGGACAAGGTGAAGAACTTTTCGCTCCTTACTTCCAACAAGACCATGCCTCAGGCCTACCGGACCCTCGCGGGGTGCGTGGACGCCTTCCTCTATCCGGGGCACGTCCACACCATCATCGGTTCGGGCATCTGCCGGGAATTGGTCACGTCGGGCGTTTCCGGCGTCATCGCGGGATTCCAGGCCGACGAACTCCTCACGGCGCTGGCGGTCATCGCCGTCCGGGCCAACGAAGGGCAGGGGGCCTTCTTCGAAAACTGCTATCCCCGTGTGGCCAGGGACGAGGGAAATCCCGCCGCCTTGAAACTTCTCGATGAAGTCATGGCGCCCTGCGACGCCGAGTGGCGGGGGCTGGGCGTCATCCCCGGTTCCGGACTCAAGCTCGGGGGAGAATACGCCGACTTCGACGCCCGGCTGAAGTTCGGCGAACCCGAATGTTCGGGCCGTCCCCATCCCGGCTGCCGCTGCGGGGAAATTTTGAAAGGGGTGTTGAAACCCGAAGGGTGTCCCCTTTTCGGCAAGGTCTGCACCCCGCTGCACCCCGTGGGGGCCTGCATGGTCTCCCACGAGGGAGCCTGTTCCGCTTACTACCAATACGAAAGATAAACGATCATGGAAGAAAAATACATTACCTTGGCCCACGGCGCCGGAGGCCGCCAGACCAACGAGCTCATCGAGCAGGTTTTCAAAGCCCATTTCGCCAATCCGGAGTTCACCGGGGACGACGCCGCCGTCCTGACTCCCGGACCGGGGAAGATCGCCTTCACTACCGACGGCTTCATCGTCTCCCCGTGGGAGTTCCCCGGAGGCAACATCGGCAAACTGAGCATCTGCGGCACGGTGAACGATCTTTCGTGCATGGGGGCGCGGCCCCGGTATCTTTCCTGCGCTTTCGTCATCGAAGAGGGGTTTCCGGTCTCCGATCTGGAAAAGATCGCCTCGGCCATGGAAAAGACCGCCGCCGAAGCGGGCGTCCGCATCGTCGCCGGGGACACGAAAGTGGCGGGCAGGGGACAGGTGGACAACATCTTCATCACCACCACGGGCATCGGCGAACTGCTGCCCGGAGTCCGCACGTCGGGGACCGCCGCCCGTCCGGGCGACGCGGTCATCGTCACGGGCGACGTGGGCCGTCACGGCTGTACCATCCTCCTCGCCCGCAACGAGTTCGGGATCGAGGCCGAAGTAGGAAGCGACTGCGCCCCCCTGTGGCACACGGTGGAGGAAATGCTGGAAGTTGCGCCCGACATCCACGTCATCCGCGACGCCACGCGGGGCGGCGTGGGGACGGTCCTCTACGAGATCGCCGGACAGAGCGGCGTGGGGATCCGCATCGATGCCGAAGCGGTCCCCGTGGCGGAAAACGTGAAAGGCGTCTGCGGTATGCTGGGGCTGGAGCCCCTCTACCTCGCCTGCGAAGGGCGTCTCGTGGTCTTCGCCCCCAGGGAGAAGGCCGCCGCCATCGTGGCGAAACTGCGGACTCTCCCCTATTCGAAGGAGGCCGCGGTCATCGGCGAAGTCCTGCCCGATCCCGCGGGCAAGGTGGTGATGACCACCGCCATCGGCGCGCAAACCATGCTCCCGCCCCCCGGCGGAGAACTTCTCCCGCGCATCTGTTGACCCCAAAAAAAGCCCGTCGGCGGCAAATGCCGCCGACGGGCGTGTGTCGGTCCGTGCCGGTCCGTGTCAAGCTCATCCGAGGGCGATCAGGCCCTTGTATGCGCCGTTATCCACGGTCCAGGCTTTGAGACTGCCGTCGGAGTCGGTGAAGAGCACGTCGTCGATATTGTCCCCGTCCACGTCGCCCACGCCCGCGAAGCTCTGACCCGCGGTCAAAGTCCCGATGCCGGAGGCCGAGACGTACCTGGCTTCGGAGTTGAGGATCCAGCTGGCGATTCCGCCGTCCTCGGTGTTTTGCAGGATCGCGTCCTGGATGCCGTCCCCGTTGAGGTCGCCCACGCCCGCGAGACGCCACGGATCCGCGGCGCAGCCCGTGTAGGCCACGTTCACCGCCTGATAGCCCGAAATATCCGGGCCCGTCAGGAAGACGAAGACGTCGCCCGACCCGGTGATGTTCCGCCCTTCGGCGGTCTTGGGCATGTTGTTGCGGATCATGACGTCGTCCTTGCCGTCGCCGTTGAAGTCCCCCGTGCCGATGAGTTCGAAGCTGTAGTACTTCGCGTTGATGGCCGCATCGCTTGCGGTCATGTCGGCGGGATCGATCTTGAAGAGACCGCCGTCCCAGGTGGTGACCATGGCCCCGAGCCAGCCGGGGTGCATGTAGAAGGCGTCATCGAGGGTCCAGCAGGCAAGTCCCGTGACCTTGGAGAAGCCGGGACTCACCTGTTCGGGAGCGGTGAGGAGCACTCCCGGATGGGTGGAGCCGTTGAAGTTGCCCACGCCGCCCAGCTCATATCCGCCGGAAACGATCCCCAGCCGGACGCTCTGCGTCACTTTCGCTTCGTTGACGCCCGCGGCGGCGTTGGCCACGAGATAGACGTCGCCCGTCTGGAGATTCTGCATGAGGACTTCGGTGGACCCGGTGTGCGAGTAGTCGCCCGCGCCCTTGATGGCCCACTTCGCCCGGTCGAGATTGCCGACAGGGGTGGAAACTCCCGTCTGCGTATTGAAAATAGCAAGCGACCCGTCGGAATTGTGTTTCAGGACTTCGGTGGAAGCGCCGCCCGAGAAGCCTCCGGCGACCACGTCCAGCCCGTACACCGTCAGCGTGAGCGTCGAGGATTCCTTAGCCAGAGAATAAGTCTTCCCGCCGGCGGAAAGCGTTCCGCCCGCGGAGATGGTCCCGAGTTCCGTATTGTCCGCCAACCGGACCGTGACGGTCTTGTTGAAACTCGCCGCACCCGCCGCCAGGGAATACTTGCCCTGGGTTTGACCGGGCGAAACCGTGACCGTGTAGCCGGGCATGCCGTAGATGCGCGAAAGATTGCTCACCAGGGCGCCGCTCCCGGCGGTCCGGCCGGAAATGTCGAAGTCGATGATGCTGCCGGCATACGCGGAAACGGTCGCCCCGTTTGCGAGGTTCATCTCGCCGGTCACCTTGCCGCCCGAGGAAACGTACAGTTGTCCGTAGGCGCCGACGGCAACGTTGTTCACCGTGGCGGCATTGCAGGCGGAAACCTGCCCGTAGGCGTTGACGGTGAGCCTGTTCGCCCTGCCTCCGCTGGAAATGAGGACCCGTCCATAGGTGTTGACGGTGGCCGCATTCGCCGTGCCGCCGCCGAAAATGTACAGGTGCCCGGAGTTCATGGTGGCGGAGTTCGCCGTGGTCCCGGAGTGGAGCGTGGCGGAACCGCTGAGGACCAGCCCGTCGAAAGTGTTCGGAGCGAACGTGACGTTTGCGCCGTCGTTCACGTAGACGTAACCCCCGTTTTCCGTGATGGCCGTCGCCGTGCCGCCGTTGGAAATGACCATCCAGCCGCCCTGGGCGACCGTGGTCCCGGCAGCCGCGGCGCCGTTGGAAACGGTCATGCTGCCTCCGGAGCCGATGGCGGTCGAGCTCGCGGCGCCGCCGGTCTGGACCCGCAGTTTTCCGCCGGAAATGACGGAAGTGTCGAAATAGGTCTTGCCGCTGTCGATCACCACGGTTCCCGCAACCACCGCATTGTGGACCTCGGTGCTGGAGGATACCGGCAGCCCGGTGGTATTGAACACGACCGTGGTCGCTTCAGTGAGATGGAAATCCCGGCTGCTGTAGTCGTAGGTGCCTCCCCAGCTCATGCGGCAGTCGGTGTCGTAGGTGTCATCGAAGATCACCTCCTGCGTGCCCGCATTGTAGCCGTAGGCCAGCACCATGTGGCCGTGGTTGTCGGCGGATCTCATGGAAAGGAGCACCGGCCGGCCGGCATCGATCTCCGCTTTCAGCATGGAAAAGGTGAATCCGCCGCCCACTTCGAGCGTTTGGGTCTTTGCCGCGTCCAGCGTATAGCCCCGGCCTTCGACGTACAACGAGAGGCCGTATTTGAAGTCCACGTACCTGGCGGGGAGTGAAACAGCGTCCACCGTGTAGGTCTGCCCGGTCGTTTTCAGCCAGCTCAGCGTGGCGGTGTAGTGCTTGGTGGAAAGATCGCCGTTGCCGCGCCAGTACTGGCCCGTGCCCAGATAATCGGCCAGACAGTTCCACACCGAGATGTTCAGCCCCTGCGCGGGATCGCCGTTGACGTAGGTATAGGGCCGCTCCGCCGAACTCGAGGTGCCGTAGAAACGGTTCACGTATTGGTCGGAGGCGATGAAGGTCGCCAGCAGCGACGGATCCGTCATATCGTAAATGGAACCGCCGTCGCTGCCGCGGGAATCCACCGAGATCGTGCCCTCGATCAGGTTGTCCATGTTGTACGTGATCTCTCCGGACCGGTATCCGTAGAGATCGTAGTACCCGAGCAGCATCCCGACGGAGGTGGCGGCACAGCCGTACATGTACTCCGCCCGGGGCACCGTGCCGGAGAGCACGACATCGCCGGGCGACATATCGTCATTCGGAACGACTTCGGATGAAAGGCCGCCGCCGAGTCCGTCGGCGCCGGTGTAAAAGCCGGGGGAGATTTCGCCGGAAACGGCGATCCCGACGGCGACTTTGTCGCCGCTTCCGCACCCGGCGCCGGAGTTCTCCCCGTCGGACTCCGGGAGGATCGTCCGCACCGGAAAATCCGGAAACGTTTCGATCCCGCCCTGCGTGATGAACTCTTCTTTCATACGTCCTCCGTTGCTCTGCACATTTCAAAAACTTTTGTGCGCCGTTACTCTTCGACCCAGGCCTGGAGCTCGTCCATGTCGGTGAATTTCAGGATGTCGGCGACGGCCATGGATTGGGGCAGGTTGTCCGTGCCGCTCAGGCCGCTTTCGAAGAAGGTCCGGCACCGGGTCGTGAAAGCCGTCTTCACCTTGACGGGGCTGAAGAGCGCCGCCAGCACCGCGGGAACGAGGCCGATGCCCGAAGCCGTCAGCGTGATCTCCTTCGTCCCCGCCTTCTTGAGGAGCAGGATCGCCTTGATCACATCCTCGACCCGCTTGCCGAGGACCGAAAATCCCAGGAGCCGCGCCATGGCGTCCAGGTGATAGTCCCAGCGGTAGAGCGAGAAGAACTCTTCGGGGCCTTTGTCGCAGTCGCCCGGGATCGTTTCGCCCACGCCCCGGTAATCGAAGCCGAAGAGAAGGGTGCTTTCGGGGAGCGTCCGCTTCGCCAGCTCCTTTTCGGCGGAAGTGTTGGGGAGGTAAAGCTCCGCGCGCTCCGCTCCGGGCAGGTGCATGTACTCTTTGGGCGAAATAAAGTGCAGCGTGGTGATGAGGCGGGGCTCCGTCTCGATGCCGTACCGGGAGTCGATCAGGGCGGGGGACTGCGCACCGGCGCTTTCCCGGATCAGCTTCGGCCGGAGCTGACGGTAGGCCGGCGCACTGGCGGGGATCTGCAGCTTAAGTTCCGCCGCCAGCATTTTCATGATCTCCTCCCGGCTCCGGCGGGGGCGCTCCGCCGCCATCTTCCGGATCTTTTCGCGCACCAGCATGTCGGCGGACTTTGCTCCGGGCAGGTCGAGGATCGTCCCGCGGGGCGTGCAGGCCAGCTCCTCCCTGGTCCGGGTCTTGCATTCGGGCTCCGAATCGTCCCCTGCGATGCCGAAAAAGTCGTTGAAGAAGTTGTAGGCCGCCTTGCGCCCTTCGGGATTGTAGCCGTGGCCGAGCTCCCCCTCGAAGTACCGCACGTTTTCCGGATGGCCCAGAATGGTGTAGATGCGTTTGACATCTTCGAAGCTCTCCCGTGTGCCCCGGATGTCGAAGAAGTCGTCCTTTTCGCCCATGATGAGGAGCGGATTGGGGGCCTTGAGGATAAGGAGGTCCGCCATTTCACCGCCATCGGCGGCGAAGCCGTGGACGATCTGTTCGCCGTCGACGGGATTTTCGTTTTCCACCAGACGGAGCCAGGTGGTGATGTAGCAGTTGGGGGCGGCGGCCTTGATCCGGGGATCCGCCGCGTTGACCAGGGTGGTCAGCGTGCCGCCTCCGGAGTTGCCCGTGACCACGATGCGGTCTTTGTCGGTCTCCGGCCGGGCGAGGAGCATGTCCACGCTTCTCATGGCGTCCCAGATGCGCCACGCGCCCACGTTGTCCCCCGCCGGGATCAGGCGGCGGTTGAGGATGTTATGCTCACGGACGTTTTTTTCCGGCAGATCGGGAAAACTGAAACGCTCCCCCTGTCCCAGCGGGTCGGGCATGAGCACCAGATAACCCTTGCGGCAGAGGGTGATGCCCAACGTCTGATATTCGACGCTGGCCTTGCCGTAGAGGGCGTGGCCCAGCACGTGGAGTATGGCGGGCGTCTTGCCGGGCCGGGCGTTTTCGGGGATGTAGAGGCTGGCCGTGACGGGGAAGCCGGGGCGGCTGTAGTAGATGAGTTTTTCCAACTTGTAGCCGTCCCCTCGGATGACGCCGCAGCTCTGCGGATCGAGGGGACACTTTTCCGCGGGGAAGGTGTAGGCCCGGTCGAACTTCGCCCGCAGTTCAGAAATGTAGGCGCGGACGTCCTCCGGCGTTTTCAGCGCGGCGAGTTTCTTTTTTCTGATTTCCGCATTTTTCCGGAACAGATCGACGTAATACTCCTGAAGCAGGCTCCCGAAATTGGCCATGATGAAAGGTCTCTTATGTTTTTGATGACGAAATAAAGGTCTGTGCAGAATATACATCACGGGTACAGTTTTGTCAAGTGCCGCGGCAAATAAATCACCCGCAAACGCAGGGTTGCGATAGCAGATGAGGCACAGACCCAAAACATGCCAACGGGGAAACTGTGAATATTGTGAATACTATGAATACTGTGAATACTATGAAGTTGCCCCGGCGGCCGAAACGTCGGCCTCGAAGTATCGCGGCGGCTTCGCTCCCCTTGAGCGACCGCAAACACAGGGCGGAGTTGCACGGCAAAGGCGTTTTCACTCCTGTGCAGCATTCATAGTATTCATAGTATTCCCAGTCTGAGGGGGGGGGCGGGGGATGCCTGCAGAGCCTCAAATCAAGCATTTTTTCTTGTATTTTCGACAAAAACAGGGTTTGCTTTTCTTGAAAAACGGTGCTATATTTTGCGGGCCGAGGCACATGGCCGGGCGGAACCGATTTTGACCGGGAGGAGTGACGATGAAAAAAAGCTTGTTGTCGTATCTGATCGCGCCGTTGACCGTCTGGTTGCTGTCGGCGGGCTGCGCGTCGGGACTGCCGAAATTTTCAAGAACGGTCCCCGACGGCCCGGAAGGGGCGAAATACAGCAAAAAAATTCCCGAAGATCCGAAGATGAGTGCGCGGCACGGCGACATCACCGTGTACTCGCAGGAAGGGCACTTCAGTGATCCGGTTTTCAACATGAAATACAAGGGGATCCACGTCTTCGACTTATGCGGTCTCCCTCCATTGTTTTTCGAGGACGGGAAATACATCATGACCTGCGCCCAGCTCCGGGACGGCAAAATGAAGGTCGATCGCGTCAGGATCTCCGACGGGGCTTTTGAGAAAATCTTGAACAGAAAGCGCATCGTCATCATCGAAAAGAGTTCCGGGCGGGTGTTCTGCTCGCAAGTTTTCCGGAGCGACTTCGTTTTCGATCCGAAGGCTGATTTCGTGTTCGAAAAGGGCATTTTGCGTGTCTTCAGAAGATCCCGCAATGCCGGATGGTCGTTTACGATGCACGAATTGAAGTGAAAGGCCCGCCGCGCTCCTCGGGCTTGTCCGGGCCGTCTTTGGGGGGCGTCTTATTCCCGGAATGAGTCGTTTTCAGGTTGAAAAATCCGTTGAACGGGTGTATATTAAACTGACTGACGCGTGTCGCGTCTTTTCATTCATAAAATCGGGATCGAGGGTGTACTATGGCACAGAAAGAGGAAAAGTTCGCGCTCCTTACCGTCGAAGGCAAGGAGATCAAACTGCCGCTGGTCATCGGCAGCGAAGGTGAAAAAGGCATCGACATCACCGGACTGCGACGCGACACTTCCTGCGTGACCATCGACCCCGGCTTCATGAACACCGCTTCGTGCTACAGCCAGATCACCTATATCGACGGCGAAAACGGCGTCCTCCGCTACCGGGGGTACGACATCGCCGAACTCTGCCGCAAGGTCATGTTCGTGGACGTGGCCTATCTGCTGGTCCACGGGGAGCTGCCCACCGAAAAGGAACGGCGGAATTTTTCCAACCAGCTGAACTTGAACTCCATGATCCACGAGGACATGCGCCGCTTCTTCGACAACTTTCCCCAGGGGGCGCATCCCATGTGCATTCTCTCGACCATGATCAACGCCATGGCGGCTTTCTATCCGCAGGTGGATCTGAAATCCATGGCCGACAACATCGACGACTCCTGCGCACGGGTGATCTCCATCGTGCGGACCATGGCGGCCTTCGCCTACAAGAAGTCCATCGGGGAACCGGTGGTCTATCCCCGGCAGGATCTCTCCTATTGCGCCAACTTCCTGAACATGATGTTCGACTCCCCCGTGCGGCCCTACATCATCAGTCCCGAAGCGGTGCGGCTGCTCAACGTGCTGTTCATCATCCACGCCGACCACGAGCAGAACTGCTCCACCTCGGCGGTCCGGGTCATCGGCAGCGCCCAGGTGAACCTCTATGCCACCATTTCGGCGGGGATCTCCGCCCTTTCCGGCCCGCTCCACGGCGGGGCCAATCAGGCGGTCATCGAGATGCTCCGCATGATCCAGCAGGACGGCGACGTGGAAAAATTCATCCGCATGGCGAAGGACAGGGACAACCCCTTCCGGCTCATGGGCTTTGGGCACCGGGTCTACAAGACCTACGACCCCCGGGCCGAGATCGCCCGCAAGGAGTGCGAAAAGTATCTGGCCGCCACCGGCTACACCGACCCGCTGCTGGACGTGGCGAGGAGGGTGGAGGAGGCCGCCCTCAAGGACAGTTACTTCATCGACCGTCGGCTCTACCCCAACGTGGACTTCTACACCGGGATCCTCTACCGGGCCATGGGGATCCCCGAAAACATGTTCACGGTGATGTTCGCGCTGGCCCGTCTCCCCGGCTGGGTGGCCCATTGGAAGGAGATGATCGGCGAATCCACCAAGCTGGTCCGGCCCCGGCAGATCTACACGGGCCGCACCGGCGCCGACGCCCGGAAGGAGATCGAAAAGCGTTCCGTGGCGGCCCACCTCATCTGAGGGAAAAGGACGGGGGCAGCCGGCATGGGCGAAAGATTCCGTTTCCTGCACTGCGCCGATCTGCATATCGGCTCCGGCTTCACCGGGCTGAGCCGCCGGATCCCCGAACTGGACGGGGAACTTTCCCGGACCCCCTTCCTCGCCTGGCGGAACGCCGTCGCCGTCGCTCTGCGGGAAAAGGTGGATTTCCTCCTCATCGCCGGGGACTGCTTCGACCGGAGCGCCCCCTCGCTTCAGGGGCGGATCGAGTTCAGGAAAGGGCTCGACACCCTCTGCCGGGCGGGGATCCCGGTCTTCATCACCAGCGGCAACCACGACCCCTGGCCGCAGGCCTGGTCGGCGGCGGTGACGCTGCCCGAAAACGTCACCTTTTTCCCGCCGGGCGAGGTGAAGCTTCACCAATTCTGCAAAAACGGCTCCGTCGCCGCCACCATCGGCGGCATCGGCCACGATTCCCTGAACGTTCTCGACAATCTGGCCGTGCGCACCGGGGAGGCGCTCGAAAATGCCCCCGGAGTGCGGATCGCCCTGGTCCACGCCAACTTGTGCGGCGACCCCCACGCCGCTCCGGCGACGCTGGCGGAGCTGACCGCGCTGCCCGTGGATTACTGGGCGCTGGGGCATGTCCACAGCCGCCGGGTGCTCCATGAAAAACCCTTCGTGGTCTACTCCGGCTGTGTGCAGGGAAAGGACATCCACGAGCCGGGGACCCAAGGCTGTTACGTGGTCGACTGCGACGGTTTCGGGGGGCTTTCCCTCACCTTCCACCCCACCTCGGTGCTGGAATTCCAGGTGGTGGAAGTCGACGCGGGCGCTTCGGAAAATCTGGACCAGCTCCTGCAAATCTTGCTGGCGGAGCTGGAAAAACTCGGCCCGCAGGATAAGCTGCTTTTCCGGCTCAAACTCATCGGCGTCACGCCCCTCGACGGCGAACTGCGCCGGGTCGACCCGGAGGAACTGCGGAGCTTCTTTTACGAGGGTGTCAGAAACGCCTTCGACGGCGTCTTTCTCGAGGAGATCGTCCTGCTCACCCGGATGCCCCCCTCCGACGAATCCGCCGTGCTGCCCGCCGACGAGCTGGCCCGCGCCGCTGCCGAGATCGCGGAAGAGGGGGTGCTGGAAAAACTTTACGACGAGATGCGCCGGGTGCACCGTGAACTGCCGCCCATCCGCCCCGAGCGCTTTGCCGAACTCCGGAGCGAGGGCAGCGCCCTGCTGGCGGAACTGCTGGCCGGGAAACTGGGGCTGAAACCATGATCGTCCGGCGTCTGCACATCGACAATTTCGGCTGTTTCCACGATTTCGATCTGGCCCTCGCCCCCGGACTGAACCGGATCTCCGGGCCCAACGAATTCGGCAAGACCACGCTCCTCGAGTTCCTGCGGCGGCTTTTCTGGGGCTTCCCCGACAAACGGCGCAAGCTCGATCCTTACCCGGCCCTGAAGGGGTCGGGCCATTACGGCGGCTTTCTGGAAGTGACCCTGCGTTCCGGGCAGGCGCTCCGGCTGGAACGGCGGGGCGAAAGAGGCCGTCTGAAGCTGATCTGCCCCGACGGCCGGATCAAGGTGTGCGACGACATCGGGGAACTTTCAGCCGTTTCGGAAAACTTTTACCGCAACGTCTGCGCCGTCACCGTGGATGAAGTCACCGCTTTCGCCGCCCTCGACGACGAAGAGGTGCGGAACCGACTGTACGGCAACGCCTTGAGCATGGGGAGCCTTTCCCTTTCCCGTCTGCGGAAGGAGCTTGCCGATGAGGTGGGGAATATCTACCGCAGCCGGGGAAGCGGCAATCTGCTCAAAAAACTCGCCGGGGAATTCGCCGAAAGCGAAAAGCGCCTGAGCATCGCCGCGGGGGCGCTCCCCGCCTACGAAAAGGCCTTGCTTCAGGCGGAGGAGTTGACGAAGAGCGCGGAGAAGATGAAGGCGGATCTGTGCCGGCTGGAAGGCAGGATCGCCGCCTTGGAAAAACGGGCCCAAGCCCTCGAAAGTCTGCGGGCGGTCGAAGAGGAGGAGCGGCGCTTTTCCCGCGAGACGCCGCCGCCCGAACTGCCCGCGCCGCTTCCGCCCTTCGGCGAGAAGCCGCCGCAACCGCCACCCGAACCGGAGTTCCCGGAACGCCTTGTCCCGCCTCCCGTGCCGTATTCGGCCGGTTTGGACGGCAGATGCGACTGCCGCCGGGCGTCTCCCGTCACTGAAGAGCTCTGCAGATCCGTGGCGGAATGGGAACCCCGCATCACGGCCCTCGAAGCAGCCTGTTCCCGGCCCCGGTTCCCGATTCCGGGTTTCGTCTGCCTGGCGGCCGGCGCGGGCGCACTTGCGGCGGCGGGGCTGCTGTTCCCCGCGGGGTCCGTCTGGGGCATCCTTTCCGCATTCGCGGGGATCGGCCTTCTGGCGGCGGGGATCGTGATCTTCGCGCGCCGGGCCCGGGAACGGGCGGAGCATGGAAAGCTTCTTGACGAAGCCCGGCGCTTCAGGGAGGATCTCAACTTCCGTTTCTGCCTCAATCCCCTGATCGGGAACGGGGAGCTTCTTCCCCTGCTCGACGCCCTGAAATTCTGGCAGGAGCGGTGGAAGCTCTACGAATCCGAAGTGCAGAAATGCGCCTCACGCGACCGGGAGATCGAAGGGCTCCGGCGCGAATACGAGCTCCGGCGCAAGGTTTACGATGAGCGTTTCGCCGCCTTTTCCGCCCGCCGCGAAGAGTACGACAAAAGACGCCATTCCTTCGAAGAGCTGTGCCGGACCCGGAGTCAGGCTCTCGAGGACTGGAAGGTCAGGAAGAAGACCCTGGCTCTGAAACGGAGCGCGATCGACGCGCTTCTCGCCGAAACGGGCCGCGATCCGGTGGATGGAGAAGAGCTGGCCGCTTTGCGCCGGAAGCGGGAAGAGCTCCGTTCCGGCGTGGAGGAGTCTTTCCGCCGTTCCGGGGCGGCCCGCAGGGAGGCGGAACTCCTGATGCAGGGGACCGACTGCGCCGTCGAGGTCAACGTGCGGGAACAGCTCCGGGGGCGGATGCGTTCCGCGGCGGAACGCGCTCTGGTCTTCGCCGCCGCGGGAGCCGTGCTCCAGAAGGCCGTGGAGCGCTGCGAAAGAGAGCGGCAGCCCGAACTGCTGAACGAGGCCTCGCGCATCCTCGCCGGATTCACCTGCGGCGCGTACACCCGCGTCTACAAGCAGCTGACCACGGGATCGCTGCGGATCTCGGGGCCGGGGGAGGGGAGCGACCGGGGCATCGACGAACTTTCCCGCGGCACCAGGGAACAGCTCTTTCTGGCCCTGCGCCTCGCCCTGATCCTCTCGCTGGACACGGGGGCCGAACCCCTGCCCGTGGTGCTGGACGACGTGCTGGTGGATTTCGACCCGGAACGCAAGCGGGCCGCCCGGCGGGAGCTGGCCGGTTTCGCCGCGGAGCGGCAGGTTATCATCTTCGAATGCGATCCGGGAGAGTGAGGAGGAGCGATTTATGGATATAACGATCCGTCAGGGCACCGTTTACCTCGAAAAGGCGAGCGGAAAGCGTTTCGTGCTGGTGAACCACAACCCAATGGCGCTGGAGTCCCTGCGCTTCTGGTCGGCTTCGGAAGACGCCCCCTTCGATCTGGGGGCTCCGGAGCGGATCACGGTCGATGAACTCATCGCCTTGCGGAACTCCGGGCAATACGAGGAGCTGGGGGATCTGCCGCCGGAACTTTTCCGGCAGCTGGCCGGAGCGCTGCTCGCCGCGGGGAATCTGCCCGAAACGGATCTGGCTCTGATCCGGGCGCTGCTCGAAGACGGGACAGGGGCTTGAAAAATTCCCCTTCCCGGTGTACATTAGTGTTACAACAGTTTTTTCGGCATCATAGAGGAGCAGACGCGATGGAACAATCCCGTGAGACCCATACCATTTCCGTTCTGGTGGAAAACCGTTTCGGCGTTCTCGCCCGTGTGGCCGGGCTTTTTTCCGGCCGGGGCTACAATATCGGTTCGCTGACCGTCCACGAGACCAACGACCCCCGCTTTTCGAAAATGACCATCGTCACCACCGGCGACAAGGACATCATCGAGCAGATCCACAAACAACTGAACAAGCTGGTCGAGGTGGTCAACGTGGCCGACCTCACGGGGGGCGGCTTCGTGGAACGGGAGATATCCCTCGTGAAACTGCGCACTCCCACGCCGGAACTCCGCTCCCAGGTGCTGCAGCTGGTGGAAATTTTCAGCGGCAGCGTGGTTTCGGTGAGCCGCGACGACATCGCCGTGGAAATTTCCGGACGCAGCGACCGCATCGACGATTTCATGGAGCTCATCCGGGATTTCGAGATCATCGACATGGCCCGGAGCGGCCGGGTGGCCATCGCCCGGTGCGCCAACCCCGCGGTGGACGTCTGATGAGATATTTTCTGTCACTCCTGCTGCTTGTTTCAAGCCTGACGCTTCTCCCCGGTGCGGAAAAGCCGGGCCCCGCTCCCGCCCCCGCAAAGCCCGCTCCCGCCCCCGCGAAGAAGGAGGGGCCGTGGCGGGTCTCCGTCCGCCGCCGGGGGGACAAGTCGGTCTTCATGATCGGGGAAACGGCGAGTTTCATCTTCACCCTCACGGGGCCCGACGGCAAACGGGCGGCCAACCGGCAGATGAAGATCGAACTCTGGCTGGACGGGAAACACCATGTCCGCTACGGCAAGACCGACGCCACCGGGCGGATCCAGGCCAACATCAGGCCGGAAACGCCCTGCCTCGTCCGGTGCCGGGGGGAATACGATGCCGATGCCTTCGCCGTCGAAGCGGCCACCTTTTCCAATTTGCCGAGCGCGGGGCGGGATTACCGCCGCCACCTCAAGTACAAACCGCCGGTGACCGTCTACTGAAGCCGTGTCACTTGCGGCCCTTCGGGTCGAGGAAGTCCGCCAGACTTCGCCAGTATTCCGCGCCCGCGACGGCGATGATGTCGTTGTGTCCGGCACCCTTCACCTCGAAGAAGCGTTTTCCGGGGGAGCGGACGAGCGCGTACAGCTTTTTGCCGTGGTCCACGGGGATGACCGTGTCTCCGCTGCCGTGGGCGATCATCACCGGGAAGGAAACTTTGCCGATCCTCCTGTCGCTGGGGAAACGGTTCCCCGGCATCCATCCGAGGCCCGCCACGGCGTAGATGCTGGTGAAGGGGGCCTCCAGCACGAGTGCCTTTGCTTCGGGAACGCGCGAGGCAAGGAAACAGGCCGCCCCCGTGCCCAGGGAGTAACCGTGGATGACGATGCGCCGGGGCGGGACCTTCAAGGTTTCCGTGAGATACTTCCACGCCCGGAGCACATCGCGCTCCACCGCCTCTTCGGAAGCCTTTCCCGTGCTCCTGCCGTAGCCCTCATAGTCGAAGGCGAGGATCCCGTAGCCGTGGCGGTGGAAAAGCTCCTGCCGCCAGGCGATGGTGCCCAGACTTTCCGAATTGCCGTGGCAGTGGAGAAAGACCGTTCCGTCGGGCCGGGCCGGGGGAAGATAGCGCAGGGCGATGCGGCCCCCCGTTTCGAGATCGGCCGTCACGACCTCCTTCAAGCCGGGATAGGTGTCGTTCCGGGGCAGAAAGGTGAGCTTGTCCGCGATGATGCCGCAGCCGCAGATGATGAGAAGGGCGACCAGTCCGAAGAAGACGGCCGCGGCGACGGGCAGTTTCCAGTACTTCATGGCCGGTGGAAGATGGCCGATCCCACCCGGATCAGCGTGGAACCGCAGGTCACCGCCGCGGGCCAGTCGTTGCTCATGCCCATGGAAAGCTCGGGCAGCGCGACGGCAAGGGCCTTTTCCAGTTCGTCCCGGCAGGCGCGGAGCCCGTCGAAGACCTTGCGGCAGACCGCTTCGTCGGCGTCGAGCGGGGCCATGGTCATCAGGCCCGCCAGGGTGATGTTCGGGGCCTTCGCCGCGGCGGAAGCCAGCTCCGCCGCCCGGGCGACGGGGAATCCCCCCTTCTGCTCTTCGCCGGAAACGCTGATTTCCAGAAAGACCTTGGGCCGGACCCCTTCCTCGCCCGCGATGCGGCTGATCCGTTCCACCAGCTCGATGGAGTCCACCGAGTGGATGACCTGCGCCACTTTCAAGATCTTGCGGACCTTGTTGCTCTGGAGCCGGCCGATGAAGTGCCAGCGGATATCCTTCGGGAGCGCTTCGGCTTTGGGGGTCAGGACTTCGATCCGGTTTTCGCCGAAATCCCGGACGCCCGCGTCGTAGAGCTCCCGGATGGCGGGCGCTTCGACGGTTTTCGAAACGGGCAGCAGCAGGACGCCGCCTTTGCCCGCCTGCTCCAGTTCCTTTCTGATGGCGAAATAGTTTTCCACACAGCTCATTGGGCCGCTCCGTTGAACTTTTTCCGGTTTTCGGGCACGGCGGCGGTGATCTTCGTGCCTTCAGGCAGGCTTTCGGTCAGCCAGACGTTGCCGCCGATGACCGAATTGTCCCCGATGGTGATGTCGCCCAGGACCGAAGCGCCGGAATAGATGGTGACGTTGTTGCCCACGGTGGGATGGCGTTTCCGCCCCTTGATGAGGGCGCCGCAGGCGTCCTTGGGGAAACTCACCGCGCCCAGGGTGACGCCCTGATAGATCCGGACGTTTTCCCCCAGCACCGCCGTTTCGCCGATGACGACCCCCGTGCCGTGGTCGATGAAGAATCCCTTGCCGATGTGGGCGCCGGGATGGATGTCGATCCCCGTGACGGAGTGGGCGTATTCGGTCATCATCCGGGGGATGAGGGGAATCCCCGCGTCGTAGAGGACGTGGGCCAGCCGCTGGACGGCGATGGCCTTGAGTCCGGGATAGCTGAGGATGATCTCGTCGCCGCTTTTGGCGGCCGGGTCGCCGGCATAGGCGGCCGCGACGTCGGCTTCCAGCATCTCCCGGATCTCCGGGATCTTCTCGAGGAGCATGAATGCGGCCTGTTCGCACTTGGGGGTGCCTTCGCAGCCGCACTCGTCGCTTTCCGCATCGCGGTGGAAGACCCGGCAGAACTGGCTCGACAGTTCGGTGAAGCAGAGCTCCACCAGTTCCTCCGTATCGACTTCGCCTCTGAAGCGCTGGTCGAAACCGGGGAAGAGGAGCTCGAGAAGATGTTCCGTGACGGCGATGATCTCGGAACGCCGGGGCAGATTGTCCCGTTTCGTGTAGTTGACGCCGAATCCGGGCGCGTACGAACCGGTGATCGCTTCGGTGATGTCGCGAAGCTTGCTGATGGTCTTTGCTGACTGCATGGCGGATATCACTCCACGTTCTGGACCTGTTCGCGGAGTTTTTCCAGTTCGGTCTTGAACTTCACCACCAGCACCGAAAGTTCGGGGGAGGGGGCCTTGTTGCCCAAGGTGGTGATCTCGCGGAAGAACTCCTGAAGCAGGAAATCCATGCCCCGTCCCGCGGGCTCCTCGGACTCGAAGAACTTCCTCATCTGCGAGAAGTGGCTCTTCAGCCGGGTGATCTCTTCGGTGACGTCGGATTTGTCCAGATAGAAGAGCATTTCGCGGACGAACAGCTCGTCGTTGGGCTCGACCTGGAGTTTTTCCGCCGCCAGCTTGCAGTAGAGCCGTTTCCGGGCGTTTTCCGGGACCTTGGCGGCCAGGGGCTCGATCTGGCGCAGAAGCTCCTCGAGGAGGGCCGTCCGGGCCGAAAGGTCGTTCTTGAGCGCTTCGCCTTCGCGCTGCCGCATGGCGACGAAGTTCTCTCCCGCCGCCTCCAGCGTCGCGGCGAAGGCCGCCGTCAGTTCGGTCTGATCCCCCGTTTCCGCGGGGGGCGCGATGACGCCGGGCAGGCTCAGCAGTTGTTCCACATTGACTTCGGGCGAGAGCCCCGCCTGGCGCCGGACCTCCGCGGCCGCCTTGACCAGTTCGGCCAGCAGGGCGGTGTTGATGTTGACCGCGGTGACCGCGTTGCGCCGGAGCAGCACCTTGACGCTCACCGATCCCCGGCTGATGAAAGAACCGATCTTCTGCCGGATGAGACTTTCCATGCTGCTCAGTTCGGGGGGCAGCGAACAGCGCAGTTCCAGCTGCTTGCGGTTGACGCTTGAAAGCTCCACCGTGAAGAAAAGCGTTCCGTGATATTGTCCTTCGGCCTTGCCGAATCCGGTCATGCTGCGCATGTCAAACTCCTTTCTCGGGATCGTCGCCGGATCTGCGGCTTTTCCCGTCTTTTTCTCCGGCCTTCTTCCCTTTCGGGAGCTTCCCGGAGTCTTTTCGGGCCGGGGCGGCTTCGGCGGCGCCGGAGTCGCTGTCGTCGTCACTTTCCTCCCTCTCGGAGGCGGCCGGTTCCGACCGGGGCTGAGCCTGGACGATGATCGCGTCCAGATCCTCTTCTTCGTCATCCTTTCCGGGCTTGAAGAGGAATTTTTCCGGTGGCCTCAACTCTTTGACGGTGTTCTCGGCGAGTTCGTTTTTCCCCACGATGCCCACCTGGCAGATGGTCCATGAGGAAAGATCCTCCTTGCCCACGCCGCAGAAGACTACGCTGCGGTCTCCGCCGATCTTCCACACCAGAGAAAGCTGAACGAGATCTTTCCGGCCCTCACGCGGGACGGCGATCAGGTGCCACGGGCGGGGGAAGGGGGGCTTGACTTCCTCTTTTGGGGGTTGGACCTGGGGCGCGACCTCGACCGGAGATTCCACGGGGGGGATCCCGCCGGAAACGAAACCGTCGCGGGGCGAAGTTTTCCGCACTCCGGCGGGGCGCGGAGCCTGATCGCCGCTTCCGTCGGCCGTCTTTGGGGCGGCCTCATCCCCTTCCTGCATCCCCTGAAGCGGGAAGGCCGTCAGCAGAAGCGAGGGGTGGGTGAAGCGGACCTTGTTCAGATCGGCGAAACTCAGCTGCCCGTCGAGGGAGGTGACGGCGTACTGTCTGGCCGTGGTCAATGCCCAGGCCGGGCCCTTGGGGGCGGGGGCGATCCGCCGCCGGATGAGACGGAGCGGTTTCCAGTAGACCATGCGGGGCTCGGAAACGCCGTAGACCAGATAGTCGGTTTCGGCGCCGGGGATGCGCCAGGTGACGCAGATCTGGTGCTGTTCCTCGCCCAGGACGGATTCCCGCGGCTGGAACGTGCCGACGGCTTTGAAAATCGGGCCGTACAGGATCACCGGCGGATTGAATTTGACTACGCTGTACTGTTCGGCCGTCAGTTCCCGTGCATGCTTGTAGATGAACTCCCGGGCCGACTCCACCGCCTGCTCTCGATAGTAGGCTTCGGAGTGACACCCGACAGCTCCCAGCAGGATCAGTGCGGGCAGCCAGGCATACTTCATCATAAAGATCTCCTGAATGTGAGGCGCTTCCCAGCTGCGGCGCCGGGGGGCGTCCCGTTGTTTCGATCCGGTTTTCGGAAGGGGTGACGGAACCTTCCGAAACGACAAGATATAATATATAGCCTGAACCCGCAAAAATCAAGTCCGGGCGAACGTCGGGCGAACGTCGCACTCGAAGTGTCGCGGCGGCTGCGCTCGCCTTGATCGATCGCAAAATTGCGTCTGCGGCCGCGCTCCACGGGGAATAGAGTAATTCCACAAAACAAAAAAAGCAAGCGGTCGTATTTCATATAACTGCTTGCTTTTGAGCTTGATAAAGTGGAGCCAACGGTCGGAATCGAACCGACGACCTATTCATTACGAGTGAATTGCTCTACCGACTGAGCTACGTTGGCACCCGATGTTCGTCCCCTAATATACCGCGCCTTTCGCGGAATTTCAAGAGGAGAAGCCGAAAAATTTCCGAAAATTACTTCTTGCCCGAGTCCACGATGTAGACCTTGATCGGCGGGAAGCCGTTGAATTCGCAGGAGGCGTAGCTCGCCGTGTAGGCTCCGCAGCTGAACCAGTATATCCTGTCTCCGGGCTTGATGTAGGCCGGGAGGGGGTTCCGGAAGTATTCGTACATGATGTCCTGACTGTCGCAGGTGGGGCCGGCGATGATGAAGTCTTCGCAGGGTTCTCCGCGGGCTTCGCAGTAGAGGGGGTATTTGATGGATTCGTCCCAGGTTTCCGCCAGCCCGTTGAATTTGCCCGCGTCGATGTAGAGCCACTTGTCCACGCCGGTGGAGGACTTCTGGCTGATGAGCACCACCTCGGAAACGAGGATGCCCGCTTCGCCCACCAGGGAGCGTCCGGGTTCCAGGATGATCTCGGGGAGATCGTCTCCGAAGTCCTCGTTCAGGTAACGGGTGATCTCTTCGGCGTAGACGCTCATTTCGTTGGTCTTGCTGATGTAGCTCGCCGGGAAGCCGCCGCCCATGTTGATGAGGGAAAGCTTGATCCCTTCCTCTTCCAGATAGTCGAAGATGTAGCGCACCTTGGCGATGGCGGAGTCCCACGCGCCGATCTCGCGCTGCTGGGAACCCACGTGGAAGGAGATGCCGCAGGGCTTGAGTCCCAGATCGCGGGCCAGCACCACGAGGTCGATGGCGGTATCGGGGTGGCAGCCGAATTTGCGGGAAAGGGGCCAGTCCGCCGTTTCGCCGCCTTCGCAGAGGATCCGGAAGAAGACCCTCGCCCCCGGCGCGAACTTGGCCAGGTTGCGCACATCCCCTTCGCTGTCGGTGGCGAACAGCCGGACGCCCTTCCGGTAGAAGTATTCGATGTCGGCGGCCTTCTTGATGGTGTTGCCGTAGCTGATCCGGTCGGGAGAAATGTCGAGGCTGAGGGCCCGGTCCAGCTCGTAGCGCGAAGCGATGTCGAAGTTGGCTCCCAGGTCGCGGAGCATCTTCAGGACCTCGACCTGCGGGTTGGCCTTCATGGCGTAATAGACTTTGGCGAAGGGAAAATAGGTCCGCAGTTCCTGATACTTCTTGCGGATCACATCGAGGTTGACCACCACAAAGGGAGTTTCGTGCTTGACGGCTTCACCTTTGAAACAAGCCCACTCCTCCGGGGAGTAGTAGTCGGAAACGTCTATTTTCATAGCCATTCTTTCCCTGTGATTTCAGGGGGACCCGCCGAAACCGTCTTCGGACACGCCCCCGACATGAAAAAGCAAAAAAAGCCGGAACTTCCCCGGCAAACAACGTTGCATGCGTCTTAAATTAACCCCGGAATCGATTATTGCAAGTCGTTTTTCGGAAAAAAAACGTTTTTTTTTGCCCAAGCGGACTTTTTCCGGTTTTTTTTGCAAATATGCGGCGGAAAAACTTGAAATTCCCGTATTCCGTGCTATATTAGGGGACGTGATTTGTGAACACAACATTCGAACACACTAAAAACAGGAAGCGAAGCAATGAAAAAGGATCTCCATCCCGCTTACGGTGACGCGATCGTCACTTGCGCCTGCGGCGAGGTGTGGCATATCAAGTCCACCCGTCCCGAGTACAAGGTCGGTATCTGCGCCAAGTGCCACCCCTTCTTCACCGGCAAACAGAAATTCGTGGATACGGCGGGCCGTATCGACAAGTTCAACCGTCGCTACAAGAAGGCCTGATGCCCTTGCGGCATCCTGCGTCGAAAGAGGTTCCGGCGTCCTGAGAGGGAGGCCGGCGCCTTTTTTGTTTCATGCCGGAGCTGCGGCTCCGGCGGCAAGGAAAGAACGATAAGAAGTGCATCCCGAAGAGATCAGGGGACATATCGACAAGCTCCGTCGGCGCGAGGCGGAGCTGGCCGCGCAGTTGGCCGATCCCGCCTTGTACGCCAAACCCGACGAGTGCCGTCGGGTGGGCGCGGAGCACCGGAAGCTGGAGCGGCTTTTCGCCGATTACGACGGCTGGGTCCGGGCCCTGCGCGAAACGGAGGAAAACCGCGCCGCCTTGGCGAAAGAAAACGATCCCGACATGCGGGCGCTCCTCGAAGCGGACATCGCCGAACAGGAAAAGAACGCTTCCGAGCTGGAGGAGAAGATCCAGCTGGCCCTGCTGCCCCCCGAGCCCAACGACGCCAAGAACATCATCGTCGAGATCAAACCCGCCGCGGGGGGCGACGAGGCCGCGCTCTTCGCCGCCGAGCTCTACCGGGCCTATCTCCACTTCGCCGAAAAGGAGGGGTGGAAGGTGGAGGTCCTGGACCACTCCCCCACCGATCTGGGGGGGATCAAGGATGTCTCCTTTTCCGTTTCGGGCGGGGACGTCTACAGTTTGATGAAGTACGAATCGGGCGTCCACCGGGTCCAGCGGGTCCCGACCACCGAGGCTGGGGGCCGGATCCACACCTCGACCGTTACCGTGTCGGTGATGCCCGAAGCCGAGGCGGTGGAACTGGACCTGAACCCGGAAGATCTGCGGTTCGACGTCTTCCGTTCCAGCGGCCCCGGAGGCCAGTGCGTCAACACCACCGACTCCGCCGTCCGGGTGACCCACATCCCCACGGGGGTCTCCGTGGCGAGCCAGCAGGAAAAGTCCCAGCACCGGAACAAGGAGATCGCATTGCGGATCCTCTACGCCCGGCTGCTGGAGCACAAACAGCAGGAAGAGGCCGCGAGGCTGGCCGCCGACAAGCGTTCCCAGGTGGGCACGGGCGACCGGAGCGAAAGGATCCGGACCTACAATTTCCCCCAGAACCGGGTCACCGACCACCGCTTCAACGTTTCGACTTTCGATCTGCCCGCCCTCATGGAAGGCGAGCTCAGGCTCATTCTCAACCCCATCCTCAAGATTGTTTGCGAAGAGCGCCTCGAAGAGCTGCGGCAAGGCTGACCGAACGTCGGCCTCGACTCTACGCGGCACCTGTCGCTTCGCTCTCTAGGTGCCGCCGCTCACAAACAGACATCGGCGGCGCTGCTGTGGACCAGTAGGACCAGTAAGACCTGTAGGACAGATGCCCGCAAACGCATTTTTGCGATAGCGGCAGGGCCGGAGACCGGAATTTTGCAAAGCGCCACGCAGGCGCCGCGGGCGCTCGGCATTACCGCCGGGCCGCCACCCAGTCTGCGGGCGAAGCGCTGAGTGTCACACGCCGCTTGTATCGGTCGGTGGCTATAGATCCCGCTGGCTAAGGTGAGTCAAAACCAACGGTAGCCCCGCCCCGGCGAAGGCGCTTAGCGCCGAGCGCGCAGGAGACGAACGAAGCGAACCGCCGCCGCCTCGGGCGGCGGACGCGGCCCGACAGTGGCCGCGGGCGAAGTGGCGACGAGCATACGTGAGCATCGGATCCGCCGCAGGCGGGCCGATGCTCACGCTGTAATCAAGAAATGAGGCTTCTCACTCAACGCCGGTCGGAGCCCTTCACGCGCCAAAAAGGTCGGCGGCCGCTGCACGGCTCAGCCGGGGCTCCCCGCGGAAAAGAGGGGGCCGAGGGGGAGAAAAACGCATCGCGGTTTGCTTCCCCCGCTCCGCACGCCTCAAAAACGCTTGCCGAGCGCTAAGTCACGCAACTTGCTCAGTAACTACTGGCAGGCAATAGAAACTTCCTTACTCGTGCGCCGGTCAATAACAACATCAGGAAGGTTGGGGTCTTTGTCGGAACGGAATCCGTAACATACACCATCGCAGACTTGACGAAGATCCTTTTCGCTTACGCCAAGAATAGCGGCGGCGATTTTTCTGCATTCTTCAATGGTTTTCATGGTTCCTCATTCTTTTTTCTTCGACTGATGCGGGAGACTTCACCGCAGATCTGAAAAATCCAGCACCTTGAATTTGCCGCGTTCCTTCTCGCGCACGGCGGGATCGACCGAGAGATATTTCAATCTCGTGAACTCGAAGTCGTGGGGCAGGAAGTTTTCGATCCAGGGGTTGAGGAGCTGGTAGGAGACGGGATAGCCTTCGAAGATCCAGACGGAGCTGCGGGCGGCGAGTTCCGCGGCCCGGCGGCAGAGTTTTTCCCTTTCGGGGCCTTCCGGCATGACCACGATTTTTTCGTAGAGTCGGTCGAACTCCTTCGAGGAAAAGTTGCAGCGGTTGCAGCTGCCCGCGTTGCCCGAGTAGAAGAGCTGGAGGAAATTTTCCGCGTCGGGATAATCCCCGGTCCACGAGAGGCGGAAGAGCTGCATCTTGTTGCGCCGCAGACGGTCGAAGAAGCGGGGCTTGAAGTTGAAGACGCATTCGAGTTCGATACCGAGTTCCCGGAAATCCCGGACCGTCATCTCGGCGATCTGCCGGTGGCTGGTGGAGTCTCCCGCCTGATCGAAGGTCAGGTGCAGAGGTTTTTTCGTGGCGGGATCGATCCCGCCGGGGAAGCCCGCTTCGGCCAGCAGCTTTTTCGCTTTGGCGAGGTCGTCCGGGGCCCAGGGACTGCGGAACTTCTCGTCGTGGCCCGCCACGCCGGGGGGAATGGGCGTGTGAGCCCGGATCAGCTGATGATTGGCGTGGACGATCCGGTCATGGACGTTGTAGGCTAAACTGAGGGCCTGCCGGAGTTTTTCGTTCTTCCCCAGCAGGGGATCGCCGCAGTTGAAACCGATGTAGCGGATCTCGAAGGCGGGGGCCTGCAGCAGCCGGACGCCCCGGGCGGCGAGGGCTTTGGGAAGAGCGCCCCCCGCGATGAGGTCGGCGTCGTCTTTGTCCACGGCGTTGTAGTCGAGTTTGCCCTGCAAAAAGAGCAGCCACGCGGTCACGGGCTGGTTGACGGTGTAGAGCACGATCTCGTCCGCAAGGGGCAGGGGGCGTTCACGGTCGGCGGGGGTGACTGCTTCGGCGAAGAACTCCCGGCGGTATTTCTCGTTGCGTACCAGATGGAGCTTGTAGTTCCGCTGGTGGCTCTTGACCCGGAAGGGCCCGGAACTGACGGGATTCCTGCCGAAGTTTTCGCCGTAGTGCCGTTCCGCCGATCGGGAGACCACCCCCGTGCTGGGCATGGCCAGCAGGTAGAGAAACCGGGGTTGGGGCGACGTGAAGCGGAGCGTGAACTCGAGGTCGTTGTGCTTCACCATGCCGGGGAGGGGCAGATCGTAGGGGGAAAAGTCCCCCGCCGGAGCTTCGGCCGCCGCCTTGCGGAACGCTTCCATGCCCTCGATTTTCCCCCGCAATATCCAGTACAAGGGGCTGTTTTTCCGGGGATCGCAGAGCCGTTTCAGGGAAAAGAGCACGTCGTCGGTCGTGATGCGGGTCCCTTTCTCCGTCGCCTTGAAGACGGGGTGATCCTGAAAATGCAGGTCGCTCCGGAGCTTGAAGCGGCAGCTGCGGAAATCCGGGGAAAAGCGCGGCATTTCGGCCAGCATGGCGGGCTTGAGGGCGTAGGGGCGCTTCACGTAGTCGTACTGCAGCAGCGTATCGTAGAGGGCTCCCACGATGTTGAAGGAGCCCAGATCGTCGGCCAGCACCGGGTCGAAACTCTTGACCTTGCCCCCCTGGGCGGCGAAGATGATCCGGGGCGGCCCCGCCGCGAGAACGGAGGCCGCCGTCAGGAACAGAAAGAGGAAAAACCTCATCACAGCAGTTTCCGGAACCTTTCGAGCTTGCGCATATAGCCTGCGTGAACGGTGGGGTCGGGCTTGTAGGTGATGACGTCGAAGGAGTTCCGCACGATCTGCCGGGCCTGCGCGAGGCCGGAAACTTCGCCCGCGGCCATGGCCTGCCCGAGAATGTTCCCGATGGCGGTGGCCTCGATGGGGCCCGCGGCCACAGGGATGTTCAAGGCGTCGGCGGTGAGCTGCATGAGGAGCTTCGCCTGAGTGCCGCCGCCCACGATGTTGAGGCAGGCGTAGCTGTCGTGGCGGACTTCGGCCAGCGTCTCCAGCTTGCATTTGAAGTAGAGGGCCAGCGAATCGTAGATGGCCCGGACGATCTCCTCGTCGGTGTCGGGACGGCCCTGACCGGTCTTCTCGCAGAATTGCCGGATCCGCTCGGGCATGTCGCCGGGAGCGGCGAAGCTTGCGTCGTTGGGGTTGACGAAGTAGGCGCAGAACTCCGCGTCGAGCGCCATGTTTTCGAGGTCCGAGAAGGAAAGATTCCTTCCGGCTTCGTTCCAGATGCGGCGGGTTTCCTGAAAGAGCCAGCTGCCCATGATGTTGGTCAGGAATCTTGTGGTGCCGCAGACGCCGCCTTCGTTGGTGAAGCCGTTCTTCTCGGCTTCGGGAGTGATCTCAGGGGCGGGCAGTTCCGCGCCGAGGAGCGCCCAGGTCCCCGCGCTGATGTAGGCCCAGGAGCCCTGTTCGGGGGCGGGGACCGCCAGCACGGCGCTGGCCGTGTCGTGGGAACCCACCTTGTAGATGGGGAGCGCCGGAGCGTTGAGCTCTTTCCGCAATGCGGCGCTCAGGGTGCCGCCCCGGGTGCAGCTGGGGACGATGGGCGGGAAGACGCAGCGGGGCAACCCCAGTTTGCTGATGATCTCCCAGCACCAGTTCCGGCTTTTGGGATCGAGGAGGTTGGTGGTGGAGACGTGGGAGTATTCCGCCGAAAAGTCACCGCCCAGCCCCAGCGCGAGGGCGTCGGGGATGTCGAGGAAACAGCTGTTGTCGAAGTCCTCGGGATGCTCCTGAAAGTGGGCGTAGAGCTGATAGACGGTGTTCAGCGTCATGCACTGGATCCCCGTCTTGGCGTAGAGTTCCTCCTTGGGGAGACGCTTCCACACCTCTTCGGCGGCCTTGACGGTCCGGGGATCCCGGTAGTTGTAGGGCAGCCGGACCAGCTGCGGGGGATTGCCCCGGAAGAAGGCGTAGTCCACGCCCCAGGTGTCGATGGCCAGTCCCTTCAATTCAGGCGCTTCGGCGAGGGCCTTTTTCAGCCCGGTCTTGAGTTCGGCGAGGAGCGCGGGGAAGTCCCAGTAAAAGGAGCCCTCCTTTTCCAGGGGGCCGTTGGGGAAGCGGTGGATCTCCTTCAGCTCGAGTTTGCCGTTTTCGATGGTCCCGAGAATGCCGCGCCCGCTGGAGGCGCCCAGATCGAATGCCAGATAAGTGCTCATGGATGTCGATGCTCCTGTTGCAATGGTTGAAAAGTTGTCGTTTTCCATACATTAGCACCGGAAGCGGGATTTTTCCAGTCCCGGAGACGAAAAATCCCGTGTTTTGCTTGACTAAAGGAGTTTTCGGGTGTATTTTATCCACAAGCCAATTGTAATCGAAAGGATACTGCTTTATGGAAAAACTCATGCTGGGGATCCCCAAGGGAAGTCTGGAAGAGGCCACCGTGGACCTTTTCGCCAAGGCCGGGTTCAAGATCCAGATCAGCTCCCGCTCCTACTACCCCTCGATCGACGATCCGGAAATCGAATGCCTGCTCATCCGGGCGCAGGAAATGTCCCGCTATGTGGAAGAGGGCATCATCGACTGCGGGCTCACCGGGTACGACTGGATCCGGGAAAACAACTCCGACGTCCACGAAGCCGCCGAGCTGGTCTACGGCAAGGTGGGGACTTCTCCGCTTCGCTGGGTGCTGGCCGTGCCCAACGACTCCCCCATCCAGTCGGTGAAGGACCTGGAAGGCAAGCGCATCGCCACCGAGGCCGTGGGCATGACCAACCGCTACCTCGAAGCCAACGGCGTCAAGGCGAAAGTCGAGTTCTCGTGGGGCGCCACCGAGGTGAAGCCGCCCCGGCTGGCCGACGCCATCGTGGAGATCACCGAAACGGGCTCCTCGCTCAAGGCCAATAACCTGCGGATCGTGGACACCTTGTGCGTTTCGACCACGCGCTTCATCGCAAACCACGACGCCATGAAGTCGGAGTTCAAGCGGCACAAGATCGAAAATCTGGCCATGCTCCTCAAGGGGGTCATGCTGGCCAAGGGCAAGTGCGGACTCATGCTCAACGCCCGCAAGGCCGGGCTCGACGCCATTTTGAAGCTGCTCCCCGCGCTGGAAAAGCCCACCGTTTCGCCCCTGTCGGACCCCGAATGGGTGGCGGTGAACACCATCGTTTCCGAAGCGGCGGCCCGGGAGCTCATCCCGGAACTGAAGCGGGCCGGGGCTCAGGGCATCGTGGAGTTCCCCCTCAACAAGATCATCGAGTAACTGAGGAAAAGAAAATGCTGAAACTGGATTTTGCCAAGTGCGGCGGCCTCATTCCCGCCATCGCGCAGGACTGGAAAACCAACGAAGTGCTCATGCTGGCCTACATCAACGAAGAGGCTTGGAACGAAACGCTCAAGACGGGGCACGGGGTCTATTTTTCCCGCTCCCGGCAGAAGCTCTGGCACAAGGGCGAAAGCTCCGGGAACGTGCAGATCGTCCATGAGATCCTCATCGACTGCGACGAGGACACGGTGATCTTCAAGGTGGAGCAGATCGGCGGCGCCGCCTGCCACACGGGCCACGCCAGCTGCTTCTTCCGCCGCCTCAATCCGGACGGCTCCGTGACGGAGCTGGGCGAAAAGCTCTTCGACCCCGAAAAGGTTTACGGAAAAGGCCATAAGTGAGCACAAGAGCGGCTCGAAAAAACAAGGAGAAGTTGAGATGTCCGAAACGCTTTTGACTGACGAATCCTTCGGCAACGGTGTGCAGGTGAAGATCACCAAGCCCGAACTGCAGTGGATCGACACCGATGAGCGGCCTTCCTACCACGGCTGGCCCACGGTGGCCAACATGGGGAATGACCGTCTGGCGCTGGTGTGTTCCGGCGGGCGAGAGGCCCATGTGGACCCCTTCGGACGGGTGCTTCTCTACGAAAGCGCCGACGGCGGCAGGACTTGGGGCAAGCCCCGGCGGCTCACTTCCGGCCCGCTGGACGACCGGGACGCAGGGATCATCGTCACCCCCGCGGGAACGTGGCTGGTCAATTACTTCACGAGTTTGGCCTTCACCTACACGGGCGACCGGGCGGGGGCCCAGGCCCACTGGATCAAGGTCGAGGACAACGTCAACATCAGCATGATGCGGCGCGAACACGGCTTCTTCATGCTGCGGTCCACCGATCAGGGGAAGAGCTGGAGCGACAAGTATCTGGTCCCCGTGAACAACGTCCACGGCCCCATCGTGCTTAGTGACGGCTCCCTCTTCTTCTGCGGGCGCGGGTACAACACGACGACTCCCGTCTGCCTGTCGTGCCACTCCGACGACATCGTCTGCCTGCGTTCCACGGACGATGGGCTTACGTGGGAGGAAATCTCCCGCTTCCACACGGGGGATTTCGGCGAACACAATCTGCGCGGGTGGCATGAACTCCACAGCGTGGAGACGGCATCGGGCAAGATCATCACCCAGATCCGCTACACCAACGGCACGTGGCAGATGGTTTCCGGGGACGGCGGCCGCACCTGGAAGGACCTGCACAAAATCACGGCGGGATTCCCCTCCCATCTGCTGAAGCTCCGGGACGGGCGGCTGCTGATGAGCTACGGCTACCGGCAACAGCCTTACGGCAACCGCTGCCGGATCAGCACGGACGACGGGCAGAGCTGGTCCGATCCCATCATCATCTCGGACGACGGCTGGACCATCGATCTGGGCTATCCTTCCACGACGGAGCTCGCCGACGGGACGCTGGTGACGGCCTGGTACGAAGTCCGCCATAAACGGCCTTCCGAGGAGAACTACCCCCCGAAGGGCCGCGCCTGGGTCCGTTGCGCCCGCTGGCGCTTCGAAGAGTAATTCCCTGCATACGGCACATGCGGGCCGCAAACGCCTGTTTGCGATAGCGGCAGGGCCGCAGACCGGAATCATGCCAAACGCCGGGCCGCCGCCCTTTCTGCGGCGCGTTTGCCGGACCGGTCGGACTTTGCTCAGGCGTCGAACTTGCAGCTGGTCCGCAGGAATTCCGCGGCGAGCTCGGGCCAGTGACGGGCGTCGGGGAGCTTTTCGGCGAGCCCGGTGCCGTGGGGGCCTTCGGGGAAGATGTGCAAGGCCGCTTTGACTTTTGCCGCCCAGAGGCGCTTGGCGAAGTCCACGGAACTGAGAACGTTCACCGCGTTGTCCGTAGCGGTCTGCCACAGGAATGAGGGCGGGAACTCCGATGTTACGTGTTCGTCGATGGAGACGGCGGCGCGGACCGCGGGATCTTCCTCATCTCCCCCGGAGAGAACCTTGGTGAGTCCGGGATTGCCCCAGACCGGGTTGGCGCTCAAGGCGGCGTAACAGAGGATCAGCGCATCGGGCCGGGCGGAAAATTGGTCCGCCGCGTCGCCCGCGGAAGAATCGACCGTGGCGTAGTGGACGGCGGCGGAGGCCGCCAGATGGCCGCCGGCGGAAAATCCCAATGCGGCGATCTGGTTCGGGATCACCTGCCACGCCTCGGCGTTCATCCGGACGATGCGGATGGCCCGGAGCAGGTCCTGAGTGGGCTCGGGGAATTTCGTGGGTTGGATCCGGTATTCGAGGACCACGGCGTGGAACCCCAGCTCGTTGAAGCGCCGGGCCACGGGAAGCCCTTCATACCTTCCGAAGTGGGTGTAGCCGCCTCCCGGACAGACCACGATGAGGGGCCGGGGGCCGGAAGAGCGGGGGAGAAGGGCAGTTTCGATGTAGGGCCGCTGGCCGTTGGAGGAGACTTCGTTCCAGAGATCGATGCGCATAAAATGTTTTCCTTTCATATATGAAAAAGGAGACCCCGCGGAACAGGATCTCCTTTTTTCCTTGTCGTGACCTTACTTGCGTTCGAAAAGAGCGCGGATCCGGGCGCCGGTGATCTCCACCGGGTGCTTGCCCAGAGCTTCGCGCTTGGCCTTGAGGTTGGGGGCTCCGGCCCGGGCTTCGGCGATCCATTCTTTCGCGAATTCGCCGTTCTCGATCCGCTTCAGAGCCTCTTTCATCCGCTCCTTGACGTCGGGGGAGATGATCTTGGAGCCGGTGACGTATTCGCCCCACTCCGCCGTGTTGGAAATGACGGCGTTCATCTTCTGGATGCCGCCCTCGTAGACCAGGTCGACGATGAGCTTCATCTCGTGGACGCACTCGAAATAGGCCATTTCCGGAGGGTATCCGGCCTCGATGAGGACTTCGAAGCCGTACTTCATCAGATCGACCACGCCGCCGCAGATGACGTTCTGCTCGCCGAAGAGGTCTTCGTAGGTTTCCTGGGCCATGGTGCATTCGAGGACGCCCGCACGGGTGAGTCCTTCGGCCTTGGCGATGGCGAGAGCCACCTCGCGGGCCTTGCCCGAGGCGTTGACGTCGGCGGCGATGAGGCCGGGAACGCCGAAGCCCTCGACGAAGCGCTTGCGCTCCTCGGTTCCGGGGCTCTTGGGGGCGATCATGATCACGTCCACGCCCGCCGGGGGGACGATCTCCTTGAAGACGATGCTGAAGCCGTGGGAGAAGGAAAGCGTCTTCCCCGGTTTGACGGCGGGGGCGATCTCCTGACGGTAGACGGGGCCGTGCATTTCGTCGGGCAGGAGGATGTGGATGATGTCCGCTTCTTCGGCGGCCTGAGATACGCTGAGGACCTTGAAGCCGTCCTGCACCGCCGCGTCGAAGGATTTGCCGGGACGGACGCCGACGATCACGTTCAGACCGGAGTCCCGCATGCAGAGGGACTGGGCCCGGCCCTGACTGCCGTAGCCGATGACCGCGATGGTCTTGCCGTTGAGGACGCTCAAATCCGCGTCGTTGTCATGCAGAATGCGCATATTTTCCATTTCTCCAAACTCCTTTCATAGTGGGTTGCACACTGTTTAATATATCACACAAGGGCCGTTCTTTCAAGTCCTTTCAGTGCTTGAAGGCCGCGGGATCGAGCCCGATGCCCCGCTTGAGGAACTCCGGGTCGGTGGCGATGTAGTCGGTGATGACCACTTTTTCGCCCCGCTGAAGTTCCACGTTGTTGGACTTCCGGAACAGCTCCTTCTGGCTCGGGGACGCCTGACCCTTGATGTAGTTGTTGTGCCAGTCGGTGAGGTCCTTGAAGTGGTAGAACCAGGGGAGCGCCTTCATCTTCGGGTCGCCGAAAAGGGCCGTCGGGGCGATGCCGAGGAACTTGCAGGCAGCGTCGTAGGAGAGGATCTGCTGGCCGAAGCGGCCCTGCCGCATCCACTCGGTGTTGAGGATCTCGCCCCCGTCGTTCTTGGGGAGCTGTTCTCCGTTGCGCTTGTAGAAGCTGTAGACGGGCTTCTGCGCCCGGCTCACCCGCACGAGGAAGCCGTTGTCGTGCTCCTTGAAGGTGGCCGCGTCGCCGATCCCCAGACAGGGATTCTGCACCTTCTGCAGCTCATGCCCGGCGAAGATGCAGTGGTGGATGACCGCGCCCGCTTCGGGAGAGGTCCCGATGTAGCCGTGGTTGACCTTGTTCCGGACGAAGACGCAGTTGCGGACCTCCAGACCGGGACAGTTGCTCAGGGAGATGCCGCCGAAGGCCGCCACGCCCACGCAGTTTTCGATCAGGAGATCCCTCACCTGTCCCGCGGAAAAGGCGCGCTGGCCGTTGCCGATGCGGTTGTCGTAGAAGATGCGGCTCAAGGTGATGTTCTTGCCGCCGTGGAGGACCACGCCCCCCGCCGTGCCCAGGCTGCAGTTCCCGAAGTTGTTCATGATGTGGAAATTGTCGATCTTGATGTCGTTCTTGTTCCGGACGAAGATGCCCTGCGGCAGCTTGCGGAATCCGTCGATGATGACCTCGGTCCCCGGTTTCCCGGCGATGGTGAGAACTTTCCCCGTGTCGCCCGTGGCGAAGACCCGGACCGTTTCCTTGTAGACGCCGGGCCCCACGAGGACGGTGTCTCCGGGCCGGGCCTTTTCCACCGCGGCGCAGATGGAGCCGAAGGCCTTTTCGGGCGAGGAGCCGTCATTCCGGTTGTCGCCCGTTTGCGCCACATGGAGCGTCCGGGGGCGGTCCTCCTTCAGCGTGGTGAATTCCACGGGGAGTTTCACCGGAGTTGCCTTGACGAAGGGTGCGTTGGTGATGCGCTTCACCGTGTAGGGGGTGACTTCGATCGTGCCCTTGAACGCGCTTCCGGGAACGAGCCCCGTGAAGGAGATGGCGTATTCGGGCTGGCCGCCGTCCCGTGCGACGCGGGCCTTTTCTTTCCCGGATCTCACGGTGATGTTGGAGCGGGAGATCCACGGACTGCGCACGATGACCGTGGCGGTCGTGGCGGAAACGGCGCCCACCCGGACCTCATGGGTCCCGGCGGGAACTACGGAATCGTAGCGGTAGGGCCCGGCGGGGAATCCGTCGCCGCAGCGCCCGGCAAAGGCGTAGTGATTCTTGAGGGTGTAGTCCCCGGCGGCGGGAGCGCTGAACTCGGGCGCGGGGGCCTTGAAGGAGCCCGTCTCCCCGGCGGGGATCGCCCCCGTCACGTAGGCATTCCAGCCGGAAAAGCGCGGCCTGCCGCTGAAAGAGGAAACGAAGATGTTGCCGCGCAGGAATCCTCCCGCCGCGCCGGAAGCCTTCTTCGCGAAGAGGCAGTGGCGCACGGACGCCCCCGCGGGGATGACCGCTTCCTGAGTGAAAAGGCACCGCTTCAGCGTCAGATCCGGAGTGTTCCCGAAGGAAACGGCTCCCGTCACGTTGAGATTTTCCAAGAGGACATTTTTGCAGTTGACGAGCTTCACGCCGCCCGCCAGCACTGCGGGCGTCACGCCCCGGCCCCGGATGATGACGTCCGAAAGATCCCGGAGCACGAGGGGCGCGTCGAAACGACCCGTCAGGTAAAGCCTGCCGCCGGAAGAGAGCTTCGCCGTTGCGGCTTGAAGGGTCTTCAGCGCTTCGGCGGTGCTGTTGCCGGATTTGCCGTCATTGCCCCTGGGCGAGACGAAGAGGATCTTGTCGGAAAATCCCGCCGAACCCCAGTCGCCCCCTTCGCGGCTGCGGAACCGGGAATTTTTCTGGAGGTGGAAATCCAGATGGGCGGGATCGACGAACTCCCGGTCGTGGCTGAAGGGCTTTTCACGGGAGCGGCAGATGCTCAGCTTGGCCTTGCCGTCGTAGTAGGTGTCGCCGCTGGAAAAGACGCAGTTTTCGATGTAGCGGGAGTGGATGGCGTTGCTGGCGTAGGTGCGGATGACCTTCGAGGTGGCGCTGGGATACTTGATCCACACGTCGCCGTACTGGTTGTCGAAGGCGATGCAGCTGTCGATGAGGCAGCGGTCGAAGGTGCCGCCGTAGAAGCGCTGCCCCGCCATGCCGGAGCCGAAGGAGATGATCCGGCGCTGGACGGACTGCTTCACCGGCCCGAAGCAGATCAGATTGCCGCCGGAGCCGTTGAACTCGTTCTCGTTGCAGAAGAGCAGACAGTCCTCGATGACCGTGTTGCCGCCTCTCGTGGTGGTGATGCCGCCGCCCGAAAGGTAGATGATGCAGTTGCGGATGGAGCAGGATTCCGGCTGCAGGATGTAGATGCCGCCGAAGGTGGATGAAGCGTTGACCTTCCGCGTGGCGGAGTTGTAGCCGCTGAAGATGATCCCTTCGATGTGGAGATCGAAGTTCTCCGTTCCCGTGAAGCGCAGCGCGTCGCCCCGGAGGAGCGAAAAGGTGACGAAGTGCTTCGCAGGGCTCTGCCGGTCGGTGCACTGGATATAAACCTTTTTCCCCTCCTCGTCGAAGAAGGAGGAGCCGGGGGTGTATTCCACCTCGTTCACCGAAGGCATCTTCTGGTACTTTTTGAGGGTGTCCCGTTCGAGGACGTATTGGGGCATGGTTTCGACGGAGCAGACCCAGACGTTCTTCCGCCCCGGCACGGCGGTGAAGGCGGGCGCCGGGACGTCGCCCCGCATGTGGACGCTCCCCGGGATCTTCGCCCGGATCGTGGTCGGCTTACCCTTCACGCCCTTGAAGGTGAGGGTGGCTTCCTCAAGGTACTCTCCGGGCAGGATCGTCACCGTGTCGCCGGGTTTTATTCCGGTCACGGCCTTTTTGATGGTCCTCAACGGAGCCGCTTCGGACGTGCCGGGATTCTTGTCGGAACCGTTGACGCCGACGAAGTACTCCTGCGCGCCGAGGCACAGCAGGGAAAAGAGACTCAAGGCAAACGACGCTTTTTTCATCCTGTTCCTCCTTTGTGGGAATGGTTGAGTGTGTCCGGGATCATTCGGCCGTCAGGAGCACCGCATCGTGGGGCGCGAGGGCGATCTGGGAAAGGATCCGTCTGCCGTCCAGCAGATCGACGCAGTTCTCGGGCAGCTCGAGCTCCTTCGCGGTCCAGGTGATCTCCTGTTCCGTGTCGTTGACGAGGGCCACCGCCCGGCGGCCGTCGACGGTCCCTTCGAAGGCCCGGGGCCAGATGCCGGGATAGGCCTTGTAGGGGCGGGCGTCGCGCATCCGGATGTCCTGAGCCTTGGCCAGCAGGGCGTTCCGGTCGGCGTTGATGGTCCCCAGATGGTCGCTGGTGAGCGCCACGCCGGTCATGATGGCCGCGAGTACGGAGAACTTCGCCTCGTTCCGGGTGTAGAAGGCGTTGTCCTGACGGGCCATGACGGTGTCGGGATCCGCCCGGAACCAGCGGTCGAACATGAAGAAATTCCCCATGCTGATGCGGAACGCGTCCAAGATGGAGCAGCCCGTGTTGTGGGGGCAGTGATCCTTTGCGGCCGTGCAGAAATACCGGCCCGTGTCGTTGCTCACCCGTGCGTTGTCGACCAGCCCGAGGCAGGGCAGGAAGGGCTCCGAACAGGCCATGATGAGGGCGTCGGGGACGGCCTTGCGGATCGTTTCGAGGAGCAGACGGAAGGCGCTGACGGCGGTGGCGTTCGAATCCCGGCGGATCCCCTCCTGAAGTCCGAAACGGAGCCCGTCCAGTTTGAAGTAGGTGAATCCCCAGTCCCAGAAGGTCTTGAAGACGTTGACGATGTGTTCCCTTGCTTCGGGGATCGTGGCGTCGAGGCAGGCCCAGCGGTTGTCGGGGGCGGGGGACCAGCCGGGCATGGTGACCGTTTCGCCCTTGGCGTCCTTGACGAACCAGTCGGGGTGTTCCCGGTAGACTCGGCTCGCGGTGGAGGCGGTGGTGGGCATGAGCCAGATGCCGGCTTTCATGCCGCCCGCGATGATCTTCTGCGCCACCTCTTTGACGGGGGTGGGCCAGGTGTCGCACTGGTCCAGCCAGTCTCCCTGGAAGGTCTGATAGCCGTCGTCGATCTGGACGTATTCGGCGGCGTAGGGGCTCCGGTTGGCGGCGAGAGCTTCGATGTTTTCGAGGGTGTGGGCCTGAGTCACGCCTTTGTAGTAGTAGTACCAGGTGCAGTAGCCGGTCATGTTCTTTTCGGCCTTGATGGGGCGGACGCCCATCTTCTTCGCGGCGATGTCGGCGTAGTCGAAGAGGAGCTGCCGCCAGTCGGGACCTTCGAGGATGACCGTTTCCTCGGGCTTCTCGCCTTCGCGGATGTCCGGCTGCCACATTTCGATGGCCACGGCGTAGCTGTTGTGGTAGACCGCCCGGAACATGGTGAGGGAGCGGAACGCCGTCACGGCCCCGGCGAGCACGTAGCGGTCGGGATTGCCCACGACGATGACGCCGGTGCTGGAAATGTCGCCGATGGTGAGCCCGCCGACCATGGGCGGCAGGGGCGAACTCCGCCCCATGGTAAGAGTGGTGGTGCAGACCGCGGCTCCCGCGGGCAGATCGAGTTTGACCAGCCGCCGATATCCGCCGGAAAGAGGTTCCCAAGTCAATGACATAATCGAATTCCTTTCGTGTTTATCGTATACGGGACGAATTTGCGAATCCGGCTATAATTTACCACAAGCCCCCGCGTTTGTCAAACGGTAAAGGAAAAACTTTGAGTTTTTCAGCCGAACGTCGGCGGCGCTGTCGTTAGGACCAGTAGGACCAGTAGGACTCGTAGGCCCCTGCAAAGACATCTTTGCGATAGTGGCCGGGCCACAGAGCAGAAGGGAAGCGTTTTTTTGCGGAAATTCGCTGGAATTTCGGGCCGGGCGGTGTTATGTTAGACATGAGCGACCTTTGCAACCGAAAATCAGGGGAGGAGTGTCATGAGAAATTTGCTTGCCGTGTTGTTTCTTGCCGCGCTGGCATCGTATCAGGCCGGTGGAGGGGAGTCTTCCGACCCGACGTTCAACACGGGCCTCGGTTTTTACAAGTCAGGGAATTATGCCGAAGCCGCAAAATGGTTCCGCAAGGCTGCGGAACAGGGACATGCCATTGCACAGCATAACCTCGGCGTACTCTACGCCGAAGGAAAAGGCGTGAAGAAGGATCCTGCCGAAGCGTTGAAATGGTACCGCAAGGCCGCGGAAAAGGGCTTTGCTCCGGCGCAGTGCAACGTCGGTTTGTATTGTTCCACGGGAAAAGGTACGGCGAAGAATGCCGCCGAAGGTGTGAAGTGGTATCGCCGGGCCGCGGAGCAGGGGGATGCCGTCGGGCAATACAATCTCGGAGGGCACTACCTCAGTGGTGAAGGCGTGGAACAGGATCGTGCCGAAGGGGTGAAGTGGTACCGCAAGGCGGCTGCGCAGGGGTATGTCAAGGCCATGACCAACCTCGGCGACTGTTACTGCGACGGCTTCGGTACGGCCAGGGATCCGGCGGAAGCGGTGAAATGGTACCGCAAGGCCGCGGAGAGCGGAGATGCCCAAGGGCAGTACAGCCTCGGCAACTGTTACTCCGAGGGCATCGGCGTGGCGAAGAATATGGCCGAGGCGGCGAAGTGGTGGCACAAGGCGGCGGAACAGGGGCACGCCTTTGCCCAATTCAATTTCGGCGCGTGTCATTTCCTCGGTGACGGCGGGATGAAGAAGGATCTCTCCGAAGCCTTGAAATGGTGGCGCAAGGCGGCGGAGGGCGGAGATGCCAAAGCCCAGTACAATCTGGGGCGGCTTTATTTCAACGGCGAAGGCGTGGCGAAGGACCGCGCCGAGGCTTTGAAATGGTTCCGCCGGGCCGCTCAAGGCGGGGATCCGGATGCGCGGGCACTGTGCCGGAAACTGAAGGTGAAATGGGAGTGAGGTTTCGTGCGCAACTGCCTGCAAATGCCCATGTTGCGATAGTGGTAGGGCCGGAGACAAAAACTACCGCAAGCCCCGTGCAGGCGCCGCGGACGCTATGCAATACCGCCGGGCCGGTTGCCAGTCTGCGGACGTGACGCTGAGTGTCGCACCCCGCGCGTATCGGTCAGTGGTGAAAGATCCCGCTGTCTGGGACATTGCAAAACCAACGACTCACGCCGCCCCGGCGAAGGCGCTTAGCGCCGAGCGCGCAGGGCTGGAGCGAAACGAACCGCCGCCGCTTCGGGCGGCGGACGCGGCCGAAGGCCAGCGGGTGAAGCGAAGACCGAGCACCCGACGACATCGGATCAGCCGCAGGCTGGCCGATGGCGGCGCTGTAATCAAAGAAAAGATGCTTCTCACCAAACGCCTGTCGGAGCCGCAAACGCGCCAAAAAAATTGGCGGCCGTTGCATCCTCAAGACGGGGCGCCCGCCCGCAAAAGAGGGGGCCGAGGGGGAGAAAAACACGGCAGTGGTTTGCCCCCCCCGCTCCGCACGCCTCATGAACGCTTACAGAGCGCCCGTAAAACTGATCTCCGACGTGACTCCGTTCTTTTCTGACAGATTTGCGATTTTTTGCCGTTTGCGGCTTGCTTTTTTTCCGATCGTGATGTAAATTATGACAAGGGGAAGCGCATTCAGCGTTTCCCGGAAAGTAATCGAGGTATAGTCAGGAACAACGATCATCGAGTAAAAAAATTGGCAGACTGATTGTAAACGTCCATCTCTGAACCAGCACTTCGAATTTAGACGGAACACAATACGCTTTTGCGATCGGTGTGTCCGTGTGTTTACACGGCACATTCCGGTCTTGTGTGTATTGTGTCGCCGTGCTGGGCGCAGAGATGGGCACATCTTCGGGGTGTGCCTCTTTTTTTGCCCGGATCGAACAAAAGAAAGGGAATGAGCTCATGGCAAAAAACAATGTCAACTGCCCTTATTGCGTGCGCGTGGTGAGGTACGGTACACAGTCAGTTTGAAAAGGAGGAGTTATGGCACTGAACTATCGAGATATCGTTCACCCGGAAGACGAGAAGGCGTTGCGGCAGCTGCAGAACACGCCGGGGGTAAAACTCATAGCGGAAAAAATCGTCAACATGGGCTATGAAAAATTCTATCGCAATCTTTACATGGCTGATCATGTAAGATTAGGGCCTGACCAACTGCCGGAAGTCTATAATCTTTTGCCGCCGATTGCAGAAAAATTGGGGATTGAAGTCCCGGAGTTATATATTCAGCAACAGCCCGTACCCAACGCTTGGACAGTTGGTGATAAACACCCGCTTATTGTTCTCTATAGCGGCTTGATTACCGCCCTGACGAAGGAAGAGCTGGCATCCGTTTTGGCACATGAATGCGGTCATATCCTTTGTCACCATTGTTTGTATAAAACCGTGCTGTCGCTTCTTCAGAGTCTGGCGGTCATGGGAGGCATCGGTTTGGGAGTGGATACTCTGCTTTCAAAACCGCTGATCCTGGCTGCGTTGTATGCTTCATGCTACTGGTCGCGAAGGTCCGAATACTCGGCGGATCGGGCGGCGTTGATTTATACGGAGGACATAGAGTTGAACAAATCCGCATTGTTGCGCCTTGCCGCCGGTCCCCGCAGCGTAAGCGAGAACATAAATTTGGAACGTTTTGCCGAGCAGACACAAATGCAGGATGACCAAGTTGCCAACAGTATGTGGGATAAAATCCTGTATACGATTCTCGTCAGCGAAAAGACGCATCCCTTCATGACGACAAGATTGGCCGAATTGAACGCCTGGGGCAAGAGTGCCCAGTATCGGATGGTTCTCGACGGCATGAAAAATAAGTCTATGGTCTCAAGCGGCGCAAAATGTCCCGGCTGCGGCGCGGAAATTGAGGACGCATGGAAATTCTGCAGGCATTGCGGATACCAGCTCAAATAGGAAAGGAGTAGTAAAAATGTCCGTACACAACGAAATTTTCTTTGCACCGCCCGAGGTGATCCCGCAAATCGTGGAGGATCTGCGTTTGATCCTGCAAAATCGTTATCGGGTGGATGTGCAGGAACGGATGTCCCAAGGGTATGAATTACAAGTCCGGAAAGGAAAGTATCTGGCGTTTTTGGGACTGAGTCTGAACAAGACGATCTACATTTCTCCCTCAACCAACGGTAAGATCAGTTGCGAGATCAGCGGCGGCGAATTGGGCGAACTGATTCTTCCCGGCATACTGGCGTTGATTTTTATCTTCGTTTTCCTGGGAATTGGACTTATCGTTGTCGTTCCCTGCGCGGTGTGGGGGCTGAAAGTCAAAAAAGATTTCAACACCTACATCTTCAAGGAAGTCGGAAAATTTGCGGAACAGTACAAGGGACAAAACGTTTCAAGCGGGACGGCGGCAACTGTGTCTGAGCACAAATGCAGCAAGTGCGGGAATGTGCTTGATGCGCCCGGGTTCTGTCCGGAATGCGGGACCAAGGTGAATTAAATAATCATAAGGAGATTTATCATGCAGGAATTGACACCCAAAGAATACGCCGATCTGTTGAACGAAGAAGGCGAATTGGCTCTCGAAAAGATGAGCGATGAGCAGAAACTTACATTGCTTTTGGCAAAAAGGGTGAAAGCTTCCGAAGGGGTAGCCGCAGCGGGAACGAGATGTCCTTTCTGTAAGGGCAGCCGCTTTCAGCGGGGCACTGATTTTACGTGTTTCCACTGTGGAGGAAAGGGGTGGCGTTGACAACCCTCTCATGTCTGGAAATAGAGTGTTCCCTTATTCAGTAGGCATGAAAAAACGTTTTTTACGTTGTGTTCTATGAGCCCGATTAAGTGCGTGCAGTGCGGGGAAAAGCAAAACGTCCCGTTTTTCTTTCCCCCGCGCCCCCTATCTTTTCGGGAGGGCGCCCCGCCTCGGGGGTGAAACGGCCGCCGACCTTTTTGGCGCGTTTGGGGCTCCGACCAACGTTGAGTGAGAAGCCTCTTTCATTAGATTACTGGCGGGGGCATGGGATCAGCCGCAGGCTGGCCCATGCCCCCTTACTGCTCGTCGCCACTTCGCCCGCGACCCTGTCGGGCCGCGTCCGCCGCCCGATGCGGCGGCGGTTCGCTTCGTTCGTCTCCTGCGCGCTCGGCGCTAAGCGCCTTCGCCGGGGCGGCCCTGCCATTGGTTTTGACATGCCCCAGCCAGCGGGATCTTTCACCACTGGCCGGTACGCGCGGCGTGCGACACTCAGCGTCTCGCCCGCAGACTGGCAACCGGCACGGTGGTAATGCAGAAGGCCCGCGGCGTCTTCACGGGGCTTGGGGTGTTTTGGGTCTGTTCCTCACCCACTACCGCAAACCGACGTTTGCGAACCGCGGCAACTCGAGAGCGAAGGCGACAGTTGCCGCGTAGAGTCGAGGCCGACGTTCGGCAATTTTTTTGAAAAAACTCTTCTTCGGGGGCTTTCCCGGGCCTTGAAAAACGCCGTTGCCGGGTCTATATTATCCCAACAGCAAGAGGGCAACATGAAAATCGGATTTGACAGCGAAAAATATCTGAAGGAACAGTCCGAGGCGATCCTCGCCCGGGCCGGAAGGTTCGACGGAAAACTCTATCTCGAATTCGGCGGCAAGCTCATCTGCGATTACCACGCCGCCCGGGTCCTTCCCGGATTCGACCCCGACGCCAAGATCAAACTGCTCCAGCGCCTGCGGGACAAGGTGGACATCATCATCTGCATCCACGCCGGAGCCATCGAAGAAAAGAAGATGCGCGCCGACTTCGGCCTTTCCTACGAGGCCGACACCATGCGCACCATCGACGACCTGCGGGAGTGGGGCCTCGAAGTCCGGGCCGTGGTGGTCACCCGCTACTGCAACCAGCCCGGCGTGCGCTTCTTCCTGAACCGTTTGACGAGGCAGGGGATCCGCGTCTATCTTCACCGTCCCATCGAAGGTTATCCCACCGACGTGGACGCCATCGTCAGCGAAAACGGTTACGGAGCCAACGAATATGTGGAAACTTCCCGCCCCATCGTGGCCGTCATCGGCCCCGGACCCAACTCCGGCAAGATGGGGACCTGCCTGTCGCAGGTCTACCACGAACAGCTCCGGGGGGTGAAGGCGGGCTACGCCAAGTTCGAGACCTTCCCCGTCTGGAACCTGCCTCTGAACCATCCCGTCAACGTGGCCTACGAGGCCGCCACCGCCGACCTGGGCGACGTCAACATGGTGGATCCCTTCCACCTTTCCGCCCGGGGCGAAACGGCGGTCAACTACAACCGCGACGTGGAGATATTCCCCGTGGTGCGCCGGATCTGCGAGAGGATCATGGACCCCGAACTGCTCTACGTTTCGCCCACCGACATGGGGGTGAACCGGGTCGGCTTCGCCATCACCGACGACGCGGTCGTCCGCGAGGCCGCCACCCAGGAGGTGATCCGGCGTTACTTCCGCTCCTGCTGCGATTACGCCTCGGGCATCGCCGAGAAGAGCGTCCTCGAACGCTGCAAGCTCCTGATGGATTCCCTCGGCGTGAACGAGACCTGCCGCAGCGTGGTGGAGCCCGCCCGGATGGCCGCAAAAGAGGCCGAAGCTCATCACAAGGGCAACGACAACATCTTCTGCGGCGCGGCGCTGGAACTCCCCTGCGGCAAGATCATCACGGGGAAGAATTCTCCTCTCCTGCATGCCGCCACCAGCTGCGTCATCAACGCCATCAAATACCTGGCGGGACTGCCCGACGATCTGCATCTGCTCTCGCCCCTCGTGATCGACTCCGTGGGCCGGCTCAAGAAGGACATCTTTCGGAGCCGCCGCATCTCCCTGACCCTGAACGAAGCCCTCATCGCCCTGAGCGTCAGCGAGCCTTCCAACCCGGCGGCCCAGCTGGCCATGGACAAGCTCCCCATGCTTTCCGGCTGTCAGATGCACTTCACCCACATCGTCCCCGAAGGCGATCTGGCCCCCCTGCGCAAGCTGGGGATCATCTTCACCTGCGACCCGGTCTACACGAGCAAAAACCTCTTCATGGAGTGACCCCATCCGAAGCGGGCATGGCCCCGTTGACGAGTTTCCCCCTTCCTTCCGCGGTCTGCGCGGAAAGAAGGGGGCTTGTTTTCGGGGCAAAAAAAGGAGAAATCGCCTTGCATATTTCGCTTTGCGAGGTTATATTTTATACGGTGCGTATGTCGTGCACCGTCAAACATCAGCTTGAGGAACGTGAAAATGTCCAATTTCGGTGATCTGATCCAGGAGTATTACGTCAGGAAGTTCCGTGCCAACAGTGCGCAGCGCAAGGCCGAGATCGACGGTCTGAAAACCGCCGCGGACGCGAAGAAGTTCATCGCCAAGGTCCGGGCCCGGATCGTGAGCGGCTACGACTTCCCCGCCAAACGCTGCCCCCTGAATCCCCGCATCAGCGGAAAGCTTGACGGCGACGGATTCACCGTCGAAAAGGTGATCTTCGACAGCCGTCCGAAATTCCCCGTCACCGGGAGCTTCTTCGTGCCCAAAAAGCGGAAAGGCAAGGTCCCCGGCGTCCTCTTCCTCTGCGGCCACGCTCAGGAAGGCCGTTTCAGCGAAACTTATCAGGCGGTGATGATCTCCCTCTGCAAGAAGGGCTGCGCCGTCCTCGCCATCGACCCCATCGGGCAGGGCGAAAGGCTCCAGTACCCCGATGACGAAAAACTCGGCTGCTGCAGCGAGCACAACCTCTTCAACCGCCGGATGCTCCTCGCGGGCGACAACATGAGCGCGTGGCGGGTCTACGACGCCATCCGCGGTCTGGACTATCTCCTTTCCCGCCCCGAAGTGGATCCGGCGAGAGTGGGCGTCACCGGCAACTCCGGCGGCGGCACCCTGACCACTCTCGTTTCGGGCGTGGACGACCGCTTCACCGCGGCGGCTCCCAGCTGCTATATCACCCGCTGGCTCCGCAACGTGGAGAACGAACTCCCCGTGGACGCCGAGCAGATCCCGCCCTTCGCCGGGGCCGACGGCGGCGAAATGGCCGACTTCCTCATCGCTCAGGCTCCCCGGCCCCTGCTGATCCTGGGCCAGAAGAACGACTTTTTCGACATCCGCGGCACCCGCGAGGTCTATGAAGAGGTCAAAAAGATCTACGCGCTCCTCGGCAAGGCAGAGAACGTCTCCCTCTTCGTGGGGCCCACCAATCACGGCTACTCCATCCACAACCGCGAGGCGGCCTACGGCTTCTTCGGGAAGTTTTTCAAACTCAAGGCCGATGCCAAGGAGCCCGAGAACAAGTACTTCACCGGCGCGGAGCTGGCCAGCGCCCCCGGCGGCCGTTCCATCGACGTGCCCGGCTCTTTGACCGTCAACGACTACATCCGGAAACGGACCCTCGAGGTCATCGCCAAGCGGCCGAAACTCTCGCCCGCCGAACTCCGCGCCGCGTTGAAGAAACAGCTCGGCATCGGCGACGTGCCCGTTCCCACCTACCGGCAGCTCCGGGGCAAGCACGACTTCGAGGCCAAGATGGGATTCTCCCGCTTCGGCGTGGAGACCGAGGATCAGCTGATCTGCACCATGTACCTCACCGACGAGTACTGCTCCTGGAACCACATCCCCGCGCTGCCCAAGGCGGAGCTTTACATCCCCCACCAGAGCGCTCAGGCGGAACTGGCCAAGCGGGGGCTGGTCCGGAACCACAAGGTCTTCGGTTTCGACTACCGGGGCGTGGGCGAAAGCATGCCCGACGGCTGCGATCAGGGCATCCGGGATTTCTTCGCCTACTACCGTTTCGATTACCACTACGCTTCGCTGGCGCTGCTGCGGCATGAATCCATGCTGGGCCGCCGGGTCTTCGACGTCCTGAGCGCCATCAAGCTCCTCAAGGCGTGGGGCGTGGAAGAGATCATGCTGACCAGCTCCGGCATCGGCCAGATCCCGGCGCTGCTGGCGGCCTTCCTCACCGACGAGAAGATCACCCCCGTCTTCGGCGAGCGGGTCCGCACCTGGCGGGAGCATGCGCTTTCACCCCGCGACATGCTGCCCCAGTCCATGGGCGATTACAACATCCTGGCCCTCACCGATCTGGACGAGATCCAGGATCTGGTCGAAGCGGGCAAGTAAGGCCGTCACGGACACAGGAGGCAAGCTCGATGAAGAAGGTCGTTGTTTTCGGCGGTTCCGGCTGGCTGGGCCACAAGGTCGCACTGGAATTCGCCGGGGCCGGATATGAGGTCACGGTGGTTTCACGGGGGAAGGACGGCAGATTCGCCGAGCGCATCCGGAAGCTCCGGCGGATCGTCGGCGACAAGGACTCCGAGGAGTGCATGAAGGAGATCCTGAAGGAAAAGTTCGACTGCATTGTCGATACGGTCCCCCACACGGCCTCCATCGAGCTCATCCACCGTTACGCGGGGCGGCAGCTGGAGCATTATATCCACTGCTCCTCCACGGGCGGTTACGCCCCGCTGCCCTTCATTCCCTGCGATGAGACCGCTCCCTACGGGGGCTTCGAAGGCGGTTCCGGCTGGGCCGCCAAGGCGATCGTGGACAATCAGGCCATGGAGCTTTTCGGCAAGGACGGATTCCCCGCCACGGTGATCCGCCCCTGCTACATCACGGGGGGCGGCGACTTGCTGCCGCTGGACAATCTGGGCGGCCGCCGGGCGGACTTCATCCCGGACATCCTCGCGGGCAAGACTCTCGATCTGCCCGACAACGGACTTGCGCTGCTCCAGCCCGTCCATGTGGACGATCTGGCCCACGCTTTCCTGCTGGCCGCCGGGACACGGGTCTCCATCTCCCAGCGCTACAACATCTGCCTTTCCCACGCGGTGACGCTGAACCGCTACATGGAACTCAACGGCGAAGGCGTCGGGTGTCCCGTCAAGATCAACCACATGCCCCTCGAGGAGATGGTCAGGAAGTATCAGGGCGAAGTCAGCGAGACCTGGCTGCGCTTCTTTGCGACTCACATGTGCTTCACCATCGCCAAGGCCCGGCGGGATCTGGGGTACGAGCCCCGGCACACCCCCGAGGCGACGATCCGTGAAACCGCCCGTCTGACGGCGCTCAAGTGCGGGGCCTCCCTTTGAATCTTGCCGACTGCATGAACTGGACGTTGGTCAAGACCGTGGGGCTGCTGGTCCTTTCCAACTGCTTCATGACCTTTGCCTGGTACGGGCACCTGAAGAACCTCAACAACCGGCACTGGATCATTGCTGCGCTGATCAGCTGGGGGATCGCCCTCTTCGAGTACCTGATCCAGGTCCCCGCCAACCGCATCGGTCACGCGGGGGGGCTGACCCTCGCCCAGCTGAAGATCCTGCAAGAGGTCATCACCCTTTCCGTGTTCGTCCCCTTCTCGCTGCTCTACATGCGCGAGCCCCTGCGCTGGAACTACCTCTGGGCGGCGCTCTGCATGGCGGGGGCGGTCTTTTTCATCTTCAGGAAGTAGGGAAAGAGAGCCGAAAGAGACCATGGAAGTGCTGCGTTTCGCCATGAACGACCCGGCGGCCTACGGTTTGCCCGAGTACCGGGTCCCCGCCGACGCCTGGCGCAACGGTCTCGTCGTGCGGATGCCCAATCATCTGGGCGATGCCGTCATGGCCCTGCCGGCCCTCGCCGGGCTCAAGAAGATCCTGCCCAAGTACTGCGGGCTCTTCGTGGTGGCTCCGGAAGCTTTCCGCTCCTTCTATTCCGAACTTCCGATGGTGGACAGCTTCATCGGACTGGAAAAAGCCCATGCCAACTGGAGCCTCTACGAGATCCTTTTGGTCAGGAAGCTCATGGCCGGGGCCGGGGTCTTCTTCAACAACTCCCCCCGCGACGTCATCGCCATGCGCCTGGCGGGCGTACGTTACCTTTACGGGACGGGGGTCCGGCTCCGTTCCCTGCTGCTGACGGGGTCGTTCAAGTTCGAGCCCCAGCAGGTCCCCGGACGACGGGCCGGGGAGCACCTGTGCGCCCGCTATCTGGCCATGGCCATGGCCTTGGGCGCGCCCCCGTGGGACGGCTCCCTGCCGGAGTTCCGCTTCTCGCGGAAAGGGGATGAATTCGGTTCCAGAATCTCCGGTGTCTGCGAGCATCCCGCCATGCTCCTGCTGGGCCCCGGAGCCGCCTACGGCGAAGCCAAGTGCTACGGGGAAAAGAACTACAATCGCATCGCCCGCTGGTGGGTCGAAAAGGGGGGCATCGTCGCCGTCGCGGGCAGTGCCGCCGAGCTCCCCACCGGGCAGGAGGTCTGCGCAGGTCTCCCGCCGAACAAGTGTTTCAATTTCTGCGGAAAGACCGGCCTTCGGGAGCTTTTGACCCTCGTGCGTTTTTCCCGGTTCATGGTCTGCAACGACTCCGGCATCATGCATCTGGGGGCCGCCGTGGGCCGGCCGGGGATCGCCCTTTTCGGTTCCACCGACCCCACGGCAACGGGGCCCATCAGTCCGGCGTGGCAGTGTTTTGTTTCGAGCGCCGGGTGTTCTCCCTGCTTCGAGCATGCCTGCCCCGCGGGCGACAAGCACTGCATGGCGGAGCTCGAAGTGGGATCGGTCATCAGTGAAATGGAAAAAATCTTCGGTCCGGGCCGTTTCTGAATCCGGTTCCGGACCGGCAACAATTCAAGGAGTCCGTTTATGAAGCAGTGTACGTTTCGCGATGCCAAAGCCGTCTGGGACGACAAGATCCTCACCATCTCCAACGCGGGGTTCAGCCGCACCTACTCCCTCGAAACGCCTCTGCTCCACGCCCTGGAGCTGAAGGACGCTTCCGGCAAACTTTTCGCCGTCCCCGCCGCCGCCGAAACGGACGGCGACCTCTACGGCTACGGCCATGACAGTCAGTTCAAGTCCTGGCATCTGGCGGAGTGCCACGCCGCGGTCTGCGAACGTCCGGAGTTCGAGGGCGGCCATTTGCTGGTGACGCTCCGCTATTACGACGATTTCAGCCACAGCCTCTTTACCCGCGAGTTCTTCATCTACCCCGGACTGCCCATGTTCGGGCTCCGCAACCAGATGCGCGTCAAGGTGATCCCCAACGGGCAGCAGCTCAGCCGGAGCACCATGAAGGATGAATACGCCGCCTTCAGGCGCAAGGGCAACCCGGAAGCCCCCCGGCGCATGCGGGAGCCCGTGGTGGAAACGGTCCACCCGGCGGAAGGGTTCTCCCCCGTCCTGGCGGTGGAGTTCGCCGGACACACCGACGTCCACGACCGGCCCGTGCGCGAGCATGCCTGTCTCCCCGGCGAATTCGAATACAACGGCAACCTCTTTTTCTGCGAGGAGTCTTCCGGCGCGGGCGTGATGATCCTGCAGGAAGCTCCCCCCTCTTCGGAGCGGCGTGAATACGAGCCCTACGATTTCCGGGTCACGGAAAAGGGCGACATCTTCAGCATCGGCTGGGGCGTCAACTCCCCCGAAGTGGAGCCCGACGAGATCTTCGTTTCCTACCGGAACGCCGTGGGCGTCTACCACGACGCTTCCGAGCGGGATTTCCTGCTCAAACGCTACTGCCGGACCCGTTTCGACTATGGGAAGGAGCGCCGGGGCATCGTCTGCAACGCCTGGGGCTGCGGTCAGTTCGGGGAAAAACTCTGCCCCGAATTTCTGGCCGCCGAGGTCCGGGGAGCCGCCGAGTGCGGCGCGGACAGCTATCAGATCGACGACCAGTGGCAGAACGGCAATTTGGGCGACCTGAGTTTCCGCAACAAGGACCTGCCGCTGCGGGAGTTCTGGAAGATCAACCCGGCGAAGGTGGAGAACGGCTCCTTCGACACGCTGGCGGAACTGGCCCGGCAGTGCGGCATCGAACTTGCCTTGTGGATCGCTCCCAGTTTCAACCGCCGCTTCGACGACTGGCGGGAGTTCGCCGACATGCTGCTGGATTTCCACCGGGCCTACGGGTTCGACCTCTTCAAGGCCGACGGCGCCCATTTTTCCAACTACCGGGCCGAGCAGAATTTCGAGAAGATGCTCCGAACCGTCCGGCACGAAAGCGGCGGCAAGGTCTTCTTCAATCTGGACGTCACCGCCGGGATGCGGGGCGGCTACTTCAAGCTGCTGGAATACGGCAACCTCTTCCTCGAAAACCGCTACGCCTGCCATAACTGGGGCATGGGCTACCACCCCCTGCGTACTCTGGGGAACATCTGGAACCTCGCCAAGTACGTCCGGCTCCAGTATATCCAGATCGAAGTCGCCTATCCGGGCGACGTGAACGAAAAGTTCTACGCTGCGCGCGGCGAGTCCGACCCCCGGACCTACAGCTGGGAGTTCTGGTTCGCCGTCGCCTTCCTGGGCAATCCGCTCCTCTGGTTCGCCCCCTCCCTGACCGCGCCGGAAGACCGGGCGACGGCGGCCAGGATGCTGGCGCTCCACAAAGAGTGCCGCGAGGAGATTTTCGACTCCGTCATCTCCCCCGTGGGCGACGAGCCCGGCGCGAAGGCCTTGAGCGGCCTCGTCGCCCGGAGCGCGGAAGGCGAAGAGAGATTCCTCGTCCTCTTCCGGGGCCATGAGGCGGAAAAGAGCACCTTCGCCACGAATACCGCGTGGCGGCTTCTCGCCGGGAACGCGCTGATCGGCTCCGGAACCGTCACGCTGCCCGAAAAGGGGGACTACGCCATCCTCAAAAGGAAATAAGCGATGACACTCCACGCCTTTCTGCTGATCCTGCTTTCCATCTTTCTCCATGTGGGGTGGAACTTCATCAGCAAGAAGAATACGCCTTCGGCGGCCTTCTATCTCCTCAACTCCATGACCTCGTGCACCATCTACATGCCCTGCGTCATCTTTTCGGGGATCGACTGGGGGGCTCTCGGGTGGAACTTCTGGCTCTTCTATCTGTGCAGTGTGCTTTCCGAGGTGATCTACTTCGTGGGGCTCTTCAAGACCTACCGGCACACGGACATCAGTCTGGCCTATCCCATGGTCCGGGCGCTGCCCGTGCTGCTGGTGGCGGCGGTGACGGGGATCTTCGGCATCGGCAAGCCCCTGAACTTCACCGCCGTCCTCGGCATGGTCATCGTCTTCTGCGGGTGCGTCATCATGCCCCTCAACAAACTTTCGGACTTCAGCTGGCGCAACTACGTGACCCCCATGCTGGGGTTCATTCTGCTGGCGGCCTGCGGGACCACGGGCTACACCATCTTCGACGGGCTCCTCATCCCGAAACTGCTTCAGGCCAGCGCCTCGAAGGCGCTGCTCACCACCTGCGCCTTCATCTCCATGATCGAAGGAGGGATCGTGGTGGGCCTTTCCCTCTACGTCCTCGCCCACCGGGAGGAGCGCAAGGAGTTCAAGCGCCTCGCGGGACACACGGCGGCGCCGCATTTCTGCGGGCTCTGCTCCTCGTCGGCCTACGTGCTGGTGGTCATGGCCATGCCGCTCGTGACCAACGTAAGTTTCGTGCAGGCCTTCCGCCAGATGAGCCTGCCTCTCGGCGTGGCGGCGGGAGTCTTCCTGCTCAAGGAGAAGTGTCCGCCCATCCGGCTGGCCGGTGTGGCCGCCGTGGTGGCGGGCCTCGTCATCACCGCCCTGCGGTAGGGACGCTTTTGTTTTTCATGGAGTCGTAAGGAACGGCCCGGGTGGAGATCCGCCGGGGCCGTTTTTCGTACGCCTGGTTCAGGATGGAGCGCTCCGGGCGGAAGCAGGGGCTCTCAAGCCCCGCAAGCTCCATCAGCAGATGGGGCAGGTCTTCCGACGAAAAGGGGCGTTTCACGGCTTCGGGAAGTTCGCTCCGGATCGCCGGGCGGGCGTACTTCTCGGAAAGCCACAGCATCATGGGGATTTCGCAGGAAGCCGCCGTGGGGAAGAGGTCGGTGTGGCCGACGAACGCCTCCTCTTCGTAAAGGGCCTCCCCATGGTCGGGCAGGTAGAGCAGAAAGGCGTTTTTCTTTTCCGCCGCCGCCCGCTCGATGAGGCGCGTCAGCACCCCGTCCGTGTAACGCAGGGCGTTGTCGTAGTCGTCGACGATCTCCGCATGACGTGCCTGTTCAGGAGAAAGTCCCGGTGCCTTGCCGGTGAAGAAGCGGACCTCCGGCGGGAAGTTTTCCCTGTAGGCCCAGTGGGCTCCCCGCAGGTGGAAGATCACCAGTTTCCGGGGCGCGGGGTCCCGGAGGATCTTATCCAAGACGTCGACGAAGACGCCGTCGAAACGCTCCTTGTGAAGCGAAAGGAAAACGTCCGACCGCTTCGCCACGGCGAGGAAGGGCAGTTCGTTTTCCGAGTCCGGGAATTGGTTGTACGCATACCACACCTTGAATCCGGCGTTGCGGAAGAGGTCGGGGATATTCGCCTTGTGCCGGAAGGCCGTCTTCGGCTCCGCCGCTTCCGCCAGAGTCAGCATGACGGGCAGCGCCAGAAGGGTCATGACGTGAGGAGAAACGGCATCGTCGAAACGGTGGAGTTTCCCTGCTTCGAAGAGTTTTTTCAGGCCGGGGGTGGTGTCACGGGCACAGCCGTAGAGGGAGGAGCGCCTGCGGGAGTGGCTTTCGCCGATGACGAGGATGTACAGCGCCTCCCGGTCGCTGTTGCGGGCCTTGGCCCGCAGTCCCGCTTCCGCCACGTCGAGGCGGAGAGCCGCCGCCCGCCGTTCCGCAAAGAAGGCTTCCAGCCTTTCGCCGGGGGAGGGCTGCCGGGCGGTGCGTCCCCGGCCGGGGGTGAAACTCAGGAGAAGCAGGACGGCCGCGGTGAGCGCTCCCAGCGCACCCCAAAGGATCTTATGCTTCTTCACCCGAAAGATGAGCCCTCCCGCCGCCGGAAACAGCAAAAGAAGCACCAATGTGTTCCACCGGCAGAAAAAGAGCCGGAGGAATCCCCGGATCTCGCTTGCGGGGGCGATGGCCATGAGCCGGAGCGTTTCCCCGTCCAGCAGAGCCCCGAAGTTCACTAAGAGGTAGAGGTCGGGCAGGACGAAAAGCCCCGCCGTCAGACTGCAGAGGATCATGACCGCCCACCCGGCAACAACGTTTTTCCGGGGCAGGCAGAGGAAAAACAGGCTCACCAGCAGCACCCGGAAAAGGAGGGATAGTCCCCAGTTCAGCCAGTCGGAGCCGGAAAATTGGCCCGCTCCGAACAGGAGCTGGAGCAGGGGCGGGAAACAGAGCACGTAGCCGAAAAAGAGCGTCCAGCGCCGCCGGATGTCCGGAGCGCTTTCCCGTGCCGGAGGAGCGGAGGGCTCAGACTGCGGGTTCATCGTTCCGTCTGCGGTCCCTTTCTCAGCCGCTCGAGGAGCAGCAGCGTCACGAAGAGGGCCAGACACACGGGCACGGCCAGTACGCTGTAGCGGAGCGTGAAACGGTCGCCGAGTTCACCGAGGATCCAGGTGACGATGCCGCAGCCGGGCGTCCCCGCGCAGGAAAGGATGATGTACACCACCGTGGGATCCAGCCGGGGCAGACGGTCGGTGCAGTAGCTCTGGGTGCTGGGCCACAGGGGGGCGCAGGCCATGCCCAGCAGCAGAAAGAGCCCCATGCCGAGCCACAATGTGCGGACGAAGGGCAGGGCCAGACTGACCGCGGCCCCCGCTGCCGCGGAAACGAGGAGCAGACGGAAGAGGTGCTTCTGGGGGATCAGCGCCGCCGAGCCCAGCCGACCGATGATCATGCCGACGGAAAAGATCAGCGTGGTCATGGCGCCCTGCGCGGCACTTCCGTTCAGATTGAGCCGGACGAAGCTGGAGGCCCAGAAGGTCAGGCCGAATTCCGCGCCGCCCCCCACGAACATGAGGATGAAGAAAATCCAGAAGGGACCGGAGGCGAGGATCCGTTTCGTCCGGAGCCAGGTGGTCCCGAAGTCCGCCTTCTCGTCGGTGAAGACTTCGCGTTTTTCCGGCAGCAGAAAGCAGAGCGCGGGCAGCACGGAGACCGTGGCGACCCCGGCGAGGATGTACCGCCAGTTCACCCCCCGGACGAGAAGCAGTCCGGTGACGAGCGTCATGATGACGATGCCGATGGACCAGAAGCCGTGGCAGAAGTTGATGTACCGGCCCGGTTCGTCCTCCCGGTGGAGATCCTGGATGACGGGCGTGGCAAGACCTTCGATGATCCCTTCGCCGAATCCGGCCGCCGCCAGCGCGAGCACGATGATCCCGTAGGAGGGGGCCAACGCGGCCAGTCCCACCCCCAGCGCCATGATGATGACCGAACTCCCGATGGTCAGCCGTTTTCCCCAGCGTCCGGCGGCGAAGCCGCAGAAGACCATGGCCAGCACCATGAAGATGCTCCGGCTGATCTGCAGGGCGCCGCCCGCCCCCTGGCCTCCGGCGTTCAGGGGGAAGTTCAGATCTCCGGCGATCTCGACGAGGACCACCGGGACCGCCACGGAGCTTCCGGCGTAGGCGATGTAGGTGAGGCAGGCGGCGAGGTCGTACCGGCCCATGTGCCGCAGGGAAAAGGCCATGACGCCCCCCTCGTGTCTTACAGCGAACCTTTGGTGGAAAGGACGCCGTCGATCCGGGGATCCGTGCTCAGGGCCTGATCGAGAGCCTTGGCGAAGCCCTTGAACATGGCCTCGAAGAGGTGGTGCACTTCGCCAGAGGCCAGCATGCGGATGTGCATGTTCAGCCCCGCGTGGGCGCAGAGGGCCTGGAAGAATTCGTAGAAGAGCCGGGTGTCGATGTCCTTGACCTGCGGGGCAGGGGGCGTGACGTCGTAGTAGAGACCGGCCCGGCCGGAGAGATCCAGCGCCACCAGCACCAGCGTTTCGTCCATGGGCAGCAGAAAGTTGCCGTAGCGGCGGATCCCCTTCTTCTCACCGGCGGCTTTGGCGATGGCTTCGCCCATGACGATGCCGAGGTCCTCCATGGTGTGGTGGTAGTCCACCTCGAGATCGCCCTTGGCCTTGACTTCCAGATCGAAGAACCCGTGGCGGGCGAAAAGGGTGAGCATGTGGTCGAGGAAGGGGATCCCCGTGGCGATGTCGCCCTTCCCGCTTCCGTCCAGCTCCAGCTTGAGGAAAATATCGGTCTCTCCGGTGGTCCGGCGGATCTCTGCGCAGCGGCTCATGATTTTTCTCCGTTTTTCATGTGAAAGGTCTTGAAATACTATAATATACACTGTATTGTGCCGTTTTTCAATCTTGCATCGCCGTTTTTTGGGCGAACGTCGCCCTCGAAGTTACGCGGCAACTGTCGCTTCGCTCTCGAGTTGCCGCGGCTCGCAAAGGAAGGTTTGCGGGAGTGTACGGGCCGCAGACTAAACCTATGCCAAACGCCAAGAAGGCGCCGCTGGCGTCAAAAACTACCGCCGGGCCGGTTGGCAGTCTGCGGGCGGGCCGCTGAGTGTCACTCGCCGCGCGTATCGGCCGGTGGTAAAAGATCCCGCCGACACAGTATTCACAGTATTCATAGTATTCATAGTATCCATAGTTCAGAGGCGGCTTATTATCACCGCGAAGGGGCTTTTTGCACGGCCGTGCCCGGAACGGCCCGCAGGGGTGAAAAGGGGCGGAAAGGGGCGGGGCGTTCCCCCCCTTTTCCGCCCCTTTTTTTCGCTTTTTTTGCATTTTTTTTGAAAAATTTGCGTTTTTCGGCTTGACATTTTACATCATTAGGTATATTTTAGGAGCAGATAGGAGCAAAAAGGCAAAATAAAGTTTCAAAAAGGGTTGAAAAGGTGATTTATTTAGGAGATTTCGAATACACCGTCGACGTGCAGGGGAGGATCACCCTTCCCGGCGAGTGGCGGAGCGAGGAAGAAAGTTCCTGGGTACTTCTGCCCGAAGGCAAAACAGCCCTCATCTTGACGACGGAAGAGGCGCTGGGCGCCTTTTTCGCCGAACTGCAGAAACTTTCGCTGGCCGATCCGGCTCTGCGTCTGGCCTCGGCCCGGCTGGGCTCTCTTGCCCGGAGCTGCCGCTGCGACCGTCAGGGGCGTCTGGCGCTGCCCAGGACCCAGCTCGAAGCCGTCGGCATTTCCAAGACGGTCAAACTGCTGGGGGCGGTGACCCATATCCGCCTCTGCGCTCCCGAGAACTGGAAGCCCGGCGAGGTCGATACCGCCGTCGCCGGAGCCTTGAACACCGTCAAGAAACTGGGCAACGACCGGGGCGCATTGGCCTCGCTGATCGAAGGACTGATCGACCATGAGTGAATTCCGTCACATTCCGGTGCTGCCTGAGGAGGTGCTCGAGCTTCTCGCCTTCGCCCCCGACCGGCCCGCGCGGATGATCGACGGGACCGTGGGCGGCGGCGGCCACAGCGCTTTGCTGCTGAAAAAGTATCCGCGCCTCGAAGTGCTGGGCATCGACCGGGATCCCGCCGCGCTCGAAGCGGCGGAGGCGAATCTCGCCTTTGCCGGGGACCGGGTCCGGCTCCGCCGGGGCGAATATGCCGACATGGGGACCTTCGCCGGGGAAAACGGCTGGGACCATGTGGAAGGGATCCTGCTCGACATCGGCGTTTCTTCTCCTCAGATCGATCGGGCGGAACGGGGATTTTCCTGGCGGCAGGAGGGGCCCCTCGACATGCGCATGGATCAAAGTTCCTCCGTCACCGCGGGGCGGATCCTCAATTTCGCTTCCGAAGAGGAACTGGCCCGCATCTTCCGGGAATACGGAGAACTCCGTTCCGCCGGGAAGCTGGCCCGCGCGGCGGTGGAACGCCGGCAGAAACACTTCTTCGGCACGACGGCCGATCTGGTGGCCCTCTGCGACGAAACGCTGGGCCGGTCCGCGCCGGGGAAACTGCCCCTGCCCACGCTGGTCTTCCAGGCCCTGCGCATCGCCGTCAACGGCGAACTCGATCAGCTCCGCAAAGGACTGGCGGAAGGGGTGAAACTGCTCGCGCCCGGAGGACGGATCGCCGTCATCTCTTTTCATTCTCTGGAAGACCGGATCGTCAAGGAGTTCTTCCGGACCGAGAGCTCGGGGTGCATCTGCCCGCCGGGCCTGCCCGTCTGCCGCTGCGGACACAACCCTTCGCTTTCGCTGCCCCTGCGCTCACGGGCCGTCACCGCATCGGCGGAGGAGCTCGAACGCAATCCCCGGTCGGCCTGCGCAAAATTACGTATCGCCGTGAAACTCTAACACATTTGATATAAGCAAACCAAGGAAACAAAACAACAGGAGGAACGATCATGAATCTGCATCCCGGAAAAATGGAACTGCCCGCCGCCGCGCCCCGCCGTGCCGAAAAAAGGAGCGCAAGGAGCTCCTGCTGCGGAGCCTTTCTCTTCAAGATCATGTTGCTTTTCCTCGGCTTCATGGGGGTCCTGGTGTTCCATCTCTATCTGCGCCAGCAGAGCGTGAAGGCCGCCGAACGCACCGAAGACCTGAAAGAGCAGATCAAGAAGGTGGAGTCCGAGACCCGGAATCTGCGGAACCACGTGGCGACGCTGACCGGCTGGCCCCACATCAGCCGCAAGATCGTGGAATTCAAGCTGGCTCTGGGGCCCGCCGCTCCCGGACAGATCCTCCGGACCACCGTTTACACGCCCAAACAGGCCGCGGCCATTCCGCTCACTCCGCTGAACGTGGCCGCCGCCGCGCCCCGCAGGAACAGGTAAGCGCCGGGGGCGAAGAGGGTGAAAAAGGAGCAATCCGCCGTCAATTCGCCGGAGTCGGTCCGAATCCGCATCCGGCTTTTCGGCGTTGCCCTTTTTCTGGCGGGGATCGCCCTGGGGGTGAAGTTCTTCTACGTCCAGATCATTCAGGGCGAACAGTACTTCAACGCCGCCCGCAGCATCTACACGAGGAAGACCCGCGTATCGGGGCAGCGGGGCGAGATTTTCGACCGATCCGGCAATCTGCTGGTGGCGAATTCTCCCCGGCTCAACGTCGAATGTACGCCCTACAATCTGAAGGACGATTCCGAACGGCTCCGGCTGGCCGCCATCCTCTCCCGGCATTTCCCGAACCGGACGGCGGGGTGGTACTTCCAGCGCCTGAGCAAGTACCGCTGGGTCAAGTCCAAGACCGGGGAAAAGGTCAGGAGAAGAAACAACTACCTTCTGGTCAAGCGCAACGCCACGCTGGAAGAGGTCCGGGAGTTCCGCAAGAGCATCACCCCCGCGGGGAAAAAGGACAAACGCCAGAATCTGCTCCGTCTTTTCAACTACAGGCCCTCCGCGGTCAGGACCTATCCCAAGGGGACCATGCTGGCCAACCTGCTGGGCTACGTGGACATCGAGGATGACATGATGAAGGCCCGCGGCGGGCTTGAGACCCGCTTCGACGAGGACATGTCCCCGAACGAGGTCGAGAACGTCTTCGAACAGACGCCCGCGGGCCGTCCCGTGCTCTACGGCCGCAACCGGATCCTGGATCCCGCCGACGGCAAGGATATCTATCTCACCATCATGGAACCCATCCAGGCGATCCTCGAGGAGGAGCTGGACGCGGTCATGGAAAAATGGCATCCCGACGGCATTTTCGCCGCCGTGGCCGATCCCCGGACGGGGGAACTGCTGGCCATCGCCCAGCGGCCCTCCTTCAATCCCGGCGACCGGTCCACCTTCGTCGCCAAGGCGGTCCGGATGCGCTGCGCCGCCGACCTCTACGAGCCGGGGTCGCTCGCCAAGCCCTTTTCGGTGCTTTACGCCCTCGAAAGAAAGGTCGTCAAGCCCGAGACGCTGATCGACTGCGAAAAGGGCCGCTGGGCTGCGGCCAAGCTGACCGACTCCCACGCTTACGAGAAATTGAGCGTGGCCGAAGTCATCCAGAAGTCCAGCAACATCGGCACGGCCAAGATCGCCGTGCAGCTGGGCCGCCAGGGGGTGTATCACGCGCTCCGCCGGTTCGGTTTCGGCACGAAAAGCGGACTGCCCTTCGCCGGGGAACAGGCGGGCCGTCTCAGGCCGCCCCAGCGCTGGAACGGACTCGACATCACCCGGATCCCCATCGGCTACACCTTCAACACGACGGTGCTGCAGCTTCTCCGCGCCTACTGCGGGCTGGCCAACAACGGCCGCATGCCCCGGCTCAAACTGATCTACGGCATCCGGGACCCCGAGACCAACGTCGTCAAGCCGACGCCCCCGACCGCCTTCGAAGAAACGGGCGCGGACCCGGCGGCGCTCTATCGGCTCATCGACATGATGATCATGGTGACCCGGCCCGGCGGGACCGCCGTCAAAGCGGGGATCCCCGGATTCCAGGTGGCGGGCAAGACGGGGACCAGCCGCAAGAACATCGAAGCCGTCAAGGATCCCAAGACCGGAAAGATCCTGGTCAAGAGCCATTACGCCTCGAATCAGTATTACGCGAGCTTCGCGGGATTCGTCCCCGCGCACGATCCAAGGCTCGTCATGGTCATCACCCTCGACAATCCCCGCGGGGCCAGTTACGGCGGCATCGTGGCGGCGCCCGCCTTCAGCAAAACCATGGAACGGTGCCTGCGCTACTTCGATATCCAGCCCACCGAACCCATGCCGGAGAAAAAGAAACGTTGATTTTGTGCTTTCCGGCCTTGCAATTTGCGTGTTCCTGTTCTATATTATAAGGGAACCCCCTGAGAGACTTCCGCGAGAGTGTCTGAGATGCTCCCTGCGGTTTTCTCTTTTTTGAGGGGGACGGTCCGAAACAATCATCAACAAAATTCGAATACGGGGAATTGAAGTTATGCCGGTTGATATTCTGGTCGGGACCCAGTGGGGTGACGAAGGCAAGGGAAAATTGATCGACGTCCTGACCGGGGACGTGGACATGGTGGTCCGTTTTCAGGGCGGGAACAACGCCGGACACACGGTCGAGATCGGCTCGGAGCGGTACGTCCTGCACCTGGTCCCCTCCGGCATCTTCCGTCCCGGCGTGCGCTGCGTCATCGGCAACGGTCTGGTGGTGGACCCCGTGGCTCTGGTCGAGGAGCTGGATGGGATCCGGGCCCGCGGCATCGCGGCGGACAATCTGGAACTTTCGGACCGGGCTCAGCTGATCTTCATCTATCACAAGCGCGCCGACGCCCTCAGCGAAAAGGGCGCGGTCCGCAAGATCGGCACCACGGGGAGGGGCATCGGCCCGGCCTACTGCGACAAGATGCGCCGCTGCGGCATCCGGGGCTGCGACCTCTGCAAGCCCGAGATCCTGAGCGCCAAATTCCGGGCCGAGGCTGCCCGCTACAACAAGCTTTTCGCCGAAGCGGGTGCGGAGCAGATCGACGTCGAGGCGGAACTGAAGAAGGTCCTCGACGCGGCAGGGAAGCTCGCTCCCCTCGTCCGCAACACCGCCTACACCATCGCCGCCGCCGTGAAGGCGGGCAAGAAGATCCTCTGCGAAGGGGCGCAGGGGGGACTTCTCGACGTTGATCACGGGACCTATCCCTTCGTGACCAGCAGCAACACCATTTCCGGCGGCGCCTGCACCGGGGCGGGGATCCCGCCCACGGCAGTGCGCAACGTCTACGGCGTGGTCAAAGCCTACACCACGCGGGTGGGGGAGGGACCGTTCCCCACGGAACTTTTCAACGCCGACGGCGAACTGCTCCGTTCCCGGGGCCGGGAGTTCGGCGCCACCACCGGGCGGCCCCGCCGCTGCGGCTGGTTCGACGCCGTGGCGACCCGCTACTCCTGCATGTTGAGCGGCGTGAACAAACTGGTCATCACCAAGCTCGACGTCCTCGACGCCTTCGATGAGATCGCCGTCTGCACCGGCTACGAGATCGACGGAGTCCGCACGACCGAGTTTCCCGCCGCCGTGGAGGATCTGGAAAAGGTCCGCCCGGTCTACGAGGTCATGCCCGGCTGGAAGACTCCTCTCGACGCGGTCACGTCGCCTGAAGGGCTTCCCGAGAACGCCCGGAAGTATCTGGCCCGCATCGCCGAACTTACCGGGGCCGCCATCGAGATCATTTCCGTCGGTCCCCGGCGGGACCAGACTTTCAGGGCCTGAGACAGCCTATGGCCGAAGACGGCCGTACAGCGCTTCGCCGTTCCGGCAAGGCTTCGGGAAACGGGGCCGGTGTCGGCGCTTTCCTTGCCGGATTCGACTGGCTGCAGATCCTCCTCATGTTCGCTTTGCTGACGGTGGGGCTGATTTTCATCCACTCCACGGGGGCCCAGATCGGGACCGCCTCGGCGGCGGAGTTCTTCACCAAGCAGCTGACCCGCTGGATCCCCCTCGGCTTCGGCCTGTGGCTCGCCTGCGCCCTGCTGGATTACCGGAAACTTTCCTTCAAACTCGCCGGAGTCGGCTTCTTTCTGGTGACGCTGGCCGCGCTGGCGCTGGTTTTGCGCTACGGCATCAAGGTCTACGGCGCCCGGCGCTGGCTGCTGGTGGGGTCCTTCCGGCTCCAGCCTTCCGAATTCTGCAAGCTGGCCCTCATTTTCGTGCTGGGATGGCTTTTCACCTCGAAGCACTTCAACGGAGCCACCTGGGCGGGGATCATCGTCGGGGCGATCATCGTGCTGACGCCCGCGGTCCTCATCTGCAAGGAGCCTGACCTGGGGGGGACGCTCATTCTCTTTCCCATCGCCGCAGGCATGCTTTTCGTTTCCGGGCTGAAGTGGCGCTGGCTGCTGGCCGCCGCCCTGTGCGGAGTGCTGGGGTTTTTCATTCTGCGTCACATCATCCTGTCGGAATCCGCCGCCGAGGCAAAGGCGAAAGGCGGCACGAAGCAGAGCGTCCGGGACCCGAAGGCCGAACCGCAGATCGGCCCCGTGCGGAAAGCTCCCGCCGAGCCGCAGATCGGTCCCGTGCGGAAAGCTCCCGCCGAGCCGCAGATCGGTCCCGTGCGGAAAACTCCCGTCGATCCGAAGACCGGCCTGGCGCGCAAACCTCTCATCAAGCCCTACCAGAGGAAGCGGCTCGAAGTCTTTTTCAAGCCCAACAGCGATATCGCCAACAGCGGCCACAACGTCTACCAGTCCCGGCTGGCCGTGGGGGCAGGGGGCTTCTGGGGCAAGGGCATCGGCAACGGGACCCAGAACCAGCTGGGCTTTCTGCCTCAGACCGTTTCCAACAACGACTTCATCTTTTCGGTCATCGGCGAGGAGACGGGCTTCGTGGGCTCCGCGGGGCTGTTGGCGCTCTACGTGCTGCTGCTCTTTTCGATCCTGCGCACGGCTTTCCGCGCGCCGCCCTTCGGCAGGCTTCTCGCCACGGGGATCGCGGTCCTCTTTTTCTGTCACGTCTACATCAACATCGGCATGTGCATCGGCCTCGCGCCGGTGACGGGGCTTCCCCTGCCGCTGGTGAGTTACGGGGGATCCTTCGTCTTCGTCAGCATGGCCTGTCTCGGCGTCGTCCAGAGCATCCACCGCCGCCTCGACGCCCCCGAGCCCGCCGACGATGCCGCGTAAAAAAAAGCAGGCGGCGCTCCCCGCCGCCTGCACAGTATTCATAGTATTCATAGTATTCATAGTCTGCGGGGGCCCGTTATCGGCTGTCTTTGCCGGGGCCGAGACAGCGGCAAAAAAAGCGCCCGGGAGCCTCCCGGGCGCTCGATTTGCCGTGTTTTTTCAGCAGCTCACGTCGTACCCTTTGCCTTTCAGATAGCGCTTCAGCTCGGGGATGTCGATCATGTGGAAGTGGAAGACCGAGGCGGCGAGGAGCACCGTCGCCCCGGCTTCGGCGGCTTCGGCGAAGTGCTCCAGCTTGCCGGCCCCGCCCGAAGCGACGATGGCCGCCCTGCACACATTGTGCATGGCCCGGATCACCGGCAGGTCGTAGCCCGTCTTGGCGCCGTCTCCCGCCTTGCTGGTGGGCAGGATGGTCTTGACGCCGAAGCCGTCCATCTTTTTGGCGAACTCCACGGCGTCGAAACCTGTGGCGGTGCGGCCGCCGTCGATATAGACTTCGTAGCCCGAAGGCAGTTTCGCGTTCACATCCACGTCAATGGCCACGGTGACGGCATCCCGCCCGAACTCCCTGATGAGGGCCGGGACCAGTTCCGGCTTGCGGAAGGCCGCGCTGCTGACGGAAACGGTGTCGGCTCCGGCTTCGAGGACGGCTTTCGCGCTTTCCACACTGTTGATGCCGCCGCCCACGGTGAAGGGAACGGTGCAGACCTGCGCCACGCGCTTCACCACGTCGGCGAGAGTGGCCCGTTTTTCCACGGTGGCGGTGATGTCGAGGAGCGCCAGCTCATCGGCCCCCGCGGCGCAGTAGGCCTGCGCGCAGGCCACCGGGTCGCCCGCGTCGGCGATGTCCACGAAATGGACGCCCTTTACGACCCTGCCTTCACGCATGTCGAGGCAGGGCATGATCTTGATCTTTGCCATTTTTCGCTTTTCTCCGAAATAGTAGGGAAGGAGCAAACGACTGTTTACTTCTTCCGGGGTTCTTCCTCTTTCACTTCAGCCTTTTCTTCAGCTTGTTTTTCGGCTTTCGCTTCAGCTTTTTCCTTGGCCTTCTTATCCTTGGCTTTTTGTTCTTTTGTACAACAGACGATGGCCCACACGAAACGGATGACGATGACGGCGCAGACGATGATGGCGATATACCCGAGTTTTGTCATAGGTCGAACTCCTCCGAAGTTATTGTTGGGTCACTTATTCTTTTACGACGTCCGTGCCGTCGTCATTACTTGTGCCACGTGGCGATGTCGTCGTCCAGTTTCCCGCCGCCTTCGTTGGCGTTCTTGCCCTGGTTGTCTTCCCCGTTGGGGCCGAAGGAGTAGACGGCGGTCTTGGTCATGATGTATTTGCCGCTCGAGGGATTGTCGGGTTTGATCAGGCGCTCCGTGCCGTTGGTGTTGATCATGACGGTGTAGGGATTGCCCCAGGGGTCGCGCCACAGATAGGGCTTGTTGTCGTCATGGTTGTACGCCTTGGTGGGATCGAAATTCTTGTTGGGTTCGAGGAATTTGATCTTGCGGGTATTCTGGGAGTAGGTATTGCTGCCCCCCGTGACGGTCAGTTCCGCTATCAGGGCGTTGTAGGAATCCTCATTCGCCTTGCCGATGGTGGCGATTTCGGTAGTCTTGGGTTCTTCGGGCAACGAGCTGTCGGGAGTGCTGACAGGCTCGACTGCGTTGCCGTCGAGAAACTTCACCTTGCCGTCGCTTCCCTTCTTCAGGATCCGGTGGTAGGTCTGGTCCATTTGCGAGAAGGCCATCTGGATGGCGTTCATGTCGGATTTCGCCTGCGTGATGCGGCCCTGCTGGGCGCCGCCGATGACGGCGGGGAGGATGAGCCCCGCCAGCAGCGCGATGATGCCCGCCACGACCAGCAGTTCCACGAGGGTGAAGTATTTTCTTGTCTTCATAGATGCATTCCTTTCAGAGCAGTTTTTTGTCCCTGACATACTGTATGCGCAAAACGCCCTTTTGTCAAGAGAAAAAGTGCAAAAATCGTGAAAAAAAAGCAAATCGGTCTTGACAAAACGCCCTTTCAAGGCTATTATATGACATTGACGAGATTTTTGGAAACCATAACGGAGAGCTCGAATATGAAAAAACACACCTTTACCCTTGTCGAACTGCTGGTGGTGGTGGGCATCATCGCCATCCTCGCCGGGCTGATTATCCCGGCGGCGGGCATGGCCCAGACCGCCGCGCGGCGCACAGCCTGCCTGAGCAATCAGGGCCAAGTCATGAAGATCATGCGGGCCTACATGAACGAGGGCGACACCCAGTTCCTGCCCGGCTGGCACAACTCCTCCGCCAACACCTACCGCTGGACCCAGGCTCTCTTCAACGCGGGGAAACTTCAGAACGACATCACGGTCGCCCGCTGTCCCGCCCTCGTTCCCGCCGCTACCGATGCGACAATAGAGGGGGAAAATGACTCCTCTCTTGCCGAGGCCTACGGCATGATCTACTCCACTCTTGCCGATGCCAAGAAGACCCGCGGCATCAGTTTCAAGAGCACCAAGGCGCAGAAATTCGGCTCCGACACGCTGGTGGCTCCCAACCAGCTGGCTCTCGGGGGATGCTCCGCCATCCTCAACAGCAACGATCAGGTCGTCGCCAGAGCCCTCATCAACTTCAACATGACGGGACCGGGCACCGACGTCCTTGTTGGGAGGCCCGCGCTGGTTCACGGGGGGCAGACCAACCTCTTCTTCCTTGACGGCCACGCCGAAAATCTGACCCGGACGACTCTGTACAAGAGGAAATACTACACCCACGTGACGGATACGGATTCACGTGAGGCACTTCAGGTGGGCAACAGTTCCACCTCTGAAACCCCCGCCGCCGGGAGCGACTGGATGCTCGATCCCGACAAGGCGACGGCCACTTCGGGCAGCTGATGAGATGTTTTCCGCAGGACGCCCGGCGTGAGGAGCCGGGCGTCTTTTTTTCCGCGGAAGAATAAAACCCAAAGAGGAGAAGAAAAAATGGCATCGATCAAACTTTACGACAAGACGGGAGACGCCAAGGCGGCCGCCATCCAGAGCGGCATCGAAAAGCAGTTCGGGTTCCTGCCCCAGGTCTTTCAGGCCATGGGCCGGAACGGGGAATTCCTCGAAGCCGCGCTGAAGGTTTCCGACGCGGCGGGCAAGGGCCTCGACCCGAAGACCAAGGAGCTCATCATCATCGCCTGCAGCGCCGTCAACGGCTGCAAGTACTGCCTCGACGCCCACCGGGCCGCCGCGCTGAAGGCCGGGTGCACCGACGACGAAGTCACCGCCGCCATCGAAGTGGCCGCGGCCATCAGTCTTTTCAACAAATTCAACGGGGCCATCGGACTTGATTCCGATCTCAAGGCTCCCGTGAAGTAACATTCCCTCAACCGGGCTCCGGGGCCGACGGCTCCGGAGCTTTCCCTTTTTTATCCTATGCTTCAGCTGGAAACGCCTGCGGGACTGGTCACCGTCCACTCCGAAAAGGGGTGCGTCACCGCCGTCTATTTCACGCCCGAACGGGAATACGGTCCCGCGCCCTCCGCCGTGGAAAGGGAGGCGGCAAGGCAGATCGGAGCCTATTTCGCGAGGGAGCTGCGGGAATTCGACTTGCCGCTCTTCGTTTCCGGGACGCCCTTTCAGGAATCGGTGTGGCGGGAGCTCTTGAAGATCCCCTACGGAGAGACCCGTTCCTACGGGGAGATCGCCCGGGCCGTCGGCCGCCCCGGCGGGGCCCGGGCCGCGGGCATGGCCTGCAACCGGAACCGCATCGCGCTGGTGATCCCCTGCCACCGGGTCATCGGGGCTTCCGGGGCCCTGACAGGCTACGCTCCGGGGGTGGAGATCAAGAAACTTCTGCTGGATTTGGAAAAAAAGGCGTAAAAATCCTCTTTTCCGCTTGTACTTGAAGCGTTTGCGGTATATATTATATATGTGGGGTGTTCGATCGTATTCGATGCTTTGGTCTGAGGTATGAAGTTCCGTCTTTTACTGTTTTTCTGCCTGGTTTCCGCCCTCCTTCTGAACGGGGCGGAAAAACAGGAGCTCGACTCGGTGCTGGCCGCCGTCAACGGCGATCCGGTGACCCTGGGGGAAATTTTGCCCTCGCTCCGGGAAGCCGAGTTCCGGCTGGGGAACAGCTACTCCGGCAAGGAGCTGGAAAAGCGCGTCCTCGAACTGCGCCGCCGGGCCGTGGACGAGATCATCGACCGGAAACTCATCATCGCCGATTTCAACGAGAAAAAACTCAACATCCCCACGCAGGAGGTGGAAAACGAGATCGACCGCTGGGGCAGACATATCGGCTGCAGCTCCAGAAAGGACCTGGAAGATCGGCTCAAGGAGTCCGGCACCTCCGTCGACGCGGTCCGGAAAAAGATCCGGGAGCGGATGATCGTGCAGGTCATGCGCCGCCGGGAGTACCTCCTTGCCGGCCCGCCCTCTCCCGCCGATCTCTACAAGCGCTTCAAGGAGCAGGAGTCGAAACTTTCGTACCCCGGCAGCGTGGAGCTGGGGATCCTCAAAATCGGGAAAGATGAACCGGAAAAGGCCGACACCGTCGCCGCCGCGCTGAAGAAGGATCCCGCGTCCTGGCGGCCCCTGGCCCGGATCTACGCCATCGATCCCGCCGCGGAAGACGGCAGCGTGGGCGAGGTCGAACTCCCCATGCTCCGGCCCGAATTCGCCAAGGCCATGACCGACATGGCGCCCGGCCGGATCTATCCGAAAGTCCCCACCGCCGACGGCGTCTATTTTCTGAAGATCCTCAAGCTGAAGCCGAAAAAAGCGGCCGTGTTCAAGGAACACGCCGAAGCCATAAGAAAGACCATGGAAGAAGAGGTCTACCGGAAGAGCTCCGCGGACTATTCGGCCAGATTGCGTGACCGCGCCGTCATCGAATATTTTTTCCCGGCGCCGGAAGGAGTTGAGAAGAAGTGAAACTGTTTTGTCAGAAATGCAAGAAAGTCATTACCGTCGAGCCGCCCGAAGGCGCGGCCGAGGTCAAGTGCCCCTTCTGTGAGGCTCCCGTAAAGGTGCCGGAAGGCCCCCTGGCTCCCGGCGTGGTCATCGGCGATTTTCTGCTTGAGCGCCCCCTGAGCAGCGGCGGCATGGGCATGGTCTACCTCGCCCGCCAGATCTCGCTGGACCGTCCCGTGGCGCTGAAGGTGCTCCACGAGAAGTTCGCCGGAAACAAGGAGTACATCGACGGCCTCTTCCGCGAAGCCCGCGCCGCGGCCAAGCTGACCCATCCCAACATCGTCCAGGCCTATGCCGTGGGCGAGGACAACGGGATCTACTACTTCGCCATGGAGTACATCAGGGGCGAGACCTTCAAACAGATCCTGAAGGAAAAGCACGTGCTGGAGTTCGGCCAGGCGGTGAAGGTCATCCGGGAGATCTGCGGGGCCCTCGACGCCGCCTGGACCGAGCAGAAGCTGGTCCATCAGGACATCAAGCCCGACAACATCATGCTTTCCGTCAACGGTTTCGCCAAGCTGGCCGACCTGGGGCTGGCCCGGAGCGCCAACACCGATACCGGCGTTTCCGATGACGACGAGGTCATGGGCACACCCCAGTACATCAGCCCCGAACAGCTCACTGGAGTCCCCACCGACGTCCGGAGCGACATCTACAGTCTGGGGGCCACCTTCTACCAGTTCGTCACGGGGGAATTTCCCTACCGGGGCACCGCCGAAGAGATGGCGCGCCAGCACGTGGACGGCAACCTGACTCCACCTCAGGAGGTCAACCCCGAGCTGCCCAAACAGCTCAACGACATCATCGTCAAGATGATGGCGCGGGACATCACGAAACGTTATCAGACACCCGCCGAAGTGATCAAGGACCTCGACGCCTACACTTCGGCGCAGGAGGCCGCCCACGTGGCCGTTCCCAAGCTGACCCTCAATCTGGGGCGGAAAAAGACGGCTCCGGCGCCGACGCCCAAACCGCCGACCCCGCCGACCCCGGCCAAGCCCGCCGTGCCGACGCCCAAGCCCGCCGTGCCGACGCCCAAGCCCGCCGTGCCGACGCCCAAACCGCCGACCCCGCCGACCCCGGCCAAGCCTGCCGTTCCGACGCCGTCCAGGCCTGCCGTCCCGACGCCGCCCAAGCCTGCCGTGCCGGTGAAACCCGTGGCGCCCGAAGAGGCGAAGAGCGGCGGGGATGCGCCCGCGCCCGAGGCCGCTCCCGTGAAAAAGAAAAGCGGCAAACTTGCCTTGTGGATATCGCTGGGAGCGGTCCCGGTCGTGCTCATCGGCCTCGCCGTCGCTTTCTATTTTCTCGGCCGGAGCGGAAAACTCCCGGAAAAACTTAAGGAATCCGGGGCGAAATACGCGGAAAAGGTCAACGCGCTCCTGCGCATCAAGTCCGCCGAAGCTCCGCCCGCGGGCGGAGAGACGCCGAAGACCGCCGCAGCCCAGCCGGGCAAGGCCGCTCCCGCCGCGCCGCCCGAACCGCCCAAACCGCCCGAACCGCCCAAGCCCGTCACCCGGCCCGAATTCATCAAGGAGATCGATCGGATCCTCGCCGATTACCGGAACAATCCCGATGCCGCAGGCGAGAAGACTTTTCTCTCCCGCGCCGATACTTTTCTGATCGAGTTTCTGCCCGCGGTGACTCCCGAGGAAAAGCATGCGATGGCCACTTTGCTCATCGCCTACGCGCCTCTGGACGACCGGCTCCGGGCGGAGCCGCGCCGCGCCGCGCAGGCCAAGATCATTCAGGACCGCCTCGACGCCCGGGCCCGCCGTCTGGCCGAAGCCGAACAGGCGAGGAAGGACGAGGAGGCCCGCAGGGAGCGCGAGGAAAAGGAACGGCAGGAGAAACTGGCCGAACAGCGGCGCGAGGAGGAAAAGTTCCGCAAAGAAATCGAGGCCCGTGTCGCCAAGGTGAAAAAGGAGCTGGAAGCCCTCTCGCGTGAGCTGGGGGCGGCCTTCGTGAAAACGGTCCGGCGGACGGAGCCTGCGGCTCTCGAGGAAGCTCTGGCGAAGGCGAAGGAGTATCGGCTCCCCGACGAATCGAATACGCCCGCCGAAAAGGCTATGTTCAAGGAACTTCAGGATCTCCGGAACTGGCTGCCCGGCGCGGTGAGGGAGTTCGACCGTTTCCGCGCCGAAATCGCCAGGATCACGCCGGAAAATCCCTTCCCCATGGAGATCCGTCGCGAGCTGGTCAACGTCGTCGGCGTCACCCCCGGCAAGGAGGTCAAGTTCCGGACGCCTTCGGGCGCCGAAGGCGTCGTCAACATGCGCCGTCCGCGGGACCGCAGGAGGGTGTTCGAAGGACTCAAGGAGACGCTGAAGGTCAGCAACCTTCACTTCTACTACGAATTTCTGGAAGGGGCGCTTTCGCCTCTGGCCCTGCAGGAGATCCCCAACGCCCGGTGGAAAAAGTACATGCCGTTGTTCTCTCCGCCGCTCAGGATCCTCGGGCCGCCGCCGCCGCCGGGCGGGGGGCCGGGTCGGCGTCCCCCGCCGCCTCCGAGAAGACGATGACTTTCCGCACTTCCGCCGGACTCCCGGCGGAAGTTTTTTTTGACGGGAAAACCTGCGGCCCGTCTACTTGGGGGCCGCGGGCTTTTTATGCAGGGTGTAGCGGTAGATCAGGAATCCCGAGAGGGGATCTTCGGGCTCCGAGGCGTAGACGATCCGGGCATCGGCGGGGATCTTCCAGCTGTTGGGGTTCGGTTCGAAGAGGACGAGGACGCCCTTTTCGAGCATCTTCCGGTCGAGCATTCTGATGTGGCCCAGAGGGTGGGGATTTTCACCGACGACGATGTTGGGCACGGGGGCCTTGACGTGGCCGAATTCCGGGACGGTCAGCATCTGGAGCAGCGGCCAGGTGACGACCAGAGGCATTTCCGGCGGGTTTTTCTCCAGTTCCGCGCAGAAGTTCTGATAATCCCGCCTGAGTTCCGTGAACTCCAGCGAACGCTCCAGCAAACTCCCGTTGTGGCGGTCCAGTTTCGGAACTTCCGGCAGCAGGAAGCCGAAACAGCAGAAGATGTTCAGCACGGAAAGGGCCCCCAGCAGCACCAGGACTTTTCGGGGAGAAAAGGCCTGAAGCGCCGCCAGCACCGCGAACGCCGTGGGAAAGACGATGATCGCGCCGTAACGGGGCAGGGCATATTGCCCGGAAAGAAAGTTCGCCGCATAGAAAATGGCGATGACCGCGAAAAAGAGCCTCGGATGCAGCGGCCTTGCACAGGAGCGTTTCCGGAAGAGGAGCAGCCCCGCGGCCAGCAGGAATTCCGGGAGGAGCAGATAGTAGGCGTTTTTGAGCAGATGCCAGATTTCCGCGGGTTTCCAGACGATGAGTTTTTTGGCTGTTCCGAAGTGCAGAAAATAGAGGCCGAGGACCGCCGCCGCCGCAAGTCCGAGTCCCGCCAGCTGCAGAATGCGTTTTCTGTTCCGGGTGCGCAGCAGAACTTCGAGCTGCTTTGCAAAGATGCCGAAAACCAGTATCGCTCCGGTCAGTTTCACCATCAGGGAACACAAGGAACACACAAAAGCCGTCTTTTTTCTGTGCCGGTTCCAGAGGAACAGCGTGAGCATGACGAAGAAGGCCAGCAGCGCTTCCTGATCCATGCCCGCCGCCCGTGCGGCCAGCAGGGGATGGGTCAGGGCGAAGAAGACGCCGCATACCGCGAGTTCCGGAGCAAGTTTGCGGCGGGTGAGCTCCAGGAACAGCGCGCCCGATGCGGCGATGAAGGCGCAGCTGAGCAGATGGCCGATGCAGTGGACTGCGGCGGGGGGCAGAAAGAGATAGAGAAGCGCGTAGAACCAGCTCAGGACCGAGAAAAGGTAGTAGCAGGGGCCTTCGTAATTCGGCGGGGCATTCAACAGGGCGGAAAGGCTCAAGTTGTTGCGGGCGAGAAATACGGCCTGTGTCTGGACGCCCATGAAATCGTCCCAGAAGGGGGGCGTCGTCAGCGAGCTGAAATTGATTGCGGCGAGGAGCAGAAAGAGCACCGGGAAGCTCCAGCGGAAATGCTGGAAAACTTCCAGAGAAAGCTGTCGGGGAGCCCTCCCTTCGTCGAGCGGGGGGGCTTCGGGAACTGAAGGTTTCGACGGACTTTGCTCCTCGGCCGGGGTCACTGGTTGACCTCCTGAGCCTTGAGGACGGCGACGAAGGCTTCCTGGGGGATGTTCACCTGGCCGATCTGCTTCATGCGCTTCTTGCCTTCCTTCTGCTTTTCCAGCAGTTTGCGCTTGCGGGTGATGTCGCCGCCGTAGCACTTGGCCAGGACGTTCTTACGCAGCTGGCGGATCGTTTCCCGGGCGATGACCTTGCCCCCCACCGCCGCCTGAATGGCGATCTGGAAGAGCTGGGGCGGGATGGCGTCCTTGAGCCGTTCCGCGATCTGGCGTCCCCGTTCGTAGGCCATGCTCTCGTGGACGATGGAGCTGAAGGCGTCCACCGGCTCCCCGTTGACCAGAATGTCCAGCTTGATGAGCTTGGAGCTCTTGTAGTCCGACTGTTCGTAGTCCATGCTGGCGTAGCCCCGGGTGATGGACTTCAATTTATCGTGGAAGTCGATGAGGATCTCGTGCATGGGCATGTCCGCGGTGATGATAACGTGGTTGGCGTCCACGCTCTGGGTGTCGGAGCACAGCCCCCGCTTGTTCATCACGAGGTTCATCACGTCGCCGATGTAGCTTGACGGCGTCATGATGCGGCACTTGATCATGGGCTCCTCGATGTGGTCGATGGCCGACGGGTCGGGCAGGAAGACGGGATTGTCCACGTTGACCTGCTCGCCGGACTTCATGAAGACGTGGTAGATCACCGACGGATAGGTGGCGATGATGTCCATGTTGTACTCCCGGCGGAGCCGCTCCTGGATGATCTCCATGTGGAGCAGCCCCAGGAAGCCGCAGCGGAATCCGAAGCCCAGCGCGGCGGAACTTTCGGGCTGGTACTTGAAGGCCGCGTCGTTGAGCTGGAGCTTCGCCATGCTGGCCTTGAGCTGGTCGTAGTCCGCCGTGTCGATGGGATAGATGCCGCTGAAGACCATGGGGGTGGCCTCCCGGAATCCGGGCAGGGGCTTCGAGCAGGGGGCCGCCGCATCGGTGAGGGTGTCGCCGATCTTGGTGTCGGCGGGGCTTTTCAGGTTCGGGATCACGTAGCCCACCGAGCCCGCGGTGAGTTCCTCGTCCGCATGCATGGAGGGGTTGAAGTGGCCCACCTCCTTGAGTTCGCTTTCGATGCCGTTGCTGAAGAGCCGGATCCGCGTCCCCCGTTTGAAGGAGCCGGAACTCACCCGGACGTAGTTCACCACGCCCCGGAAGGCGTCGTAGTAGGAGTCGAAGATCAGCGCCGTGGTCCCGTCGGGGGGCTCGGGGAGTTTCGGCGGCGGGATCCGGTCGATGACCGCCTGCAGCAGTTCCTTCACGCCTTCGCCGGTCTTGCCTGAAACGCACAGCGCCTCCTCGCGGGGCAGCGCGAGGATCTCCTCCATCTGTTCGTAGCACAGCTCCAGATTGGCGGCGGGCAGGTCGATCTTGTTCACCACCGGGATCACCAGCAGATTCTGCTTGAAGGCCAGTTCCACGTTGGCCACGGTCTGGGCCTGGACCCCCTGGGTGGCGTCGATGAGGAGGATCGCCCCTTCGCAGGCCCCCAGGGAACGGGAGACTTCGTAGGAAAAGTCCACATGTCCGGGGGTGTCGATGAGGTTGAGTTCGTAGGTTTTGCCGTCGCCCGGATCGTACTTCATCCGGACCGGATGGGACTTGATGGTGATGCCCCGTTCCCGTTCCAGATCCATGCCGTCCAGCAGCTGGTCCTGCAGGTCCCTCGCGGCCACGGTCCCGGTGATCTCGAGAAGCCGGTCCGCCAGGGTGGATTTGCCGTGGTCGATATGGGCGATGATGCAGAAATTTCTGATTAAACTGAGTTCAGCCATGAGTAAAGGGATCTTTCTTTCGGTTTTGTCGGATCGTACGCAGTATAATATACTGCGGAACTCCTCATTTTTCAAGACTTGCGCAGAATTTGCCGCACCCGGAAGAGTTCGGTCACGCTCCACGCCTGAGCCGGACAGCCGCCGCTCCGGTGGGGGGCGTCGCCGTCGGCCACTTCGGAAAGCTGGCCGGGGATCTCCCGTTCGAAGTACTCCGCCCCCGAGGAAAGCAGATTGGCCGCCCGTCTTTTCTGCGTCTTCCCGCCCAGAAGATAGAGGGCTTCGCAGTAGGCGGGGAAGGGCCAGCACCAGGCGGTGCCGTTGTGATAGGCCTTCTTGCGGGACTCGTTTTCCGGCCCCTCGTAGGCGCCGCAGTAGGGCGCGTAGGGATCGTTGAGGAGCCTCCCGTCGTAGGTGACGGGCAGGGGGCAGCGGACCGGCTTGTCGGCCAAAGTCCGGATCGCTCCCGGCACCAGCAGCTGGGCGGAGCTCCGGAGGATCTTCAGGGCAAGCTCCCGATTCCCGAGGGCGCCCATGGTGATGAGCAGCAGCGCGTTGGGGCGGATGTGGTCGTCGGGTCCCGCCTTGGCGGCGGGGGTGCCCCTGGTGCAGTGGAGACAGTCGGAGGCCCCCTCGCAGAAGGCGGGGAAGAAGTACTTTTCGATGGATTCCCGCACCTTTTGGGCCAGTTCGGCATGTTTCGTGAAGACCAGCGCGGCGTACCAGAGGGCCTGGATCTCCACCGGATAGCCTTCGCGGGGCGTCCCGGCGGGGTAGTTGGTGTCCATCCAGGTGAAGTGGGCGGGGCTGAAGATCAGGCCGCTTGCTTCATCCATTTTGATGCCGTTGGGGGTGCCCGTGATGTAATTGTCGACGATGGAATCGAGTATTTCCCGGAGTTTCCTGCCGCCGCAGAGGGTGTCGAGGAACTTTTTGTCTCCCGTTTCCGCGATGTAGTCCCGGACGCACAGGATGAGGTAAAGCGGGGCGTCGCTGGTGTCCCGATTGGCGTCGTCGGCGCCCAGCAGGACGTTGGGGAGGGTGCCCCGGCGCTCGAATCCGGCGAAGGCGCGGATGACCGCCGCGCACTTTTCCCGGAACTCCGGCGCCATGAGCAGTCCCCGGACGGCGATGAGGGTGTCCCGTCCCCAGTCCAGGAACCAGGGATAGCCCGCCATGACGGTGCTGAGGTCGTTCCGTTTCACCACGAAACGCCGCATGGCCGCGACGAGCTGGTCGGAAATCGGCACGGACGGGTCGGGCCAGAGGCACTGCTCCGGCGGCGTGACGAAGCAGGACAAGGTGAACTTTTCCTTCTGCTCCAGAGGCACGTGAAAGTAGCCGGGACTGTAGCGGTCGGTCTTGTCCTCGAGTCCGTAGCGCCGCTCCGCGGGCAGATCGCACATGTAGTGCCACTCGGGTTCCTTATGCCAGGAACCCTTGTCCACCTGGATCCGGAGCCCGTGGGGGCCGGAAAATCCCTGCGGATCGTGGGTCAGGGCCGCCGGAAGTTCCCATTCGGGTCCGTCGCAGGCGCGGGTGACCTGGTGATTGATCCGGTCTTCGATCTCGGGGCGCAGAATGATGGCGGCGGCGGTGTTGTCCTGGATCCCGGCGCAGGGCGGCCGGCGGAACGTGAGCTCCATGGCGTCCCCCTTGAGGGCGAAGCGGAACTCCACCTCCATATCCATCCAGCGGCCCCGGCCCGCCGGGACCCGGAATTTCCACAGCGCCCGGTTTTCTCCGGGGATCGTGAAGGTCAGCAGGCTGTCGCCGTCGACCTTGAAGGAGTAGCCTTCGGCCACGAGATAGATGCTCAATCCGGTGAAAAGACACCGCCGGTCCACGGGGACGTCGGGATCGCCGTTGACCGCGAGCAGGGCCTGGTATTTGCTGGAAAAATTCCCCGGCGCGGCGGGGAACAGCGCGTAGGAGCCCGAATCGTTGGAGCCGAAGACCTTGGTGTCGTCGGCCTTCACCGCCTTGCGGGAGTACTGGGTCCGCACCGAGAAGCGGTCGATGGGGGGCAGCTGGCAGAGGGTGCCCGTGATGGTGCGAACTTCCCCCGGCGCATAGGATTCGACTTCGAGGACCAGATGGCGGCGGCGGGGCAGGGGATTTTCCTCCGGGGTGAGCAGCGCGCCGAAGGTGCCGTCCTCCATGGGGACGCTCGAGATGAAGCCCGCGCCCAGATCCCGGATGATGCAGCGGAAGGGGTGGGGATTGGAGACCAGCAGCAGGTCGCCCGCGGGCAGGGGGACCACCCGCCGGGCGTCGTGCTCCCCGTTCCAGACGGTCAGGGGCGGGGGCGTCATGCCCGAAAGTTCGGCGGCGAAGCGCTCCGGCGAAGCGGTGAAGTGAACGGCGGGGAGCTTTTCGTCCCGCCACGAGTGAAGGGCGACGAAGGCCCGCTTTTCCATGAGGGCGACCTCCTGCCGGACGAGGAAATTTTCCGTCACGGCGTCGTCCAGCGCCACGGCCAGCCCCTCTCCCGGCTGAAGGGCCAGTTCGAGCAGGTCGCCCCGGCGGCGGAAGTCGATCTTTTTCCCCGACAGAAGATCGTTGCCCGAAGGGGGCAGGCTGCCGGGAAAGGCCACGGTGACCCCCGTGCCGCAGTCGGGGTCGATCAGCACCAGCACCCGCGAACCGCCTTTGGCGTCGCTGCGGAGCACGGCCATGCCTTCTCCGGGGCTCCGGGTCACGTTTTCGATCCTGGAGCCGCCCGTGAAGGCCGGGTGGGTGGTGAGGAGCGTATTGAGGCGCGAAATGAGGCCGCAGAGATTCTCTTCCGCGCCGTAGTTCAGGGCCGAATCCCCGTGGACGTCGATTTTTTCGGTCGCGAAGAACTCCGAACCGTTGGCGAAGCCGAAGCTCCCGTTGACCGACAGGAGACCGCAGACCAGAAACCTGTTCCGCGCGAAAAGCTTGCCCGACGCGGCCAGGCGGTTGTTGTCGTGGGTCTCGGCGAAGTTGACCAGAGTCCCCGCCCTGGAGGCGGAGTCCTGCATGACGCGCAGACAGTGTTCGATGCCGCCCCGCGAGTAGTTCTGGAAAAGCTCGGAGTAGCCGCAGTCCAGACCCGAATAGCGGAGCAGACGCTCCTGCACCTCGGGGGGACCGCCCAGCCCCTCCAGCAGAAAGGTGGTGTCGGGGAACCGGCTCCGGACCCGGGCGATGATGTAGTCCCACGCCTTTTCGGGGACCATGTAGCCCGCGTCGCAGCGGAACCCGTCCACGCCCCGCGAACACCAGGTGAGGAGGACTTTGGCCATGATCATGGCCACCTCCTTGCGGGAGTAGTCCAGCTTGCAGAGGTCGGCCCAGACAACGCCCCAGGCGCCGGGACTTTCGAACTCGCCGGAAGAGGTGCGGACGAAGTACTCCGGGTGCTCCTGCTGGAGTTTCGAAGCCCAGCCCGTGTGGTTCACGGGGATGTCGAGAAAGATCTTCTTCCCCCGTGCGTGGACCGCCCGGACCAGCTCCTCGAACTGCTCCATGGGGGTGGCTCCGGGATCGAATTCGCCCAGGGTCGGGTCAACGGCGAAGTAGTCCAGCGCCGCGAAGGGACTGCCGAAGCGGCCCATGCGGCCGTAGGCGGCGGGGACGGGATGGATGGGCAGCAGCTGGAGTATGGTGCAGTTCAAGGTGCCGAAGATGTGGTCCAACTGTTCGATCACCCGCCTGAAGGTCCCGGAGGGGGGGATCACCGCGAAGGAGTTCTTTTCCAGTTCCGCGACCTCTTCCGGATCGCCCTCGCTGTGCGATTTGAAGAGGTTCCGCCCGAACAGCCGGACGAAGCAGGCGTAGTAGGAACTCCCCGCCGCGGCGGAAGCGCTCACCACCTTGAAATGGAAGTTTTCCCCTTCCGCCCAGATCAGCGGGGAGCCGTCGACGGGGAAGAAGCAGCATTTCCCCTCGAAGACGCCGGGTTCGATGAGGGGCAGCGTGACGCGGCGGCGGTCTCCCGTGCCGGAGAGCTCGATGTCGCTCCAGTCCAGATCCCGGAAGTCCTGTTCCTCTTCGTGGGCGGTGATGAGTTCCTTCCGCCGCAGGGCCGCTCCCGGCAGATTGGTCCGGAAAAATGCCCGTCCGGGGGGGAGGGCGGAACCCGAAAGTTCCACCGTAATGCTTTCCCCGGCGAAAAAAACACCCCGTGCAGGTGTGATCGTCTGTCGCAGCATGACAAGTTCCTCGTCTGAAAAAAGTTTTTAGAGTGCCCTGGCCACAAGGACTCCTGTGTATACGCAATTCATCACGAGGAGCAGCGCCCCTTCGGCCCGGGTGATCTTTTTGCCGCAGAGCATCATCACATAGAGCGCCGCGGCGAAAAGAAGCATGACTCCGAAATCGAAAAAGCGCAACCCCGGAGCCGTTACCGGCTTCACCAGCGGGGCCGCCCCCATGATGCAGAGGATGTTGAAGATGTTGGACCCCACCACGTTTCCGACTGCGATGTCCTGTTCATGCTTCAGTGCGGCCACCACCGAAGTGGCCAGTTCGGGCAGGCTGGTGCCCAGAGCCACCACCGTGAGGGCGACGACCGCTTCCGGGACGCCGAGCCGGCCGGCGATGAAGGTGGCGCAGTTCACGAAGAACCGGGCTCCGAAGGTCAGCAACAGCAATCCTCCCGCCACGAGGAGCAGGGAAAGCCAGATGTTGACCTCCTTGATCTCCACTTCGTCCCCGCCGTCGGACTCCGGGACGCCTTCCCGGCGCGAGGCGACGACCGACCAGACCGTGTAGGCGATGATGCCCGCGAAGAAGAGCGCCCCCTGCCAGCGGTTGACGCCCCTGTTCAGAAAGAAGAACAAGGTGAGGAGCAGAGAACTTGCCATCAGCAGCGGCATGTCCAGCTTCAGCAGTTTCCGGTTGACGGGCAGGGGGGCGATCACCGCCGACAGCCCCAGAATGAGACCGATGTTGCAGATGTTGGAGCCGGTGACGTTGCCCAGAGCCACGTCGCCGTGGCCCTGAATTGTGGAAACGAGACTGACCACCAGTTCCGGGGCGCTGGTGGCGAACGCGACCAGCGTGAGCCCGATGACCAGCGGGGAGATCTTGAACTTCAGGGCGACGGAAACGCCCCCCTTGACCAGAAATTCGGCCCCGTAGTAGAGCATGACGCCCCCCAGTATGCCGAGAGAGATTTGTATCAGCCAGTCCATTGTTACCTCAAGATTCGGTTGTTTACCCTTTCGAAACGATGACGGAGACCCCGTCGGGGATCACGGCGATGCGGGGGTGTGCCTGTCCCAGCCGGGCTTTGGCCATGGTCAGGGCCTCCGGCAGGGAGGAGGCGTGCTTCATGTGCATGGAGCAGGGAAGCGCGGGATCCACCTCTTTCGAAACCACGATGACCGCGGCTTTGACCAGCACCCGTGCCAGGATCTGGGATTCCCACTGGTCGGGGATGGTCCGGTTCCGGGGAACGCCCGAAATTTGATCCAGCACGGCCTGCGGCGAGGCCGCTTCGGCGAGGGTCTTGCGGAACGACTCCCCGCCGGACCCGTCGGAGCAGGAGGCGCAGATGATGATGACGCCCCCCTGCCGCACGGCGGCTTCGCCCGCCGTCATGCCCTTGACCGACTGGTAAAGGTTCTGATCCAGAGGGTAGCCGCCGTTGCTGGTGATGACGATGTCGGATTCGGGGACGCGGACTTGCGCCAGTCCCCGCAGAAAGGCACAGCCGGCGGCGTGAGCGGGCTCCGGCGCCCCGGCGAAGGCCTTGACGATCCTTTTCCGTGCGTCGATGACCACGTTGACGATCCAGGCCAGCTTCACCGCTCTTGCGGCAAAAAGCATGTCCTTATGGATGGGATTGCCGTCGAGGGAGCCCGTCCGGGCGCAGGGGTGGGCGATGAACTCCGCGCAGTGGTTGGCCAGGACCGTTTCCCGCGCGGCGACTCCGGGGAGGATGCTCTTGCGGCCGCCGGAAAATCCGGCGAAGAAGTGGGGCTCGATGAACCCTTCGGCCAGCAGCAGATCGGTGTCGAGCACCGCCTTGTTGACGATGAGCTCTCCCCCCGAAGGCAGGGTGCCGACCTTCCGCAGGACTTCCGGGTTCCCGGAGTCGTGGACGATGATCTTCTCGCGCTCGAAGATCTCGTCTCCGAGTTTGTTCCGCAGTTCTTCCGCGGTGGTGAGCCGGTGGAATCCCGTGGCCACGAGGAGCGATATCCGTATTTCCGGATTGCCCCTGCGCAGCGCTTCCAGCATGGGGGGCAGGATGAATTTGCTCGGGACGGGCCGGGTGTGGTCGCTGATGATGATGACCGCGCTTTTTTTGCCGCGGGCCAGCTCTTCGAGGGCGGGCCCGCCGAAGGGGGCGCTCATGGCCCGGCGCACCTCCGCCGCCGGATCCGGGGCGGGGGCGGGCAGCTGCGGCCGGAAGATCCCGGTCAGCTCCCCGTCGGGGATCTCCGCCGTCATGAAGGAGCGGCCGCAGGGGATCTCGATCTTACTCATTTTTCCGTTTTTCTTTCCGTGTCATGATCCGGGGCAGCTCAGAAGACCTTGCCCGGATTGAGGATCCCCCTGGGGTCGAAGGCGCGTTTCACCGCGGCCATGAGTTCCAGCTGGTCCTTGCCCCGCGAGTCGGCCAGGTAGGGCCGCTTCACGTAGCCGATGCCGTGTTCGCCGGAAACCTGTCCGCCCATTTCGGCGGCCTTGCCGTAGAGGGAAGCGAAGACCTTTTCCAGTTTGTCGTGCCACTCCGCTTCGGGCAGATCGTCCCGGAGAATGTAGATGTGCAGGTTCCCGTCGCCCGCGTGGCCGAAACTGCGGATCCGGATCCCGAACTTCGCTTCGAGGGAGGCCGAAAAGGTGATGAACTCCGCGATGAGGGGCCGGGGCACCACCACGTCGCACTCGTCCATTTCGGTGGTGGAGCTTTTGATGGCTTCGAGGAATGCCCCGCGGGCCTTCCAGATGGCCTCGTTGCGCTCGGGGGAGTTGGAAATGAGCACGTCCACCGCCCCGTGGGCGAGGCAGATCTGCGCCGCTTCGTCGTAGGCCTTTTCGATCTCTTCGATCGAGGCCCCGTCGAAGGTCAGCAGCAGATAGGCATCGGCGCTCTTGTCCGGATAGGGGCGGCCCAGAAACTCCTCCGCCGCCAGGATCACCGCCTTTTCCATGAACTCCACCGCCGTGGGCACGGTCCGGGACTTGATGATCTCGGGCACCGTGCCGATGGCCTGCGCCAGCGTGGGGAAGGGCACCAGCAGACTGACGCTCTTCTGGGGCAGGGGGATGAGCTTCAAAATCGCTTTCGTCACCACCGCGAGGGTTCCTTCGGAGCCCACGATGAGCTGGAGCAGATTGTAGCCGGAGCTGTTCTTGGCCACCTTGCCCCCCAGCTCCATGACCCGGCCGTCGGCGAGGACCACTTCCAGCGCCCGGACATAGTCCCTGGTGACGCCGTACTTCACCGCCCGCATGCCGCCGGCGTTGGTGCTGATGTTGCCGCCGATGGAGGCGCTCTTTTCGCCCGGATCCGGGGGATAGAAGAGCCCGTACCCCTGGATGGCCGGGGGGATCTCCATGAGGAGCACGCCCGGTTCCACGGTCATGGTCAGATTTTCCCGGTCGATCTCGAGGATCCTGTTCATGGCGGTCATGTCCAGCATGATGCCGCCGTAAAGGCTCACCGAGCCCCCGACGAGTCCCGTGCCCTGGCCCCGGGGCGTCACGGGGATGTTGTGGTCGTTGGCGTATTTCAGCACGGCGGAAACCTCCGCCGTCGAGCGGGGCCGGACCACCGCTTCGGGGGGATATTTCTTTCCTGCGAGCTCATCGTGAAAGTAGTCTTCGTGGATGGCGTTCCCGGTAATGACTTCGCTTGCCAGCTGTTTCAGGGCGCCGATGTGGGCCGCATCGAGTTGGGTGAAAGGCGTCATCATAAAACTCCTTTGGCTCTGATCCGCTCGAGGAGAGCGGGAATGACTTCGTAAATGTCGCCGACGATGCCGATATGCGCGATCTTGAAGATGGGAGCGTCGGGATCGGTGTTGATGGCGACGATCTTTTCGGAACCCTTCATCCCGGCGGCGAACTGGACCGAGCCGGAGATGCCGCAGCAGATGATGAGCTTCGGCGCCACCGTGCGGCCGGAAAGGCCGATCTGGTGCTTGTGGTCCAGCCACCCGGCTTCGATGACGCACCGGGAACCCGCCAGCTGGCCGTGGAGCGCTTCGGCCAGCTCCCGGAGCATGGCCAGATCTTCCCGGCGGCGGACGCCCTTGCCGGCGGCGACGATGACCGCGGCCTCTTCGATGCCCTTTTCCACGGGCAGGGGTTCGATCTGCTCCACCGTGATGGCGGAACGGAGCTTTTCAGGGGGCAATGTGCGGAACTCCTTCACCCCCGAGGGATGCCCGACCCGCTCGGGGAAGGGGAATATCTTGTAGCGCACCGTGGCGAACTGGGGCCGGTGGTTGGGGGTGTTGATGTGGGCCATGATGTTGCCGCCGAAGGCGGGCCGGATCTGCTCCAGATCGGTGTTGGGCTTGATGTCCAGCACGGTGCAGTCGGCGGTGAGCCCCGTCCGGAAACGGGCCGCCGCCGAAGGGGCCAGCTGCCGCCCGGTGGAGGTCCCCCCCACCAGCAGGACGGCGGGGCGGACATAGAGCAGAAAATCCTCCAGCGCGGCGGTGTGGGGCTCGATGCGGAAATGCTCCAGCTCCTTCTGGTCGTAGACCGCCACCCTGTCCGCGCCGTAGGCGAGAAGTTCGTCCGCGGCGTTCCCCGTTTCGAACCCCGCCAGAAAGACGGTGACTTTGCCGTCGATCTTGGCGGCGAGCTCGCGGGCCTTCCCCAGAAGTTCGATGGAAACGGGGTGGAGTTCTCCTTTTCCGGCCAGCTCCGCCGCCACGGCGATGCCCTGCCACTTCGACTTGTCCACTTGCGGAGCCTTGACTTCCTCGAGGCGGAAGATCTCCGGGAGCGCCTTGATGCAGGCCCGGCACATCCGGCAGCCCGCGCTGATGGAAATACGCCCGTCGCCGCCGACTTCGATGGCCCCGAAAGGACAGAGTTTCACCGCTTTGGCGCGGAGTTCCGGCGTCGCGCGGTCCTGATCGATGAAAATGCCGCTCATCGTGTCACCTCGGATTCTGCAAATATTTGCCTGCGTCGAGAAGGTCGAAAAGCCGGGCGGCGGTCTCCTGCCCGGAGCCTTCCCAGCGTTCCTTCTTCACGTCGTGCTCCGGCGGGAAGACCCGGATGACCCGGGTGGGGGAGCCGCTCTGGCCGTAATGGGATTCCTCCCGGTCGGGCAGGTCCGCGAGGGTGAGGACCCGGATCTTCCGGTCCGCCGTGGCCAGCTTGAGCTTGTAGGAAGGCAGCCTCGGTTCGGCGATGCTTTCGTCCACGGTGATGAGAGCGGGGAGCTCCATGCGGAACTTCATCAGGCACCGGGGCATGACCGCCGCGGCGGAAATGGATCGGTCATCGACCGAAAAGATCTTCGTCACGTTGCACACATGGGGGACCTTCAGCAGTTCCGCCGTTTCGGAACCCACCTGCGAAGTGTCGCCGTCGGTGGTCTGCCGACCGCAGATGACGAGGTCGAAGGGCCCGCAGACGGTCAGAGCTTGCGAAAGGGTCCGGGCGGTGCTCAAGACGTCGGCCCCGGCGAATTTCCGGTCCGAGACGAGGACGCCTTCGTCGACGCCCATCATGAAGGACTCCCTGAGCACCGCCGCCGCCTGGGGCGGGCCCATGGTCACGGCGGTGACGGAAGCCTTATACTTTTCCTTCAGGCGCAGGGCGGTCTCGATGGCGTAGAGGTCGCAGGGGTTGAGCTTGGACTCCACGCCGTCCCGTTTCAGCGTCCCCGTGGCCGGATCGACCTCCACCGCGGTGGTGCCGGGGACCTGTTTTATGCAGACTGCGATTTTCACGTTCCGTTTTCTCCAGTTGGAATTCACACATATACATACCATTTGTATAACTTAGCACGGAAAGTCCCCCTTTACAAGTTTTTTTCGCAACAAAGGCGCAAGGGAGAGTTTTTTTTGAAAAAAAAGCACCGCATTGCTTGCAAAAGCGGTTTTCAGGTGTTATATTAACCCCAAAGAGAAAGGTCGTCACCTTGAAGAAACTTTATTACGGCGCGTATTGGTTTGCGGGATTCGCCTTTAGCAGGCGGAGCCTCTCTTTCCGCGTCGCAAGGTTTCACTGACAGTCAAGTGAGTGACAGCGGTCAAGAGATCAGGCTCCGGGCGAAAACAAAGCGCACGGGGCTTTTTTTATGAAGTGAACCAAAGCGAAAAGGAGAAATAACCATGGTCATCATCCTGAAACCCAATCCGGGTGCGGCGCAGGTCGAATCCCTGCGGAAATTTCTGGAACAGAAGGGGCTGCAGACCCATCTCTCCGAAGGCAGCAACCAGACCGTCATCGGACTGGTGGGCGATACCTCGCGGGTGGATATGGAAATGCTCAAGGCCCTCGACATCATCGAGGACGTGAAGCGGATCCAGGAGCCTTACAAAGACGCCAACCGCAAGTTCCACCCCGACGACACCGTGGTGACCGTGGGCGACGCCAGGATCGGCGGCGGCAACTTCGCCGTCATCGCCGGTCCCTGTTCCGTGGAAACCGAAGAGCAGATCATCACCGTGGCCAAAGCGGTGAAGGCCGCGGGCGCGAAACTGCTCCGCGGCGGCGCTTTCAAGCCCCGGACCAGCCCCTACGCCTTCCAGGGGCTCCGGGCCGAAGGGATCCGGCTGCTCCTCGAAGCCAAGAAGGAGACCGGGCTCCCCATCGTCACCGAGATCATGGACCTTTCGCAGCTGGATCTTTTCGATGAAGTGGACGTGATCCAGATCGGCGCCCGGAACATGCAGAACTTCGAACTGCTCCGGCAGATCGGCAAGCAGAACAAGCCCGTGCTGCTGAAACGGGGGCTGGCCAGCACCTATCAGGAGTGGCTCATGAGCGCCGAGTACATCATGGCCTCCGGCAATCGGAACGTGATCCTCTGCGAGCGGGGGATCCGTACCTTCGAGACCCAGACCCGGAACACCCTCGACGTTTCCGCCGTCCCCGTGGTGAAGCACCTGAGCCATCTGCCCATCATCGTGGATCCCAGCCACGCCATCGGCATTTCCAGATACGTTCCGCCCCTTTCCATGGCGGCGGTGGCGGCGGGGGCCGACGGGCTCATCATCGAAGTCCACAACAATCCCGCCTGCGCCCTCTGCGACGGCGCCCAGTCCCTGACCCCCGAAAACTTCGCCAAACTCATGCAGAAGGTGGAGACCTTGAGGAGCGTGCTGAAATGAACCTGCAGGATTGCCGGAAGAGGATCAACAGGATCGACGACCAGATCTGCGACCTTTTCCTTGAGCGGATGAGAGTTTCCGCCGACGTGGCCAAGGCCAAGATCGCCGCCAACAAGGCCGTGACCGACAGCTCCCGTGAACGGGAGGAGCGGCTCCGGATGATCAAACGGGCAGGCGACGAGTTCGGCGACCGGGCGGCGGTGCTTTTCACGACCCTGTTCGATCTGAGCCGTTCCTACCAGCGCTACCTCATTTCGGGAAACGGAAAGCTTGCTTCCGAACTGATCGCGGCGGGCAAGGCCGATCTGGAGTCGGAGTTCCCCGACCGGGCCGTGGTGGCCTGTCAGGGGGTGGAAGGGGCCTACTCCCAGCAGGCCTGCGACCGGCTCTTCAAGCAGGCGGACATCATCTTCTTCCGGAACTTCGCCGGGGTCTTCCAGGCCGTGGCCCAGGGGCTCTGCGAATACGGGATCTTGCCCATCGAGAACAGCACTTCGGGCAGCGTCAACGCCATTTACGACCTGATGCGGAGCAACAAGTTCTACATCGTCCGAAGCCTTTCCATGCCCATCCGGCACCACCTGCTGGCCAAGCCCGGCGCGAAGCTGGAGGATATCAAGGAGATCGTTTCCCACGAGCAGGGGATCCTGCAGTGCCGCGAGTTCCTCAACAGCCGTCCCGGCATCAAGATCACCATCTACGACAACACGGCCATGGCGGCCAAGGCCGTGGCGGAGTCCTCGCGCAAGGACATCGCCGCCATTGCTTCGCTGAACTGCGCAAGCGTCTACGGTCTGGCCGATCTGGCGAGCAACATCCAGAACAACGCCGCCAACCGGACCCGCTTCATCTGCATTTCGCGGAATCTGCGGCTCTTCCCCGGCGCGGACCGGATCAGCCTCATGCTGTCCACCGCGCACAAGCCGGGCTCTCTTTACCGGCTGATCTCCAAGTTCGCAACCATCGGCGTGAACCTGACCAAGCTGGAAAGCCGTCCCATCCCCGGAAGGGAATTCGAGTTCATGTTCTATTTCGACCTGGAGGCTTCTCCCCGGTCGCCGGAGGTGATCCGGCTGCTGGACGGGCTTGCTTCCGGCCCGGACACCTTCGTGTTCCTGGGCGGCTACCGGGAAATCGTGTGAGGAGGGAAGACAAAATGACTTTCGACATTCCCCGTCTGCAGGGGATCCTCGACGCCGCGGTGGATTCAGGCGAGGAGTGCGGACTTCAACTCGCCATTTACGACCACGGAAAACTGGCCGTGGACCTGTGCGCGGGCTTCGCCGACCGGGCCCGGTCGAAGAAGGTGACGCGGGAAACGCTTTTCCCCGTCTACTCCTGCGGCAAGGGGATCATGACCGGGGCCTTCCACATGCTCGTGGAACAGGGCAAGGTCCGCTATGACGACAAGATCGCGAAATACTGGCCCGAATACGGCTGCAAAGGCAAGGAAGAGACGCTTGTCTGGCATGCCCTGACCCACCGGGCGGCGGTGAGCAAGCTCCCCGAGATCGACTCCTTCGCCGATCAGGGGGACTGGGAGCTCATGTGCCGGAAACTGGCGGAGGCGGTCCCCGCCAACGCCCCCGGCGGCGTCTGTTCCTATCACGGCCTCACCTTCGCCTGGCTCGTGGGCGAAACGGCTTCGCGGGTTGCGGGGATCTTCTTCCGCGACTTCATCAGTCAGGCGATTTTCGCTCCGCTGGGCATCGAAAAGGAGTTCTATTTCGGCACGGATGCCGCCGCGGACGCCCGTCTCGCTCAGGTGGACGGCCCCGCGGACAACTGGTGCCGCACCTTCATGGAAGAGGAAAAGATCCGGCACGGTTTCGTGCCTTCGGCCAACGGCGCGGGGACTGCCCGGGCCATGGCGAGGATCTACGCCGCTTTCTCGACCGACGTCGACGGAGTGCGGCTGCTTCGGCCGGAGACGGTGGAAAACGCCGCCATACTCCGCCGGGCGTGGAACGATCCGGCGGGGAACACCTGGGCCAAATTCGGCCTGGGCTGGGCGCTCCCCTACGCTCCCGAAAGCAGTGCCGCTTTCGGCCAGGGCGGAGCGCTGGGCGGCGAAGCTTTCGCCGACCGGGAACGGGGCATCGCCGTGGGCTTCGTCAAGAACCACGTCACCCCGACCCATCCGGACCATCCCGTCCGGGACCGGATCTCCGAAGCTCTGGGGCTGGGCCCCCGCCACTGGTAAGTTTGGCTCGTCCCCGGCCGTAAAAAAAAACTCCCGCGAGATGGTCTTTCGACCGATCATTCGCAGGAGCTGCGTTTTTTTGTCGCGGAGGGCGGAATTTTTTTCTGAGACGGGGACATCAGAAAAAGTCGGCGATGTCGAACCAGAATTCGGTCTGATAGGTGATTTTCGCCGCCTCTTTGCGCTTGAGGTTGGCTTCGCGGCCTTCCGGGTCGTTCTTGTATCCGTCGTGAGCTTCCCAGTCGGCCTTGAGTTCGTTCCACACCTTTTCCGGATAGGCGGTCACCTCGACCTCGATGAAATCGTGGGGGACGCCCTTCAGCTCGTGGAGTTCCTGCCCCAGCGACCGGTGTTCGATCCCTCCGAACCTCTCGCCTTCCGGGCGGGAGAAGATCAGTTCCTCCCGGATCCGTTTGTCGATGAAGGCGTATTCGAGGGAGACGCCGTCGAATTTTTCGTCGGGATTGATCTCCGGATCGAACTCGAGGACCTTCACGGCGTCGCCCGCGTCATATCCCCAGCCTCCCTTGAAGCAGCACTGATCGGCGGTACGGGGAAAATGCTCCCGCAGGATCTCGCGGGGCGCCGGATAATCCGCCGGCAGCCGGTAGGGGAATTCGATCATTCCCTTTTCGTTGAGCTGTTCCATCTGGTCCTGGAATTTTTCCAATTCCGCCCCGGCCTTTTCCAGTTCTTCGGACATCTCCTTGAGTTCCCGGAGCATTTTGTCGAGTTCCTGCGCATCTTTCTTCATGATCCTGATCTCCCTTGTTTGTGTTTGTGCTGGAGCCATGAAAAAACTCCTGCGAAATGGTCTTTCAACCGATTATTCGTAGGAGCAGCATTTTTTTGTCGCGGGGTCGGAAAAAATGTCAATCCGGCAGCTCGATCCAGCGCTTGTAGCGGCAGTAGCTGGTCATATCGGCGGGATTGTTGACAAGTTACGGGACATTCTCGAAGATCCCGCAAGTGCCCTGCTGGTTGTCATAATCGATGAAGGTCTGCCGACCGATGACCTCGACCCGCCGCTGTCCCCTGAAATACTGACAGGTGATGCAGCACCTCTTCTGAAGATCGTTGAATTTGAACATGGCTCAGTCCTCTTTGTGCAAAATCCTTTTGCGGGAATCGCAGTTTTTTTATTTACCGAAGCGTGAGTTTCAGGCGATCGCCGACTCTCAAATCCGTACCGTGTCTTGAATTCAGTTTAACATGACAAGTCTCATCACTGTCATCACAAGACACGGAAAAATCGACTTTTGTTTTATTGGAACGGCGCTGAATGCCGGAAACTTCGGCTGTGAGGCCGACATTGACCGTGCTGTAGTTGCCTCTGGCAATGTTGTTTTTTATTTGGGCGGCCAATTCATTTGCGGCGACGTTCCGGTCGATTTTTTTATCGATATCGATTTCCAGAACGTCAGTGAGGAAAGATCTTCCGGCCCACCTGGCTATTTCGGCCAAATCTCGTTGAGCTTCTCCCGTGGCAAAAGCTTTCCCGAGTTCAATCACTCCACGTCCAAAATCCTTCAAGCCATCCCAAAAATCCATTTTTTGATTCCTCAAAGATTACGTTTTATCAAGACTGATCAATTCAGCGGCGGGAAAATCTGCGATGTTTTTTTCTGGTGCTGTAATTGCCCGTTTCCAAATTTTCCTTGATTGCCTTTTCGAGTTTTTCTTTTCGCTCAGGATCAATTTCTCCGCGTTCTTTTTTCAGGCTTGCGATCTCCCGCTGCATGACTTCGAATCCCGCCTTGAAGTCCGGAACCGAAAACTCCCGTTTGCCCTCGGCGGCGGCCTTGCACAAAACCTCCAGAATGGCATTTTTGATTTCCCGGCCGGAAAGGCCTTTCGAGGCTTCGGAAAGCGACTGGAGGGCATTTTCATCGAGAATCTCTCCCGGCTCAAAGGGAACCTTTGCCGGGATCATCTGCCGGATCATTTTTTTGCGGCATTCGTCATCGGGCAGTTCGAATTTCAAACTGCGCAGGATACGCGACTCGAAGGCTTTGTCGTAATTCTTCACCAGATTCGTGCAGAAGATCACGATCCCGGAATAATCCTCGAGCAGCTGCAGCAGCTTGCTTCTGAGAGAGTTTACCGCCTGATCGCTGCTGGAGGAAATCGAGGTCAGCCTTTTGCCCAGAAAAGAGTCCGCCTCATCGAAAAAAAGGACGGCTCCTTCGTTCTGCGCAACGGTGAAGATATTTTCCAAATTTTTGGGGGAATCCCCCACATACTTGGACTCGATTTCGGCGAAATTGGCGATGAGGATCTTCTTCGACAGCGCATCGGCGATACCATGAGCGGCCATTGTCTTGCCTGTTCCCGGCGGCCCGTAAAAATTCAAGACGGCCCGGGGGGTCGGATCGACTTCGGAAAAGCCCCACTCGTTGTAGATGAGCTCGATGTTTTTGATGATGGAGACCGTGTTGATTATCTTTTCCCTCAATTCGTCCGGGACGATCAGTTTGTCCATTTTGAATTTCGGGACGACTGCCTGGAACGATGCCAGGCCTTCCCCTTTGATCAGACCCGGAGTCTGGGAATCTCCCGATCCGCTTTTTTTGTCCTCATGCATGATTTTTACCCCTAATCCCTTGACGCCTTTCGAGGAAAAGCCCCCAAAATGATCGCGGAGCCATTTATCGCACAACGCCTGCCAAACGATCTGTTCAGTCGATCGCTCCCATTCCCATGCCCAGACCGTTTCATTTCCGGTGTTCACGCCGACCAATTCCAGGACGGCATCCTGCCGCCCCGGCATCGGGTGGTCGCAGACATATCTTTGAAAAAGAGCCAGAATCCCCTTCAGTTCATGGAGAATCTCTTTTTTGAACCTGTAACGTATCTCGATTACCATCCTGCATTCCCTCTACAGGCGGAGTGTCAGCCTTTCGTTTTCGGACAATGTGGTGCCGTCATAGGACCGTATCCCGTAGCGTTTGCCATCCACCTCATACGCAACATAGGTCACGCCGTCCTTTTGGGACACGTCGATGACGTCTGCTTCTTTGGTCAGACCGAGGTTGACGGTCTCATAATCTCCCTTGTCCAACAGTTCTTTGATCTTTTCTGCATAATGCCCCCGCACCGTCTCTTTGGTTATGCGTTTCCGGACCCAGTCATAGACCAGACCGGCTACCCCGACGACAGCGGCGGCTGCGGCACCGCCCAAGAGAATGGTAGTGACTAACTTAATTATTGGAAAGACAACCATATGCAACATATTCCCTTATTGAAGAACGAGCATCTCTTTGTCGCCGAACAGGGAACTTAAGTCATCCGCCAGTTTGGAGACCTCAAAACGTTTTAACGGCAGCGCTAAGCGCGAATCGCTCTTGTCGTATATGCACAAAGTGATGACACAGGAACCGGATTCACACTTTTCTTTTGTTGCAACAGCCATCCGATTTTCGGAAGCCTGCAATTTTGCCATTACGTCGGGCTGTTTGAAGAAAGTTATGACGTCGGAGAGAGCGAGAGTTTCCCGTTTTTCGGTCTCAATTTCCACGATGAAGGGGCTCCGCGAAAACTTTTTGACGAGGACAACGGCGATAACGATAATAGCGATGATGACCAGCGCAATAACCGCGATGAGAGTACGCATATTTCAAACCTTTCGGAAGTGTCAAGAAAGGCCGGCCTGCCCGGGAAGACAAGCCGGCGGGATTTCGTTCACTGAAGAACGATCATCTCTTTGCCATTGAACGTTCTTTTGGTTTCCGCGTCCAGTTCCGCAGAGGTAAGAACCTCTGCATCCTCTTCCGGCGTTACCAGCTCAGACGTCTGTTTATCGTAGAGACAGTTCACGACTTGATAGTCCCCGGATTCCTGTTTTTCCTTTATGGCGACGGCAATGCGATTGTGGTTTTCCTGCAATTTCCGCAAACGGCTCGGATTCCGGAAGAAGCTTACGATGTTCTGCGCGAAGCGAATGATTGCCACGATGATTTTTTTGATCAACGCCCAAACCTCGGCGAGCAACTCTTTGATTAACTCCAACATATTGTGATTCTCCCTGTCGGTAAGTTATTTAAGAACAAGCATGGTTTTGTCGCCGAACGTCTTCAGCAATTCCGGATCGGGATTCGCCACGATCAAATGACACCAGGGATATGCCGCTTCGAACAGGATCTCCTTTTCCGCGGAACAGGCCATGATGTCGAATGCAGTGCATGTGGCTTCGTTTTCGGTTTTCAGAACGCAAATTGACGTTCCCGGGGAAAGCTTGTACTCACGTTTGATGATCTCGACGAGCTCCTTGAACGTGATGGTTTCGCAGCAGATCTCCCGGTACGACAACGCCATTTTGATCGCCTCGGGCGATATGACCTCCATTCCGTCTCCGACCTTTTTCGAAATCGCATCGAATATGCGCGTGACGGGAGTTTTGCCGGAGGCATCCGGCTTGGTCAAATAATCCAAAGTCTCGTTGGCGGCTTTGGCTGCGGCTTTGCGAATTGCTTCGAAGAGCCTGATCAACGCATCTTCTTTCATCTTTTTCCCTTTCTTTTGTTTGTTTGTGAGAGATGGGAATGAACTTCATTCCCTGATCTTTTCTCGTTTTCGGCAACAAAAAGCGCACTCCGTTTCCACGACTCAGGAGGTACGCCAATACCCGGAAAGACCATGCAAACAGAGTACGCCATACGCATGGCATACTCCAAGCAGGCGATCCTTCCTCTGAATTTTGGCGTTTTCCTGAGTCTGATCCGCTTGAAGACTGCGAATTGTTATTTCATCTGTTTTTCAGTTACTTGTTTCCGGACCCTTTCATTGCTGTCAGGCAGATAACATAGCACCGCAAACGCGAAATTTCAAGCCGCATCTCTGTTTGCATGGAATTTTTTTCAATCACCACCGGAAACTTCCGCTCTCTATAATAGTATTCGCTTTCAAACAGGTAAATCTGTCACGTTTTCGAAAAAAATTCCGATTTTTGAAGAAAAATTATGAAAAACACAAGTCCGACTTCGGTTTTTCATAAAGTTCGATCTCCGGCAGACCGGGAGGCATCCGGTTCCTGCGGGAATTCAAAGCGGTAGAAATGGGGGTGTGCCGCTTCGTGCCGGAGCCGGAAGAACTGTTCCAGACGGGATTTTTCCCGTGGGGGGAGCGGGCCGTGCGGAGGCGCTTTTGCGACGGCCTCGCGGATCAGGAGGTCCAGCGCCGCAGCCTGCATCACACGATCGGTTTCGAGCATGGCCTTCTGAAGCTCCTTCGCCGGAAGATTTTTGCCGCGCCAGTATTTCCGGCGCTCGGTAAGCTCCTTTTGGGAAAGGGCGCTCGTGTAGCGGACGCCCAGCGAAAAGATCTCCGGGTTGCCCGGACTTGTCGGCAGCCACAGTTCGCCGTAAGTGAGCAGTTTTTCGCAAAGCGTCCCGTCGCCGGGGAGTAGATGCTCCTCGCGGAGTACGGTCGCGATTCGGCTCCGCAGGTCATTCAGGTGCAGTTCCTCCGTCTTTCGGGGGAGGGCGAGTGTTCGGGCAAGTTGCCGTTGAAACTCCCCGATTTGCTTTTGGGTCGCCTGCAAAGTTTTGTCGAGTTCGACGGCTTCTTTGCTGTCGGGGGGTAGTTCATCGACATACCGGGCCGAGGGCTTCGTCTTTCCGGGGATCAGAAAGACCGCAATTCCGGCGCAGACGAAAATAAGTGCCGTCAACAGGAGGAAAAGCCGTTTTTCCCGGGAGTTATTATTCCCTGGCATGACGACCACCCGGGGGACGCCGCCCTCTTCGGTGAGGAGCTTCCGGAACTCCGCCGCGCTGGGGATCGGACGGGAACAGCTTTCCCGCAGGACCCGGTTCAGCCCCGCGCCCGCGCTGATGGTCATGTTTTCGGGGATCGAGGGGTACTCCCCCACGGGGAGCCCCGTCAGCGCGCAGTAGACCACCTTGCCCAGGGCGTAGAAATCGTCGCTTGCGTCGGCGGAGCCCTTGCCGGAAAGCAGCTTGGGCGACATGAATCCCGGTGTGCCGACGAAGGAGCCTTTCCCTTCCGGGGCGATGAGCCCCGCGTCCGCCAGGGTGGGACGGCCGCTCACCCAGAGGATGTTGTCGGGCTTGATGTCCCGGTGGACCAGTCCGTGCTTGTGCAGCTCCTCCAGCCCGGCGAGGAGTCCTTCCAGCAGCGCGGTGATCTCTCCGCTTTCCAGCCGCCCGGATTTCCGCAGGCGGTTGGCCAATGTGTCGGGCAGGTATTCCCCCCTGCCGTGATTCAGATCGTCGGCGGCGTCCATGGTGCAGCAGATCCGGTCGTCGTCGATCTCCACGTGGCGGATCTTGAGCAGATTCGGATGGTTGCAGTCCTTGTAGTATCTCAGCCCGGCGAGTTCCCGCTCGGAATACCGGCCGCTGACCCGGATGATCTTCAGCGCCAGCCGGGCGCCGACCGGGTCCTCCGCCAGCCAGACTTCGCCGTAGGCGCCCTGACCGCACTTCTGCTTCAGCGTGCAGCCGCACAGCCGGTCGCCCGCCTTATATGCCATAGTTCTGCAGTTCCAGTTGGAGATCGGGATCCTGCTCCTTCATCCTGAGCAGGATCTCCCGCAGCATGGCGAAACAGCGTTTCTTCGCCTGATAGACCTGATTGACGGAACAGTTCAGGAAGGAAGCGACCTTTTCCACGGGACGGTTCTGCACGGCGTAGAGTTCGTAGGCCTGGAAAGTTTCCGGCGAGACCCGTGCCTTGAGCTCCCGTTCCGCCTCCTTCAGGATCATTTTGCGCCACTCGTTCAGGAAGGGCTCGTCGCTCTGCTCTTCGGCGGGTTCCTCGGGGAGCTCCCCGACGGGGAGAACCGTCCTGCGGCGGTAGTGATCCGTGATCTTGGCCTTGATGATCAGGCCGAAATAGGTCCGGAAACGCGCGACGTCCGGATCGAACTTGAAGGTCTTGCTCTGCTTGAAGAACTGGAGCATCACCTGCTGGCAGATGTCGTCGGCTCCGGCGTCGTCGAGCCCCCTGAAGCGCGCCAGCGCACGGACGATGCCGCCGTAGCGTTCGTAGAATTCGTCCCACGAAATTTCGTCTCCGGCGGCGATCCGGTCCAGCAGGGTCTTCGAGGTGGTCGGATATTTCAATGTCATTTTCCGGTTTCCTTCTTCATTTTTCTCAGGACCGGCGGTTCGAGGAGGCCGCAGGGGACCAGCTGACGCTTCGCCGACTTGCTCTGGGTGAACTGGTCGGCCCCAGTCCACGGCGGCCAGGGGGTGTCGCAGTAGAAGGGCCCCATGGCGTTGCGGCGGTGGCCGTAGACCGTCACGGCAAGCGTGTGTTTTCCGGGGGGTAACTCCGCCTCGCAGGGCGCCCAGGGCAGCAGCTCTTCGGGGCCGTCGTCCACGCAGACGCCCAGCATAGTGCCGCGCCACGCGGGGAATGACACCACTGCGCCGGGGGAGGGGACCTCCACCTCGCGGGAAAGCGTCACGTTCCCGGCGAAATAGGGCAGACCCTGAGCGCACCAGTCGCCGATACGGAGCGTTTCGGGGGGCCGGACCAGCGTGTCCTTGCGGACACCGAAATCCCCCAGCAGGAAGAGCGCTTCCAGTCCGGGCAGGTCCGCGCCGTATTTCGACCGCAAAACGAGGCGGTTTTCTCCCTTCTTCAGCATTGAAGCCGGAACCGTGAGACATTGCAGGCTCCGGTCGAACCAGCTGCCCGCCGCCTTGTTCGCAAGTTTTCTGCCGTTGAGTTCGAAAGCGTAGAACTCGGGATGCTCCACCGCAAGCTGACAGTCGGACTTCGGCACTTCATCGACCCGGATCGTATAGGCCAGTTCCAGATCGATCCTCTTCCCCGGAGCTTCCTTGCTCCGCATCCACGGCTGGACCATGGCTCCGCCCCGCGGCGGCTTGTTCAAGATTCTGCGCAGTTCCGCGTCGAGGTGCAGAATGAACATCTCCTCCCGGAGTGTCTCTTTGCCGACACGCCACGCCGGACGGTCCAGCACCAGCACGTTGGGCTCCGAAAGAGTGCACTTCCAGTTCTCCGCCGGAAGTGGGAAACTTCTTCCGGCGGTCACCGGGGCGGGGGGCGTTTCCGGCAGGCCGGGGGCTTTTTCCGTTATGAGGTAGAGGCGGGACCCCAGCTCCCCGAAACTCGTGTCGAAGCGGTACTGCCCCGCCTTGAAGGTGAAGGGGATCCGCCGGGCGGTCCCTTTGCGGGGATCCAGCTCCCACACGTCACCCCGGCGGGGGAGTTTCAGGGCCACGTGGGCCTGGGGGAAGGTGAGACGCCGGTCCCGGACCATGATGTCGTTTTTAACGAAAGTCGCGCCGAAGTTCGCACCGTAGTTGCAGAGGAAGAGCGAATACCCCTCGGCGTTTTCCGCCAGACGGGCCAGCACCGGGCCGATCTGCCGTCCGGAGGGCGCGGTGACGGAGACCCGGCGGCAGAACACGCCAAGGAGCTTCACGGCTCCGGCGAGGGAGGCGCGGGTGAACCTGGCGAAGACCGGTGCGATCTCAGGCGAAAGCTCGCCGTCGAGATAACGGGGCGGGCGGTCCAGATAGACCACGCGGCCCCCCGCCGCGGCGAATTTCGCGAGCAGATCGAGAGTGCTCTTCCTCATGGTGAGGAGCCGGGGCACCAGCACCGCCTTGTAGGGGGCTTTGTTGACGAAAATGGTTTTCCCCTTGACTTTGCCGTACCGGGACATGATCTCCTCGTCGCCGAAGTCGAAGTCCAGCTTTTCGGCGAGGAGCCTTTCCGTGACGGCGGCGAAGCGTTTTTCCGCTTCGGCAAGCCAGGGGGCCGCCGGGTCGATTTCCATCCACGCCGATTCGATGGGGTGGATGACGAGGATGTCCCGGATCTCCTCACCTTCGCTCAGGACCGCGCCCAGCCGGGCGAAGTAGTCCTCCACGACGGCGTACTTTTCCCACCACGGGGACTGGTACGAGATGCTGGCGGGATAGTCCCGCTTGGCCTGCGCTTCGGCTGAGTACCAGGCCAGATGCTGACAGCGGAAGTTGATCCCCAGGGCATACTGCCAGTCCCCGAGAGCTTTGTGCCCCGAAAAGGGAAAATCCCAGCCCGTGCAGCCGTAGGTTTCCGAAAGCCGCCATCTGCACCCGAACTGCCGGGCCATGGAAACGCACTGCTTGGCCGTGTTGAAAATGCGCCAGTGTTCCGTGAGCAGGTCGATCCCCGGCATCTGCATGTATTCGTAAAAGCGCATGGCTGCTCCCACGTAGAGGCTCTGATCGAGGAGATCTTCGCCGAGGGCGTGCCCCGTCATGGCGATGTGGTGTTTCCCGCACCACTCGCCGACGGTTTTGGAAAAGGCCCGGCAGAAAAGGGTGGTCAGCAGATCGTAATAGAGCCGCCGGGCGGGGGAAACGCGTTTGACGGAAACGAAGAAGATCTCGGGCAGGAGATCGAGGATGTCCTTTCCGTAAGTTTCGCGGAATATTTCCGGCAGTTCATCGGTCCACGGCAGCGTGTTCGGGGGCCCGAAGTGATTGAAGTTGGGTTCGTCGGTGAAGATGGAGGGAATCAGCTCCCCGAAATCCTTGCCCGTTTCCCGGAAATAGGCCTCGTGGGTCACCTCCACGAACTTTTGTACCGCTTCGGGGTTCATCGTGTCCAGATAGGTTTCGCCGTTGAACCAGGAACTTTTGGCGTTGAGACGGACGGCGAAGCGGAGCAGCCGCCGCCCCGGCGCGCACTTGAATCCGTCGGGAGAATCCAGCCGCCGGGGGCTGGTCACCTGCAATGAGTTGCCCTTCGGCGTCTTGCCGAGCCGGACCGAGAACCAGGCGAGGGTCCGGCCTTCCGTGACTTTGGCCGCGTCGGCGGGCCGGGCGTAAAATTCCGCACAGCAGCGGCGGGCCTTGTACCGGTCGTCACGGGTCACGAGGGAGCCCGCCGCCCCCGAGGGCCAGCGGTCTTCGTCGTAGAGGTGGGCCTTGAGCCCCTGTTTGCGGGCTTCGTCCGCGCAGGCCCGGATGCAGTCGAACCACTCCCTGCTCAAGTAGGGGGTGCCGAGCCCCACCCGCGAGTGCATGAAAAAGCCCCCCAGCCCCATTTCCTTGAAGATCCGGATCTGGCGGCGGAGCTCTTCGGGTTCCAGCTTCGCGTTCCACGCCCAGAAGGGGGCGCCCCGGAACTCCGGTCCGGGGGAAAGAAAGTTCTTCATCATCTTGTTCATGGTCACTTCTCCGTGTCGATTGCAGGCGTTTCTGAAAAGATACACTCGGAGAGGCGAAAAATCAAGCGGCATGCGGAGGATTTCCGGCGAAAAAAAGAGGCGCGGCGGACCGGGCCGCCGGATTTCCCTTCCGCCGGAAGAGAAAAGTCACGATCGATATACTTTTTTGCATCCGCGGGGTTGTAAAAGCGGGATTGCGGTGGTATATTCTTTGGCGTTGTGCGGTTTTTCCGTTCCCGGAAGAGAAAAGAAACAGTCACCGTCAGGGAGAGACGATCATGCTGAAACGCTCCTCGAAGTTGTGGGCGCTGCTGCTGGGGTTCTGCGTCGCGGAACTCTGCGGGGGCCCCGTGTCGCTCAACTACAAATTCCAGCCCGAAGTGCCCCGGAGCATCAGGATCGGCAGGAAGCCGGTGCTGACCCTCGTTTCCGGCGGCAAGGCGGCCTTCGAGATCGTGACGCCTTATCCGGGGACAAGAGTGGCTCAGTTTGCCGCGAAAGAGGCGGCGGAGCTGCTTTCCAAGGCCTGCGGCGTCAAGATCAAGCCCATTCCCAAGCCTTCCGGCAAGGTGCCCGCCATCATCATCGGCGACCCCGTCGCGGCGGCTCAGGCCGGGATCGACCTGAAGAAGCTGGACCGGGACGGGTTCCGCATCAAGACCGCGGGGAAGAACATCATCCTCATCGGCCGGGACGACCCGGTCAAAAATCCCCCCTCCATGTACAACCGGGGGGACGGCGGCGAACGGGCCTCCCTTTTCGCCACCTACGATTTTCTGGAGCGCTTCGCCGGGATCCGCTTCTATTACCCCGGCGCACTCGGGACCTATATCCCGAAATTGAAGGAGTGGCAGCTCCCCGAGATCGACATCTATGATCGGCCCGACCTGATCCAGCGGAGCCACTACGCCTCGTGGGGCCCCGCCGCCCGGCCCGCCGAACTGGGCAAGCCCTTCGACAACCAGCTCTTCTGCCTGCGGATGCGGGTCCAGAGCTGGACGTGGCCCTGCTGCCACGGACTGGAAAAACTGGGGCTTTCGCTCCGCTTCGGCAAGACCCACCCCGAATACTTCGCCCGCAACGCCGGCGGCAAATCCGCGCTGGAACTCGGCAAAGGGGAGCACGTGTGCTTCAGCAGTCCCGTGCGCGAGGAGATCTACAAGGACGCCTATGCCTTCCTGAGCGGCCGTCCGGCCGAGGAACGGAACATCCACCCCTACGGCCGGAACCGGAAGATCGTCGCCTGGCACAACCAGCAGGATCCCAAGGTCCCCGTCTTCGACATCACCCCCGACGACGGCTATTTCCCCTGCCGCTGCGAGAAGTGCCGCAAACTTTTCACCCCTCCCGCGGGCCGGAACGACGACGCGGACCGGAGTTTGAGCAACTACATGTGGCGCTATTACGCCCAGGGGGCCGAAAGGGTCAGGGATCTGGGCTACATCGCCGCGTGGATCTACTGGCCCACCTTGTGGCAGCCCGATTTCGAACTTCCGAAGAACATTCTCTTCGTCATGTGTCCCCGCGGCCCTTGGAGCTGCGGCAACGAGACCTTCTTTCAGAAGGAGCTCGAACGGGTCAAACGCTGGGGCAAGTTCACCGATTCCCGGATGCGGCTCTGGAACTACATGATCAAGTATCCCCACGGCATCTTCCGGGGGATCCCCTCCGGCGCGCCCCGGGCCGTGGCCCGCTACTACAAGGCGGTGGCGCCCTATATCTGCGGCGTCTTCTCCGAATCCGGCATGGAGCGCTTCATGTTCCAGCACCTCAACCTCTACGTCTACTACAAGGTCCTGTGGAACACCTCGCTCGACGTGGAAGCGCTGCTCGATGAATACTACCGGAACATGTACGGCCCCGCCGCGCCTCACATGGCCGCTTTCGACCGCCTCATCGAGAAACTGTGGCTGGGCATGGTGGGCACTTCGGTGGAAACCGCCACGGGCCCCAAGGCGGTGATCCCCTCGGACCTCGAGATCTGGAAGAACCGCTACAGCGACAAGCGCATGGCCGAACTGGAAGGCTATCTCAAGGCCGCGCTCAAGGCGGTGCCCGCGGACTCCGTCGAGGCCAAACGGATCCGCTTCTTCATGCGCGAGGTGTGGCAGGTCCTGGCCGACGCCAGGAAGAAGTTCGTGGCCGGGCAGGAGACCCACAAGAGCTGGAAGCTGCTCGCCTCCCCGGCCGCGCCCGCTCCCGTCATCGACGGCAATTTGAACGACGCCGCCTGGCGCAAGGCCAAGCCCTACTATCTCCCCCGCCTGGGGGGCAAGGGGCTGTGCGAAGTCGTCACGACCGTGAAAATGCTCTATGACGACAAGAACATCTATTTCGGCATCGAGTGCGAGGAGCCCGACACCGCCAACATGGTGATCGAAAAGTATCCGAGGGACGACGACCGGCGGTGGGACAACTCCACCGCGGAGATCTTCCTCAATCCCGACGGCACCCGCATGAACTATTACCAGCTCATGATCGACGCCGGAGGCGGCCTCACCGACTACCGGTGGGACCGGGGCGCCGCCGACATCAAATGGAACAGCGGCGCCGACGTCAAGTGCGTCATCACGCCGGGGAAGAAATGGACCGTCGAGGTCCGGCTGCCCCGAAGCTCCATGAAGGGCTCGGAAAAGATCATCCCCGTGAACTTCATGCGTCACCGGGTCCGGACCAAACAGCCCGGAGAGATTTATCTCTGGAATCCCTTCATGAGCCGGAACAAGGAAACCGACAAGTGGGGCACCGCCATCCTGGGCGAGGATCCCAACCCCAACGTCATCGTCTGCGGCGACTTCGAGGCTCCCCTCCGGAGCAAGCGCTGGATCGGCCCCTGGTACGGCGACAAGGTCCTCGAACTGGACCGGAAGAACTGGATCGCCGGCGGCGCTGCGCCCATCCTCAGGGCGGGGGGCAATCTGGGCGTCACCCAGCGCTTCAAGCTCAAGCCCGGCGCCACCTATGAGGTGAGCTACTTCGTCAAGCTGGAAAACGTCGGCGTGAAGAACAGCGGCGGCGTCCGGTCCCGCTTCGACGAGTGCGGCGGCAACGTGACCTGGCTGCCCAAGGGGTTCCTCCGGGGGACGATCCCCTGGACGAAGGTTTCCCAGACCGTCACCACCGACGCCAAGTGCGGCACGAAACGCAAGGGGCCCTACACGGAATACATCTCCATCTTCCTGCATCCCGATGCGGGAGGAACGGCGTGGATCGACCACGTGGAGATCCGCGAGGTCAAAAAATAGACATGACATGAGGGGACGTTTTTCATGATCTCCATCACCTTCGGGAATGCCCAGCAGGAGTTCTTCGTTGCCCGGTTCCGCGCTCTCGCAAGGAAACGGAACGCCCGCATCGCCCGGCTCCGGACGAAGGCGGAGGCGGGACGGTATCTGAGTTCCGTCCGGAAGAAGATCGCTTCTTCTCTCCATCTCCCGAAGGAAAAGTGTCCCCTCGACCCCCGGATCACCGGAGTGGTGGAGTTCCCGGAGTGCACCCTCGAAAAGATCCTCCTCCGGAGCCGTCCGGGGGTGACGCTCACCTGCAATTTTCTGCTGCCCCGGAACCGGAAGGGAAAAGTTCCCGCCGTGCTGATGCTCAGCGGTCACGCCCCCGACGGCAAGGCCAGCGCCATGTACCAGTGCGGCTCCCGAGGACTGGCCGCGCGGGGCTTCGCCGTGCTGACCGTGGACCCCATAGGGCAGGGGGAGCGGAACCTTTACGCCGGCATCGAGCCGACGCCCCGAGCCCCCACGGAACAGCACACATTGGCCGCAAAACAGCTCATCCCCGTCGGGGAAGACCTCTTTTCGTGGCGGATCCGGGACGCCATGCGCGCTCTGGACTATCTGGAGTCCCGGAGCGAAGTGGACCCTTCGCGCATCGGCGTTCACGGTGAATCCGGCGGCGGTACGCTGACCATCTGGCTCGCGGCCTGCGATCCCCGCGTCGCCTGGGCGGCTCCGGCCAGCGCCGTGACCACCTGGCTCCACAACGTGGAGAATGAAATGCCCGTGGATTACGAGCAGATCCCCGCCGGGGCCGCGGCGAAGGGACTGGACTGCGGCGACTTCCTCGCGGCGGCGGCCCCCCGGCCCCTGCGCCTGCTGGGGCAGACCCAGGACTTTTTCGACCCGCGGGGCTTTGCCGAGATCTACGACCAGCTGAAGCACATCTACACCCTCCTCGGGTGTCCGGAAAGGATCGACTTCACCATGGACACCCATACCCACGGCCTCTTCCAGCCCCTGCGGGAGAGCGCTTACGACTTCTTCTGCCGGTGTGCGGGGCTGCCCAATCCCCGGAAGGAGGAAGCCCCCGTGGAGCTCGTGCCGGAAAGCCGGCTGTGGGCCGCGCCGGGAGGCAGCGTCTACAACCTCCCCGGCGAAAAGCGGATATGGGAAATTTCGGGCGAAAGGGCCGCGCAGCTGAAGCGGAAACGCCGCCCCCTTTCCCGTGAGGAAATGGCCGTCCGCCTCAAGCGTCTGCTGGGGATCCGGCCCCTCGTAACGCCCTACTGCCGACGGCTGTCGTACCGCTTCTTCACGGATTCGGGCACTTTCCAGAACTATTCCCGGTTCGGCCTCGAGACCGAGCCCGGCCGGGTCATGTGCATGCTCCACCGCTCCGCGAAGAAGGCCCTCTTCTACGATTTTCTGCCCGTGACGGGCAAGACCGTCCTCTATGTCGCCGATCAGGACTGCGCTTCCGAGCTGAGGCTCCGGGAGCCGGAGCCCGGTGACGCCCTCTACAGTCTGGACTGCCGGGGCATCGGCGAATGCATGCCCACCTCCTGCGAACAGATGCCTGAGCGGGATTTTTACTACTACTACGGCTTCGACTACCACTACGCCTCGCTCCATCTGCTCTGGGGCGAAAGCATCTGCGGGCGGCGGACCGAGGAGGTGCTGGCGGCTCTCGAACTCACGGGGAGCCGGTCTTCGTCGGGCCGGGTGTCGCTCGAAGCCAGGGGGTTCGGGTGCATCCCCGCCCTTTTCGCCGCCGTCATTTCGGACCGCGTCTCCGAAGTGCGTCTGGAAGATTGCCCCCGTTCCTGGGAGCGCCTCGCTTCCGAAATGCTCCTTTCGCACACCGTTTCTCCCGCCTCGGCCCTTCCCGGCGGGATCCTGGAACTGACCGACATCCCCGAACTCGCCGTCCTGCTCGACAGTTCCGGGATCCCCGTGACGTTCGCTTCTCAGCCTCATCCGTGAGGCGCGAAGGAGGCCGTCGGAAAACGCCCGGCGGCGAAAGGGTCCTCTTTTTTCTTGAAAAAAACGGGGATCGGTGCTATATTATACGCCGATTACAGTTGCTCAACGGATACGAAGGAGTGATGGATGAAACAAGAACAGATCGTCTTTTGCAATTATCTCCAGAAGAACAATATCCTGTGCGGGATCCACGAGCCGGACGGGAAGGTCGTTCTGGAAAAACTGATTTCGACCCTGCTGCAGCATTCGCCCGGACTGGACAGCGATTTCGTCCGGAAGGAGGTCGAGAGCCGGGAAGCGCTGTTTTCCACCATGGTGGCCCCCGGATTCGCCATTCCCCATGCGCGGATCCCCGGTCTGGCGGAGCCTCTGACAGCTATCGCCTGCATCCCGGAAGGGTGTGAATTCGGAGGGACGACCAAAGCCAAGGTCATGGTCCTGCTCCTTACCCCGGTGGACAACCCCAATCTGCACGTGCAACTGCTTTCCTCGCTGGCGGTGGAATTCGCCGATCCCGCGGTCACCGACAGGATCGCCGCCATGGATTCCGGCGACGAGGTCTACCACCATTTCTTCAGCAATGCCGCCGCGACTCCCGATTATCTCACCGCCCGCGAACTCATGGAGCCTTTCCCGGAAATGCTCCAGGAGACGGACTCGATTTTGGATGCGGTGAAGAAGTTCGCCGTCTCCCGGACGGAGGAGCTGCCCGTGGTGGACAACACCGGCGACCTGCGCGGCGTCCTCTCCCTTTCTGATCTGCTGAAGTACAGTCTGCCGGAACACCTGCTGTGGCTGGAAGATCTTTCGCCGATCTACGGCCTTCAGCCCTTCTCCGACATGCTCAAGACCGCGGACGAGACCAAGGTGGCGGACATCATGCGCGAGGACTTCGACAGTGCGCAGGTGGACGATCCGGCCATAAAGCTGGCCAAGATCTTCCTGATCGGCAAGCTTTCCCAGCTGATCATCATCGACGGGGCCGGAAAACCGGCGGGAATGGTAACGTTAAAGAATTTTTCAGCTAAACTGTTTTGGGATTAAAAGATCATGAGTGAGAGTTCTTCTGCTGATGCGATGTCGTTCAAAAGCATGATTCCGCGATTCGGCATTCTGCTGGCCGCCGCGGCCCTGGTCGGTTTCGGCGGGCCGCTGGTCGGAATGACGGCGGTTCAGTCGACGGCGTGTGCGGTTTTCATTTCGATCATCTTCGGGACGCTCTTCTTCTGGGAATTCCGTCTGGCGGTGGCCTTCCTCGGCTTGGCGGTGCTGATCTTCAGCAAATCCCTGGACATCCCGACCTTCGTGAGTTCCTCCTCGCTTGAAGTCATCATGTTCCTGGTGGGCATGATGGTCATCGTCGGCGCATTGCGGGATCTGGGGTTCTTCACCTGGATCGTCCAGCTGATCGTCTCCATGCCGAAATTGAGCGGGCGAAAGTTCATTTTCGTCACGGCCGCGGCCAGCGCCCTGCTGGCTTGCGCGGTGGATGAAGTGACGTCGATCATCTTCATTTCCACGCTGATCTTCCAGGTCTGCGACCGGCTGAAACTCAGGCCGACGCCCTACATCCTGATCGCGGTGCTGGCGACCAACATCGGCAGTTCCGGCACCATGATGGGCAACCCGGTGGGGATCTTCATCGGGACCAAGGGGCAGCTCACTTTCGGTGATTTCATGGTCTGGGCCTTCCCGCTGATGCTGGTCGCGCTCCTGATCACCATCACGCTGCTGCTGTGGTTCTACCGCAAGGATCTGGACCAGTTCGACGTCAGCCTCAAGGACCGGCTCTCCCGCGGGCTTTCCATCGCTCCCGTGGTGGACGTTCCCTACGGCAAGGGGCTGGTCCTGCTGGTCCTGACCGTCATCGCCATCGCTTCGCACCACCAGACGGAGACCCTGCTCGGACTGGAAAAGAACAGCGTCCTCCTGGTCATGCCCCTGATCTGCGCCGGGATCGTGATGATCCTCAAACCGAACCGGGCCCGGCACTACATCGAAAAGGAAGTGGACTGGTGGACTTTGATCTTCTTCATGCTGCTCTTCGCCGTGGCGGGAACCCTGGAACACACCCATGTGGACCAGCTCATGGCCAGCGGGTTTTCCAAGATCGCAGGCAAGACGCCCGCCACGCTGGTCCCCTTCATTTTCTCGGTTTCCGCCGTGGGCTCCGCCTTCGTCGACAACGTGATCTTCGTCGCCGCCTTCAGTCCCGTGATCGAACAGCTGTCGGTGACGGTGAAGGATCTCCCCCTGTGGTGGGCGCTGCTCTTCGGCGCCTGCTTCGGCGGCAACATCACCATGATCGGCAGTACGGCCAACATCGTGGCGCTGGGCATGCTGGAAAAGCACGGCGGTCATCAGGTGGGCTTCTTCCAGTGGCTGAAGATCGGCTTCCTCTGCACGGTGGTTTCCGGAGCCATCGCCGTCGGCGCGCTGCTGCTGCTGACGCCGAAAATGCCGGATCACCACATCTCCTTCGAAAAACTCGCCGCCGATTCGGGATATGTTCCCAGCTCCAAGGTGTTCGAGGGCGAATTGACCGGAACGCTCCGCCGGGAAAAGGGCAGCTGCTGGCTTTTCGGCCGCAAGGGCGGCAAGATCCTCCTCACGCTCCCGCTGGGGCATGAAGTTCCCGAAGGCCCGGTCCGGGTGTTCGGGAAATTGTCTCCCGACCGGGGGAACAAGGAGTATCCTTATCTGATGAAGGCTGAAAAGGTCGAGTCGCTCAAGAAGGATTGAGCGTTTCGGAACATCGAACTTGAGGAGTTGAAAATGAAGAAGAGTGTTCTGTTCCTTGCCGCCTGCATTTTGTCCTTCGCCGCCGTCGCGGCTCCGCCCGTGGTGTACCATGACGCCTCCGGACGTCTGGCCGGGACTGCCGTGCAGAACGGCAATCGCGTCTTCTACCGTGACGGGCAGGGCCGTCTGACCGGGAGCTCGACCCGGCAGGGCGGCCGGACCGTCTACCGGGATGCCCAGGGGCGTCTGGTGGGCTCCTCCGTCCAAAGCGGCGGCCGGACCATCTACCGCGACGGGCAGGGCCGCATGACGGGAACCACTCTGAAGCAGGGCAGCCAGACGGTTTTCCGCGATGCTTCGGGACGGCTCCAGGGGCGGGCCAACGAACAGGCCGGGAAGGTCTACTACCGCGACGCCCGGGGCCGCTTCTCCGGCTCCGCCAAGGTTCCCGCGGGAGTTCCTCCCTTCCGTGATCCCTACGGCTTCACCCGGAGCCAGGGCCCCGCGGTCCGCTGAAAGATCACAGTCTCACTTTCCGGCGGGGGGAGCCTTTTTTCCCGGCAGGGGCAGAGAGTCCGGCAGGGAGCGGCTCAGGGAATTGAGAAAATTGCTCCTGAAGTCGGGGATCCTTGCCGCGATCGTTTCCGTCAGGGCGCGGAAATAGGCCCGGTCGCCCGAATCCAGTTCTTTTTCGTAACGGCAGATCCCGGCCGTCGGGAAGTCGCTGCACTCCGCCGTTTCCTTCAGCAGTTTTTCCGGGACCAGGGCCAGGGGACGGATGATGACGGGATGTTCGGGATTTTCCGGCCGGGCGAGGGGGGCCATGGTCCGGATCCCCTGTCCCCGGCAGACGCTCATGAAGAACGAGGCGACGAGGTCGTCGAGGTGCTGCCCCAGGGCCAGTTTGGTGCATCCGAGTTTTCCGGCGAGCCCGTAAAGTTTCCCCCGGCGCAGCCGGGAGCAGAGGCCGCAGGGGGCCGTTTCCAGATGCCGCTCGGCGAGGAGCTGCTCCATGGGGAGTTTCACGCAGTGGTGTTCCCAGTCCCGTTCCCTGCAGTAGGCGGCGATGCCTTCTGCGTCGAACTCCGGATAGCCGGGGTCGAAGGTCCCCGCGATGATTTGGAATCTTATCGGCGCAACGGTGCGGAAATGGTGGAGCAGATGGAGCAGGATGAAGCTGTCCTTGCCGCCCGAAAGGCCGACGAGGATCCGGTCGCCGTCGCCGATGAGGCCGAAACGGCCGATGGCTTCGCCGGCCAGTCGCCTGAGCTCCTTTACATGGGGCCCCCGGAGCAGTTCCGGATCCGTCATTTTTCTGACTCCTTGACACACCCGTTTGGGAAAAAACATGCCGCAGTCGCGGCTCCTTTCATAAAATAACCCCGTTCCGATGGATTTTCAAGGGTTGCGCAGGTTGAAAATCGCCCCTTCCGAGGATATATTATCATCGTGACCGTATTTTTGACTGAAAAGAGAGGAGAATCGCAACGCTATGGCAGAACTTCCCGAATCTCACCGCAGGTTCCATCTGGTGCGCCACCACGAGTGCGGCCCGGAAAGGCGGATGAAGCTCCAGATCCTTCTGGACTGTCTTCAGGACATCGCCGCCGAACACGCCGAACAGCTGGGGTGCGGCATGGAAGACCTGATCCCCGCCAACCGGATCTGGGTGCTTTCGCGCCTGAAGCTCCGGATCCTCAGGATGCCCGCACTGAAGGAGGAACTGGAACTGCTGACCTATCCTTCCGGCCACGACCGGCTTTTCGCCAACCGGCAGTACTGCGTTTCCGCCGGGGGGGAGGAGCTGGTGCAGGGATCCTCCGCCTGGCTGATGCTGGACGGGAGCTCCTACCGCCCGCTGCCCATGGCCAGGGTCTTCGATTCTCCGCTGCCCGCCAACCCGGAGCGGCCCCGGTATTTCGAAAGTTTCGACAAGTTCGCTCCCCAGGAAGGGCCGGAGCTCTGCTCCTGCATCGTGGGGGCCGCCGACATCGACCTGAACCGGCACCTCAACAACGCGGTCTACGCGCGGTACATCGAGAACGCCCTGAGCCTGCTGGAACCGGGCGCGGAGCACCGCATCGCCGAACTGCAGATCAATTTTCAGCATGCGGCGCTGGCCGGCGACCGGATCGGCGTCTCCGGCACGCTGGAGGATCGGCGGTTCCTCCTTTCGGGAGGCCAATTTTTCTGCGCCGGAGGCGTTTTGCATGAAAAATGCTGAAAAGGGTGCTTGACAAAAGGCCATTCCCGTGTTATCTTTATCCCGATCGGTTTCGCTTTTGGCGATCAACATACAAATGAAGGACTTTCTACCATGAAAAACGGAATCATCTGCGCCGGCAACTGGGTCATCGACAAGGTCAAACTCATCGACCGTTTCCCCGAGGAGGGAACACTCTGCAACATCTCTTCCCAGATCCGGAGCACCGGCGGCGGTCCCGCCAACGTCTCCTTCGACATCGCCGCCATGGATCCGGCCGTGCCTCTCTACGCCGCCGGGCGCATCGGCAATGACGACGACGGGCGCTTCGTCCTCGACGAGATCAAGGCCCGCGCCATCGACAGCACCGGGATGGTGGTGGATCCCAAGCTGCCCACCAGCTACACCGACGTCATGTCGGGCGGCGGCAAGAGGACCTTTTTCCACTGCCGCGGAGCGTGTTCCGAATACGGCTTCGACGATGTGAAGAAGCTCGACGCTCCGGCGAAATTCTTCTACTTGGCTTATCTGCTCCTGCTGGAGAAGATGGACCGGGCCGACCCCGAATACGGCACCGAAGCCGCCCGGACTCTGGACTACATGGGCAAAAAGGGGTACAAGACCGTGGTGGACTTCGTCAGCGACGCGCCGGAAAAATTCCGGGCCGTGGTCCTGCCCGCGCTGCCCTATATCGACATCCTCATCGTCAACGAGATCGAGAGTTCCAGCTGCAGCGGCATCGAACTGCGCCGGGCCGACGGCTCCATGAACTACGCCAATCTCCCCGCGGCGGTGGACTTCCTCTTCGAACACGGCGTCCGCGAAGTTGCGGTCATCCACTTCCCCGAAGGGGCCGCCGGGCGGACCCGTGAAGGGAAATTCCTCTTCCGTCCCTCCTGCAACATCCCGACGGCGGAGATCGCCGGGAGCACCGGGGCGGGGGACGCCTTCGCCGCCGGCGTCATCTACGCGCTCCATCAGGGGTGGGAACTGGGGAAGGCCATGGAACTGGGCGCGGCTTCGAGCCACTTCAATCTGCGTTCCGCCACCGCCACCGGCGGGGCCGTTTCCCTCGAAAAGATGCGGAAGTTCCTCGAAACCTGCGTCTGGAATCCCGTTCCCGCGGAACTTTCCGCGGGGGAAGGAAAGTAATTTATGCCCTCGCCCAATTTCACCGTGGAACCCGGCCCTCCGCTGAAGGGGGCCCGGAGCAGTCTGCTCCAGACCACCGGGGTGGTTCCCTATCCTTTCGGCCTGCTTTCGTGCAGCGTCGAGGGGGCCGACAACAAGGCTTCCATCCTCAGCGCCATGAAGCACGACCGGACCGTGGCGGTTTTTCCCGAGTGTCCCGAGAACGCAGCCTTCGACAGCTGTCCCGGCATGTCTTTCCCGGAGCTCTTCGTGTGGGACCGCAAGAAGCGGACCGTCAACGGGGTGCTGATGCGGGTCCTGCAGCGCGTGGACATGCCCGACGGCACTATGCGGGCGGTGCTCAGAGGGTTGAAGCGGATCCGCTTCAACTCCGCCTACAAGGAGTTTTCGGGCGGAGTGGCGGTGGATTATTCTCCTCTTCCCGACGAGGATCTCATGACCCCGAAGGACGGGGCCGCCTGCATCCGGGCTCTTTCCCGTGAGGTCATGGAGCTTTCGGCGCTGCTCCCCGGCTTCCCCGAGGAGCTGCCGATGGCCGTGCTCAACGCGCCCGACCCCTCGCGGGCGGCGGACGTCGTCGCGGACGCCATGAATTTCAGCTATGAGGAAAAGATCTTCCTCCTCAGTTGTCCTTCGGTGAAGATCCGGGCCGCCGTGCTGACCATTCTCATCAACCGCGAGCTGGAAACGACCCGTACCGGGGCGAAGATCCAGAACGAGGTCCACGAGGCCATGGGGGAATCCCAGCGGGAGTATTATTTGCGGGAACAGCTCAAGGCCATCCAGCGGGAACTCAACGAGGAGACCCGCAATCCCGATGTGGTGGAAATGGAAAAGCGCATCGAAACGTTCGAGGCGCCCGAAGAGGTGATGGAAACGGTCAAAAAGGAATTTGCCCGGATGCAGCAGATCCCCACTATGGCTCCGGAGTACCACATCAGCTACAACTACCTTACCTGGGTCCTCGATCTTCCCTGGTCCGTGCTCACCGAGGACCGCCTCGACACGCCCGCCGCGGCCCGGATCCTCAACGCCGACCACTACGGGCTCGAAGACGTGAAGAAACGGATCCTCGAATTCATCGCCGTGCTCCAGATGAACCGGGAAGGAGGGCATGAAGAGGCCCACAAGGCCCCCATCCTCTGCCTCGTCGGCCCGCCGGGGGTGGGCAAGACCTCCCTCGGGCGTTCCATCGCCCGGGCGCTGAAGCGCAAATTCATCCGGGTCTCCCTGGGTGGCGTCCACGACGAAGCGGAGATCCGCGGGCATCGGCGCACCTACGTGGGGGCCATGCCGGGCCGGATCATCCAGAACATCAAGCGCGCGGGCAGCCGCAATCCCGTCTTCATGCTGGACGAGGTGGACAAGCTGGCCCACGACCTCAGAGGGGACCCCGCGTCGGCCCTGCTCGAGGTGCTGGATCCCGAGCAGAACTTTTCCTTCAACGACAACTTCCTCGAACTGGGCTTCGACTTGTCGAGAGTCTTTTTCATCGCCACGGCCAACGTGGAGGAGCAGATCCCCGCTCCCCTGCGTGACCGCATGGAGATCATCCGTCTGCCCGGCTACACCCAGCTGGAAAAGCGGGAGATCGCCAAGCGCTATCTGGTGAAGACCGAGAGCGTCGACAGCGGGTTCGCCCCCGGCAAGGTGCGTTTCACCGCCGCCGCCCTCGACGCGATCATCGACGGCTACACCATGGAGGCAGGCGTCCGGAATCTGCGCCAGGTCATCGCACGGGTCTGCCGCCGTCTGGCCGAAAAGGCCGTGAGCGGCGGACTCGACCGGGAGTCCGTCACCAGCGTCAATCCCGCCCTCGTCCGGGAGCTTCTGGGGGCGCACAGATTCCTCCCCGACCGGGCCGATGAGGAAATGCTCCCCGGCACCGCCACGGGCATGGCCTGGACCGGCGTCGGCGGCGTGATACTCCCCGTCGAAGTGGCGGCCATCGCCGGGGGCAAGGGCAATCTCAAGATCACCGGATCCGTGGGCAAGGTGATGGAGGAGTCCTCCGCCATCGCCTTCAGTCTGGTGCGGAGCCGGGCCGAAAAATGGCACATCGACCCCGAGTTCTTCAACACCCACGACTTCCACATCCACGTGCCGGACGGAGCTACGCCCAAGGACGGCCCCTCCGCGGGCGTCACGCTGACCATGGCTTTCATTTCCTGCCTGCGGGGCGTTCCCCTGCGCCGGAAACTCGCCATGACGGGCGAGATCACCCTGACGGGCAAAGTCACCGCCGTGGGCGGGATCCGGGAAAAGGTGGTGGCCGCACTGCGGGCGGGGATCACCGACGTCATATTGCCCGAGGAAAACCTCAAAGACCGGGAAGAACTTCCGGAAGAAGTAAGAAAAGCCCTCACTTTTCACATGGTCAAGCGCATGGAAGAGGCCGAGAGCATCGCTTTCGCAAAGGAGCTGAAATGAAAAGAATCCTGCTTGTCCTGCTGGCTCTTCTGCCCTGGGTTGTCGCCGGGGCAGACGCCGAGCCCGAACTTTCCGCCGCCGCGTTCCTCGACCGGGTGAGGAACTTCCACAGCACGGGGACCTACTCCAAGCTCAGCGGCACGCTCCAGCACCGCCGCCGGGGCGGCGAGGTGGAAAAGAGTTCCATCTATTTCGGCATCATCATCCAGCAGGACCGCTTCACGGGACAGCTGGTCATCGCCGACCGGGACTATCTGCTGATCTCCCAGGCCCGGAGGAGCGGCACTTCCGCCGTGACAGTCCTCAAAGGCTCCATGGCGGTGCTGGACCGGGTGGGCCTGAAGGCCACCGATCTGACGCTGGGTTTCATCCACGGCAAACTCCTGCGGGAACTCCCCCGCGAGTCCCTGAGTCTGGCCCCCTGCCGGGTCCTTCTGCTGGAGGACGAGAAGAGCAAGGAGGAAGTGAAGGTCTGGGTCTCCGCCGACCACTACTTCCCGCTCCGGGCCGCCTTTTTCCGCAAGGGCGGCAAGGAGCCCTACCGGATCCTGGAGTGCAACGGCTTCACCAAGCGCAACGGCCTCTATTACGCGAGGCTCCTGAACATCGAGGGGCCCGGCTGGCGGACGCGCGTGGCCTTCGACGCCGACACCGCCGAACTGGGCCTTTTCGACCCGAAGAAACCGGTCAACATCATGAAACCCATGCCTGCGGGCAGCAAATAAAAGGAATACCCGACCTTATGAGCATCGACATCGTCTTTCCCGGAGGGCGGACAAAAGCCCTGACCTTGAGCTACGACGACGGACGGGACTTCGACCGCCGTCTGGTCCGGATCTTCAACGACCACGGCCTCAAGGGGACCTTTCACCTCAATGCCGGGCTCCTGAACGACTCCCCCGTCAAGATCGACCTGGAGGAGATCGCCGAAGTTTACGCCGGGCATGAGATCTCCTGCCACGCCTTCACCCATCCTTTTCTGGAGCGGCTGCCCCGGACCGAGGTCATGCGCGAGGTCTGGAAGGACCGGGAGACCCTCGAGGCCTACGCCCACTATCCCGTGACGGGCATGTCCTACCCCTACGGCAGCTCAGACGACACCGTGGTGGAGATCCTGCGGGCCTGCGGCATCGAATACTGCCGCACCACGCAGGCCACGCACAAGTTCGGGATCCCCAACGAATTCCTGCTCTGGCATCCCACCTGCCACCACCGGGATATGCTGGAGCTGGCCCCCGGCTTCCTGAATTACCACTACTCCCCGGCGGTCTTCTACGTCTGGGGCCACTCCTACGAGTTCGGCAACAGCGGCAACTGGGACGACATGGAAAAGTTCGCCGACATGGTTTCGGGCCGGAGCGACGTCTGGTACGTGACCAACATCGACCTCGCCCGCTACATCAAGGCCTCCCGTGCGCTGGTCACTGCGACCGACGGACGCAGCGCTTTCAATCCCTCCGCCGTGACCGTGTGGGTGCAGGGGGCCAACGGCCCCGTTCCGGTCCTCCCCGGCGCGACGGCGGCCCTGTAATGAAGATCGTCCACTTTTCCGATCCTCACGCGGGCGGGCCCGCCGAGGATTGGATGGCCTATTTCGACAAACGGTGGGTGGGGGTGTTCAACTACCGCTTCCGCCGCCGTTTCAAGCACGACCTTTCCAAGCTCGAACGGGCGGTGGAGTACATTCTGGACACCCGCCCCGATCTGGCGGTCTGCACCGGCGATCTGACCAGCACCGGCCAGCCGGGGGAGTTCGAACGCGTCCGCAAGATCATCAAGCGCCTCGCCGACTCGACCGTCCCGCTGGTCTACACGCCGGGCAACCACGACTGCTACGTGAAGCGCCCCAAATGCGTGGCGGCGGTGCGCGAAGCCTTTTTCGAAGCCAATCAGGGCCGCTGCGCCTTCGACGATCTGCCCCGGCGCTTCGAACTGGGCGGGGCCGAGGTCATCATGCTCAACACCTCCCGCCCCTCCAATCTGCTCTGTTCGTGGGGGTTCGTGGCGAAAGAGGACTCCCGGCGCGTGGCTCAGTGGTGCGAGGAGCCGAAACGGCTTTCCCGGATCCTCGTCACCCACTATCCTCTGGTCGAGGATCACATCTGGATCCGGGTCCGCCACCGTCTTTTCGGGCAGAAGGAGCTGGTTTCCGTGCTCGAATCGGGCAAGATCGACCTCGTCCTGTGCGGCCACGTCCACAAGCACTTCCTCAAGGTGGACGAGCGGGGACACGGCCAGTGCTGCGCCGGTTCCGTGACCCGGAACGGCAGCATGGTGGAAATAACTTGCGAAGAGGACCGCTTTTCCTACCGGACCGTCACTTTGTGATGTCCTCGCCGCGGAAGGGTTTCCCCGCGGCCGCCAGCCGGACCTGATCGATCTCCCGGAAGGGGAACTCGCTGCCCCAGAGGATTTTCGTCGAAGGCTTCGAAGCGAGGAAGGAGGAAAGCCCCCGTTCCGAATCGGTGAGCCGTTCGAAGGTGAAGGCGCAGTCTTCCCGCATCTCCTGCGGCGGGGGGACCACCCCCTGAATGACGTAATCGTGGCGCGGGGCGTTCTTGAAAAATCCTTCGAAGTTTCCCGCGCCCAGATTCCGCAGGTGGAGCGCCCGGTGGCGGAACCGCTCGTCCCCCAGCCGGCCGTTCAGATAGACCCGGAGCTTGCGTTTTTTGCATTCCGCGTAGAAGTCGATCGCGGCGGGGGAGCCGGGATCCTGACCCAGCAGGGCAGGGGAGTACCACACGCCCGCGTCGCCGTTTTCCGCCGCATCGGAAAGCAGCTCGGTGATGTTCTTCGCTTCGGGATCCGCCACGGCGAGGGGCCGGACCCGCGAGAGCCCGACGCAGGCCCGGCGGAACTCCCGGTTGGCGTTCAGCAGGTCCATGCGGAACATGCTTTCGAAGCTGACCGTGAAAGCCTTTTCGATACCCTGCTTTGCCAGCATCGATTCCAGTTCCCGCGGGGGGACGCCGGGACCTTCGAAGAAGGGCCAGCGGCCGCAGAAAATGTAGTGCTCCTCGCGCAGGTCGGGAAGTCCCGCCGGAAGTCCCGGCGCGGGCTGTTCCTCGTGGCCGAAAGGCCCCGGCAGGCGGAAGACCCGGACCGCGTTGGGGCCGAGGATCATCTTTTTCGCCTCATCGGGGATGGGGGCCAGCGTCACCTTGTGGAGCTGGGAAACGAAGCTCCGCCCCGGCCCGTCGGAGCCGTAAAGCACCTTTTCGGCGGGCACTTCGCGGAGCAGATAGGTCAGGAGCGCGCAGTCGGGGTTGGTTCCGGAAACATCCCAGCAGGTGTTGGCTGAGACCCGGCTGAAGACCCCGCAGGACTCCCGGAAGTTCGCCCCCGAATGGGCCCCGACGAGGCGGCATTCGGGCACGGTCCGCGACAGCTCCGCGAATTCGGAAATGTGGAGTTCCCCCTCGGAATTGGCGTCCGCCCGGTTGAAGGTGTGGATCACCACGGGGAGGTCCTTTTCCGCCGCCTTGCGGAGCACTTTGACGGTATTGTCGAGACTGCCTCCGGAACCTTTGAGGGAGATCCAGAGCTTGATGCCGATGGCCCCTTCCGCGAGGGAGCGTTCGAGTTCCTCTTCCCAGTCCGGATTCTGCGGGTTCAAGTAAGCGAGAAAATAGAGCTTCCCCGGATTCCTTTTCGCCTGATCGGCGGCATAGCCGTTGGCCCGGCGGAGCGCGGCGCTCGAGGGGAAGGCCCCCGCGTCGGCGCTCCCCCGGATGAAGACGTCGGAAACGATCAGCGCGTCGATGCCGCACCGGGCCGCCCGGCGGACCATCCAGGCCCCCCACTCCGCTTCGGGGAGATCCAGGGAAAAGGGAAAATGCACATGAGCGTCGATGATCATGGTGAAAGCTCCTCTTCCTTTTTCAGTTTTCCGCAAAGGGGTACTCGGTCCCCATGAAGACGGTTTTTTCGATGACGGCGGCCTTGTCTCCTTCACGGACGAGGACGAAGGAGGCTTCTTCGCCTTCCTCGATGCGAGGCAATGTGATGCCGATGTGCTTCGCCGGGATGACGCTGCACTGCCGCCAGGCGGCGAGGAGCGAGAAGCCCAGCTCGCGCATGAGGAAGTTGACGCAGGTGTTCTGCTGACAGCTGGAGCCGGCCAGGATGTCCTGCCCGATGACGTGGAGGAAGCCGTTGGGCTCCAGCTGACGCTTGCCGTTGCCGTAGATCCCCGGCTTGCAGCCGGAGTAACTGCTGGCGTCGGAGACCACGAGACAGTTTTCCCTGCCCTTGATCTTCATGGCGCAGGAAACGAGTTCGGGGGGCAGGTGGAACCCGTCGCAGATCAGTCCCGGCTTGAGCGCGGGATTGTCGAGGAACTCCCAGAATGGGTTGCGGAAACGGTGGATCTGCGGGGCCGCACCGTTCCCGAAGTGGGTGATCCGGTCGGCGCCCCTGGCGACGGCTTCGCGGATGGCGGCCCGGTCGGGGTTGCAGTGGCCCAGAGAGACCTTCTTGCCCGCCGCGACGGCCTTGGAGATGAACTCCATGGCGCCGGGGACTTCGGGTCCCACGTTGACGGTGAGGTAGCGGCCGCAGGCGGCTTCGTCGGTTTTCCGGAACACCTCCCAGTCGGGCTTCATGATGTATTCGAGGTCGTGGTCGCCCCGCCAGCCCGGTTCGAAGGACATGAAGATGCCCTCATGGAAGAGGCAGGGGTAGAGGGCGTCCAGCACCGGGTCGGCGGCGCACTCCCTGACAAGGAGCGCGACGGATTTCCGCAGCGTTTCCAGAGGGTGGCTGGTGGTGGTGGCCTGGACCCTCCCCACTCCGTGGCGGAGGAGGGCCGTCGCGATGGCCCGGAGCTGGTCCGGATTCTTCAGCGTGGAGTAGGAAAATCCCACCGCGCCGTTCTGCTGGACATCGACCAGCACGGGCATGAGCCAGGGCAAGTTGGCGGAATCTTTTGTGGGCGTGACCTTGCCGATCCTGCCGTTGACGACTTCGAACTCCACGGCTCCGCCCTCGGGCAGAGTCCCCGCATAACGTTTTCCGGACATGACGTATTCTCCTTTTTGAATCGTGTTCTTCGCTTCTAATATAGCACGCGCAAGGCGTTTTTTCCACAGCGCGGGGCACAAAAACTTTCCGGCGGCCTCGGTGCTGCCCGCAAATGGGGGCCGGGGAGACTATGAATACTATGAATACTATGAATACTGCCCCGGCGGTATTCGGTGCCGGGTGCAAGTTGCCGGGCCGGTTGCACAGTATTCTTAGTATTCTCAGTATTCTTAGTCTGCGGGGGCTCGAAAGCGTTTCAAGCTCCGATAATGTTTTCTGAGCGCTTGTAAAAACCATAAGGCGCATTTTCGGCGAAATGGTATTTTTTTGCTTGCAAAACAGCGTTTGATGTGCTATCTTACAGCAGATGTGTTATTTTGCCCCGTCTTCCGGGGCAATGTGGAAAAGAGGAGTGCCGTTATGCTGAAAAGATCGTTTCTGCTGGTTTTCGCGGTGCTGGCGCTGGCGGCCGGGGCCGCGGAAAAGACGCGCCGGGATGTCTACGTGGAGCTGACGTGGTGCGGATGGGAGCTCGAAATGTTCGGGATCGTCGAAAAATACCGGCTGAAGTTTTCCCCGAATTTCCCGGGGGAGCGCGCCTGGCTCAACGGGCGCTGGCGTGACGGCGGCGAGGGCATCGCTTTGACCACCACCCTGGATGGCGCGGGCGATCTTTTGCGGTTCGGCAGGTCCTCGTCCTTCCCCGTGAACGAGTCCATCGTTACTCTTCTTTCCTTCGGATGGATCAATGCGAAAGGTTCTGCGATCTTTCTGTTCAACCTTGTCCGGAAGCGGCAGATAGTCCCGAAGGTTGCCGCTCAGGCCCGCGTGGTGCTGTATCCGGGTGTCGAGACGGCGTTCTGCACCTGGAGTTGGTTGAGTGTCCAAAAAGAAAACAACTCGTCTATCCGGTGGGTGTTCGCGCCGTGGGGAGCGGCCCCGCAGGACGGCTTGTTTCTGAAACTTGACATCCGGAAGGAGGACTTGGCGAAGATCCCCGAGGGGGCTTCTTACGACGAAGCGGTCCTCGGCGAAATGTTCGAGGCGTTCAAGGTCCCCCGGGATCTGACGAAAGCGGCTTTGAAGTCATCGGAACTGCAGCAGTGGGCCGCCCGGTGGAAGTGTGTCCGTCTGCGTTTCGATATGGGCTGGATCGGGCTTGATGAAATACTGGAGTGCGAGCTTGCCGCGTTGAGTTTGTTCCTGAACCGGCCCGAACTTGCTCCGGCGGTCCCGGAGCTCCGCCGGGCGTACGGTTCCCGGCTGCGCAGGCTTGCGGCGCTCCTGAAACTCAAATTCCGGTCCGGCACCATACCGCTGGAACCGCTCCGCCGCAAAGAACGGGAACTTGCGGAGTTCGAGAAAAAATACGGCCCGGCGGAGCCCCGCCCCCGCAAATAAAGCCGGCACAGTATTCACAGTGTTCATAGTATTCACAGTCCGCCGGGGGCAAGTATGATGACGCAAGGCAAAAAACTCGCCGTTATCGCGGTTTTCTTTTCCGCGTGTCTCGCCTTCTGTGCGGCGGCGGAGCGGTCTTCCTGGGTGATTTCGGGCAATGTCGCCGAGAGGGGAAAAGCCTCTTTCGGACGGCTTTACAAGGCCGCCTCCAACGAGAGCTCCTACGCCCGCTATACGGGCAGGGACAGGCTCAATGCCCTGACGGTTCCGCTCTACAGGAACGCTTCCCGCGCAAAAAAGGACTCCTCGCGTTTCGCGGCGGTCTCGTTTTATCTGCGGTTCTCGCCTTTCACACGGGACTACGACGCGCATTTGGTCGCCGACCCGATGCCGTTCCGGAAACTGAATTTCGGCTTTTCCTTCGCCGCCAAAAAGGCCGATAGCTACAATGATCTTGCTTTCTTCGTGACGGGCTCGCTGCACGGGAACGATTATTTCGTCTTCGGCGGGCCGGGATGCAGAGAGATGAAGATCAGCCCGTACGCGCTTCTCAAAAAGACTGGCGGCAGCAGCGTGTCGGGGCAAGTCTCCCGGCGGCATGTGCTCAATCCTTACGTCACCTTTTCCGGCGTTTCTTCGCAGTACGCGCCCGTTCTCGTGCAGATCGTCCACGACCGACAGAGGGAAACCCTGACGGTCTGCCTCAACGGTGTCCGGCAGAACAGGATCCCGCTGGCGAGCGTCAACCCCGGAAATCGGAAGATCGCTTCGGTCTCCCTCTTCTGGGCCAAGACGAACAAGGACCGGAAGAGCGAAACTTACATGTTCGAGCTTTCCCCGCCTTCGGTGTATTTCGGCAATGCCGAGCCCGTGACCGCCCCGAAGACGCCGACGCCGCCCCGAATCAACGCGGAGCATCACGACTCCTTCTTCGAAAACACCCTTGCCTTGTTGTACGGTCCGCAGAACGACTGGGAGCAGGGGGTGTCCCGGCTGAAAAAACTTGCTTCCCGCAAACATGCTCCGGCGATCTTCGAACTGGCCTGCTGCCGCCTGCGGGGGATCGGCGGGCCCCCCGACCGGAAGGCCGCCGCCCGTTATGCGGAGGAAGCGGCGAAACTGGGTGTTTCCAAAGGCGCCGCATTGTGGGCGCTTGCCGCGACCGCCCCCTGGTATCGGAAACGTTCCAAAGACCATGTGAACCGGTTCAACGAAGCGGGTCCTCTGCTCGAGTACGAACGGGTGATAAAACTCGAAAATGTGCCCAAATTTTACGCCGCGTCCCTCCGCCGGACCATCGACCGGGTTAATAAGGACAATCCTCGCAACGGGATCATCCTCGCGGAACTGAAAAAACTTGCCGACACCGGATTGCCCTGCGCGCTGTATTATTACGGGCTGGCGTGCGGGGAGCAGCCGGAGCAGATGCGCTGTATGGAAGCGGCCGCCCGGGCGGGCAGCCCCGACGCCGTGGAGTATCTGGTCCAAAGGGATGCCATGGAGCCTGCGAAGTATTCTCTGCAGAGGCGTTTCCCCTTGCGGACACAGCTCCTGTGGGCGGTGAAGTACCCCTTCACCTTTGCCCGGCCGCCGCGGACCAATCCGCTCGAACAGGAGCTGCGCCCCTTGACGGAGCTGTACCGCAAGACCAAACGCCCCGAGGCGGCCTTCGCCTGCGCCGAATTTTTCATGGGGACCCTTCCAAAGGCCGCTCCAAGCGTCAGAAGCGAGGCGGAGTTTTACATGAAAAGTGCGGCGGAAACACTGCCCGTCGCCCGGCTGCGGTATATCCTCCTCTGTCTCGACGGCGTTTTCGAAGACGGCGCGGCGGCGGAAAAGTATCTGAAATCCCTCGAGGGGGAAGATGTGCCGCCCCTGTATTTGAAGGAGCTTGCCGCGCGCTTGAAGGAAAAACGCACTCCCGGTGAAAACCGGGCGCTGTGGGAGGCGCTGCACAAGGAGAACTCCCTTTGGGCGTTGTACCATCTCGGGGAATACGCGGCGAAAAAGGGACAGCGCAAGGACGCCGCCCGTTACCGTCACGAATTCCTCGAGCGCGACACCGCCCGCAGGAATCACTCCGACGAGGACGGCGTCTTCACCTGGGGCCGCCCCGGCCAGACCTTCGCCGGCTTCTGCAACTGAGTCTGAGAGAACGCGAAAATTTTTGAAAGGCGCCTGTTTGCGATAGCAGCAGGGCCGCAGACCAAAACTACCTCAAGCCCCGCGCAGACGCCGCGGGCGTCAAAAACTACCGCCGGGCCGACTCCCAGTCTGCGGACGAAACGCTGAGTGTCGCGCGCCGCGTGTATCGGCCAGTGGTGAAAGATCCCGCTGGCTGGGGCGAGTCTAAACCTATGGCAGGGCCGCCCCGGCGAAGGCGCTTCGCGCCGAGCGCGCAGGAGCCGAAGGTCGCGAACCGCCGCCGCATCGGGCGGCGGACGCGGCCGAAGGCCAGCGGGCGAAGTGGCGACGAGCATACGAAGGCATCGGATCAGCCGAAGGCTGGCCGCTGCCTGAGCTGTAATCAAAGAGAGGTTTCTCACCAAACCTTTGTCGAAGCCCCCAAACGTTCCAAAAAATTGGCGGCCGTTTCACCCTCAAGCCGGGACGCCCCGTGAAAAAGAAGGGGCCGAGGGGGAGAAAAACGCGAAAGTGTTTTGCTCCCCCCTGCGCCGCACACGTTAAAAACGTTCACAGAGCGCTCATAAATCTCCCAAAGCCTCCCCGCGGGTCATTTCCCATACCGGACGCCCGGTCGGGGGGACCGTGACGGAAAGCACTCTTCCGTCGGTCAGAACGGCCTTGGCCGAGCGGGGGCCCGTCCGCTCCACGGAGCGCAGCACTGGGGCGGAGCCGGAGCGGACCGGGCAGAGGAGCGTGAGGAGGAGCTGTTCGCCCGTGCCTGCGAATTCATGCGTGACCGTGACCGCCGGACGGTAAGGCCGGGGCGTCCGGCCCACGTAAAGCCCGCGCATCTCGGGCGTCTTTTCGTCAGAGCTCCAGCGGATTTTTACCCCCTCCGTGAAGAGGGGAGCGATCACGAGATCCGCCTTCTTCTTCTCGCGGACGCTCCGCAGGACGCCCGGCAGGCCGGGCGCTTCATCGCGCATGAGGAGCGTGTCCACTTGCCAGCGGGCCTGATAGCGGTGGGACTTGCCGTCCTTCGCATTCATCCGGTCGCAGACGAGGAAAAGGTCGGGCCGGATGTACCAGACCTGCCGGGTGTGCGCCGCAGGAGTCTTGTTCCCGAAAGGACCGTTGTAGACCCCTTCGGCGTAATCGGCCTCGGCCGAGGTGGAAAAGTGCGCTTCGGCGGGTTTCTTCGCGACCTGATTTTCCGGGCGGTTCCGCCGCTTCTGGGGAGCTCCGTCGACGGAGATCACTGAATGGTCCAGCGCCGAAATGGCGTATTGGCGATAGCGGGACTGGTCGTAATTCCCGCCGCCGTCGTCGAAAAGCAGCTCCTCGCCGAAGCCGTAGAGGATGAGATTGAGTTTGTCCTGATGGACGTGGGCTCTGCCCAGGGGGCCCACGTCGAAGAGGAGATAATGGGCGTCCTTTTTCCAGTTCTCGCGGAAGATGACGAAGCCGCCCCACGGGAGGAAGCACGAGCGGAAGGCGGGCGCTTCGCCGGGGCCCTCCGGCGCTCCCCGGCGGACCCAGGAAACGAGGGGATCGCCGTCGAAGAGGCCGCCCAGCCCTTTGAAGTACGGGACCATGCGGACCTCCCACGAGTCGTTGACCTTGGGGACGTTCCGGTTCGGCGTCATGATCCGGACTAAATAGGCGTGGCCCCGCCGGAGGATCTCCCTGTACCCCTTGGGGATCTCCGCCCCGAATCCGGCCTTTTCGGCCCGCTGCAGCAGCTGCAGGGAGTTGGAGAGGGCGACCACCTGATAGCCGGGGGAAAGTTCATACTGGGCCCCGTCGGGCAGGAACTGTTCCTGCAAATCGGCGAAAAGCCGGTCGACCGCGAACTTCCGCGCGGCGGCGCATTCGGGGAACTCCGGACTCTCCACGGCGAAGCGGTAGAGGCCGTTCATTTCCATGGTGAGCCAGTTGCCCCGGCGGCAATACTTGAGGAGATGGCGCATCTGCTCGCGCGAGGCGAAAAGGTAGAGCAGGATGTCGTCGTCGGTTATGTTCGGGGAACGGACCATGTCGGCGAAGGTCTCGGGCCAGGAGCGGGAGAGGCGGAGCCCGCATTCGATGGTCCGCCAGCCGGAGTCGATGGTGTTGCCGGAGCTTTCCGGCCGGGGCCACGTCCGCGCCCAGTTCCGCAGCTGGGAAACGAAGGCTCTGGCGTATTTTTCGTCCTTCGTTTTCCGGTAGGCGCGACCGAGGGCGGGCCAGAACCCCATGCGGTTCAGCTGCCATTGCCATTCGGGATCCAGGTCCCGCCCCGGCGCCCGGGTGGGGTTGAAGCGCCAGTCGATGACGCCGCCTGGGAAAACGTGGGGGATCCGCACCACCGTGACGCGCCCGGCGAGGACATCGTCGGCCTGTCTGCAGCTCCCCCGGAAGACCGGCAGGGGCTGCGAAGCGGCTTTTTTGCGGAAATAACTTGCGGCGGCCTTCCTCGCGGCGGCGGCATCGCCCCGCTTGAGCGCGGCGGCGACGGGGGCGAGTCCGGGCCGGGAGAGGTCGAGGCTTTCCAGCAGGGACCGGGCCTGAGCGTCGGCCAGGGGATTTGCCGGAAGCACGGTGTCGTCGGCAAAAGCCGTCAGCACGGCGGCACACAACGCGAACAGAAAGACGATACGCATGATATTTCCCTTGAAAGTTTTTCTTTTCGCATAATATACGCACGGTCCGCGACATTTGCAAGTCCGATCCCGGAAGTGTGTGATTTTTCGAAAAAGGACTTGCTTTTCACTGTTTTTGTGCTATATTGTCGCCAGAGCTGATCGGCGAGGCGCCGACGCAAACACAATCCAGGAGGTTAAGATGAGCACTGACGGTGAAATGAAAAAAGACTTCTCGAAGGAGGAGATCGTCACGATCGCCAAATATCAGGCGTTTGTGCTTTATGGGGTGGCGGCTGTTCTGGTCGCGAGCCTATTGCTTCGCGTTTCGGTTCCGGCCTTGATACTGCCGGCCAGGGGGCTGTATCTCCTCTGCTCGTTGTTCTGCGTCTACTCGGTGTTCTGTCTCAGACAGGCGGAAAGGGAAAATATCGTCTTGACCATCGTGGCGATGATCCTGCTCTTCATCCCGTTGCTGAACCTTGTCATTCTGGTCTTTACGGTCGTTTCGGCGACCAAGATCCTGAAGGCCGCCGGGCTCAACGTCGGCTTTATGGGCGTTTCCAAGGAGGAGATCGAAAGATACAAGGCGCAGTGACCGCACGGTTCGCCGGACTTTGACGTTTCGGGGGAAAGCAGGTGCATAGCCGCATTTGCTTTCCCCCGCCTTTTTTTCTTTTTCGAAAGTGCGCTTGACATTCTGGGAAGAGTATGCTATATTTACTTTGGAGAGGAGGGAAACCGCATGAAAAAAGCACTGAAAATCAAGGTGATCGTGTTTGCCTGCACCGCAACTTTCGTCCTGCTGTGGGCCGCGGCGGAGCATGTTCGGGTGCAGACCTTCTTTCATCTGAAAACCGGGCGGCTCGAAACGCGCTGGCGTCTGGGGGATTTCCGGCTGTGGTCGGAAACGAAGGAAAGTTTTTCAGAAGAGTTTTTCAAGACGATCTCGCCCCATGTTCCGGACGCCCGCCTCAAGATCGGGGACCATCCGCTTTTCAGCAATGTTTGCGGCGGGAATGCGGGCAAATGTCCCGCCGAATTGAAGGAGCTGTTCTATCTTTCCAAGCTCGAAAAATACCCTCCGGAGAAAACGGTCGAAAGAGCGCAGGGGATCGTCTCGAAATACCGGAAATATTTTGTAAAAGGTGAGATTTGAGCCATGCGCGGTGTCGTTTTTCTGTTCCTTGTGCTTTCGGCCGGGCTGCTTTGTTCCGGATGCAGCTGCCCCGATGAGGATTTCATCGGAAAGTCCCGGAGCCAGATCGCGGGCATGTTGGAAAAAGCTCCGAAACTGAAAGACGGGAGTTTTCGTGTGCTGTACAGTCTGCCGGGCTGTCCGGACTCGACTCTGGTGCATCATTTTCACAGGAACAAGGAGTCGCTGCTGAACTCCAATGCCGCGATGCTTTCCCCGCAGTGGCAGTGCTTTTTCCATGAGGACGTGGGCATCTGGCACTCCTACCGGCTCACTTTCGAGGGCGGCCGGGTCGTCAGGCAGGAGGAGCACAGACAACCCCATTGGGTTTATGCGGAACCGTAAAAAAGAGGAGGAGTTTGACATGAACCGTTATCTGCTGATCGGAACCGTATTGCTGCCGCTGCTTCTTGCGGGCGCCGAGCCGGAGGGGAGCGACAACAGCTTTCTGCGCGAGATGATGCCGGAACTGCGGTACGGGCGTTCCCGGGGACTGCGGGTGATAAGGCGGGGTCCCGGTTCGACGGGCGTGCAGCTGCGGAACGGGACGTTCCGGGGACGGCTGTCGAGTCCTTCCTCGGCGAATGCGGGGGCCGGGAAGATCGAATTGCGGGACATTCCCGATCCGAAAAAAGTGAAGACGCTGGACCTGAGAAACTACGACGAGGTGGTTCTGGACGGGACCTTGTTCCCTGAACTCGTGTCGTTGAAACTGGGGGCGAACGTCCGGGATCTGGACCGCTTGAACATGCCCAAGTTGAAAGAGCTGACCCTTTCTCTGCGCAATTGGCCCCCTGCGGAACGGCCCGAGCCCCTGAAACTGCCCGCCGATCTGCCGGCCCTGGAAAAGGTCTTCATTTCCGCGGGAACGGGGGACTTCGACTACGGGACCCTCGCCGGGCGCAAGCTCAAGGAGGTGACGATCATCGGGTACGACGGCGAGGATGTGGATTTTCTCCGGGACCAGCCCGTCGAAAAACTCAGGCTCGCGGGCGGCTCGAGGGTGAAGGACCTTTCGGTCCTCGCCCGGATGCCTCTCAGGGAACTGGAACTCGGGCGCAGTGTCCGCCCCGGGGATTACGCCTTTTTGCGGGAGCTCCGGCTTGAGGTGCTGCGGATGACGGTCGGAAGTGAAAAGTTCGACCCGAACTTCCTCGAAAAGATGCCCCTGAAGAAACTTTATCTCATGAACAGTTCCAATTACGACGGCGGCGACTGGACTTGTCTCGAAGGCAAACCCCTGCGGGAACTGGCGCTGGCGGGATTCCGCATTTCGGAAAAGTCCTTCGCGGTTTTCGGACAGCCCTCCTTGAGAAGTCTCTTTCTTCAGCAGGTGTACACCCCCGACCCGCGGATGCTCTTTTCCGACATCTCGAAAAACGAGAATCTGCGGAACTTTTACTGCGTCAATCTCTTCAAGGACGACTCCCGCGCGAAAACGCCCTTCTGGAATCCCCCGTGGGAGCTTTTGTCCAAGATCAAACTGACGACGCTTGTGCTGTGCGTTTACGGCGACCTTCAGCTCCATTTTCTCCGGGATTTTTCGACCCTCAGGAACCTGAAGCTGATTTTCCCGAGGAATGCCGAAAAGGTCGATCTCGCTCCCCTGCGGGAGCTGAAATTGGAACGGCTGTTCATTTCCGGCCTGCCCGACGCCGGAGCCGCATGCCGCGAGGCCGGGCTCACCGTCGTGCCCGAAAGAGCCTTCCCCTTCGTCGACCTGTGGTCGGCGATCGCTATGGGAGTATTTTGATTTCCAGTAGGACAAGTGGCTCGCAAACGTGGGTTTGCGGTGTAGTACTCTTGCGCATTTGGTTGCGAACCGCGGCAACTGGAGAGCGTCAGCGACAGTTGCCGCGTAGAGTCGAAGCCGACGTTCGGCCCGCCGGGCCGGTTGCCAGTCTGCGGGCGAAACGCTGACTTACACACGCCGCCTGTATCGGGCGGTGGCTATAGATCCCGCCGACACAGTATTCATAGTATTCATAGTATTCCCAGTCTGCCGGTGCCTTTTTTGTGGAAAAACGTGGACAACTGTTGACAAAATGTTGACTTTTTGCACCTTTGCCCCTTGCTTTTTCGTCTCCGGCGTGTTATTTTTACCATAGGTAAAGTCGTACAGCCAAGGAGTGTTTCTATGAAAAAATATCTTTCCGCCGTTGCGGCGGCCGTGACCTTGATTTTCGCCGGATGCGTTTCCTACTCCTACACCGGGGAAAAGGCTCCCGCCGGGAGCGCGGAAGCGCAGGTTTTCACCGATTCCGCCAAGATCGACTTCCCCTATCAGGTGCTGGGGAAGGCGGTGGTTTCCGGCAGTTACCAGCAGGTTTCCCGTGACCGGATGATCGCCAAGCTCAAGAGCGAGGCGCAGAAGTGCGGGGCCGACGCCGTGCTCATCGTGGAACAGCAGGTCCTGCCCGAGGATATGATCCGCACCGGGCGGCAGACGGGATTTTTCACCGCTTTCGACTACGACGACACCAACCGCAGCTGGGGCGAACTGCACCGGGACGTGGATATGACCTACGGCAGCATCGGCAAGAATGCCGGGAACAATGCCGGTCCCGGCATCGCCGATTACAAGCGCATCATCCGGGCGGAGTTCCTCCGGCGCACCGAGGGGGTGCAGCTTCCCGCCGAGGCGGCCGCGCCCGTGAAAGCGCCCGCGAAGGTTGCGGCGGAGTCTCCCGCCAAAGGGGACGCCCCCGCTACGAAGTGAAAGGGGAAGGAGAGCAGAAAATGTCCAAGAACAGGCACCAGAAGAAAAAGAGACTCATCCGGCTCGCCGACCGGAAGCACGAACGGCAGCTGGCCAGGGCCGGGACCTTCGTCACGGGCAAGCTGAAGATGACCCATTCGGGCTTCGGCTTCGTCGAGCGTGAGGTGCCGGAAGGCTCCGCGGAGAAGTACGAAGACGTCTTCATCCCCGTTTCCAAGCTCAACGGCGCGCTGGACGGGGACACGGTCAAGGTCCAGCTGGTCCCCGGACGGCAGGAGTTCACTTCGGACACCGCCCACCGGGGCGACACCGGGCGGATCGTGGAGGTCCTCGAGCGCTCGCGGGATTCCTTCGTGGGCGAGATCCTGCCCGGCGGCGTGGTTCGGCCCCTGAACACCCGGCTCCCCGGCGAGATCAAGCTCCAGGGGGCGCGCAAAGGCGCCCAGAAGGGGGACTTCGTCAAGGTCCGGGGCCCGGAACTGGTCAAGGGGGAGTGGCGCGGGGCCGTTTCCTCCATCATCGGCAAGGCGGGGATCCTGGAATCCGAGCTCGACGCCGTCATGGCCGAGTACGACATCCCCCCCGCCTACTCCAGGGAGGACAACGAGGAGGCTTTGAAGATCGTCCCCCGTGAGATCGAGCGGACCCCGTATCCCAAACTTTTCGTCATCACCATCGACCCCGAGGACGCCAAGGACTTCGACGATGCCCTTTCCATCACCTCGCTCCCCGGCCCCGACCGGAATCTGGTGGAGCTGGGGGTGCACATCGCCGACGTGGCGGCTTTCATCGCGCCCCAGAGCAAGTTCGATTCCCAGGCCGCGCGGCGGGGATTTTCCTGCTACCTGCCGGGGCGGACTCTCCCCATGCTTCCTCCCGGACTGACCGCGAACATCAGCATGCGGGCGGGGGTCCCCTCCATCGCCCACTCGGTCTTCCTCACCGTCGACAAGAAGACGGGGGAGATCCTTTCCAGCCGCCGGGAGCATACGGTCGTCACCATCGCCCACCGGCTCAACTACGACGAGGTACAGGAGTTTTCCGACAAGGGGACCGCTCCCGAAACGTGGCCGCCCCGGCTGCTCAAGGTCCTGAAAGATCTGCTGAAGGTCACGGCCGCCATGCGGAAGTACCGCGAGGTGCACGAACAGTTTATCGACCTGCCGCTGCCCGAAGTCCGGGTCCGGTGCGACGAGAAGAACAACCAGCTCCTCGGCGTGGAATCCCGTGTCTCCCGGCCCTCCGAACAGCTGGTGGAGGAGTGCATGCTGGCCGCCAACTCGGCCGTGGGCGCCGAAATGATCAAACGCAGCGTGGCCGGCATCTACCGGATCCACAACGAGCCCGAGGTGGAAAAGCTGAGCGAGTTCGCCGAAATGGCCGCCCAGTTCGGCTTCCCGCCGGGGGACTTGAGTTCCCGGAAGGTGTGCAACGACTTCATCCGCTCCCTGCCGGACAACCCGAAGAAAGAGGTGATCCTGAGTCTGCTGCTCAGGTCCTTCCCGCGGGCGGAGTATGCGGCGAAACCTCTGCTGCACTACGCGCTGGGCAAGACCGCCTACGCCCACTTCACCAGTCCCATCCGGCGCTACACCGACCTGACGGTCCACCAGCAGCTGTGGAATCTGGACCGCAAGGCCCGCACCCGCCGGAGCGAAACGCTGGAGCGGATCGCGGAAAAGTGCTCCGAACTGGAGGAGCAGGTGGACAACGCCTCCTTCGCCGCTTCGGACCGGATGAAGCTCCGGCTCCTTGAAGAGGAGCTCAACCGGGGCGAGCTCAAGATCTACGAAGGCGTCATCGCCAAGGTCATCACCGCGGGGCTCCAGGTGGCCATCCAGGAGCTGGGGCTTTACGGATTCGTCCCCGTGGAGGCCCTTTCCGGGAACCGCCGCCGGGGCAAGTTCGCCCTCTACGGCGAGCGCAGCGGCAGCGGCAGTTTCAAATTGGGGGACTACATCTATCTGCGTCTGGCGGGGATCGACTTCGCCAGAGGCAGCGCCCTCTTCGTACCGGCGGGGAAGTGACTATGATGAAGTTTTTCATACTGCTGGCTGCGGCGCTGCTTTTCGTTCCGCTCAGGGGAGGGGAGGCCGGGCATCGGCAGGCCGCCGTGGAGATGATGGAGGCCAGCGGCGTGCCCGAAATGCTCAAGCGCGCCTTCCGTTCCCAGCTGGAAAATCAGTTCAAGGCCGTGCCCGAACTGGAAAAGCTCCGGCCCGAACTGACCCGCTTTTACGACACCGCCTTTTCCTACGAAGCCCTCAAGGAGGACCTGGCGAAACTTTACATGAAGCACTACACACTCGAGGAAATGAAGCAGATCACCGCCTTTTACCGCACCCCCGCCGGGCGCAAGAAGGCCGTCGAGGACGGGAAAATGAGCAGTGAAATGGGCGAGCTCTTCTTGCGTCATTCGCAGAAGAAGATGCCCGAACTTCAGAAAATGCTCCAGAAGCTGGCGAAGTAGAACGTATCACACCTTCCGAAACATCATAAAGGAAAAACATCATGAAGAAGATCAAAGTTCAGCAGTTGAGCGTGGAAAAATTCCATCGTTACGGCACCTATGCTCAGATGGTCGATCCGAAGGGCGACGCCACCGGCCCCAAGGACGGCGAGCTCGTCTTTTTCCGGGACATGGTCCAGCAGACCCTTTCGGACTCCCCCTCCTTCTCCACGCTTCTCGTCCGGCCCCGGCCCTTCGTCATCAACGTGGGCGAATATCACGACTTCACCTGCGAAGTCAGCATGCCCCTGGACAACGACGCGCTGGTCTGGGTCGCTCCGGCGGGCGCAACGACCGAAGTCCCCGTGGACGACATCGAAGTCTTTTTCGTGCCCAAAGGCACCTTGCTCTGCATCCGGCCCGGCGTCTGGCATCATGCCGCCTTCACGCCCGACAAGCGGAACCTCAACGTGATGATCGTCCTGCCCGAGCGGGCCTACATGACCGACTGCCACGTGGCCGAGATCCCGGCGAAAAAGCAGCTGGAGATCAAACTCTGATGCTCTGGAAAAATCCCCTGAACTCGAGTCCCCGGCAAGCTCTTCTCGACATTTCCGGGGACTGGGGGCCCATTCGCCGTTACGGCGAACTCATGGATTCCGACCCCGAGGGCGTTTACGGCGACCTGCTGCCCGAACTCCGTCAGGCGGATTGGCGCGTCACCAATCTGGAAGCGCCCATGACTCCCGGCGAACTCATCGTGAAAAGCGGCGCCGCCTTCCACGGCGAGGAGCGGCGCATGAGCGCACTGACCTCGGTTCCCTTCGACGCCGTGACGCTGGCCAACAACCACACCTTCGACTGCGGTGCAAACGGATTCTTCCGCACGGCGGAGCTGCTGGAGCAAGCCGGTATCGCCTGCTGCGGCGCGGGGAGGGATGACGCCGAAGCCTTCAAGCCCCTTGAGGTCACGGTCAAGGGGGTGAATATCGCCCTTTTCAACCTTTCCGAGGGCGAGGATCTGATGGCCGCGGCTCCCGGCAAGCCCGGCGTGGCCGGGTGGGAGCTGGAACGGGTGGAAAACGCCGTCTGGCAGGCGAGGGAAAAATTCCACGTCGTCATCGTCATCGTCCACTGCGGGCTCGAATACGTACCCACTCCGCCCCCTTACGTCTACGACGCCTTCGACCGGCTCTGCGCCGCGGGGGCCGATCTGGTGGCGGGACACCATCCCCACGTGCCGCAGGGGATGGCGGTGCTCCACGGCAAGCCCGCCTTCTTCAGTCTGGGGAACTTCATCTTCTATCAGGAGAACACCCTCCTCTGCCGGAAGCTGGGCTACCGGCTTCAGGTGAGCGTCAACGATAAAGGCATCTCCGAGATCGCGGTGCGGCCCTACGAGCTGACTCCGACCGGAGCCCGGAAGTGCGATCCGGCGGTCTTCGAGCCCGTTTTCCGGACCGTTTCCGACTGTCTGCGGGAGCGGGAAACCATGGTCGAGGCGTGGAACGGCTTCCTGCGTTACTACGGCGTCGCGGGCTATCTGGACGAGCTTTCCCGGATCATGGACAAGATGAAGGAGGATCCCGGCAAGGGGGCGGCCATGCTCCGGAACCGGGTCATGACGCTCCAGCACCGCCACCACTGGAACGACGGCTTGAGCCGGATCGTCGCAGGAGAGATCGACAAGGCTCCCGAGTGGGCGGTGAAGCTGGCGGAGTTTTACTTCACGGAGCAGGTGAAAAAATGAGGATCGCCGTCTGTGACTCCGGCCTGGGCGGGCTGGACATCGCCGCCAGACTTTTCGCCAAGGGGGGATGCGGGGAGCTCCTCTATTTCAACGTCTGGCCCGAACCCGACCGGGGCTTCAGCAAGATGGAGCACGAGGAACGGATCGCCGTCTGGGAGCGGGCCTTCGACGGGATCATGGCGTACCGGCCCGACCTGCTGGTCATCGGGTGCAACACCTTGTCGGTGGTCCACCGCCGGTGCGCCCGCCCGGGGGATCCCCGCTGCCCCGTGAAGGACATCGTCGATGCCGCCGTTTCGGTCTGCGGCGCTTTTCTGCGAAAGAATCCGGAAAAGAAGCTCCTCATCCTCGGCACGGCGGAAACGGTGAACTCCGGCTGTTACCGGAACAAGCTCATCGATTCGGGCATCGCCCCCGAACGGATCGGTGGGATCCCTCTGCCGGGCCTCGCCACCCTCATCGAGACCGATCCCGGATCGGCCGCCGTGGAGAACCGGATCCGGGAGGAATCCGCCAAGGCGCGGGGCCTTTACGGCTCCCTGCGCGACTATGCCCTGGGGCTCTGCTGCACCCATTTCGGCTACGTTTCCTCCCTGTGGAACCGGATCTTCGAGCCTGCGGCGCTGCTCAACCCCAACGAGGCCATTCTGGAGGGCATCGCCTTTCCCGCGGGGGAGGGGGGGATAAGGGTGAAATTCCTTTCCAAGATCCCTCTTCCCGAAAGCAAGATCAGGGCCATGAAGCCCCTCTTCGCCGCCGTTCCGGCCGTGGCGAAGGCGCTGGAAGACTACGCCTACACCCCCGAACTCTACTCCGTCCGGTGATCGGCCGCAAAAGCAATTTTGCGGGGCGAACGTCGAGGCCGACCTTCGGCATCAGCGTGAGGATTTGAGGAATCCCGTTTCGAGGGCGGCCGCGCCGAAAAGGATCAGAGCGGCGGCGGGGGAGAGGTCGAACCAGTCTCCCTTGAAACTTTTGCAGAAAAGGACGAGCCCCGCGAGCACGGCGCAGACCGCCGTAGCCCGGAATACGACCGTCTTGCCGTTCCAGCCCCGTTTTGCCGCGAGAAAGGCGGCCAGCGATGCGCTCCACAGCCCCGCCATGTCGTAATGAACGGGAAGCAGGATCGCGAGGAGGAACAGCAACGGCAGCACGAGGCAGAGAAAGCGGTATTTGGCCGGGAACACATCGGCGGCGGAAAGGAAAGCCGCACCGCCGAGGAGGATCAGGGCCCAGGCGCTCACCCGGAGCCCCGCGGCGGGCCGGAAAAGGATGAACGCTCCCCAGCAGAGCAGCAGGATGATGCGGGGCAGGGCGATGAACCAGGCGTCATTTTCGGTCAGACGCGAGAGAAATTTGATCACATTGAGCATGGGATATACGGTCACGGGCCGGGGCAACAAAAAAGGACCGGAACAACTCCCGGCCCCCTTGAGAAGCGTTTATTTCTTCTTGCTGAGCATCGCCTTGATCCGTTCGCGGCGACGTGCGAGATAAGCCTTGCGGCGGCGGCGCTTCTGCACCTTGTTAGTCTGCTGACCCATGATGACTCCTTGAATTGTTGATCCAACACGACGTTTTCATTAATATAGCACGGCAAAAGCGAAAAAGCAAACCGTTTTTGCGAAAAATAAGGAAACGAAGTGCATTTTTTTCGCTTTTTCCGGGGGTTCGGGGCACAAAAAACGGAAAGACCTTTTGGGAGGCCTTTCCGTTTTCGCAAGAAGCGCGAAACGCTTACTTGTCGGTGAGGGCGGCCACACCGGGGAGTTCCTTGCCTTCGAGGAATTCCAGGGAGGCGCCGCCGCCGGTGGAAATGTGGCTCATCTTCGGAGCCAGTCCGCTCTTGTTGACCGCGGCCACGCTGTCGCCGCCGCCGATGATGGAGACGCCGCCGTTGGCCTTGACTTCGGCCACCGCCGCGCAGACGCCCATGGTGCCGGCGGCGAACTTGGGCATTTCGAAGCAGCCCATGGGGCCGTTCCAGACCACGGTCTTGGCGCCCTTGATGGCGGCCGCGTAGAGCTTGACGGTCTCAGGACCGATGTCGAGGCCCATCCAGCCGGCGGGAACGGCAGCCGTCACCTGCGTGTTGGCTTCGGGGTCGAACTTGTCGGCGGCGATGTTGTCCACGGGGAGCAGGAGCTTCACGCCCCGGCGCGCGGCTTCGGCGATCATCTCCCTGGCGTAGTCGATCTGGTCGTCTTCGCAGAGGGACTTGCCGATCTCGACGCCCTGGGCCTTGAGGAAGGTGTAGGCCATGCCGCCGCCGATGATGAGGGTGTCGACCTTGGTCAGCAGATTGCGGACCACGGCCAGCTTGTCGGAGACCTTGGCGCCGCCGAGGATGGCCACGAAGGGCCGCACGGGGCTGTTCACCGCGTTGCCGAGGAAAGCGATCTCCTTTTCCATCAGGAAGCCGGCCACCGAGGTGGGCATGTATTTCGCGATGACGGCGGTGGAGGCGTGGGCCCGGTGGGCGGTGCCGAAGGCGTCGTTGCAGAAGAGGTCGCCGTAGGAGGCCAGCTTCTGGGCGAGGACTTTCTGCTTTTCCTTGAGTTCGGCCTTGCGGGCCTTGAAGGCGTCGTCGGCTTCGCCTTCCTTCTGCTTGCACTTGGCCTGCTCTTCCTTGTAGTAGCGGGTGTTCTCAAGCATGACCACATCGCCGGGCTTCATGGCGGCCACGGCGGCGTCGGCCTTGGCGCAGTCGTCGACGAAGACCACGGATTTTCCCAGCAGTTTTTCCAGATAGGCGGCCACGGGTTTGAGGGTGGTGTCGGCGGTGATGCCCTTCTCGTCGGGACGGCCCAGGTGGCTCATGAGGACCAGACTGCCGCCCTGTTCGAGGACGTATTTGATGGAGGGCAGAGCGCCCTGGATCCGGGTGTCGTCCTTGATGACGCCTTCCTTGATGGGCACGTTGAAGTCGACGCGCATGACCACTTTCCTGCCTTTGAGATCGACGTCGCGGAGCGTGAGTTTGTTCATGATGGATTTCCTTTCCAGATTGGAATTATTGGGTGTTCTGCCTAAGAAAAAAGGGCGGGCGTTGCGGCCCGCCCTTTCGAGGGATGATCGGTGAGGATCATTACTTCATGATGACACGGGCCATCTCGAGGACCTTGTTGGAGTAGCCCCACTCGTTGTCATACCAGGCGCAGACCTTGACGAAGGTTCCGTCGAGCTGGATACCGGCCTTGGCATCGAAGATGGAGGTGCGGGCGTCATTGCGGAAGTCGGTGGAGACCACGGCGTCTTCGGTGTAGCCGAGGATGCCCTTGAGTTCGCCTTCGGCGGCTTCCTTCATGGCGGCGCAGATCTGATCATAGGTGCACTCGGTGTTCAGTTCGGCGACCAGGTCGACGAAGGAGACGTCGCTGGTGGGAACGCGGACGGACATGCCGGTGAGCTTGCCGTTGAGTTCGGGGAGGACCTTGCCCACAGCCTTGGCGGCGCCGGTGCTGGAGGGGATCATGTTCTCGAGGATGCCGCGGCCGCCGCGCCAATCCTTCTTGGAGGGGCCGTCGACGGTCTTCTGGGTGGCGGTGGCGGCGTGGATGGTGGTCATGAGGCCGCGCTTGATGCCGAACTTGTCGTTCAGGACCTTGCTGATGGGAGCCAGGCAGTTGGTGGTGCAGCTGGCGTTGGAGATGATGGTCTGGCCCGCGTAGGTCTTGTCATTGACGCCGTAGACGAACATGGGGGTCTTGTCCTTGGAGGGAGCGGACATGATGACCTTCTTGGCGCCGGCCTTGATGTGGGCGCCGGCCAGCTCTTCGGTGAGGAAGAAACCGGTGGATTCGACGACGACGTCGACACCGAGGGCGCCCCAGGTGATGGCGGCGGGATCTTTTTCGGCGAAGACCTGGATCTTCTTGCCGTCGACGATGAGGAAGTTGCCTTCAGCCTTCACGTCGTGCTGGAAGATGCCGTGGACCGAGTCGTACTTCAGCATGTAGGCCAGATAATCGGGTTCGAGGAGGTCATTGATCCCCACGACTTCGATGTCCTTGGCGAAATTCTCGACCGCCGCGCGGAAAACCATACGGCCGATGCGGCCAAAACCGTTGATACCAACTTTGATCATTGTTGCACCTTCTTTTTTTGTTGTTTAATTTCGGGGCGGAACCATTCCGCCTGTTGCCTTTGCTTATAATATAGCTCCGGGGCGGGAAAAAGTCAAGGCCTTTTTGGATATTTTTTTATCCACTCAGGGTAAAAAAGTCAACTTTTTTTCCCTCCGGGCCCATGCAGGCGCTCCCGGAGGAACTTTTCCGCGCCTTCGAGATCGGTGAAGAGACCGTCCAGCTGGGCTTCGAAGCACTCGCCGAGGAGCTTCCCCATGGCGGGCCCCGGCTTCATCCCGGCGGCGATGCCGTGGCGCCCGGTGAGGAGCGGGGCAGGGGGGGCGTCGAGGACCCCGAGGCGTTCCCCGGCGGCACGGAGCCGCTCGGCGGCGTCCCGTTTTCCCGCCCCCTCGAAGAGCAGTGCGAGCAACGCAAGGCCCCGCAGTTTGAGGGCAAGTCTGCGGCAGAGGGGATCGGTGAAGGTTCCGGGGGACGCTTCCTCATACTCCCGGAAGGTCCGGACGAGGAGGGCCGCCCGTGCGATCAGCTCCTCCCGGTTCCAGAGCCTGCGGCAGAAGTTCGCACACGCCTCCGCGGCGGAATCGGGGTCGGCCCCGCAAGGGACGGTCAGGGCCGAGGCCATGAAAAGCAATGCCCGATCCTTCCCCTCGGGGCGGAGCGCGGCGCAGCGGTCGGCGAAGCTCACGAGCTCCGGCCACTTTTCGCTCCGGGATATCTTGTCGAGTTCGGGGTAGAAGCGGATCCAGCGGCACTGTTTCAGGAACTCCAGCCCGGCGGAAATGCTTTTTCCCTGAAGCAGGAGCTTTTCCCACTCCGTGCCGATGCGCTCGACGGCGAGTTCGTTCTGATCGAGTTCCGCGCAGAGGGCCAATGTCTCCGGCGCGGCCCGGAAGCCCAGCCGGGCGGCGAACTGCATGCCCCGCAGGACCCGCAGGGGGTCTTCGGAAAAGTGTTCGCTCACGTGCCGGAGTATGCCCTTTTTCAGGTCGCCGGCCCCATTCCACGGATCGATGAGTTCATCGGTCAGGGGATCGTACATGATGGCGTTGACGGTGAAGTCCCGACGGGCGGCGGCCTCCGCGAAACCGAGCTTTGGGTCGGTCTCCACCAGAAAGCCCCGGTGGCCCGCGCCCGTCTTGTTTTCCTTGCGGGGCAGCGTGATGTCGATTTCCCGGTGCTTGACCTTGATGACGCCGAAACTCATGCCCACGGCATCGACTTCGCAGACGCCCTCGAGGGAAGAAAGAAGGGGCCCCGCGTCGAGGCCGTGGACCTCGATGTCGAAGTCCTTGACGGTGCGGCCCAGCAGGGCGTCGCGGACGGAGCCCCCCACCAGCAGCGCCCGTCCGCCGCGGGCGGAAAAAATACCGGCGAGCTGCAGGACCAGTCGGTAGAGCTCGCCGGAACGTTCCGTGAGAAAGAGTTTCACAGGATGGGGGTGATCTTCACGTTGCGGATCTCGAGGTCCAGATCCTTGCCGTTGATGAAGAAGACCAGCGCGGCGGAAACGCTCCCGATCCGCCAGGAGTTGTTCTTCTCGGGAACGTTGTCGCGGGAGACCCCTTCGACCACCCGTTCGACCTTTTTCCACTGGTCTCCGGGAACGGCGTTGCCGACGAGGTAGCGGTAGGAGGCGCCGTCCAGATGGTTCCGGACCGCGGTTCCTTCAGGATACGCCTTGGGCGCCGGGGCGGAGAGGGTCACTTCCCAAACGAAGCCGATGGGCTTGATGGCGGAAAAGCGGAGCAGATCGAAGTTGGGCAGATCGGAAAGGTCGTTCTTGACGTTGAAGGCGATCCGGCCGTATTTCACCTGCCACTTGGAGCCGTTTTTGATCCTCACGATCCGGTCGCCGACCTTGACGGGCGTGACCAGCGTGGTCTCGCTGCCCGCGACGGGAAAGAGAGAGTCGCAGGAGATCTCCCGCCCCTGGGCGTCGAAGTTGGTCGGTCCGCAGTAGAAGCGGCCTTCCGACTTGCTGCCGGGAACCTTCCGGTACTCCAGCGAGAGCTTGTATTTCTGCGACGGATCGATGGCGATCTTTTTCGTGCGGATCCTGAAGGCGGGCTTTTTCGTGCTGATGCGCACGACCCCGCCGCCCACGTCCTTGATATCCTTGACGTCCCCGGTGAAATCGGCGGCTTTTTTTGCATCGAGTGCTTCGGCGCCCCAGAGGGAGGCTCCCAGAAGCACGGCGGAAACGGCGGTGAAAAATTTGTTCATGATGACTTCTCCTTGATTATTCGGATCGGGAACGGATCATTCCATCTCTTCCAGGACCAGATTGCGGATCTCGACGTCGCCGCCCTTGGCCAGCGTGAAAAAGGCGAGCCCCGCCTGCACCGTGCCGAGACGCCACTTGCGGGCGTAGCCGGGAGCCCCTTCCCGTGCACAGCCCTGGATCACGGCATCGACTTTCTTCCACTCAGTGGGAACTTTCTCGTAGACCACATAGCGGTAGGTGGCGCCTGCGCGCTGATTCCGGACATTCGTCCCGGCGGCGTAGTCTTTCCTGAGGGGCCGGGCCAGCGTGACGTTCCATACGTCCCCCGTCTTTTCCATGGCCTTGATGGAAACAAGGTCGCTGTTGGGCAGATCGGAGAGATCCGGCTTGGTATCGAAGGCCGCAAAGCCCCACTTGACCTGCCATTTGCTGCCGTTTTTGATCTTGATGACCGTGTCGCCGGCTTTGGCCGCTTCGGCAAGGGTCGTGTCGCTGCCGGCGGTGAAGTTCTGGGTGGAACAGACGACCTTCGCTCCCTTCGCATCAAAGCCCACCGGACCCAAGTAGAAGTTGGGCACGGGTTTCGAACCGGGAGCGAGGCGGTACTCGAAGGAGATGCGGTACTTTTTGGCGGGATCCACGGGGATCCGGCCCTTGGTCTCCACCGAAAAATATGGGGCTGCGGTGAAACGGAAACCGTTTTCCGTACTCTTCAGGAGTCTGGTCTGCCCGATAAAATCGGAAACGGACTTCATGGGAACGGAGGGACCGGCGGCGACGGTCGCCGCCGCGGCGAGGCTCAGAGCTGCCGCAACGAACTTTTTCATTCTTCGATTTCCTTGATTTGGTTGAAAAACTTCCCTTTCGGGGATTGCGGGGGATAATCTATCACACGAACGCGGAAAATGCAAGCCGTTTACACGCCGGAACCGTCGAAAACCGGGATAAATTCCGTTTCCGCCGAGGACTTTTCCTGCAAAAAACCGTCTTCGATGCCGGAGTCGATCGTATAGTTGACCGCCCGCTCGTATTCCGCGTCGGTGACCTTGCGCATGAGTTCGGGGAATTCCTCCGCCCGGCCGTGGGGCAGGTACTGGCGCATGAGCGAGAAGAGCACGTCGCCGGGCCCGAAGTTGGCGGCAATGAAGTCGATGACGCCCTGCGTGTTCCGCCACATGCCGGGGAGCATCAGGTGGCGGATCACCACCCCCGACTGCAAAATGCCCTGTTCGTCGTACCGGGGCCGCCCCCGCTGGCGGAACATTTCGAGCACCGCCTGCGAGGCGACGGAAAAGTAGTCCGGCGCACTGCTGTACTTCGCGGCGGCGGCGTCATCGGAATACTTGAAGTCCGGCAGGTAGACTTGCGCCTTTCCTTCCCAGCGGCGCAGGTTTTCCGGACTTTCGTAGCCGTTGGTGTTGCAGACCACCGGCACGGGCAGGGGATCCGCCAGCGTGGCGAGGACCTGTTCGCTGTAGTGCATGGGGGTCACCAGATCGATGTTGTGGGCCCCCTGGCCGATCAGTTCGAAGTAAATCTCGCGCAGTCTTTTCTGCGAGACGGGCTTGCCTTGGAAGCGGCTGCTGATCTCGTAGTTCTGGCAGTAGACGCACCGGAGGTTGCACCCGGCGAAAAAAACGGTCCCCGCCCCGCGGGAACCGCTGATGCAGGGCTCTTCCCAGAAGTGGAGTCCCGCCCGTGCGACGATCAGTTGCTCCCCGGCGCCGCAGAAGCCTCCCGGCCGGGGCCGGGAGCAGTGCCGGGGGCAGTTGGTGCAGAAACTCATAACTCCTGAAACGAGACCTTGACGTAGGAGCGGGAGACGTCTCCCGGCTGAAGCTTCTTCAGCGCGCCCCGCTTCATCATGGCCGCCTGACCTTCGGGGAAGCAGTTGGCGGGTTCGAGGCCGCAGACGTATTCCCCCTGGCCCAGCTGTTTCCACTGGACGAGGTAGGGCAGTTCGGCGGTCCGGTACTCCACCGTGACCTGCAGTCCGAGCTTGGGATTGGTCAGGACCGCTTTGGCCAGACCGTTTTCGTCGGCGGGGAGCTGGTGATAGAAGACCTGCTCGATCCAGTTGCCGTCGGGGGCTCCCAGACGGTTCCACTCCCCGAGCCCGGCGATGGCGATGTCGTTCTGGGGAATGACCTTGTGGTCCGCCATGGAAAGTTTGGAGCACTCATCCACCAGCGGCCAGCCGAAGTTCATGTGGTAGAGCAGCATGAAGGGGGTGGGACGGAAGCCCTGATTTTCCACCTCGTCCTCAATGGTGATGCTGTTTTCGCCCAGCGCGGTGGAGATCCGGCGGGTCATGAAGATGTTCTTGCCGAAGACCCGGCTGACCCGGATCTCGCCGTCGAGTTCGATGCGGTAGACGCCGTCATCATCCCAGGCGGCCTTGGCGTTGACCTGTCCCGCGGGCGTGTGGGAAAGCCGGCCGTGGAGCCCGTGTTCTTCGCCGCCGGAGGCGTTGGGGCCGCCCACGTTCATCAGGCCGCACCCGGTGAGGAGCCCGCCGCCCCAGGAGCGCAGCCAGTTGAGCCCGGAAGCGTCGTAGAACTGGGGGGCCACCGGCCCGTTGGGGGTGATCCATGCGATGGGGATGCCCTTGAAGGTGGTTTCCCCGATGTCCATGCCCCGGTCGGGGTAGACGGTGAAGGCCAGGCCGCTGCCGTTGGTGACGTCCAATATCCGCATGCCGCGGCCCTTGCCGTCTTCCAGTTCGGCCCGGCGGATCCCCGCCAGCTGCCGCATGGAACCCATGCGCTCTCTCAGATAGTTCTTGTCGTACTCGTACATGATGGGACTCCTCCTTACCCGATGACCTTCGCCCCCGTGGCCTTGATCAGCTCGGGGATGTCGGTGAACTTGAGGACGCCCCAGGGCATGACCGACTGGGGCACGTAGGTGACTCTCGTCCGAAGCATGGAATCGAAGGACTCCGGAGCCTGGATGAGGGAGACGTTCTCGATGTCGTCCGAAAGCACCGCGGCGAAGAGGGCCGGAATGGCGCCCTGTCCCTTGGCGATCAGGTCGATATGCTTGTGGCCGTTGTGCTTCATCAGCTTCACGGCGCTCAGGATGTCCCGGACCCTGCCGCCCAGATAGGGCTGTCCCAGCATCAGACCGATGGCGGAGTAGTCGTAGTCGCAGCAGTAGGAGCTGAAGAACTCCCGGTGCAGATTGTCATAGAAGCTGTAAAGCTTGTCGGTCCGGAAGGGATTGAGGGTGTAGTCCTGAGCGTGGCCGCTGGCGTAGTTGCAGCTCAAGGGCATGGTCTCGCCGATGCCCCGCATGTCGAGGCCGAAGACTTCGCCGCAGTCCTTGAAGTCCAGTTCCAGCATCTCGTCCTGGGAATCCACGTGGGGGATGTAGATCGTGGAGTGCTCGAAATCACGGGGGAAGTGCAGGCAGTTGCGCCAGGTTTTGCTCATGAGCTTCAGGATCACCAGCATGTTTTCCTCGGTCTCGAGGCCGAAACGGGAGAACATACAGCCGTTGGAGCGGCGGTATTTGAGGTTCCGGTGGTAGGGCACGGGGATGGTTTTCTCGTCCAGCCGGAGCATTTCGCGGACCTTTTCCTTGAGCTCATCCCTGGAAAGCTCCTTGCGTTCGAGCTTGAATTTGTCGGCCAGGATCCGGGCGAAGTCGATGGTGATCATCTCGCCGTCGAGCCGGGAGGCCTGCCCGGTGGGGGTGCACTGCAGCTCGGCATCGGTGAAGACCTGCAGATTCTCGTCTTCGGGCTTGGGGGCGCCCATCTTCAGCTGCCGGGTGAAGAATTCATACATGGCCGCCCGGTTTTCCTTGTGGTAGCCGTGGTTGGTGGGGCCGATGAAGAGCTGGATCTTGTCCCCTTCGCCCAGCATGTCGTAGAAGCGCTTGACTTCGGCGTAGGTTTCCGCCGTGCCCCGGGCGTCGAAGAAGTCGTTTTTCTGGCCCAGCAGCAGGAGGGGCCGGGGGGCGTTGGCCAGCAGCAGGTCGCCCATTTCGCAGCCGTGGCCGATGAAGAACTGGGGTTCCTGTTCGGCGCAGGCGGGCTCTTCGTTTTCCACGTTGTGGAGCCAGGTGGTGACGTAGCAGCTGGGCGCGATGGCGAAGGCCCGGTCGTCCACGGCGGACATGAAAGCGCTCATGTTGCCGCCGCCGGAGTTCCCCGTGATGCAGATGCGCTTGGGATCGACCTCACTGCGCGAGGCCAGATAATCGAAGCTCCGCACCGCGTCCCAGAGGCACCACGAGGTGTAGAATTCGCCGACGAGGAGCATCTGCTTGGAGATCATGTTGTGCTCGAAGGTGGGCCGCCCGGCGAACTCTTCGGCATGGGGAACGTCCACCAGCTGGCACCGTTCGCCCTGACCGGAGGGGTCGGGAGCCAGCACCACGAAGCCGTTGGCCACCAGCGAAAGGATCGCCCGCTGATAGGTGTCGCTGGCCTTGCCGTTGGTGGAGTGTCCGGCGAGGAACAGCACCGCGGGGGAGTGGTCCGCGCCGTCGGGAATGTACAAGTTGGCCGTGACGGGCAGTTTGGGACGGCTGTGGTAGATCACGTTCTCCACCCGGAACCCGTCGCGCTTCAGCGTTCCGGTGATTTTGGGGGCAAGGGGCGTCTTTTCGGTGGGGAGCTGGAAGGAAAGGCGGATCTTTTCCTTCAGTTCCTTCTGGTAGGCCCGGAACTGTTCCGGGGTGGTGATCTTCGCCAGACGGGCCTGACGCTCCGCCATGTTGGCGCGGAGTTTGCGGACATAGTAGTCCTGGACTTTGTCTCCGAAAAGCTGGTACATGATCTCTTCCTTTCTGTTTGTGGTTGAAAACGGATCGTGTTATTTCTCTTTCTTTTTCTTCTCCTCCGGCGGATCGACGGTGATGGCGTTCAGGGCCTCTTCGGCCTTGAGCCGCCACTCCTCGACGGCGGCGTCATCCAGCCCGGGGGGGATCATCATGGGCTTGCCGATGACGAGGGTGATGGTCGCGCCCGGCTTGGGGATCTGGAATCCGTCCCAGCTTTTTGCGCTCCAGCACTTGGTGACGTTGATGCTCAGGGGGCAGAGGGGCGCTCCGGTGAGCGAGGCCAGCATGACGGGGCCGGGTTTCATCCGGTATCTGGGCCCGCGGGGGCCGTCGGGGGTGAAGATCACGTTCAAGTTCTCCTCTTTCAGCGCCCGCACGGAGTCCAGCAGGGCGTGAGCGCCGCCCCGAGAGGAGGAGCCCCGGAGGCTCCGGACGCCGTAGATCGAGATCAGGTCGGCGATGTACTGCCCGTCCCTGGAGGCGCTGACCACGGCGGCGGTCCGGTACCGGGCTGCGCGGGGCATGATGGAGGGGAAATAGAGGAGCCGGTTGTGCCAGGTGTAGCCGATGTAGCCCCCCAGCGACGAACGCAGATTGTCGGGATCTTCGTACCTGATCTTGAAGAGCGTATGGGCGAAAAGCTGCAATGTCCGGGCGGGAAGCCAGTAGATCCAGCGGGGGAATTTCTTTATCTGCCGGAATTTGGTCTTGAACCAGCCCATGGTCACTGCTCCTTGCATTTCTTCCCGAAGGCGCACAGGGAGCGCAGGACGCAGCGCGCACATTCGGGATTGCGGGCGTGGCAGACCGCCCGGCCGTGGAAGATGAGCAGATGGGAAAAGTTGGTCCAGCGTTCCGGGGGGACCGCGGCGTCGACGACGGCCTCGATCTTGACCGGATCGGTGCACTTCACCGCTCCCAGCCGGTTCAGCAGCCGGTTCACGTGGGTGTCCACGGGGAAGCCGGGGATGTCGAAACAGTTGCCCAGAATCACGTTGGCGCTTTTCCGGCCGATGCCGGGGAGCTGGACCAGCTCCTCCATGGTCCGGGGAACGGTGTTGCCGAACTTTTCCACGATCATTTTGGCGGCGGCGGAAAGATTCTTCGCCTTGGCGGCGTAAAGGCCGCAGGGCTTGATGAGCTCGGCGATCCGCTCCACGGGGAGCGCCGCCATGGCGGGGGCGTCGGGGGCTTCGGCAAAAAGCTCCTTCGTCACCTGATTGACCCGGTCATCCCGGCACTGGGCCGAAAGCATGACCGCGGCCAGCAGCTGGAAGGGGGAGACGTGGACGAGGGGACAGCGGCAATCGCCGTAAACTTGGAAGAGCCGGTCGTAAAGTTCGGTCCAGTTCATCGCCCGGACTCCTGCAGCGAGAGGAAATTCCGGAGCAGGGCAAGTCCGGAGTCGCTGCTCTTCTCGGGGTGGAACTGGACGGCGAAACAGTTTTTTTCACCGATGGCGGCGGAAAACTCCGTCGTGTACGAGGCGACGCCCGCGGTGAAGGGGGCGAGGGGTACGTAGTAGGAGTGGACGAAGTAGAACCAGGGCTCCTCGCCCAGCCCTTTGCCCAGGGGGCACTCCGGGTTGAAGCGGACGGTGTTCCAGCCGATCTGGGGGACTTTCGCCGGCGTCGCGTCGAATTTGCGGCAGGTGCCGGGGAAGATCCCCAATCCGGGGACGCCGGGGGCCTCTTCGGAAAACTCCAGCATCATCTGCATGCCGAGGCAGATGCCGAAGCAGAACTTGCCTTCCTCGCGGGCTTTGACGAAGGCCCGGTCGAAGCCGAGGGTGCGGAGCTGTTCCATGCCGTCGCCGAAGTTGCCCACGCCGGGAAGGATGATCCGGTCGAAGAGTTCCAGTTCGGCGGGTTTCCCGACCACGCGGGGGGTGGCTCCGAGGTAAGTCAGTGCCTTGACCACGGACCCCAGATTGCCCATATTGTAATCTATGACGGCTGCTTTCATCGACTTGAGCTCCAGAAACGAATATACCTTACCACCCTTAATATAGCGCAACAGGGGCATAAATGCAAATACCGCTCCGGAAAAACCGGGTGAAAGATGCCGTTCCCGCCGCGGTCGGACAACTTTTTGCAAGAAAAGTTCCCGTCACCCCTTGCAATTTGCATTCGGGCGGTGTATATTAGGCAAACAAATCGAAATGGGGCTGTAGCTCAGTTGGCTAGAGCGATACGTTCGCATCGTATAGGCCGAGGGTTCGAATCCCTTCAGCTCCACCACTTTTTTCGTTCTCTGCGGTCCGGTCTTCTATGACCGGACTTTTTTATTTTTGCGTCATTTGGGGCTGAACTGCAAGGAGTTACAACGATATATCCCGTTCCGCGGAGAGCGGAGAGAGACCGCCGTTTGCCTCTTCGACGATTTGTGACATAACCTCATATCTCCTTTGAGCTTGAAATTTCCGGGAGCTGGTAGATTTTCAGAACGAAATACTCACGGTCCCGGAAGCCGTAG
>Ga0208297_1000160_pt1 | contig 174463 bp, 164 predicted proteins | sample LMS_cellobiose_e_FD_187367 | JGI IMG/M metagenome (GOLD analysis project Ga0208297, IMG submission 187367) | Rumen-fistulated moose microbial communities from Alaska, USA - LMS_cellobiose_enrichment (SPAdes) (version 2) | ecosystem: Host-associated > Mammals > Digestive system > Stomach >... | reverse complement strand
GGCTTTCCTTTCTTTGGAAGTCTGAAAACGGTTCTTTCCTTTCGCAAGAGAAAGGAAAGAACTGGTTTCGGTCCGTCCCTTCCCCTTCGCAGGGGAACGATTGCAACCCCATTTCTTCTTTCTCTTGCGAAAGAAGAAACGGTGTTGCGCGCCAAAGAAGAAAGACGCTTTAGGCGAGCTTTCCTCAAGCTCGGTTTGTTTTCGCGTTGTGGAAACGCTGTTTTCGTGACTTCATTGACTTTGCCGCGATTGCCCGCTCCGCGGGCGCAATGGTCCTGCGTGTCCGACTGCCTGCGTCGCTCCGTCCGAAAAACGCCGCAAGGTGGTTCTGTTTGCAGGTCGTTTCTGTTCAGAGAAGCAATCATGCATAGTTATCCCAAAGAGCGACAGCGGACCGTAGGCGCAGCGGCAAGTCGTCAGGACGAAAACAGCGGCGCCACGAGGCAGAACCGCCGCAAGTCACCGCGGCAGTCGGCAAAGCGTTTTTCTCTACGGAAGTTTGAAACCATTTCTCTTTTGCCGCCGCAAAAGAGAAACGGTTTCAAGAACCGTCCCTTTCGCAGGAGAAAGGAAAGAACTGGTTTCAGGAACCGTCCCTCGCGTGATAAAAGCAAAGAAAAGAGGTCAGCCCCCAGGCTGACCTCTTTATTTTGGAGCGGGCAACGAGGCTCGAACTCGCTACCTCCACCTTGGCAAGGTGGCGCTCTACCAGATGAGCTATGCCCGCGAGCAAGGTATATGTTAACAGCACCGGCGAGCTTTGTCAAGAACTTTTTTGCAAGTCCTCACAAAGCCCGTTCCGTGCGTTTTTCCGACGTTTTCGGGCGCCGCCGGGTCCTTCGTTTGGCCCGCGGCGCCGTCTCAGCCCGCCGACCGTTCCAGGATGAGCTCCGCCGCAAAGCGCTTGCCGTCGCGGTCGAGCTCCAGCCGCAGCGCCTCGCCCGCGCGGTAGCGCCGCCGGACGCGCAGCAGGTCGTTCGTGGTCTCCAGCGTCTCGCCGTCCGCACAGACAATGCGGTCGCCAGACTTCAGCCCCGCCTTGTCGGCGGCGGAGCCGCGGGTGACCTCGTGGATCAGGATCGCGCTCTCGCCCGTCGGGAGCGGAGACGCCTCCACCAGCAGGCCCAGCACCGGCTCACCGCGCACCTCGCCGTACTCGATCAGGTCGTCCACCATCCATGCCGCCGAGCTGATGGGGATGGCAAAGCCGAGGCCCTCCACGCTGACGGCGCTCGACGAGCCCATTTTCATCGTATTGATGCCGACGACCTGCCCGCAGACGTTGATGAGCGGGCCGCCGGAGTTGCCGTTGTTCAGCGCGGCGTTGGTCTGGATCAGCGTCATGCGGACGCCGTCCACTGTGACGTCGCGGTTGATGGCGGAGACGATGCCGTCCGTCAGCGTGCCGCGCAGCTCGACGCCGAGCGGGTTGCCGATGGCGTACACCGTGTCGCCGACGGTCATCGCGTCGCTGTCGCCGAACTCGGCGACCGGAAGGGAATGCCCGTCGATCTTGATGACCGCCAGATCCTTGTCCTCGTCATAGCCGACGAGCCTGACGTTCGAGTAGCTCTTTCCGTTGTCCAGCACGACATAGCACTGCGAGCCTCCCGCGACGACGTGGGCGTTGGTCAGGACAAAACCGTCGGCGGTGAAGATGACGCCGGTGCCGATGACGGCGCTGCCGTCCGGAAGCGCCGTCGCGACCGTGACCGTGCAGGGGTTGACGCGCTCGTAGACCTGCTGGATCGTCAGCTCCTCGCCGCGAGATTCGGCATAGCGCAGGCGCACACCGCTGCCGATCGGATAACGCTCGATGGTGGTCTTCGCTCCGCCGCGGTCGCTGCTGCCGGGGCGAAGCTCATAGCGAAAGCCGGGGTCCGCGTCGTCCCGCTCCGGCTGAGCGGAAGGGCGGGGGAAGAAGGTGACGATCAGCGAGACCGCCATCAGCAGCGCGAGGCAGCCGAGGAAGATGCGCACGCCTCTGCGGCCGCGCCGCGGCGGCTCCTCGTCCCGCTCCGGCGGCGCGAAGACGTAGCGCGCCGCGTCCGGCACCGGCGGCTCCCGCTCCGGCTCCGGCAGTCTGCGGCGGCCGGGCAGCGGCTCGGGCTGGACGTAGCGCTCGACCACCGGGCAGGGCTTTGCCGCCTCATAGCGCAGCACGACCTCCCGCGGCGCTTCCGCCGCGGGGTCTTCGCCTGTCTGAAGGATGGGATCAAACTCGTCCATAGCGCCTCTGTTTCTCAGCCGCCCGCGAGGGAGACGGTGAAGGTGAAGATCGTCACGCCGTTCTCGCTCGTCACGGCGATCTGCTCCTTATGCTGGTCCAGGATGGTCTTGACGACGTAGAGCCCGAGACCCACGCCGTCCTTGTCCTCGTTGCGGGATTTGTCGCTCTTGTGGAACCGCTCGAACAGGAGCGGGATCTCGTCGGCGGGGATGGTGTCGCCCTCGTTGCGGACGCTGACGAACGCCTTGCCGTTCGCCGCGACGAGGCCGAGATAGAGCGTCGAGCCCGCGCGGGCGAACTTCGCCGCGTTTTCAAGCAGGTTGTAGACGACCTGCGTGATGAGGTCGTTGTCGCCGAGCACGGTGACGCTGCGGTCCGGGATGTCGGCGTTCACGTCCAGCCCGCGGTCGGTGATTTTCTTCTCCATGGAGACCAGCACGCGGCGCATGCTCTCGCAGATGTCGAAGGGCGTCTTGCGCAGCTCGCGGGACTGGAGGCGGGAGATATCCAGCATCCGCCGCACGAGGCGGGACAGGCGGCGGCTCTCGCCGGAGATGATGCGCAGGTACTGCCGCTCCTCCTCCGGCGGGATCGTGCCGTCGAGAATGCCGTCGGTATAGCCGGCGATGGTCGTCATCGGCGTTTTGAGTTCATGGGAGACGTTCGCGATGAACTCGCGGCGCTGACGCTCCGTCTCCTGCAGGGAGTCCGCCATGTTGTTGAACGAAGCGGCGAGCTCCGCGATCTCCAGCGGGGTGTCGTAGCCGCGCATGCGGATGTCGAAGTTGCCCTCGGCGAAGCGCCGCGTCGCCTCCGCCATCTCGCTGATGGGGCGCGACTGGCGCATGCTCAGCCACGCGCTCACGATGAAGGCGAGCAGGAGCACCGTCACGGCGGTCATGAAAAACATGCCGATGAACCCGCGCCACATCGCGGTCAGCGCCCGCGCCTCGGTCACGGCGAGCACGACGCCGACCGTCTGCCCCATCGACTCGATGGGCACGCCGACCGCGAAGTGCCTGTCCTCATAGATGCCGCCGAGGGTCGTGCGGTCAAAGCTGTCGTAACCCTTCTTCAGGATCGCCTCGGCCATGCCCTCCGGCAGCGTCAGCACGCGGCCCTCGAGCGAAGCGTCCGACGTGAGCAGGACGTTCCCCTGCAGGCTGCAGATGAGGAAATCCTCGTCGGTCACGGAGGCGGCGAAGGTCGCCAGCTCCCGCATGCCGGAGAGCGAGCCGCCCGTCACATAGGCGGACACCATGCGTGAAACGACGTCCGCCTTCGCGCGCATGTCCGCCTCGCGCGCGTTCCGCGTGTAGTTGTAGCTCAGCGCGAAGAACGACGCGCCCAGAAGCACCATCGTCAGCAGCACGACGAACGCGGTCATCAGGAAGTTCTGCCAGTAGATCGTCATGAACCGCCGCGACAGGAGCCGTTTCTTCTTTCTGCCCTGCTCGCCCATTATTTCACTTCAAACTTGTAGCCCACGCCCCAGACGGTCTTGAGCTCCCACTGGTCGCTGACGCCCTCGACCTTCTCGCGCAGGCGCTTGACGTGGACGTCCACGGTGCGCGAGTCGCCGAAGTAGTCGAAGCCCCAGACCTCGTCGAGCAGCTGGTTGCGCGTATAGACGCGGTTCGGCGCCGACGCGAGGTGGTAGAGCAGCTCCAGCTCCTTCGGCGGCGTGTCGATCTTCTTCCCGTCGACGATCAGCTCGTAGGAGTCGAGGTTGATGATGAGCTTGTCGAAGACCAGCTTCTTCCGCGTGTCGTCGGGGATCTCGGTGCGGCGCAGCACCGCGTTGATGCGCGCAAGCAGCTCCTTCATCTCAAAGGGCTTGACGACATAGTCGTCCGCGCCCATTTCGAGCCCGTGGATGCGGTCGTCCACCTCGCCCTTCGCCGTGAGCATGATGACCGGGCACTTGGAATGCTCGCGGATGCGCGCGAGCACGCCCCAGCCGTCCAGCACGGGGAGCATGACGTCGAGCAGGACCAGATCCGGCTCCTGCGTCTGGAACTCCTCCACCGCCCTGCCGCCGTCCGCGGCAAGACGCACGTCGAAGCCCTCCTTGTCCAGATACATCCGGATGAGGTTGGAGATGTTGTTGTCGTCCTCGACCACAAGAATGTTGCGTGCCATATCGCATATCTCCTTATCTTTGGGTGATGATCGCTTCGTTGAGACGCGCGGGCGTACAGTTTTCGGCGCGGAGGCTGCCGAGCAGGGCGCCGAGCGACGCCGAGACGCCCGTGTCCGCGCCGAGGAAGACGCTGCAGCTTCCGCCGTTCGCGTCGGCCGCGGCGAGGATGCGCGCGCTCGCGCGCGAGGCGGAGACGGTTTCTCCGCCGAAGTCCAGCGTAAAGCTGAGCGGGCAGTAGCCCGCCTCGGCGACGAGCTTCACCGTTTCCTCCGCCGCGCCGTCCAGCCGGACCAGGCGCGTCTTCATGTTCGCCGCCGCCCAGATCGCGCGGTTGGCCTCCTCGATCTGCGCCAGCGCGTGCGCCGCGCCGCCGGAGCCGTCGATCCGCAGCGCCGCGGCCCCGCCGCCCGACGCGAGGCGGCGCAGCAGCTCCTCCGCGCCGTCGAGGTTCTCCGGCGCGAACAGGTACACCGCGCGGCCGGCGCTCAGCCGCGCCATCGCCTGCGCGGTCTCTGCGGCGGCGGTGGATTCGACGGCAAAGTACACGGTGCGCTCCGCGGTGGGCTGCGGCTCGGCCGCAGGCGGGGACGGAGGCGCGGACGGCGTATTGTCCGGCGGAGGCGGCGCCGGATCGTCCGGGACCTGCGGCAGCTTCGCGCGCTCGTAGCGGGCGTAGCGCTGCGCCATCGGCGCGCCGGCGGCGTCGATGAACGCGGCGTCTGAAAGCACGACCGCGTCGCTCTTGATGCGCAGGAGGAAGCCGTAGCTGATGTGCGTGTAGCTGTACTCAAAGCCGAAGAAGCGGCAGATCGCGGCGAGCGGGAAGAACACGATATCGCCGCGGACGATCGGCGAGCCGGAGACGCTCTGCCCGGTGTTGGTCTCGACGGTGCCCTCCGCCAGATCGAAAGTTATGACGCTGCGCTGCCTATAGAGCACGGCGAGCGACTTGTCGCGGCTGCGGGAATAGTAGACGCCGAGGTCGGTGCCGTCGAAGGCCTCGGAGGAGACGTAGAGCACGCCGCCGGACCAGAACGGCATCGTCTCGTCGGAGAGGGTCAGCAGGGTGTCGTTGACGGCGGTGAAGCAGACCGTGGAGGCGGCGCCGACGCGCGGCGGCGCAAGGCTCACGAGACACAGCAGCGCCAGCAGCGCGCAGGTGATCCGTCTGACCGTACGCACAGGACCGCCCCCCTTCCGCAGATTTGTTCGCACGATGACACAGCCATAGTATAGCAATGTACAGTATAACAGCATTTTCCCCGGAATGCAAGACGGCGGGACGCCGATTCCGCCGCGCGGGGCGGAGCGGGCGATGATTTCACGGCGGACCGGCGCGCCGCCGAACCGCCGCCGCACGTGTGAAAAGATGCCTCGCACGCGGCCGCGGCGCGAAAAAAATGCTTGCATTTATCATTTGCCGCAGATATAATGCAAAGAGCTTCCGGACGAGGGAAAGCGGCGCCGCAGCGGCATGCGCGGCAGCCGGAACGCTTCCGCCTCGGAGGAGCACCCAAATACGCGCCGCAGCGGTCTGCGCGGCAGCAGGAGGAATTGCATATGAAAAAACAGTTGAACGTCCGCGCCCTTACGATCCTCGCCCTGATGACGGCTCTGCTGATCGTATTCTCGTTCACGCCGATCGGGACGATCCCCATCGGACCGCTTTCGATCACGCTCAATATCATCCCCATCGCCATCGCGGCGATCGCGCTGGGGCCGATGGGCGGCCTTGCCATGGGCTGCGTGTTCGGCCTGCTGAGCTTTCTGCAGTGCGTCGGCATCGGCGTCCCCAGCGGCATGGGGGCGATACTGTTCGGCATCTCGCCGGCCCTGGCGTTCATCCAGCGCTTCATCCCCCGCGCGCTGGACGGGTTTCTCGTCGGCGTGATCTTCCGCGCCTGTGAAAAGCCCCTCGGCAGGGGCGCCTGTTTCGTGGCTGGCTTCTGCTCGGCCTTCCTCAACACGCTGTTCTTCATGTCCGCGCTGGTGCTGCTGTTCGGCCACACCCCGTACGTGCAGGGCCTGATGAACGGGCGGAACGTGATCGTGTTCATCTGCGCCTTCGTCGGCGTCAACGCGGTGGTCGAGATGATCGCCTCCACGCTGATCGCCGGGCTGGTAGGCTCGGCGCTCTATCAGGCGAGGATCCTTCCCCTTGCATCCAAACGATAAGAGAGGTCTCCGCTCATGCTCCTCGCGATCGATATCGGCAACACCCACATCGTGCTCGGCTGCATCCGGGACGACAAGATCCTCTATCAGGCCCGCATCGCCACCGACCGTCTCCGCACGTCGGACCAGTACGGCGTGGAGATCAAGTCCATGCTGGAGGCGAACGGCTTCCGGACCGACGAGGTGAAGGACTGCATCATCTCCTCCGTCGTGCCGCCGGTGTTCAACGCGGTGCGCAGCGGCGTGTACAAGGTCATCGGCAAGTCGCCGATGGTCATCGGTCACGGGCTCAAGACGGGGCTCGACATCCGGCTCGACCACCCCTCGCAGGTCGGCAGCGACCGCATCGTCATCGCCGTGTCGGCGCTGGCGAAGCGCAAGGCGCCGCTGATCCTCATCGACATGGGCACCGCGACGACGGTGGAGGTCATCGAACCGAAAAACAAGTACCTCGGCGGCGTCATCATCCCCGGCGCGCGCCTGTCGCTCGACGCGCTGACCGGCAAGGCGGCGCAGCTGCCCGGCATCAACATGGACCGTCCGGGAAAGATCATCGCCAAAAACACGGTCGACGCGATGCGCAGCGGCATCATGTACGGCACCGCCGCCATGATCGACGGCGTGATCGACCGCATGCAGGAGGAGCTGGGCCATCCCTCGACCATCGTCGCCACCGGCGGCGTCGCGCCGTACATCATTCCGCTCTGCCGCCACAAAATCGCGCTGGAGCGCAATCTGCTGCTGCGGGGGCTGAACGAGATCTACAAGATGAACCGGCCGACGGCAACCTGAAAAAAAGACTCCGGAACTAGGTTCCGGAGTCCTTTTTGTCCTTGCTGCTTTTCGGCTTGTAGATGCGCACGGCCTCGTTCGAGCGGAACAGGTCGTCGGACTCGACGCCCTTCGCGCGCAGCCGCCTGCGGGTGTAGTAGTTGACAAGGGCGTAGAAGCAGGCGAACACCGGCACGCCGAGGAACATGCCCGGCACGCCGAAGAACGCGCCGCCGAGCAAAATCGCCACGATGACCCAGAAGCTGGGCAGCTCCGTGGAGCCGCCGAGGATCTTCGGGCCGATGATGTTGCCGTCGAGCTGCTGGAGCACGAGGATGAAGATGATGAAATAGAGGCACTTGACCGGGCTCGCCAACAGGATGAGGAGCCCGCTCGGGATCGCGCCGATGAAGGGCCCGAAGAAGGGGATGATGTTCGTCACGCCGACGATAACGCTCACCAGCGGCGTATACGGCAGCTTCATCACCGACGCGCCGATGAAGTACAAAAGCCCGATGATGAGCGAGTCGAGCAGCTTGCCGCGCACGAAGCCGCTGAAGATGCTGTCCGCCTTGCTGACGGCGCGCAGCACATGGCGATAGCTCTGCTCGTTCACGACGCTGTAGAGCAGCTTGCGGCTGTTGAGCGCAAAGCGCTCCTTGAGCGCCAGCAGGTAGACCGACACGATCACGCCGATGAAGAAGTTCTTAAAGAACGCCAGCACGCTCACCACGCCGCTGGTGACGATGCTGATGGTCTGCTGCGCCTGCGGCAGGAACGTGCCGGAGAACCAGCGCCGTATCTCGTCCCAGTAGCTGTTGATGGCGTCCGACACGCGCGCAGCGATCTCCGGATTCTTTTCCAGCAGCTGTGTCACCCAGGCGTAGACCGTGTTGTAATAGCCCTGCATGTTGCCGATCAGGGTGGCGATGCTCTGATACACCTGCGGGATCAGGATGCTGAAGAACAGGTAGAACACGAAGAACACCACCGCCCAGGTCAGCAGGATGCTGCCCGCGCGCACAAGGCCGCGGCTGCCCTTCCCGCCCGCGGCCTTGAGAATGGCGCGGTCGAAGAAGTTGACCGCGGGCGCGAGCAGGTACGCCATCACCGCGCCGTAGATCACGGGGCGGAGCGCCGTGAACAGGCGGTCCAGCAGCAACAGCAGCACGCCGCGCCGGAACACCGTATCATAGAAGACGATCAGGGCGCAGACCGTCAGAAACGCGGTCAGTCCCCAGCGGAAATATTGCTTCTTTTTCATCCTCAACCACCTTTGCGGAAGCCTTTCTCTATCATTTTTACCATATCGCGTTTCGTTGAGAATTGCAATATAAAAATTAGTGTGGTATGATATCCGGACAACACGGAAAGGATGGGCTGCATGAGCAAGAAACTCCTGTTTATCGTCAATCCCCGCGCGGGGAGGACCAAATCCCGCGGACCGCTGTTCGACGCGGCGGCGATCTACTCCGAGGCAGGCTATCTGGTCTCTGTCCGCAACACCCGCCGTCACGGGGACGCCGCGTACCTCGCCGAGCACCTCGGCGCGGACTACGACCTCATCGTCTGCTACGGCGGGGACGGCACGCTCAACGAAACGGTCAACGGCCTGATGCGGCTGCCCGCCGAGGTCCGTCCGCAGGTGAGCTACCTGCCCGGCGGCAGCACCAACGACTTCGCCGCCAGCCTGAACATCTCCCCCGAGCCCGCCGTCGCCGCGCAGAGCGCGATGCGCCTGTCCCCGCTCCGGCTGGACGTGGGGCGCTTCGGCCGGGACTTCTTCGTCTATGTCGCCTCCTTCGGCGCGTTCACCCGGACCAGCTACACCGCGCCGCAGGACATCAAAAACATATTCGGGCGCTTTGCCTACTTCCTCGCGGGCGTGGGCGATCTCGACACGCTGCACCCGTACCGCATGAGGCTGACGGCGGACGGCGAGGTGTTCGACGGAGAATATCTCTTCGGCACGATCAGCAACTCCACCTCCATCGCGGGCATCATGAAGCTCCCGAAGAAGGACGTGGGCTTCAACGACGGCGTGTTCGAGCTGCTGCTCGTGCCCGTGCCCAAAACGGCGGCGCAGCTTCAGGCGCTGACGCGCGCGCTGATGTATCAGGACTACTCCCACAGCGAGGGCCTCATCTTCCGCCACGTCAGAAACGTCACGGCGGAAACGGAGGAGAACACCCCTTGGACGCTGGACGGCGAGTTCGTCCCCGGCGCGCCGCATGTCGAGATCTCCATCGAGGCCGGCGGGATCGAAATGCTGCTGTAAATGCGGAAACTTTTCCGCAAAAACACGATTTTTATGGTTGTATTCACGGGCAAGTTATTATATAATTCATTTGTTGAGCAAATTTTTCCCCCACGGGGAATTACAGTAAAGGAGATTGTACCCCATGAGTGCAAAAGACGTACGCAATATCGTGCTGCTCGGCCACGGCGGCAGCGGCAAGACCCGCCTGGCCGAGGCGATGCTCGCCCTGACGGGCGCGGCCGCGCAGATGGACTATGACGCCGAGGAAAAACGCCGCGGCATCTCCATCGCCCTTTCCACCGCCCCCGCCACCTACAAGAACGTCAAGATCAACATCCTCGACGCTCCCGGCAACTTCGACTTCGCCGGCGAGGCGCTCTCCGGCCTGCGCGCGGCGGAATGCGCGGTGCTGGTCTGCGGCGCGAAGGACGGTCTGTCCGTCGGCGCCGAGCGCGCGTGGAAGATGATGGGCAAAAAGCCCCGCATGATCTTCATCAACCGCACCGACGAGGACAACAGCAACTACAACGACTGCTTCGAGGCGCTCAAGGCCAAGTTCGGCACCGCCGTCGCCCCGATCGTCGCGCCCGTGCTGGACGGCGCGGGCCATGTGACCGCCATCGTCGATCTGCTGCACAACAAGGCCTATGAGGCCAAGGGCGGCAAGGCCGTCGCCTGCGCCATCCCCGCCGACGTTCAGGACGAGGTGGAGACCCTGCGCGCGGAGCTGATGGAAGCCGCCGCCGGCGCCGATGAGGAGCTGATGGAGAAGTTCTTCGAGACGATGGAGCTGAGCAGCCAGGACATCGCCAGGGGCCTCAAGATCGGCGTTCACGACGGCAGCGTCGCACCCGTGCTGTGCGGCAGCGCGGCGAACGGCCTCGGCGTCGAGATGCTGCTTGAGTGCGTGCTCGACCTCGTGCCCATCGCGACCGATATGCCCGCCGAGACCGCCAAAACCGAGAGCGGCGACGATGTGGAGGTCGCCTTCGACGAGAACGGCGCCACCGCGGCGATCGTCTTCAAGACCATCTCCGACCAGTACGGCAAGTACAGTCTCGTCAAGGTCGTGCGCGGCAAGATCACCGGCGATATGGCGCTCTACGACACCACCACCGGCAACACCGAGAAGCTCGGCCGCCTCTACACCATCAAGGGCCAGAAGAACGAGGAGACCAAGGAGATCGGCTGCGGCGACATCGGCGCCATCGCGAAGATGGACCGCGTCAGGACCGGCGACACCCTCTGCGACCCGAAGAACATCGTCGTGCTGCACGGCATCGACTTCGCGGAGCCCTGCTACTCCCGCGCCATCGCGCCCAAGACGCGCGGCCAGGAGGATAAGCTCGGCACCGGCCTCAACCGCCTCAACGAGGAAGACCCGACCTTCAGCGTCCTCAACAACGCCGAGACGCATCAGATCGTCATCTCCGGCGCGGGCGACATCCAGATCGACGTGCTGGTGAACAAGCTCAAGTCCCGCTTCGGCGTCGACACCGAGCTCGACACCCCGCGCGTCGCCTACCGCGAGCGCATCCGCAAGACGGTCCAGAAGCAGGGCCGCCACAAGAAGCAGACCGGCGGCAGCGGCCAGTTCGGCGACGTCTGGGTCCGCTTCGAGCCGAACGAGGAGAGCGAAGAGATGGTCTTCGCCGAGGAGGTCTTCGGCGGCAGCGTGCCCAAGAACTTCTTCCCCGCGGTCGAAAAGGGCCTGCGCGAGGCCTGCCTGCACGGCCCGCTCGCCGGCTATCCGGTCGTGAACCTCAAGACCGTCCTGTACGACGGCTCCTACCACCCCGTCGACTCCTCCGAAATCGCGTTCAAGACCGCCGCGAACCTCGCCTACAAGGCGGCGATGCCCGAGGCGTCCCCGGTCCTGCTGGAGCCGGTGTGCGAGCTCAAGGTCACCGTGCCCGATCAGTACATGGGCGATATCCTCGGCGACCTCAACAAGCGCCGCGGCCGCGTCATGGGCATGAACCCGACCGGCGACGGCGAGCAGGTCATCGAGGCCGAGTGCCCCGAGGCGGAGCTGATGAGCTACGCCATCGACCTGCGCTCCATGACCCAGTCCCGCGGCAGCTTCGTGATGCACTTCGTGCGCTACGAGCAGTGCCCGCAGGATGCGCAGGACAAGGCCATCGCCGCGGCAAAGGCCCTGCAGGAGGGCGACTGAGCCTCCGGTCCGCGAGCCGGACCCCCGCAAATAAAACAAAAAGCATGACGCGCCGTCCGGCGCGTCATGCTTTGTTCTTATGCAGCGTTTTGCGGTATCCCCGGCCCGCAGGGGCGCGCCTTGCGGCGGTCTTACCCGGCGAGGACCTTTTTGAGCCTCGCGAAGCGCGGAAGGGAATCGACCTTGAGCATCTTCGTCTCGCCCTGGATCAGCGGGAGGGCATAGTCGATGAACTCGTGCTTCACGCCGTTGTGCGCGTCGTTGATCCACTCCAGCGGGACCTTCTTCTCGTAGTTCGCCACGTCGGTGAGGTTGAGGAGCCTGGTCTTGCAGACATAGTGCCCGTCCTCCACGGAGCGCTCAAAGGCCACCATCTTGTCGGTGATGCCCGCGACGGCGTTCTCGACCGCCGCCTTGCCCGCCATGAAGCTCTCCTCGATGTCGGTCTGGCTGGCGAGGTGCGCGCCGCAGCGCTGGAGCAGGCTCAGCTCGATGCCGCGGACCTTCGCGCCGATGCGCTCCTTGACCACGTTGGCCAGCAGCGCCGCGAGGCCGCCGAGCTGCGCGTGGCCGAAGCCGTCCGTCGCGCTGGTCTTCGCCTCGGAAACGAAGCTGCCGTCGGCATAGTGGATGCCCTCGGACACGGCGACCATGACGTTGCCCTTCTCCCTGTAGATGCGCTCCACGTCGGCGAGGAACTGATCCATGTCGAAGTCGGTCTCCGGCAGGTAGATCAGATCGGGACCCGCGCCGTACTCGCAGGCGAGGGCGGAGGCGGCGGTCAGCCAGCCGGCGTGACGGCCCATGATCTCGATGATGCAGACCATGCCCTTGTCGTACACGCGCGCGTCGTGCCAGACCTCCATGCAGCTCGTCGCGATGTACTTCGCGGCAGAGGCGAAGCCCGGGCAGTGGTCGGTGCCGAACAGGTCGTTGTCGATGGTCTTGGGCACGCCCATGACGCGGCACTCATAGCCGACCTTCTGCATATACTTGGAGATCTTGTTGCAGGTGTCCATGGAGTCGTTGCCGCCGTTGTAGAAGAAATAGCGGACGTTGTGCTTCTTGAACACCTCAAGGATGCGTCTGTAGTCGGCGTCGTCGACGTCGGGGTCCTTCATCTTGTAGCGGCAGGAGCCGAGGGCGGAGGACGGGGTATACTTCAGCAGCTCCAGCTCCCTGGGGTCTTCCTTGCTCATGTCGAACAGGCGGTCGTTCAGCACGCCCACGATGCCGTGCTCAGCGCCGTAGACCCCGGTGATGTTGGGGTTGTCGAGCGCGGTGCGGATGACGCCGTACGCGCTGGCGTTGATGACGGAGGTCGGGCCGCCGGACTGACCGATGATGCATGCGCCTTTCAATTCGTTCATATCTTTTCTCCTTGTAAAAAATGCCGCGCGGGGTTAATGCCATGCGGGGTTTGCCGCCCGCAGGCGGCAAATGGATTTGATCGTAAATCCCGACGACATGCGCGTCGGGATTTACTCTTCTCACGCAGCGCGCGTGCGGCAAAACCGTGCGCAAAGCGAAGTGCAGTCTCACTCAAAAAAGTGCCTGCACTTTTTTGAAGTATTTCAGGCCTTGCCGTCGCAGCCGAGGACGTTGACCAGCTTGTGCGCGACCATGGCCTTGATGGCCTCACGGCCGGGCTTGAGGTACTGGCGCGGGTCGAAGTGGTCGGGATGCAGGGCGAAGTGCTCGCGGATGCAGGCGGTCAGCGCGAGGCGGAGGTCGGAGTCGATGTTGATCTTGCAGACCGCCATCTTCGCGGCCTCGCGGAGCTGCTCCTCGGGGATGCCGACGGCGTCGGGCATCTTGCCGCCGTACTTGTTGATGGTGTCGACGAACTCCTGCGGGACGCTGGAGGAGCCGTGGAGCACGATCGGGAAGCCGGGCAGACGTCTGGAGACCTCTTCGAGGATATCGAAGCGCAGCGGGGGCGGGATCAGCTTGCCGGTCTCGGGATCGCGGGTGCACTGGGCGGCGGTGAACTTGTAGGCGCCGTGGCTGGTGCCGATGGCAATGGCGAGGGAGTCGCAGCCGGTCTCCTCGACGAAGTGCTGCACGTCCTCGGGCTTGGTGTAGGAGGAGTCCTCGGCGGAGACGTTGACCTCGTCCTCCACGCCAGCGAGCGTGCCCAGCTCGGCCTCGACGACAACGCCGTGATCGTGCGCGTACTCAACGACCTGCTTCGTGATCTTGATGTTCTCCTCGATCGGCAGACCGCTCTTGTCGATCATGACGGAGGAGAAGCCGCCGTCGATGCAGCTCTTGCAGAGCTCGAAGCTGTCGCCGTGGTCCAGATGGACGGCGATGGGCAGGTCGAAGCCGGCGGTCTGCTCCGCGTCGGCGACGGCGGCCTCGATGAGCTTCATCAGATAGACGTGCTTGGCATAGCTGCGCGCGCCCTTGGAGACCTGGAGGATCAGCGGGGCCCTGAGGTCGATGGCGGCCTCGGTGATGCCCTGGATGATCTCCATGTTGTTGACGTTGAACGCGCCGATGGCGTAGCCCCCGTTGTAGGCCTTCTTGAACATTTCGGTTGTCGTTACGATTGCCATAGTTCTTCTCCTTTTATAGTTTTGTTTGAAACAACTGCCATATTATTATTTATAATATCGGATATTGTACCACGAATTCGCTCAAATGCAAGAGGGAAGTTGGGATCGCTTCATTCTGTTTCCGTATCGGCGCGCGCGGGGAAACCCCGGCGGCTCAGTATCTGGCGGCGAAAAAGGCGTCGAACAGCGCCGCGACCGTCCAGAGCGCGAGGAACAGCGCCAGCTTGCCCGGCGTGAAGAGCGCGTAGGCGCCCGCGAAGCTCAGGTAGAACGACAGCAGCGTGCCCGCGACGGAGGCGGCGAGCGAGAGCACGTTGCCCAGCCGCACCGCGCGGCAGAGACGCTTGCCGCCCACCGCCAGCTCGGCATAGGGCGCGAGCCCCTCGCGGTAGAGCAGGGCGCAGGGCTTGTCCCCGTCCCGCTCCGACAGCGCGAGGCGCGTGGAGAGCTGCGGGTAGACCGCGCGGGCGTCTGTGCCGAACTTGCGCTTGAGCAGCGCGGGGGTGATGCTGCCGTCGCGCACGGCGAGCACCGGCGTGATGCGCGCGCGGGCGAGGATGTGCATCGCCCAGTCCACGTTCTCCGCCGCCATGTACTTGATCGCGAAGACCGCGATCAGCACCCCGTCCACCGCCAGGAACGCGCCGGTCTGGAGCTTCAGCCCGCTCGGCAGCGTCACGCCCAGCTTGCGGCAGAAGGACGCCGTGCCGAAGAGCACCGTCTCCCCGTGGATCGTGCCGCCGACGCCGCCCTCCTCGTAAAAGTTGAGGTCGGAGAGCGTTTCCAGTCTGCCGCCCTCCTGCGCCAGCAGGTTGTCAAACAGGCGCGCGAGCCCACTGCCCGACGCATGGGCCATCGTTGCGGCGTAGGAGAAGACCTTGCCGCTCTCTTCGCCGAAGATCTTGAGGCCGTTGAGCGACACCGTCCCCGGCGGGAAGAGGTCGCCGTCCGTCAGGATGAGGCAGTTGCTGCGGCCCATGACCGCCGCGCCGCGGTAGCCGGCAAGCGCGCTGCCGCTCTTGGACAGGCGCGCGGTCACGCGGCGCAGCGGGAGCGGATACACCAACGGGAACGCCGGCGCGCTCGCCCCTGCGAGGATCGCCGACAGGTTCCAGAGATACAGCGGCCAGGAGTCGATCTGCAGCGTCGAGAGGATGGAGAACACGAGCGCGCCGACGAGGATCACGGGCAGCACGACAGTCTGCCAGCGGCCGGAAAGGTCGTCCTGCTGGGCGGTGACGGAGAAGCCCGCCGCGCTGCCGTGCCGCTTCGCCGCGCCGCCGGCGGTCGTGGTGACGAGATAAGGCGCGTCGCCGATCGCCGCCACACGGAACGAGTCGTAGAGCGAGCGGAACAGCAGCCTGCGCCCCCACAGCGCGCTGGTCATGGTCAGCGCCGCCACCGAATGGAGCGGCATCGCCGGACTCATCGCGCGCGCCTCGGAGAAGAAGGCAGCCGCCGTGTCGCCCAGCGCCGCGAGGCACAAAAGCGATGTGAGCAGCTCGTAGGTGACCTTGAACTCCATCAGCTTTTCCGCCGCGTAGACGAACACCTCGCGCCCCAGGATGCACACCAGCGCCAGCGCGACGAGGAACGGCAGCGTGTGCAGCAGCTTATCCTCGGCGTAGACCGCCGGCATCAGGCCGAAGCGATCGAGCAGCGGCGGGATCCACATCACCAGCGTGACCAGCGCGGAGAAGCGCGCCATGCGGCGGGCGTTCTGCGACGCGTCGCGGTACTCCGCCACGGTCTCCTCGATGGGCGGCTCCGGCTCCTCGGGCTCGGCGGGCTCCTCCGGCGCGCTCGCCGGGGCGCCGCCGAACGCGGGCTCCTCCTTCCCGCCGGGGACGACCTGATAGAGCTCCTCGGTCTCCACGCGCTTCCTGCGCGAGAACAGGCCGCGGCGGGGCGGCGGATCGTCCAGCACCGGTTCCGAGCGCTGCTCGTCCAGCACCTCCTGCACGGTGCGCTCGAGCACCTGCTGCAGGCTCTGGCTCTGCGGCAGGTCGAGCGCGGGCACGATGTCGTCCAGCGCGCCGTCGTCTGTCACGCCGTCGTCCGCGTCCGGAGCGGGATCTTCCTCCGCCTCCTCGTCCACCGGAAGCTCCGGCAGCGGGATCGGCGCGGGCTCCTCGCTCCGCGGCGGGGCGGCGTCCGTCTCCCGACCGGCGCCGAACTCGGAGAGGATGCTCTCCAGCGTGAACTCATAGTCCTCGTTCGCGGCGCGGGACGCGCCGTCGAGCAGCAGCTTGCTCTCGTCGAGGGTCTTTTCAAATTCCAGATCTGCGTTGTATTGATCCATGGTCCCTTTCCTCGATCCGTTCTGCCCGCGGCGTCAGGCTTTCCCCGCCGCGGGAGCGTATCGTTCCCATTCGTTTCTCCGATCGGGGCGCGGGCGGCCTCAGGCCCGGCCTCCCCGCTGGCGCACGGCCTCGTAGAGCAGCACGGCCGCGGCGTTCGAGGCGTTGAGCGACTGGATGCGCCCCTTGAGCGGGATGCTCACCAGAAAATCGCAGCTCTCGCGCACGAGGCGGCCCATCCCGTCGCCCTCGCTGCCGATGACGATGGCGGCGGGGCCTCTGAGGTCCGCGTCATAGAGCGGCGTCGCGCCGTCGGCGGCGGTGCCGAAGACCCACACGCCCTGCTTCTGCAGCGCGCGGAGCGTCGCAGGCAGGTTCGCCACCCGCGCCACGGGCAGAAAGCTGACCGCGCCCGCGCTGGTTTTGCCGACGATGCTCGTCAGCCCCGCGCTGCGGCGCTTCGGGATGACGACGCCGTGCGCGCCGGCGCACTCTGCCGTGCGGATGATCGCGCCGAGGTTGTGCGGGTCGCTGATCTCGTCGCAGACGACGAGCAGCGGCGGCTCGTTCTTCTCCCGCGCGGCGGCGAGGATATCCTCCAGCGACGCATACGCGCGCACGGCGGCGAGCGCGATGACGCCCTGATGCGACTTCGTGACGCTCATGGCGTCCAGCTTGCGGCGGTCCGCCTCGACGACGACCACGCCGGCGGCGCGGGCGGTGGAGGCGATGTGCCCCAGCGTCTTGTCGCCCTCGCTCCCCGCGAGGTAGATCTTGTCGATGGGGGTCTGCGCGCGCAGCGCCTCGATGACCGCGTTGCGGCCTTCGATCAGGCCATCGGCGGGCGCGTCGGGCAGGGGTTTTCTCTCGTTCGGCATATCGGATATCCTTTCGCGCAAACTTCTACACATATATTATATCACAAGCCCTCAAGAAGATAAAGAGGGAATCGGCGCAAAAATTCACCGAAAATTCATAGGCTGTGTCTTGTGAATGCAGCGGGAATGTGTTAAGATAGGCGGCAATCCAGGAAAATACCGTCCGCTGCGGCCGCCGAACCGATCCCCGCGCAGGTCCGGACCGACGGCCGTCCGCGGTGAATATCGCTCCCGAAAGGTGGGAATGCCTGTGGAAAATAACAACAACAATCGCAACCGCGACGACAAGAACCGGAACGGCTCGTCCCGGGGCATCATTTCGCTCATCATCTGGGCGCTGGTGCTGACCTTTGTTTTCAACTACATCACCTCGCGGATGTCCCAGCGGCGCGAGGCGGAGACCTCGCACGAGATCGCCTACAGCGAATTCAAGGACCTCGTCGCGGACGGGAAGATCGCCTCCGTCGAGTTCGGCGACGACGTGTTCACCATCACGCCGGCAGAGGGCTACGTCTACACCGACGAGGACGGCAAGGCCTACGACGACAACTACACGCTCTACACCACCATCATCCCCGACGGCAACGAGGCGCTGATGGCGCTGCTGGACGAGTACGGCGTCGCCTACACCAAGCCGTATGAACCGCCGATGTCGATGCTCACGCAGTTCATGCTGAACTATATCATCCCGACGCTCCTGATGGTGGGCCTGTTCCTGCTGATGATGCGCCTGCTGACGCGCAAGGGCGGCGGCTTCGGCGGGATCGGCGGCATCGGCTCCGTCGGCAAGGCGAACGCCAAGGTCTACATGGAGCGCAAGACCGGCGTGACGTTCGCGGACGTCGCCGGTCAGGACGAGGCAAAGGAGTCGCTGGTCGAGATCATCGACTTCCTGCACAACCCCGAAAAGTACACTGCCATCGGCGCGAAGATCCCGAAGGGCGCGCTGCTGGTCGGCGCGCCGGGCACGGGCAAGACGCTGCTCGCCAAGGCGGTCGCCGGCGAGGCGAACGTGCCGTTCTTCTCGATCTCCGGCTCCGACTTCGTGGAGATGTTCGTCGGCGTCGGCGCGAGCCGCGTCCGCGACCTGTTCTCCGAGGCGGCGAAGGTCGCGCCCTGCATCATCTTCATCGATGAGATCGACACCATCGGCAAGAGCCGAGACGGCGGGCGCTGGAGCGGCGGCAACGACGAGCGCGAGCAGACGCTCAACCAGCTCCTCGCGGAGATGGACGGCTTCGACCCGACGAAGGGCGTCATCGTCCTCGCCGCCACCAACCGTCCCGACGTGCTGGACAAGGCGCTGCTGCGCCCCGGCCGCTTCGACCGCCGCATCACCATCGACCGGCCCAACCTTGCCGGACGGCTGGAGACGCTGCGCGTCCACACCCGCAACATCAAGCTCGCAGAAGACGTGGACCTGCGAAAGGTCGCCCTCGCCACTGCGGGCACCGTCGGCGCGGACCTCGCCAACCTCGCCAACGAGGCGGCGCTGCGCGCCGTGCGCAAGGGCCGCAAGCTCGTCACGCAGGAGGATATGCTCGCGGCGTTCGAGTTCGTCATCGCCGGCAGCGAGAAGAAGAACAGCGTCCTGACCGATCAGGAGAAGAAGCTCGTCGCCTACCACGAGGTCGGTCACGCGATGGTCGCCTACAAGCAGAAGAACGCCGAGCCGGTGCAGAAGATTACCATCGTGCCGCACACCGAGGGCAGCCTCGGCTACACGCTGCTGATGCCGGAGGAGGACAAGACCAACCTGCGCACGCGCGAGGAGCTGCTCGCGAAGATTTCCGTCTCCATGGGCGGGCGCGCGGCGGAGGAGGTCGTTATGCACACGATGACCAACGGCGCGTCGCAGGACATTCAGGAGGCGACCGCCATCGCCCGCAACATGGTCGCCATGTACGGCATGAGCGACGCCTTCGGCATGATGGCGCTCGGCAGCCCGCGCAACCAGTTCCTCGACGGCGGCTACGGCCTCGACTGCGCGCAGGACACCGCCGCCGTGATGGACCGGGAGGTCAAGCTCATTCTGGAGACCTGCTACAGGGACGCCGTCAAGGTCATCGAGGAAAACCGCGCCGACATGGACAAGGTCGTGGCGTACCTGCTCGAGAAGGAAACGATCACCGGCGGCGAGATGGTGGCGATCCTCGAGGGCCGTGATCCCGCCGCCGTGGAGGAGGCCTATGCCTCCACGCGCAGGGCGGAGGGCGGCTTCCGCCCCTCCCTGCCGAACACGGTCGAGGCGCCCGCGAAGCACATCTCCATCGTCAGCCAGCCGATCGCGCCGCCGGAGCCGCCCGCGGAGGAGTCTCCCGACGGCGAGCCGAAGGATGCGCCCGCGGAGGAGCCATCCGGCAGCGAGCCGGAGGATGCGGGCACGCAGGACGCGTAAGCACCGCAGGACGCCTGGAGATGTTGGAGCGATATTTGTGTAAAATAGATGAATTTTAGAGCATAAATTTTGTTTATTCGACAAAAAGCGCCTTGATTTTTACGTCAGGCTGTCCTACAATACTCACGGCCGCGCGGCACCGCGCGGCCGTCACATCGCAGAGTATGAACACCATTGGAGGAAACAAACCATGCCGAAAGGTAGGAAAAATGTCCAGGAGACCGTAGAGGAGGTCAAGCTCGAAACCGCGCAGGCGGTCGAGGAGCTCCGCGCAGAGGTCGGCAAGGCCGTCGAAGAGGTCAAGCCCGTCGTCAAGCGCGCCGTCAAGGCCACGCGTCAGACCGCCGAAAAGGCGAAGCTCGCCGCGCAGAAGGCCGTTGCAGGCGAGGCAAGCGTCGTATACGTCCAGTATCAGGGCGCGGAGGTGAAGGTCGATGACCTGCTCGCCGCGGCGAAGGCCGCCTTTGCCGCCGAGCATCCGCGCACGAAGGTCACGGGCATCCGGCTCTATGTCAAGCCCGAGGAGCACGCCGCCTATTACGTCGTGAACGAGAAGTTCGCCGGCCGCGTCGAATTCTGAGCCTGAACAGCAAAACAGGACTCCCGCCATGGGCGGGAGTCCTGTTTTCTGCTTATTCTGTTCGCTGCGGCAATACTGTTCGTCCGCGGGCGGGCCGCTCACTCGTCCAGCTTCAGCACCGCGAGGAACGCCTCCGTCGGCACCTGCACCGTGCCGAGGCTGCGCATCTTCTTCTTTCCTTCCTTCTGCTTCTCGAGCAGCTTCTTCTTGCGCGTGATGTCGCCGCCGTAGCACTTGGCGAGCACGTCCTTGCGCATGGCCTTGACCGTCTCGCGGGCGATGACGCGCCCGCCGATGGCGGCCTGCACCGGCACCTCGAAGAGCTGGCGCGGGATGTTCTCCTTGAGCTTTTCGCAGAGCCTGCGCGCCCGCTTGTACGCCTTGTCCTTGTGCGCGATGAAGCTCAGCGCGTCCACCTGATCGCCGTTGAGCAGCAGATCGACCTTGACCAGCTCGCTGGGACGGTAGCCCGACAGCTCGTAGTCCAGCGAGGCGTAGCCCTTGGTGTTCGCCTTGAGCGTGTCGAAGAAGTCGTAGATGATCTCGTTGAGCGGCATCTCGTAGTGCATTTCCACGAGGAAGGTGTCGAGATACTGCATGTCCCTGAACTCGCCGCGCCTGTCCTGACACATGGGCATGATGTTGCCGACGTAGTCCGGCGGCGTGACGATGGTCACCTTGACGAAGGGCTCCTCGGCGTGCTCGATGACGCCGGGATCGGGATAGTTGTGCGGGTTGTCGACGCGCACCAGCGTGCCGTCGGTCCGGTAGACCTCGTAGATGACGCTCGGCAGCGTGGTGACAAGGTCCAGATCGAACTCGCGCTCCAGCCGCTCCTGAATGACCTCCATGTGCAGCATGCCGAGGAAGCCGCAGCGGAAGCCGAAGCCCAGCGCGACGGAGGATTCCGGCTCGAACGTCAGCGAGGCGTCGTTGAGCTGGAGCTTTTCCAGCGCGTCGCGCAGGTCCGGGTACTTGCTGCCGTCCTCGGTGTAGATGCCGCAGTAGACCATGGAGCGCACCTTGCGGTAGCCCGGCAGCGGCTCGGCGGCAGGATGCTCCGCGTTCGTGACCGTGTCGCCGATCTGGGTGTCGTGCACGTCCTTGATGCTGGCGATGAACCAGCCGACCTGTCCGGCCCTCAGCTCCGGCGCGGATTCGAGGCCCAGCGGGCGCATCAGGCCGCAGTCCACGACCTGGAACTCCGAGCCGGTGGCCATCATTTTGACCCGCATCCCCGGCCGGACCGTCCCCTCCATGAGCCGCATGTACACGATGACGCCCTTGTACGCGTCGTAGTAGCTGTCGAAGATCAGCGCGCGCAGCGGCGCGTCCGCGTCGCCCGTGGGCGCGGGCAGATTGCGGACGATGTCCTCCAGCACCGCGTCGATGTTGATGCCGAGCTTCGCGCTGATCTCCGGCGCATCCTCGGCGGGGATCGCCAAGATGTTCTCGATCTCGTCCTTGACGCGCTTCGGATCGGCGGCGGGCAGGTCGATCTTGTTGACGACGGGACGGATCTCCAGATCGTGCTCCATGGCGAGATAGGTGTTCGCCAGCGTCTGCGCCTCGATGCCCTGCGAGGCGTCGACGATCAGGATCGCGCCCTCGCAGGCGGCGAGCGAGCGCGAGACCTCGTAGTTGAAGTCGACGTGGCCCGGCGTGTCGATCAGGTTGAGCGTGTAGGTCTCGCCGTCCTGCGCGGTGTAGTCGAAGGTGACGGCGCGCGCCTTGATCGTGATGCCGCGCTCGCGCTCCAGGTCCATGTTGTCGAGGATCTGGTCCTCCATCTCGCGCGCGCTGACCGCGTTGCACGCCTCCAGCAGCCGGTCGGCAAGGGTGGACTTGCCGTGGTCGATGTGCGCGATGATGCTGAAATTGCGGATATTTTGTTGTTTCATAGTCATTTTCCCTCTTGAAAGCCTCGCAGAGTCCGCCGCCCGCAGGCGGCAAAAACCCGAATTGAACTTTCCGACGACAGGCGCGTCAGAGAGTTCTCTTTGCGTGGAGCGTCCGTGCGCCGCAGGCGTGCGGGAAGCGGAGCGGATCCTGTTCAAACCTGTGACGAAAGTCACATGTTTGATGCAAGCAATTTGTTTGTCTCTTCTTCGGTGCTGTGCAGCACCTGCGTCAGGCTCTGCGTCAGGCCCGGATAGGTCTGCGCCAGCGCCTCGGCGTCCACCGCGGGAAGCGCCGCGTCCTCCAGCCCGTCCAGCGCCTGCGAGAGCGCGACGCGGGCAAGACGCATCTCCGCGTCCACCGCGTCCAGCGTGAACGCCGTGCCGCCGAGGCTGAAGAACCGGTCGCTTCCGCCCGCCGCGCGGTACAGCATACGGTAGAGCTGATAGAGCGCGCCGCTCAGATACCGGCCCGCAGCGCTCACCGCCTCGCGGGAGCCGGTGCGTCCCAGCAGCTCGAACAGCAGGCTGGCGGCGTTGACCAGCAGCTTCTTCTGCAGCGTGGCGGCGATGCTGCCGCGCAGCGTCCCCTTCTCGTCGCTCGCGTCGTACAGCTCGCCGGCGGTGATGACCGCGCCGTCGCGGTCGAGCGTGCGCCCGAGCAGATAGTCGGCGCTGACGCCGTAGTAGTCGCAGGCCCTGCGCACGAACGCGAGCCCCGGCTCGCGCACGCCGTTTTCGTAATGGCTCAGCAGCGCCTGCGAGATGCCGAGCTCTCTGGCGGCCTGACGCTGGGAGACCGCCTTATTCTGCCGCAGCAGAGCCAGTGTCCTGGAAAAGTCTTCGTTCATGGCTGCGCTTTCCTTCTATGTAATACTCGTATAGAATACTGCGCGTATTATACGTTAGATCGACGTCGTTTGTAAATGCTTTTTTGCAAAAAGCGTCGCGGGGCGGGACCGAAGGGTCCCGCCCCGCGTACCGGCGCGGCGCGCATCCGGCGGAGCGGAGGGCGCATCCGCGCGGAAGCCCGGCGTCAAAGCAGCGCCGTCGCCAGCCAGATCAGGCCGGTCGCCGCCGCGCCCAGCAGCGCCCAGAGGAGCGGCGCGCCGGGCAGTCCGCGCCGGCCGCTCTTCCGCCCCGGCTGCGCGCAGGAGCGCGCGACGCGGCGCGCCTCGTCCACCAGCATCCGCGCGGTCACGCCGCGCTCGCAGGGGATGTCGCTGCGCACGATGAAGATCGCCTGCTCGAACAGATCGGCGTCCGGCGAATCGACCACGATCACGCGGCGGGAGGTCCCCTTGACCAAGCTGCACCACTCCTTTTTCCTTATCCTGGAAAGGAGTATAGCCGGAAAGCGGCGGAACTATACCTCCGTCGCCCCGCCGTCCTCCGGCAGATAGAGCGCCAGCACGCCCGCGTCGTCGCCCGCGCCCCAGCGCTCGCGGCTGTCGGCGAGGATGGCGGAGGCGAGGAGCTGCGGGTTCTCGCCCTCCCAGGCCGCCAGCAGCGCGCGCAGCCACTCGTCGTCCGCCGCGTCGGCGACGCCGTCGGTCACCATGACGAGGAAGCTGCCGCGCTCCAGCCGGATGTGGGTCGTCTCCGGCGGCAGGGCCTCCTCGGCAAGCCCCGCGGGCAGGCTGGCGCAGCTCACGCGGCGCACGCGCCCGCCGCGCTTGAGGTAGGTCGGCGCGGCGCCGTACTTGTACAGCGCGCCCTCCCCGTTCCGGAGCGAGAGCGTCAGCAGATCGACGGTCGCGAAGCTGTCCGACGTCTCCGCGCGCAGGTTCAGCGCGCTGTTGATCGTGCGCAGGGCGCTGTCCGCGTCCACGCCGGCGCGCAGGAAGCGCTCGATGAGCCGCACCGCCAGCGCCGAGTCGCACCGCGCCTCCTCCCCGCTGCCCATGCCGTCGGAGAGCAGCAGGCACAGCTCCCCCATCGCGGTCTCGAAGCTTACGGCGCTGTCCCCGCTGACGCGCCGCCCCTCCCGCGGCTGCGATGCGAGCCCGACGCGGTAAGGCAGCCGCGGCGCGGCCCCCGCCTCCGCGGCGGCGTCCCGCTCCGCCGTCTGCGTCAGCAGCTCCGAAAGGCGGGCGTACTGCGCCGCCGCCTGCGTTCGCGCGGCGGTCAGCCGCGCGCGGTACTGCCGCCGCAGCAGAAACGCGCGCGCCTCCGCGTTGACGGCGGAGAGAAAGCCGGAGAAGCGGACGCAGCGATCGGCAAAGTAGGGCGGGAAATCCTCGCCGCGGCCCTGTCCGTTCCGCAGCAGCGCGCCCGTCGCGTCGCTCAGCGCGGTGTAGGTGCGGTTGTACTCGTTGAGCCAGCAGCGCTCGCGCTGCGCGCAGTCGCGGCAGACCGCCTCGGCCGCGCGGTCGTAGATGACGGCGGGGTTCTCCTCCGGCGGCGGCTCCGCGCGCGTCACGCCGTCGTACAGCTCCCGCAGCGCGGCGGCGGCCTCCCGCAGGCGGCGGCGCAGGTCGTCCTCCGGCGCGCGCTCCGTCTCGTCCGCCGCGCGGAGCCGCCGCAGCAGATGCGCCGGTATCAGCAGGAACGCCAGCGTCCCCGCGAGGCCCTCGCAGAGCAGGGCCGCGCCCGTCCGCGCGTCCGCGGGCAGGGCGAACAGCGCCGTGCTCAGCGCAAACGCTCCCGCGGCGCGGAGGCGGCTCTCGCGGCGCGGCAGCTTTGTCAGCAGCGCGCCGAAGCCGCAGCTCGCCGTATGCAGGAACGCCGACCCTGGCGCGGCAAGATCCGCCGCCAGCCCGACGCAGAGCGCCGAGGCGAGCGCGCCGTCCGTCTCCCGCCCGAAGCTCAGCAGCAGCGCCGCCAGCACCGCCGCGGCCCGTCCGGGCGCAAAGCCGCCGGGCAGCTCCGGCACGGCGAGAGCAGACAGCACGCCCAGCAGCACCGCCAGCGACGCGGCGGGATGCTCGCGCCGCGCGTTCCCCTCCGTCAGCGCGACGCGCGCGCAGGACGCGAAGAGCGCCGCGAGCAGGGCGGACAGCACGCAGAACGCCGCCTCCCCGGCGCTGCCGGAGCGGATCGCATAGGCTGCGTCCACGGAGAGCGACAGCCCCGCCGTCAGCGCCGGCAGGAAGTACGGCTTCCGGTACGCGCGCAGCCCGCAGAAGGCGTTGTTCGACGTAAAGAGGAGCACGGCGCAGGCGGCGGTGCGCATCGCGTGGGTGAAGTCGAGAAACAGCATGCCGCCGGCGATCGCGCCCGTCAGCGCGGCAAAGCCCTCCCAGCCCGGACCCGCCGCGCCGACCATGCCGACGGTGAGCGGCGCGTATCCGCCGAAAAACCCCGCTCCGGCGAGCAGCAGGGCGAGCAGCGCCCGCACGGCGCAGCCCGACAGCCGCGCGGCGGTCTCGCGCCGCGGCGTGAACGGCAGCTTCAAGGCATGTCCACCTCCCTTTTCCCGCTATTGTAAAGAGGAGGGGGCGCAAAACCCGTCGGGAAATAAAACGGGCGGCTGAGCCGCCCGTTTTATTTTATTTTATCGTTTTGCTGCTCTGCTCGATGTCGCGCTCGATCTGCCGGCGCAGCGCCTCGACGGAGTCAAAGCGCCGCTCCCCGCGGAGGAAGCGCAGGAGCTCCACACGCAGCTCCGCGCCGTAGAGGTTGCCCTCGTAACCAATCAGATGCGTCTCGACGGAAAGGCTCCCGTCTCCGCCGACGGTCGGCCGGACGCCGACGTTCGTCACGCTCGCATACGCCGAGCCGTCCGGCAGGTACGTGCGCGAGGCGCAGACCCCGCGCGGCGGCAGGACGCGGCCGGGTCCGGCGGCAAGGTTCACCGTCGGCACCAGCTCGTGCGAGCCGATGTGCCGTCCCGGGACGACTGTGCCGCTCAGCGCGTAGGGGTGTCCCAAAAACGCCGCCGCGCGCTCCAGCTCGCCCGCCTCGATGAGGCTGCGGATGTAGGTCGAGCTGACCGTCACGCCGTCCAGCTCCACCTTCGGGATGACGTCGCAGCCGACGTCATGCTCTGCGCACCACGCGCGCAGCAGCTCCGCCGTGCCCTCGTTTCGGTAGCCGAAGCGGTAGTCGTGGCCCGCGATGAGCCAGACGGCGTGATGCTCCCCGACGAGCAGGTCCGCGAGGAAGTCCCGCCACGGCATCGTCATCAGCGCGCGGTCGAACTGCGCGACGATGACGCGCTCGACGCCGTAGAGCCTGCGGATGAGCGCGCAGCGCTCGTTCACGTCGGTGAGCAACGGCACGGGCACGCCCGTGACGAACTCCCGCGGCGAGCGGTCGAACGTGAACGCCATGGGGGCCGCGCCCAGCTCGCGGGCGCGCTCCGCCGTCCTGCGCAGCAGCGCGCCGTGTCCGATGTGCACCCCGTCAAAAAAACCGAGAGCAATGACTGCTTTTTCTGCCATACGATCGTCCTTTACGTGCTGAAGAAGTTGCGGATCGAGGTCAACACGCCGTTTTCACAGCGCGAGAGCGCCAGAAATGTCCCATCCTGTCCGTAAACGCGGTACACGCCGTCCGCAGCGCCGCGCGCGGGGATGGGATTCCCGCAGCGGCAGCGGCGTTCCTCGCCGGCGCTGTCGATCCGGTACGCCGGATGCTGCCGGAACAGGCTGTCCACCGGGCGCAGCAGCGCCGCTCCGCCCGCCTGCGCCTCCTCGAGCGTCACGGCCTCGGCGATGGTAAAGCCCGCCGCCGCGGTGCGCCGCAGCGCGGCCATGCAGCCGCCGCAGCCGAGCGCCGCGCCGATGTCGTGACAGAGCGCGCGGATGTACGTCCCCTTGGAGCATACCACGCGAAGCCCCCAGTCGCCGGACGCGTCGGGCGCCAGCAGCTCCAGCTCACGGATCGTGACCGTCCGCGGCCTGCGCTCGACCTCCACGCCCCTGCGTGCCAGCTCATAGAGGCGTTTTCCCTGTATCTTGACGGCGGAGTACATCGGCGGGACCTGCTCGATCTCGCCGGTGAAGCGCGCCAGCACCGCGCGCAGCGCGTCCTCCGTCACGCAGACGGGCGACTCCGACAGCGTCGTGCCGCTGACGTCCTGCGTGTCGGTGACGACGCCGAGGCGCAGCCGCGCGCGGTATTCCTTCCCGCCGTCCTCGGCAAAGGGCACCGCCTTGGTTGCCTGCCCGATGAACACGGGCAGCACGCCCGTCGCCATCGGGTCCAGCGTCCCCGCGTGCCCGACGCGCTTTTCGCGGAAGACGCCGCGCAGCCTGGCGCAGACGTCCATGCTCGTCCAGCCCTGCGGCTTGTCGATGATGATGATACCGTCAGGCATCGCCTGCGACCTCCATCGCGGCGCGCACGACGGCGCGCTTCGCCTCCTCCTGCGTCATGCCCCACAGCGAACAGCCGGCCGCCGCCTTGTGTCCGCCGCCGCCGAAGCGGGCGCAGACCGCCGACGCGTTGACGCGCGGGCCGGTGCGGACGCTGATCTTCCACTCGCCGCCTTCGAGCTCCCGCATCGTGACGGAGCAGTCCTGCCCCTCGACCAGCCCGCCGAGGGCGGCGAGATCGTCCAGGTCGTTCTCGGTCAGGCCCAGCTCGCGCTGGAGCGAGAGCGGCGCCTGCATCACGACGATGCGCCCGCCGTCGAAGAATTCCATCCCGCTCAGGAGCCGGCCCTCGAGCGCGAGGCGCTTCCTGCTCTTGGTGCGGAAGTGGCGCTTGTTGACCGCGCGGAAGTCGATGCCCGTGTCGATCAGCGCCGCCGCGACGCGGTGCGTGTCGGCGGTGACGTTCGAGTACACGAAGCAGCCCGTGTCCGTGGACACTGCGACGTAGAGCGGCAGCGCGGTCTCCGGCGTGAGCTGCCCCAGCTCGACGGCGATCTCGTACAGGATCTCGCCGCAGGCGGCGCAGGCGGGACGGACGCAGCAGAGCGCGGCGAAGTCCTCATAGCTCTGGTGGTGGTCGATCGCGAGATCGACGCGCTGCCGGAGGTCCCCGGCGTTGTCGGGAAACAGACCCGTCGCCGCGATGTCGACAGACACGACCGTGTCATACGCATAATCCGCCGCCGCCCACAGCCCGTCGACATAGGGCGCGTAATTGTCCGTGACCTCGGCGTTTGGGAGCAGCCACGCGGTCTTGCCGACGCCGCGCAGCATCACCGCCAGCGCCGCGGCGCAGCCGAGCGTATCGCCGTCGGGACGGCGATGGGTCAGGATCAGATAGTTGTCATGGGCACGGAGGAACTCCGCAGTTTCCTTCGTTGTGAGCATTCACTCGTCCTCTTCCAAAACGATGTCCGCGTTCGCGGGGTTCGCGGGCTTGACCACGTTCGGGTCGCGCAGCATCTCAAGGATGTGCGCGCCGTACTCGATGGAGTCGTCCGCGACGAACTGCAGCTCCGGCGTGTAGCGCAGCCGGACCGTCTGCCCCAGCTCGCGGCGGAGGTAGCCCGCCGCGCTCTTGAGGCCCTTGAGCACGTCCTTCTCCTGCGTCTTGTCCAGCACGCTGACGAACACGCGGCTGTAGCGCAGGTCGGTGGTGGTGTCGACGCGCGTGACGGTCACCATGCCGCCCTGCGCGCGCGGGTCCTTCAGCGTGCGCAGCAGCGCGCTGAGCTCCTTCTGGATCGCTTCATTGATGCGGTTGATTCGATTGCCTGCCATAAAATGCCTCCTTTGCCGGAGGGGACTGACCCGCGCCGGAGCGCGGAGCGTTCCCCTCTCTGCCGTGAACGGAAAACGGGGCGGGCGAAACGCCCGCCCCGTGTATTGTGCCGATTATAACTGCCGGTCTGTCCGCGCGTCACTGCTCGATCTGCTCCATGACGAAGGCTTCGACGACGTCGCCGAGCTTGATGTCGTTGAACTTCTCGAAGCTCAGGCCGCACTCGTAGCCGGAGGCGACCTCCCGCACCGCGTCCTTGAAGCGCTGGAGCGAGGCGAGCCTGCCCTCGTGGACGACGATGCCGTCGCGCACGATGCGCACCTCGCAGGCGCGCTGGATCCTGCCGTCGGTGACGTAGCAGCCCGCGACCGTGCCGACGCTGGAGACCTTGTAGGTCTGGCGCACCTCGGCGTGGCCGATGACGTTCTCGCGGAACTTCGGCGCGAGCATGCCCTTCATCGCCGCCTCGATCTCGTCGATGGCGTCGTAGATGACGCGGTACATCCGCATATCGACGTGCATGCGCTTCGCGCTCTCCGCCGCGGACGCCTCCGGACGGACGTTGAAGCCGACGATGATCGCGCCCGCGGTGGACGCGAGCATCACGTCGCTCTCGTTGATCGCGCCGACCGCGCCGTGGATCACGCGCACGCGGACCTCGTCGTTGGACAGCTTCTCGATGGAGCCGCGGACCGCCTCGACGGAGCCCTGCACGTCCGCCTTGACGATGATGTTGAGGTTCTTCATCTCGCCCGCCTGGATCTGGCTGAACAGGTCCTCCAGCGAGACCTTGGCGGTCGGGCCGCCGCTGGCCTTGCGCTTTTCCTCCTCCTTGCGCTGCTCCACCAGCTCGCGCGCAAGGCGCTCGTCGGCGACGGCGTTGAAGGTCGCGCCCGCGCCCGGCACGTCGCCCAGGCCCGTGATCTCCACGGGGACGCTGGGACCGGCCTCGGTCATGCTGCGGCCGTTGTCGCCCATCATGGCGCGCACGCGGCCGACGGCGGTGCCGGCGATGATGATGTCGCCGCGGTGCAGCGTGCCGTTCTGGACGAGCAGCGTCGCGATCGGGCCGCGGCCCTTGTCGAGCCGCGCCTCGATGACCGTGCCGCTGGCGGCGCGGTTCGGGTTCGCCTTCAGCTCGCCGACCTCGGCGGTCAGCGCGACGTTTTCAAGCAGATCGTCGACGCCCATGCCGGTCTTGGCGGAGATCGGGCAGACGATGGTGTCGCCGCCCCAGTCCTCGGGCACGAGGTCGTGCTCGGTCAGCTGCTGCTTGATGCGTTCGGGGTTCGCGTCGGGCTTATCCATCTTGTTGATGGCCACGATGATCGGGATGCCCGCCGCCTTGGCGTGGTTGATGGACTCGACGGTCTGCGGCATGATGCCGTCCTCCGCCGCCACGACGAGGATGGCGATGTCCGTCACCATCGCGCCGCGGGCGCGCATCGAGGTGAACGCCTCGTGGCCCGGCGTGTCGAGGAAGGTGATGGGTCTTCCCTTGATCTGCACCTGATAGGCGCCGATGTGCTGTGTGATGCCGCCCGCCTCGCCGCTGGCGACGTGCGCGTTGCGGATATAGTCGAGCAGCGAGGTCTTGCCGTGGTCGACGTGGCCCATGACCACGACGACGGGGGCGCGGAACTCCAGCTCCTCCTCGGTGTCCTGATGGTCGTCGATCAGCTTCTCCTCGATGGTGACGACGACCTCGCGCTCGACCTTGCAGCCCAGCTCCTCCGCGACGAAGGAGGCGGTGTCGAAGTCGATCATCTGGCTCAGCGACGCCATGATGCCGTTGCGCACGAGGCACTTGACGACCTCCGCGCCGGTCTTCTTCATGCGCGAGGCGAGCTCCTGCACGCTGATCTCGTCCGGGATCTTGACGGTGAGCGGGGTCTTTCTGAGCGCTTCGAGCTGGAGCCGGCGCATCCGCGCGGCCTCCTCCTGCTTGCGCTTGTTGGAGAACGTCGGCGCGCCGCCGCGGCTCTTGCCGCGTCCGCTGCCGCGGAACTTCTCCTTGCTGCCCTTCTGCTCGGCGCGGCGGCCGACGCCTCCGGAGCGCTCCGCCATGTCCTGCAGCTTCTCGTCGTACTTGTCGAGGTTGACGTTCGTCGCCTTGCGGGTGTCGACGATCTTCTTCTCGGGCACGCGGGTCATGGGCTTCGCGCCGGAGGGCTTCGCCTTCTTCTGCGCAGGCTGCTGCGCGGCGGCGGGCGCTTCCCCGGCGGGCGCGGGCGCCGCGCCCTGCTGCGGCGCCGCGGCCTTGTCCGCGGCGGGCTTGGGCTGCGCCGGCTTCTTCTCCTGGTAGGTGTCGGCGAAGATCGAGGCGATGGACACCTGATTCTTCTGCGTCAGATGCTCAAAGAGGATCGACAGCTCCCGCTCGTTCAGCACCTGTGAAGGCCCTTTCACCGTGTCCGTATAGGTCTTGAGGATCCCCACGACCTCCTTGCTGCTCATTCCGAAATCTTTGGCGAGCACAGACACCTTATTTTTATTTTGTACTGCTGTAGCCAAACTAACACCTCCATGTGCTGATTCAACAAGACGATCGCGTCGTATGTCCGAAACAGTTCCTTCCGATTCATTTGCGGCGTCCGCGCCGCACGTTCCTGTCGTGGCGCTTCTGCTCCTCGCGCCGCTCAGCGGCGCGCGCCGCCTTCACGGCGAGCTTTTCCGCCGTCTCGCCGTAGCGCTCCGCGTCCAGCGCGGCGAGCTTCTTTGCCGCGGCCTCCGCGAAGCCGATATCCGTCACGGCGAGCATCGCGCAGGAAGAGCGTCCCACGGCGCGGCCCAGCTCGTCCTTGGTCGCGGGGATCTGCGCCAGCAGGCACGCGCCCGCCTCGGCAAAGTGCCGCGCGCGGCGGACCGTATTGTCCGCGGCGTCCGACGCGAGCAGGATCAGCCGCGCGTCACGCGCGCGGGCCGCCGCGCCGACAGGCTCCTCGCCCGCCTCCAGCCGCCCCGCCTTCTTCGCGAGGCCGAGCAGGGAAAGCAGCTTATCCACCGTTCGCCATCTCCTCTTCCAGTGCGTCGTAGACCTCCGGCGGGATCGCCGCCGAGAACGCCCGCTCCAGCGCGCGGGCCTTGCGCGCCTTTTTGAGACAGGCGGCGTCGGGGCAGAGATAGGCCCCGCGCCCGGGCATCCTGCCGCGGAAGTCGAGGGAGATCTCTCCCTCCGGCGGGCGGACGACGCGGATCAGCGCGCGCTTATCCTTCATTTCACGGCAGCCCACACATTGCCGCTGCGGTATTTTCTTCGGCTTGAGCATGGGTCCCGTTCCTTTCCTTATTCTATCTTCCGGCCCGCTTCGCCGGCGGCCTCCGCCGCCTCCTCCGCGCTGCCGCGGAACGACTCGGGCTTGATGTCGATCTTGTAGCCGACCAGACGCGCCGCGAGGCGGGCGTTCTGCCCCTCCTTGCCGATGGCGAGGGAAAGCTGGTCGTCCGGCACGATGACGCGGCAGGCCTTGCCCTCGTCCGCCATCCAGACGTCCGTGACGTCCGCCGGCGCCAGCGCCGCCGCGATATACTCCTCGGGCTTGTCGCTGTATTTGATGATGTCGATCTTCTCGCCGCGCAGCTCGCTGACGATGCTGTTCACGCGCGCGCCGTGCTGACCGACGCAGGCGCCGATGGGATCGACGTTGGGATCGTTGCTCCACACGGCCATCTTCGTGCGGCTGCCCGCCTCGCGGGCGATGCTGCGGATCTCCACGACGCCGTCGTAGATCTCCGGCACCTCCAGCTCGAACAGGCGCTTGACGAGGCCCGGATGCGTGCGGGAGATGATGACCTGCGGCCCGCGGTTGGCACGGCGCACGTCGACCAGGTAGACCTTGACGCGCTGGCCCTCGACGAGCGTCTCGCCCTTGACCTGCTCGCTCATGGCGAGCACGGCGTCGGTCGCCTCCGTGCCGCTGCCGATGCGGACGGCGGCGTTGCCGGTGCGCGGATCGATGCGCTGCACCACGCCGGTGAGGATCTCGTGGGTCTTGGCGTTGTATTCCTCGTAGACCATGCCGCTCTCGGCCTCGCGCAGTCCCTGGATGATGACCTGCTTGCCGTTGCCGGCGGCGATGCGCCCGAACTCCACCGAGTTCACGGGCAGGTTGACGATGTCGCCCAGCGCGTGCTTGGCGGAGATCGCCCTGGCCTCCTCCAGCGAGAGCTGCGCGCCGGGGTTCTCGACCTCCTCGACGACCTCCTTCTGGACGTACATCTTCAGATCCTTCTTGGCCTCGTTCACCTCGACATAGACGTTCTCGACGCCCGGGTGGTCCTTTTTATAAGCGGTGGAGAGCGCCTGCACGATCTTCTCCATCATAAAATCCTGCGGGATGCCGCGTTCCTTTTCCAGCATCGCGAGCGCGGTAAAGATTTCATCGCATTTCATTTCGGTCTTTGCTCCTGTTCTTATGCTGACTGCCAACGGTTGTCAAAATAGCACTCTGAGACGCACCAGCGCGATCTCGTCCTTCTCAAAGCGAAGCGTTCCTCCGCCGTCGACGGCAAGCTCCACCGCGCCGTCCTCATAGCCTGAGAGCGTGCCGGCGAACTCCTTGCGCCCGTCGCGGGGCTTGTAGGTCTTGAGCGTGACGGGCGAGCCCATAAAGCGCTCGAAGTCACCCGGGCGCTTGAGCGCCCGCTCCGCGCCGGCGGAGCCGACCTCGAAGATGTAGCTGGACTCGATCGGATCGGCCTCGTCCAGCAGGTCGCTGACGCGGCGGGAGATCGCCTCGCAGTCGAGGATATCGACGCCGCCGTCCTTGTCGATCAGGAGCCGCAGATACCACTGGCCCGCCTCGCGGACATATTCCACGTCCCAAAGCGTGCAGCCGTTCTCCAGAACGACCGGCTCCGCCAGCTCCCGCACGATCTCGGTGATTTTTTTCATACGGCTCCCTTCCCGCGCACAAGAGGTCTCGCTTTCGGCGAAATTGCAATTTTACCAAAAGAAAGAGCGGACCCAAGTCCACTCTTTCCTCGCCTGCCGAGGGGTAATATACCATAGTTATATGCGGATTGCAAGCTTTTTTTGCGAAAAACTTCGCGAACGATCGATCCGGCGGCGCTTTTCCTATCTCCGCCCGCCGAAGATCGTGTTCATCAGCCCGCGCCTGACGATCTGCGCGCCGGTGCTGATGATCTGCCGCTCGATCTGCGCCTTGCGGCGCTCGACCTTCTTTTCGTAGGCGGCCTGCCGGCGCTCCTCTTCCTTCTGACGCTTCTTCTCCGCCGCCGCTTCCTCTTTTTCGCGCTTCTTCTCCGCCGCTTCCGCAGCCTTCTGCTTCTGCGCCTCGAAGTCGGCGCGCTCCTTCTCCAGCGCGGCGCGCTCCCGCTCCAGCGCGGCGCGGCGCTCGTCCTCCTCGTTTTGCCGCCCCAGCAGCTCGTAGGCGGAGTCGCTGTCCGTCGCCTCGTCGTACTTCGCCATGCCGTCGCAGGCCATGCGCTCCGCGCGCGTCTGTTCGGCGCAGGGCGCCATCAGGCTCTGCGGGCAGACGATCTTCGCGCGCTCCGTGACGCCGGGGACGCCGTCCTCATCCAGCAGGGAGACGAGCGCCTCGCCCACGCCGAGTCCGGTGATGACGTCCTCCGTCCGGAACGCGGGATTGGGCCGCATGGAGTTCGCCGCGGCGCGCACGGCCTTCTGCTCCGCGGGCGTATAGGCGCGCAGCGCGTGCTGGATGCGGCCCGAAAGCTGGGCGAGCACGCCGTCGGGGATGTCGCCGGGGCTCTGGGTGACGAACCAGACGCCCACGCCCTTGGAGCGGATCAGCTTGACCATCTGCTCGATCTTCTGCACGAGCAGCTTCGGCGCGTCCGAGAACAGCAGGTGCGCCTCATCGAAGAAAAAGACCAGCTTCGGCTTCTCAAGGTCGCCCACCTCCGGCAGACGCTCGAACAGCTCGCTCATCAGCCACAGCAGGAACGTGGCGTAGAGCTTGGGACTGCGCGCGAGTTTCACGCAGTCGAGCAGGTTCACCGCGCCGCGCCCGTCGGCGTCGGTGCGGATCAGGTCCGTGATGTCCAGCCCCGGCTCGCCGAAGAACAGCTCGCCGCCCTGCGCCTCCAGCGGGAGCAGCGCGCGGGTGACGCCGCCGAGCGACTGCGCGGACACGTTGCCGTAGTCCATGAGCAGCTCGCTCCGGTGCTCGCCGACGTAGCGCAGCATTGCCTTGAGGTCCTTCAGGTCCGTCAGGATGAGGCCGTGGTCGTCCGCCGCGCGGAACACGATGTTCAGCACGCCCTCCTGCGCGCTGCTCAGGCCGAGGATGCGGGAGAGCAGCTCCGGGCCCATGTCGGACACGGCGGCGCGGACCGGATGCCCCGCCTCCTGATACACGTCCCAGAAGGTGACCGGATAGGACTGATAGCGGAACGTATCGCGCAGGCCGAAGCGGTCGATGCGCTTTTCCATGCCCTCGCTCGCCTCGCCCGGCTCCGCGAGGCCGGACACGTCGCCCTTGATGTCACAGAGAAAGACGGGGACGCCCGCGTCGGAAAAGGATTCCGCGAGGACCTTCATCGTGACGGTCTTGCCGGTGCCGCTGGCGCCGGCGATCAGGCCGTGCCGGTTCGCCATGCGCAGCGCGAGCGTCACGCGCCGATCGTCCGCAAGGCCGAGGTATACGCCGTTTTCCGTGTACATGCCGTTCTTCTCCTCTCGCGAAAGCGGTTTGATTCGTCTCCTATTATAATCGAAATCCGCGCCCGATACAACAGCAAAAAAGCGCCGCGCTTCCAAAACGGGAGCGGGGACGCGCGGTGCTTTCAAAACACGGCGCGGGGCGAAGCTGCGGTTTTCAATCCGTATCCAGCAGGTTGATTCGCTGCTTTTTGAGCAGGCAGACATATGCGCCGAGGGAAACGAAGGCGTCAAAGGCCATGCCGGTCCCGAACAGCAGCGCAATCCCGCTGAGCGTGGGCGTCCACAGGCCCGCACAGTAGAGGGCGAAGGCCGTCCCGTAGAACACCGAGTTGGTGACGAGCGATTCAAAGAGCATGTAGCTTGTCTTGCCGAGACCGTAAAAAGTGGCGTCAAAAACATTCTGAAAGGCGTACAGCACATAGAAGCCGAGCAGGAGCAGCACGAGGTCAAAGAGCTTGTCAACGTCGGAAAACTGCAAAACATGCACCATGAACGGCTTCCACGCGGGGATGCTCACGCACCACACAAGCGCGATGACAAGGGTGACGAACAGATAGCCCAGCGTGTTTTTCCGCACATTATCCCGGTTTTCGGCGCATTCCGCCTTGATGAGCTCGCCGAGCTGGAGCACCGGAAGCAGCAGCCATCCCCAGATGAAATTGTTGGCGACCCAGTAGGTGCCCTGTTCGCCGACCGCGTTCACCATACGTGAGATCATCAGCAGGTAGGCGGCGTTGCGCACCAGCGATTCCGCGCCCGAGATGCCGCCGATCCTCAGAAATTCCCGCATCCAGCCGAAGTCGAGTCTCTCCTTCGAGAAGATTTTCACGTTTTCCCTGTCCAGAAGAAGCAGCGAGACGGCGAGCAGCAGGAGGTTCACGAGGATATTGGAACAGCCGACGCCGTTCACGCCGAGCTTCAGGGAAAACGGCAGGGAGGAGACGAAGAAGGCGTCGGCGATCAGCGAGAGGATCAGCCGCGCACCGGTCAGGATGTAAAGATAGCGGCTCCTGTTTACCGAGACCAGCGCCACCAGCGCGAACTGCGCCAGGATCGAGAAGACGTTTGCGACGCTTTCAATGCGGATGTAGGCCGCCGACGCGGCAAGGATGCTCCTGTCAGCCGCCATCCGTTCAAGCAGCGGCTCGGCGAACAGAAGGATCGCAAGCGACAGGACGAGGTATGCGCCGAGCGAGACGAGCATGCCCGTGCGCACGCGGTTCGAGAGCGCCTTTTTGTCGCTCTTGACCCTGCCGACAAAATAGAACAACGGCAGGAGGATCGCTTCGCTGACGACCTCATAGAACAGATTCACCCACGAGAGCTGCCCCGCGATCGAAAACGACTGATCGCCCGGCAGCCGGCCGAGGAAGAACACCCGCGCCGTTGTATAGACCGTGGGGCAGAATCCGAGCGCCAGAAGCGCAAGGAAAAGCCTGCCGTTGATATTTCGAACGGATTTTTTCACTGCCTGCAGCATCGTTCTCTCCCGATTTTCCGCCCGCGGCTCATGTCGGCATACGGAGCGACGGAGGCAAATCGCTTCGATGAAACGGCGGGCCCTTCCCAAGAAACCCTCTGCCGATTGCCCGGCAGAGGGTTTCTGATCCAATATGGTGCGACGGATTTACTCCTTGCCGTCCTTGATCGCCGCCTGCGCCGCCGCAAGGCGGGCGATGGGCACGCGATAGGGAGAGCAGGAGACGTAGTCGAGGCCGACCTTGTGGAAGAACTCGACGGACGAGGGGTCGCCGCCGTGCTCGCCGCAGACGCCGAGGTGGAGCTGCTGATTCGCGGCCCTGCCGAGCTCCGCCGCCATCTTGACGAGCTTGCCCACGCCGGTCTGGTCCAGCTTGCCGAAGGGGTCGAACTCGTAGATCTTGCGGTCATAGTAGGCCGTGAGGAACTTGTTCGCGTCGTCGCGGCTGAAGCCGAAGGTCATCTGCGTGAGGTCGTTCGTGCCGAAGGAGAAGAAATCGACCTCCCTGGCGATGTCGTCGGCGGTCAGCGCCGCGCGCGGGATCTCGATCATCGTGCCGACCTTGTACTTCATGTTGGACTGCATGCTCTGGATGATCTCGTCCGCCGTTTTGACGACCACGTCCTTGACGTACTTGAGCTCGCGGACCTCGCCGACCAGCGGGATCATGATCTCGGGCACGATGTCCCAGTTCGGGTGACGGGCGCGGACGTTCAGCGCCGCCTTGATGACCGCGCGGGTCTGCATCGCGGCGATCTCGGGATAGGTGACGGCGAGACGGCAGCCGCGGTGGCCCATCATCGGGTTGAACTCGTGGAGGCGGGCGATGATCGCGCGGATCTCGCTGCCGCTCTTGTCCATATCCCACGCGAGCTCCTTGATGTCCTCCTCCTCGGTGGGCAGGAACTCGTGCAGCGGAGGATCGAGGAAGCGGATGGTCATCGGCTTGCCCTCGAGGGCGGTGTACATCGCCTCAAAGTCGCTCTGCTGCATCGGCTCCAGACGCTCGAGCGCCTTCTCGCGCTGCTCGGTGGTGTCGGCGCAGATCATCTCGCGGATGGCGGGGATGCGGTCCTCGGCGAAGAACATATGCTCGGTGCGGCAGAGGCCGATGCCCTCCGCGCCGAAGCGCATCGCCTGCGCCGCGTCGACCGGCGTATCCGCGTTGGTGCGCACGCCGAGGCGGCGGTACTTGTCCGCCCAGGCCATGACGCGGCCGAACTCGCCGCCGATGGAGGCGTCGACCGTCGGGATCGCGCCGTCGTAGATGTTGCCGGTGGAGCCGTCGATGGAGATATAGTCGCCCTCGTTGTAGGTCTTGCGGGCGAGACGGAACTTCTTGTTCTCCTCGTCCATCTTGATGTCGCCGCAGCCGGAGACGCAGCACTTGCCCATGCCGCGCGCCACGACCGCCGCGTGGGAGGTCATGCCGCCGCGGACGGTCAGGATGCCGCGGGCGGCCTTCATGCCCTCGATGTCCTCCGGGGAGGTCTCAAGGCGGACCAGCACGACCGCCTCGCCGCGCTCCGCCCACTCCTTGGCGTCCTCGGCGGTGAAAACGATCTTGCCGCAGGCCGCGCCCGGGGACGCGCCGAGGCCCTTGCCGACCGGCTCGGTCCTGCTGAGCACCTCGGCGTTGAACTGCGGGTGCAGCAGCGCGTCGAGCGCGCGCGGCTCGATCATGGAGACGGCCTTCTTCTCGTCGATCATGCCCTCGTCCACAAGGTCGCAGGCGATCTTGAGGGCGGCGGCGGGGGTGCGCTTGCCGTTGCGGCACTGGAGCATGTAGAGCTTCGCGTTCTCGACGGTGAACTCCATGTCCTGCATGTCGCGGTAGTGCTCCTCGAGGTTGGCGCAGATCTGCTCGAACTGTGCGAAGGCCTCGGGGAACTTCTCAGCCATCTCGGAGATTGGCATCGGGGTGCGCACACCGGCGACGACGTCCTCGCCCTGGGCGTTGGTCAGGAACTCGCCGAAGAGCTTCTTCTCGCCGGTGGCGGGGTTGCGCGTGAAGGCGACGCCCGTGCCGGAGTTGTCGTTCAGGTTGCCGAAGACCATCGGCATGACGTTGACGGCGGTGCCCCAGGAATACGGGATGTCGTTGTCGCGGCGGTAGACGTTGGCGCGCGGGTTGTCCCAGGAGCGGAACACGGCCTTGATGGCCTCGTTGAGCTGGACCTTCGGATCGGAGGGGAAGTCCTCGCCGATGCGGAGCTTGTACTCGGCCTTGAACTGCTCCGCCAGCTCCTTGAGGTCAGCAGCGGTCAGCTCCACGTCATAGGTGACGCCCTTCTTGGTCTTCATGCGGTCGATGAGCTGCTCGAAGTACTTCTTGCCGACCTCCATGACGACGTCCGAGAACATCTGGATGAAGCGGCGGTAGGAGTCGTATACGAAACGCTCGAACTCGGGCGTGGGATTCGCCTGGATCATCGCATCCACGACCTCGTCGTTGAGGCCGAGGTTGAGGATGGTGTCCATCATGCCGGGCATCGACGCGCGCGCGCCGGAGCGGACGGAGACCAGCAGCGGGTTCTTGAGATCGCCGAACTTCTTGCCGTTGATCTCCTCCATCTTGGCGACGTAGGTCATGATCTCCTTCATGATCTCGTCGTTGATCCTGCGGCCGTCCTCGTAATACTGCGTGCAGGCCTCGGTCGTGATCGTGAAGCCCTGCGGGACGGGCAGGCCGATGTTGGTCATCTCCGCCAGATTCGCGCCCTTGCCGCCGAGCAGCTCGCGCATACTCGCGTTGCCCTCGGTGAACAGGTAGCAATACTTTTTGGCGGCGGATGCGGTTTCTTTTTTGCTCATTGGTTTTCCTCCAAAATGTAAATTTGAATCCCCTGGAATTTGTCAGCAACCTCCATTATAACGCGATTTGCGCAACTTGCAAGGAAAACCTGCAAATTTGTGACGAAATAATATGCGTGTGCAGGAATTCTGTCAAGCAGATCAGTCAGCCGGGGAGTAGGGCTTGTCGGTTTCGATGCAGATGGTCCGGCGCGCCGCGTCCCAGCGCACGTTGAAATTCAGCGCCTCGCCCACGTCGCGCAGCTTATAATAGGTATAGCCGCCGCCGTCCTCGTCGTTGAGCATGATGGCGTCCAGCGCGACGGGCCTGCCGTCGATGCGCGTCTCGAAGCTGCCGCGGCGATAGGGGCGGTTTCCGCTGAAGGGCATGGCAAATCCGCTGTCGTCGCTGCTGTAGGCGGCGCCGGAGAGGATCTCCACCGCTTTGTTCCAGCCCACGTCAAACCGGGCGGGCGTACCGCTGAGGGCGGCGGCCAGCTCGCGGATGCGGATGTAGTTGGTTTCATAGCCGTTGCTGCGGGTGGCGTAGCAGGTCAGGTCCACCGGCACGCCGTCCACCTCGACGCTCTGCCCGTGCTCATAGGCGAGCTCCACATCGGTGCGGGTGGTGAAGCGGTACATCTCCTGGGCCATCTCGAGCAGATTCAGCGTCAGAGTGCCGCCCTCGATGCCCGCGCCGTCCGCGGGGCCAGCGATCTGGGTCAGCGGAGCGTCGAAGCGGAAGGTAAAGCGCAGGACCATACCCTCCGTCAGCGCCTCCAGATCCATATCGTCGAAGGACGAGCCGCCGTAGCTGCTGTCAAAGAAGCTCAGCTCCTCACGCAGGGTCTCCTCGTCCATGGCGCGCAGCCTCGCCATCTCCTCCGCGAACTCCCTGTCCGTGTAGTATTCATCGTACCAATCGCTCATGGCCTCGGCGTAGAAGGACTTCTCCTCATCCGTCAGCTCAATGGCCAGCCCGTTCAGCGCCGCCTCGATCTCAGCGCGGCGCGCGGCGATCTGCTCTTCGGTCAGCGGCTCAGGGGACGAGCTGTAGTTGCGCGCGTTGTCCAGGGCGTTCCAGATGTAGGAGTTCATAGCCTCCACGGACATCCAGGAAAGGCCCTCCGCGATATAGTCTGCGAACTCCTCGTCCGTATCGTAGTAGGAGTCCGCCGCGAGATAGGCCGCCGCCTCGCGGAGATCGGCGCTGCTCAGGCCGCCGGTGGCCTTGCCCCTGAACGCCTCGTAGAACGCCTGCGTCCGCGCGGCGATCTGCTCTTCGGTCAGCTCGGGTATCGGCTCCTCCTCGAATTCCTCGAAGCCCTCCGGCTCCTCAAAAGAAATCTCCTGCGGGCGGTTGTCAAAGCTCAGCGTCAGGCCGCCGCCGGACTTTTCGAGGATGACGACGCCGCCCAGCGGGCTCTCCATACCCAGCACGGAGCTGCCCGTCTCGCTGAAGCCGGCAAACAGCGCGTTGAACTCCTCCACCGAGGCAAAGCTCGCCTCCTCCGTGGTGCCGTAATAGGTCGTGCCGTCGATTTCAAAGGTCTCGGCCTCCTCCTCGGAGACAAACGCGACGCCGTCCGCGCCGTCGGTTTCATCCTGCAAAGCGTTCTGCATCAGCTCCTGGGAGACGCCCACCATCATCTTGATCGTGCCGCTGCCGTCGGCGTGGATGGTCGTGTCCACATCCTCGTAGACGCAGCCCGTCAGCAGCGTACAGAGCATGACGCAGGTGAGAACAACAGATAGCAGTTTTTTCATTGTACGTTTCATCCTCTCTGCCCAAAGGCAATTATTGTTAAAATGTAGTATATCGGAAAAGAAGGGGAATTGCAAGCGCGGCGGAACGTCAGAGGAAAAAGCTTTTGTCGGAGCGTCAGCGGCGAACGGCGCTTCCCGCCCCTCAAAAGGCCTCTCCGAAATGCCGCGAAGATCGAAATCGATCCTCCGCTGAAATTTCTGCTTGACTTTGGAAAAAGTTTTTATATAATAATATGGCCTGTCGGCATTGGCAGGCTATCCTTGCTCACACATATGAGGTGGGCCAAAGTCCAAAAGGAGGTGCAACCATGGCGAAAGTCACAGCGAATTACGAGGTCGTGTTCATCATTGACCCGGCGCAGGGTGAGGAAGGCGTTGCGGCGCTGACCGAAAAGTTCAAAGCCCTCGTCGAGCAGAACGCGAGCGAGGTCGTGGTGGAAGATTGGGGCCAGCGCAAGCTCGCCTACGCGATCAACTACATCACGGAAGGCCACTATGTCCTGATCTCGTTCACGAGCGCGCCTGAGTTCCCGCGCGAGCTCGACCGTATCCTCGGCATTACCGACGGCATCATTCGCTCCATGATCGTCTGCAAGGACGAATAAGGGAGGACCGGCAATGCTCAATCACATCGTTATCATGGGGCGTCTGACCCGCGATCCCGAACTGCGCCGCACGCAGAGCGGCTTCGCCGTCACAACGATCACCGTCGCCGTCGACCGCGACTACCAGTCCAGGGAAGCGCAGGAGCGGCAGACCGATTTCATCGACGTCGTCGCGTGGCGCTCCACCGCCGAGTTTATCAGCAAGTACTTCTCCAAGGGCAAGATGATCGTGGTCGAGGGCTCGCTCCAGTCCCGCAAGTGGCAGGATAAGAACGGCCAGAACCGCACGTCCTGGGAAGTGCAGGCGAACAACGTCTACTTCGGCGAGTCCCGCCGCGACAACCAGGGCGGCGACTATCCCGCCCCGTCCTACGGCGGCGCGTCCTATGCCTCTCCCGCGGCGAGCTATACCGCCCCCGACGGCGGAAACGGCTTCGCCGAGCTCGAGGAGGACGGCGAATTACCCTTTTAATTTTTGAACAAGGAGGATAGCCTCATGGCTATGGAACGTGAAAACAGAGCCCCCCGCGCCGGCGGCCCCAACCGCAAGCGCAGGAAGGTTTGCCAGTTCTGCGTGGATAAGTGCGAACAGATCGACTATAAGGACGCCGCGAAGCTGCGCCGCTACATTTCGGAGCGCTCCAAGATCCTGCCCCGCAGGACCACCGGCACCTGCGCCATGCATCAGCGTCAGCTGACGACCGCCATCAAGCGCGCCCGTCAGATCGCTCTGCTCCCGTTCGTCACGGAGTAAGGCAGAATATGCAGACATCCCGCCCATCGGGCGGTGAATCAGGAGAACCTCAAAACAGGGGACGGCACGGCTCAAACAGCTGTGCCGTCCCTTTCCGTTTTGTCGCCAAATCGCGCAAAAACAGAGAGAAAATGCGCTTTTAGAAAACCTTTCTTGACCGTTTTGATCATTTTTGATATAATGATATGTTTCATCCGTCCTGCTCCCGTCCTGCTCCCGCTCTGAACGTAAGGGGGTGATACCATGCCGCGCAGAGAGAAAGGGAAACATGTTTTCAGAAATCTGGTCCTGACCGTTCTGATCGCCGCGGTGCTGTTCTATTGGACCGTGCTGACGCTCACAAAGGACTGAAAAACTGCCCGCCGCCTTTGCCTGACCGACCTGCTGCAGCCTCTTCGGACTGCCGCGTCGGTTTCACGCCGTTCGGCCGGCTGCCGGGCTTCCGGCCGCCCTCACGGCAACGGAAAGGAGTGATTCCCTATCGATCATATCAACCGGACAATAAACCTCGGGATCGGTCTGGCCACAGGCCGCCGCTCGTTCAAGAAGGTGCTGCTCTCCTACATCAGCGTCTGGAAGGAAACCAAACAGGAACTGCCGAAGGACATGGACGTGAGGCTGAGTCTGTTTGTATCCTATGACGTGAATTACCAGAACACGAGCTCTACGGACTTTACGAACCTCAGTCAGGAGATCGTCGATACGTTTGACCGGATCGTCTTCATGGGAGTTAAAAACGCCTCCCGTTCCATTTCCGACCTGGCTGCGCAGGGCTCCTTTTCTTCCGAGGCGCTGAAAGCGGTGTTCGGCTCCGGATACGCCGGAAAACGAAACGCGGTCCTGTTTTCAGCCATCGAGCACCGCATGGACTATCTGCTGTTTCTTGACGACGACGAGTATCCGCTGGCCGTCACCAACGCAAAGAACACCTGCCTGTGGAGCGGTCAGCGCGTATTTTCGTCGCATCTTCGGGAGATCGCCCGCGCCGACTTTACAAACGGATATCACTGCGGCTACATTTCGCCGATCCCGCAGATCGCATTCAACGAGCAGCTCCGCGAAGAAGAGTTCCGCACGTTCATCAAAGCGATCAGCAACGACATCATCACATGGGAAAGCATCCATGATCTCATGCGTACGGGGGGCGTCACCTATGCCTCGACGGAGATCCTGTCGCAGGGAAAGGCGGCGGACGTCCCCTGGGAAAACAAATGCCGCTTCATTTCCGGCGCCAACCTGTGCATCAATTTGAAAGCTCCTTCCCGAACGCTGCCCTTTTACAATCCGCCGGGGGCGCGGGGCGAAGATACGTTCCTGTCCACGATGCTGCAGGACCGAAGGGTCGTCAAGGTCCCCTGCTACACGTTCCACGACGGTTTCTCGTATTATCAGCATATTCTGGACGGAGCGCTCCCCATCCACCTGAAGCAGATCACCGCCGAGTCCCCGAGGATCGTCACCCGTTTTGTCAACGCCTGTATCGGCTGGGTGCGTTACAAGCCGCTTCTGGTCTATATCACACAACCGGAAGAATACGCAGAGCGGATGCAGCTCATCCGCCGCGCGCTGGAAAAAAGCACGCCGGCCCTTGTGAAGTATTTTCGGGACGATCGATTTTCGGATATCCCAAAGGAATTTGAAAAGTACAGCAAAAACGTGAAAAAGCACTACGCACAATATGTTTTGACACAAAACACCTGGAAAAAGATCATCCGCTTTCTTGCAGTCGAAGAATAGTGCTCCGGCGGGAGCCTGAGGAGGAGCCATGAAACGGGAAACGGCATGACCAGCGTCATGCCGTTCCTTCAAAACGATATCAACCGGCCCTGCGGCCCCCGCCCGATGGGCGGGGTGTTTTTTTGTTTATTCCCCCAGCCGCTCGTGCATGGTGCGGATGGTCTTCCGCAGGAAGTACGCCGACAGCGTCAGCGACATGATCTCCGCGATGGGATAGGAGAGCCACACCAGCTCCAGCCGCCGCGTCAGGCTCAGAAGGTACGCCGCGGGCAGAAGGACCACCAGCTGGCGGCAGATCGAGACGATCAGGCTGTGCATCGGGTTGCCGATCGCCTGAAACACCGAGCCGGCGATGATGCAGAAGCCCGCGAACAGGTAGCTCGTGGCAATGATGCGGAACGCCGGCACGCCGTCGCGGAGCATGGCGGCGTCCGCGTCGAAGATGCGCAGGAGCTGCGCGGGGATGCCCTCGAACAGGATCACGCCGACGAGCATGATGCCCACGGCGGCGATCACGCTCAGCCGGATCGTCTTTTTCACGCGGTCGGGGCGCCGCGCGCCGTAGTTGTACGAGATGATCGGGATCATGCCGTTGTTCAGGCCGAAGACCGGCATGAAGATGAAGCTCTGCAGCTTGAAGTACGCGCCGTACACCGCCGTCGCCACAGTGGAAAAGGTCAGCAGGATCTGGTTCATGCCGAACACGAGGAACGAGCCGACGCTCTGCATCAGGATCGACGGGAAGCCGATCCGGTAGACCTCGACGAAGACGTCCTTGCGGAAGCGCATCTCCGAAAGCCGGAGCCGGAGGTCGGGGTTGTGCCTCACATTGATGAACAGCGCCAGCACCGCCGCCGCGATCTGGCCGAGCACCGTCGCGATCGCCGCGCCGCGGACGCCCATTGCCGGAAAGCCGAGCAGGCCGAAGATCAGGATCGGGTCGAGGATGATGTTGATGACTGCGCCGGTGATCTGCGTGAGCATGGACAGCGTCGTGCGCCCGGTCGCCTGCAGAAAGCGCTCGAAGCAGAACTGGTAGAAGATGCCGAACGAGAAGCCGAGGCAGATCGTGCAGTAGACCGTCCCCGCCTCGACGATGGCCGCAACGTCGGTCTGCGCGCGGAAAAACGGTCCCGAGCAGGTGAAGCCGACGAGGGCGAACAGCGCCGCGCAGAGCGCGAAGAGCACGATGCCCGAATTCGCCACGCGGTCCGCCGCGTCCCGCCGCTTCTCGCCGAGCGCGCGGGAGATCAGCGCGTTGACGCCGAGGCCCGTGCCCGCGCCGAGGCCGATCATCATCGACTGCAGCGGGAACGCCAGCGACAGCGCGTTGAACGCGTCCTGCGAGACGCGGGAGACGAAGTAGCTGTCCACCACGTTGTAGAGCGCCTGCAGGAGCATGGAGATCATCATCGGGATCGCCATGCCGGCGAGCAGTCTGCCCTCCGGCAGGACGCCCATCTTGTTTTCTTTTGCTTCCATGTCTGTTTTTTTCCGTATGCTCTTTATTTATATATGAAGAAATGGGGCTGCAGTCGTCCCCGCGCGTCGTGGGGCAGACTGAAACCGGTTCTTTCCTTTCTCCTGCGAAAGGGACGGTTCTTGAAACCGTTTCTCTTTTGCGGCGGCAAAAGAGAAATGGTTTCAATCTTCCGTAGAGAAAAACGCTTTGCCGACTGCCTGCTGATTCGCGGCGGTTCAGCGCCTTGGCGCCGCTGTTTCCGTCCTGACGACTTGCCGGTGCGGCTCTTGTCCGCTGCCGCTCTTTGGGATGACTATGCAAGACTGCTTCTCTGAACAGAACCACCTTGCGGCGTTGTTCAGACGGAGCGACGCACGATCCCGGACATGCGGAAATGTGAGGGTCGCGGAGCGACCGATCGCGGCGAAATCAGTAAGGTCACGAAAACAGCGTTATGCTTTTTTCGAAAAACCAGACGACAGATAAAACCCTGCCCACAAAAAAGGGATTCCAAAACCGCAGGTTTTGGCGGCTTTTTGGTGACTTTTTCGGCGGCGAAAAAGTTACTCCGCCCGCAGGCGGAGACTCCCGCGATCCCTTTCGCAAGAGAAAGAAGAAATGGGGTCGCAATCGTCTCCCCCTGCGCCGTGGGGTACGGACCGAAACCAGTTCTTTCCTTTCTCTTGCGAAAGGAAAGAACCGTTTTCAGACTTCCAAAGAAAGGAAAGCCGCTTTGCCGGGTACCGCGGTGATTCGCGGCGGCTCAGCGCCTTGGCAGCGCTGTTTCCCTCCTGACGATTTGCCGGTGCGTCTACGGTCCGCTCTCGCTCTTTGGGATGACTATGCAGGATTGCTTCTCTGAACAGAAACACCCTGCAAACAGAACCACCCTGCGGCGTTGTTCAGACGGAGCGACGCACGATCCCGGACACGCAGAACCATCGCGCCGCCGGAGGCGGCAATCGCGGCGAAATCAGTCAAGTCATGAAAACAGCGTTTTCATAACACAAAAATAGTCTGAGCCAGAAGAAAGCTCGCCAAAAGCGTCTTTCTTCTTTGGCGCGCAACACCGTTTCTTCTTTCGCAAGAGAAAGAAGAAATGGGGTTGCACCCGTCCCCCGCGCGCCGTGGGGCGGACTGAAACCAGTTCTTTCCTTTCTCCTGCAAAGGGGAATGGTTCTTGAAACCGTTTCTCTTTTGTTGCGGCAAAAGAGAAATGGTTTCAAACTTCCGTAGAGAAAAACGCTTTGCCGACTGCCGCGGTGATTCGCGGCGGCTCAGCGCCTTGGCAGCGCTGTTTCCGTCCTGACGATTTGCCGGTGCGTCTACGGTCCGCTGCCGCTCTTTGGGATGACTATGCAGGATTGCTTCTCTGAACAGAACCACCCTGCGGCGTTTTTCGGACGGAGCGACGCACGATCCCGGACACGCAGAACCGTCGCGCCGCCGGAGGCGGCAATCGCGGCGATGTCAGTAAAGTTACGAAAACAGCGTTTCCACAACGCAAAAACAGTCTGAATTTGAAAAAAGCTTGCCAAAAAGCGATTTCTCTCTTTGGCGGGCGACACCGTTTCTCTCTTTCAAGAAAAGAGAGAAATGGGGTCGCATCCGTCCCTCCGCCCGCAGGCGGAAACTCCTGCGCCCCTTTCGCAAGAGAAAGAAGAAATGGGGTTGCAAACCGTTTCTTTATTTCTTCAGCTCGCCGTTCGCGGCCTTTGTCAAATATGCGTTGATGAAGCCGTCCAGCTCGCCGTCCATGACCGCCTGGATGTTGCCGGTCTCGTACTCGGTGCGCATGTCCTTGACGAGCTGGTAGGGCATGAAGACGTAGGAGCGGATCTGGCTGCCCCACTCGATCTTGAGCTGCACGCCCTTGAGGTCGCTGATCTTCTCCGCATGCTGCTGCAGCTTGAGCTGCACCAGCTTCGCCTTGAGCATCTCCATCGCATAGTCGCGGTTCTGGAACTGCGAGCGCTGGGTCTGGCAGGCGGTGACGATGCCCGTCGGTTTGTGGATCAGGCGCACGGCGGAGGAGGTCTTGTTGATGTGCTGTCCGCCCGCGCCGCTGGAGCGGTAGACCTGCATCTCAATGTCCTCGGGGCGGATCTCCACCTCGATGTCCTGCGGCAGCTCGGGCATGACCTCGAGCGCGGCGAAGGAGGTCTGGCGGCGGGCGTTCGCGTCGAAGGGCGACACGCGCACGAGGCGGTGGACGCCGTGCTCGCCCTTGAGGTAGCCGTAGGCGTTCTCGCCGCGGATCATCACCGTCGCGCTCTTCAATCCGGCCTCGTCGCCGTCGAGGTAGTCGAGCATCTCGAACTCAAAGCCGTGCTTGTTCGCCCACTGCATGTACATGCGGTAGAGCATCGCCGCCCAGTCCTGCGCCTCGGTCCCGCCCGCGCCGGGGTGGAACTCCAGCAGCGCGTTGCAGTGGTCGTACTCGCCGGAGAGCAGCGTCGTGAGCCGCGCCTCGCCGATCTTTTCCTCCAGCGCCGCGTAGCCCTCGTCCAGCTCGGGCAGCAGGCTGTCGTCTTCCATTTCGACGCCCATTTCCACCAGCGCCAGCAGGTCGTCGCGCTCCTGCGCGAGCTTTTCGTAGCGCTGCACCTTGGTCTGAAGCTGCTTGAGCCGCGTCTGGTTCCGCTGGCTGCGCTCCACGTCGTTCCAGAAGCCCTCCTCCTCGGCCTCGGCGAGCAGGCGCTCGATCTCGTGCTTCGAAGGCTCGATCTCCAGCGCCTTATAGAGGTTGTCGAACGTCTCGTCCATCGCGCGGAGCTTCTGTTTGTAGCTGTCGTATTCGATTGATGCCATGGGGGTCCTCTCCTTCTCGTGACTTCTTTAGCCGAAAAAGTCTATCATATGCCACTTGAAAACGCAAGCAAAAAAGATACAATAGGGATACGGCCGCGGCGCGCGGACCGCACGCTCCCGCCCGCGGGCGGGACTGCTTTGGAGAAAAAACGATGAACGAATATTTTGCCGGACAATTCGATATCGCGGTCGTCGGCGCCGGTCACGCCGGCATCGAGGCCGCGCTCGCCGCCGCGCGTCTGGGCAAGAGGACCGTCTGCTTCACCATCAACCTCGACGCCGTGGGCAACATGCCCTGCAACCCCGCCATCGGCGGCACGGGCAAGGGTCACCTCGTCCGCGAGCTGGACGCGCTCGGCGGCGAGATGGCGAAGGCGGCGGACCGGGCGTGCATCCAATACCGCCTGCTCAACCGCGGCAAGGGCCCCGCGGTCTGGTCCCTGCGCGCGCAGGCGGACCGCCGGCGCTATCAGGAGGTCATGAAGCACACGCTGGAGCGGCAGGAGAACCTGCTCGTCCGGCAGGCCGAGGTCGTGGACCTGCGCGTGGAAAACGGCGCGGTCAAAAGCGTCGTCACCGCCACCGGCGGCGTGTACGGCGTGAGGGCGGTCGTGCTCTCCACCGGGACCTACCTCGCGGGACGCACGATCATCGGCGAATGCGTGCAGGAGAGCGGGCCCGACGGGATGCACGCGGCGACCGCGCTCGCGGATTCGCTGCGCCGCCTCGGCCTCCCGCTGCGCCGCTTCAAGACCGGCACGCCGCCGCGCGTCAACGCGCGGAGCGTCGATTTCAGCCGGCTCGAACGGCAGGACGGCGACGCCGTGCCCGTGCCGTTCTCGTTCACGACCGCGGAGCCGCCGCGCAACGAGGCGGCGTGCTACCTGACCTACACCAACGCGGAGACGCACCGCATCATCCGCGAAAATCTCGACCGCAGCCCGATCTACTCCGGCGTGATCGAGGGGATCGGCCCGCGCTACTGCCCGTCGATCGAGACGAAGATCGTCCGCTTCCCCGACAAGGCGCGCCACCAGCTCTTCATCGAGCCGATGGGCCTGCACACGGAGGAGCTCTACATCCAGGGCTTCTCGTCGTCGATGCCGGAGGAGGTGCAGCTTGCCATGCTGCACACGCTGCCCGGTCTGGAGCGGGCGGAGATGACGCGCCCCGCCTACGCCATCGAGTACGACTGCGTCGATCCGACGGCGCTGCTGCCGACGCTGGAGAGCAAGACCGTCCGCGGGCTCTACGGCGCGGGACAGTTCAACGGCTCGTCCGGCTACGAGGAGGCGGCGGTGCAGGGCTTCGTCGCCGGTGTGAACGCCGCGCTGAAGCTGGACGGGGCGGAGCCGCTCATCCTGGGGCGCGAGCAGTCCTACATCGGCACGCTGATCGACGATCTCGTGACCAAGGGCACGGACGAGCCCTACCGCATGATGACCTCGCGCAGCGAGTACCGCCTGCTGCTGCGGCAGGACAACGCCGACGAGCGCCTGACCGCGATCGGGCGCCGCATCGGGCTGGTCAGCGCCGCGCGGCTCGCGGAGGTCGAGGCAAAGTACGCCGCCGTCGAGCGGGAGATCCGGCGGCTGGAGCACACAGGCCTGCCCGCGTCCGACGCGCTCAACGCCCTGCTGAGCGCGCGCGGCACCGCGGAGGTGCACGACGGCGCGACGCTGCTCTCGCTCCTGCGCCGCCCGCAGATCGCCTACGACGACCTGCGCGCGTTCGACGCGGCCTGCGCCGCGTTCCCTCCCGCGCTCGCCGAGAGCGTCGAGATCGCGGTCAAGTACGAGGGCTACATCCGGCGGCAGAAGGCGGAGGTTGCGGAGTTCGCCCGCCTCGAGCGCAGGACGCTGCCGGAGGATACGGACTACGCTGCCGTCGACGGCCTGCGCCTCGAGGCGCGGGAAAAGCTCGCGGCGATCCGGCCGCGCAGTCTGGGTCAGGCGAGCCGCATCTCCGGCGTCAGCCCCGCGGACGTGGCGGCGCTGATGATCTGGCTGGAAAAGCAGTGCGTGAAAAACGGATAGCAAAACCGGAGAGGGAAACATGCCGCCGCGGCCGCGGCGGCATGTTTCCCTCTCCGCGCCCATACCATACATTATATAATATGGAGAGAGCGGGAGGGCGCGGCGATGGCGATGAGCTGGATCTGGACGGGTATGGTGGCGGCGTCGCTGCTGTTCGGCGCGGCGACGGGGAACCTCGCGGCGCTGGGCGGCGCGGCGATGGAGGGCGCGCGGAGCGCCGTGGAGCTGTGCGTCTCCATGGCGGGCGTGATGTGCCTGTGGACCGGCGTGATGGAGGTGATGCGGCAGAGCGGCCTGACCGCGCTGCTCGCCGGGGCGTTCCGTCCGCTGCTGCGTTGGCTGATGCCGGACGCGGCGCGGGACGCCGACACGCTCACAGCCGTGTCTGCGAATCTCTCCGCCAACATGCTCGGCCTCGGCAACGCGGCAACGCCGCTCGGCATCCGCGCGGCGCGGGCGATGGCGCGCGGCGGGAACGGCGCCGCCTCCGACGAACTGTGCCTGTTCATCGTGCTCAACACCGCGTCGATCCAGCTCCTGCCGACGACCGTTGCGGGCGTGCGCGCCGCGCTGGGCGCGCAGCGCCCCTTCGACATCCTCCCCGCGGTCTGGCTCGCGTCCGGCTGCGCCGTCGCGGCGGGGGTAACGGCGGCGCGGCTCCTCGCCCGCGTATGGAGGGACTGACGATGCCGCTCTCCGAGCTGATCGTGCCCGTCGTCCTCTGCCTCGTCGGCGTGTACGGCGCGTCGCGCCGGATCGACGTCTACGGCGCGCTGACGAAGGGCGCCGAGGAGGGCCTGAGCGTGCTGCTGCGCGTCCTGCCCCCGCTGGTCGGTCTGCTGACGGCGGTGTACATGCTCCGCGCCTCGGGTGCGACGGACTGCCTCGGCCGCCTGCTCGCGCCGCTGCTGACGGCGGCGGGCATCCCGCCGGAGTGCGCGCCGCTGCTGCTCATCCGCCCCGTCTCCGGCAGCGGGGCGCTGGCGGTGGGCAGCGAGCTCATGGCGCGCTGCGGCGCGGACAGCTTCGCCGGCCGCGTGGCGGCGGTGATGCTCGGCTCGAGCGAGACGACCTTTTACACCGTCGCCGTCTACTGCGGCGCGGCGGGCATCCGCCGGACGCGCTACACCATCCCCGCCGCGCTGATCGCCGACGGCGTGATGTTTCTGACCTCCGCGTATGCGGTGCGGCTGTTCTTCGGCGCGTGAAAACACAAGATATGGTGGGCGCCCTGACTCCTTTGCATATTTTGGTGACTTCAACAAAGTTTACAAAAAATTTTTATGAAAAAAGGAAAAAATCTCTTGACAACGCCGCCCGGATCGAGTATCATATGCAGGTCCGCGCAATGGGCGTGCCATGCCCAAACGCGCGAATACTGCGATGAACCGGGAGATTGCTCGAAAAACGAGGTAACTTCCGGGGAGTATGTCCGAAAATCGGGCGGCTGAGCATTACATCCGTTACGCGGCGTAGATCGCCGTGCCATGGACCGGCCGTACTTTGCGCGCCGGTTTTTCCATGAGCAGGAATGATACGCACGGATGAGCGTATAGAGATGTTGCTCACCGTACGGACAAAAAAACCGTACAAATTTGGAGGAACAGACAAAATGGCAAAAGAAATGATCCGCATTCGTCTCAAGGCCTATGACCACCAGGTCATCGACCAGAGCGCAGAGAAGATCGTCGAGGCGGCGAAGCGCACCGGCGCCACCGTTTCCGGCCCGATCCCCCTGCCCACCAAGCGTGAGGTCGTCACGATCCTGCGCGCCGTCCATAAGTATAAGGACAGCCGCGAGCAGTTCGAGCGCCGCACGCACAAGCGCCTGATCGACATCACCAATTCCACCCCCAAGACGGTCGAAGCCCTGATGGGTCTCGAGATGCCCGCCGGCGTGGAGATCGAGATCAAGCTGTAACGTACCCCTATTTGCTCAGCCATCGCTTACCGACTTGCGTGAGGTAAGCGGGGTCAAGTCGGCAGAGCAATGCGCACCGTTACTGCGCAACTAAGCCGACCAATAACCTTATGGAGGATCATACATGAAAGCGATCATCGGCAAGAAAGTCGGCATGTCTCAGATCTTCGACGAGAACGGCCATGTGATCCCGGTCACCGTCATCGAGGCCGGTCCGTGCGTCGTCACGCAGAAGAAGACTGCCGAAAAGGACGGCTACAAGGCCGTTCAGCTCGGTTACGAGGACGTGCCCGAGCGCAAGCTCACCAAGGGTGAGATGGGTCACCTGAAGAAAGCGGGCGTCGGCCCCAAGAAGTTCCTGCGCGAGTTCGACCTCGACAATGCCGACGAGCTGGAGCTCGGCAGCGTCGTCAAGGCGGACCTGTTCCATGCCGGCGACTTCGTCGACGTCACCGGCACCAGCAAGGGCCACGGCTACTCCGGCGTCATCAAGCGCTGGGGCGCGCATCGCGGTCCCGAGACCCACGGCGGCGGCCCGGTTGCCCGCCACGCGGGTTCCATGGGCTCCACCACCGACCCCTCCCGTATTTATAAGGGAAAGATCGGCGCCGGCCAGTACGGCGTGGAGACCGTCACCATCCAGAACCTTGAGGTCGTCAAGGTCGATCCCGAGCTGAACATGCTCGTCGTCCGCGGCGCTGTCCCCGGCCCGAAGAACGGTCTGGTCACTGTCAAGAGCACCGTCAAGGTCCACAAGGTCAAGCACGAGGGCGCCGCAATCAGCGTCAACCCGCAGAAGGCCTCCGGACGCAACCCGCAGAAGGCTTCCGCCAGAACAAAATAAGGAAAGGAGTGCCTGAGAAATGTCTACGATCCATGTTGTCAGCATGACCGGCCAAACGGTCGGCGAGACCGAGCTGAACGACGCGATTTTCGGCATCGAGCCGAACATGAGCGTTGTCCACGAGGTCGTCAAGAACCATCTGGCGAACTGCCGTCAGGGCACCCAGAGCGCTCTGACCCGCGCGGAGGTCTCCGGCGGCGGCAGGAAGCCCTGGCGCCAGAAGGGCACCGGACGTGCCCGCCAGGGCAGCACCCGCGCCCCGCAGTGGACCCACGGCGGCATCGCATTCGCCCCCAAGCCCCGCTCCTACAGCTACGTGCTGAACAAGAAGGTCAAGCGCCTCGCGCTCAAGTCCGTCCTCTCCGCCAAGGCGGCGGACGGTGAGATCATCGTCGTCGACAAGATCGCGATGGACGAGATCAAGACCAAGACCTTCCGCCAGTTCCTCGAGGCTGTCAAGGCCGACGGCAAGGCCGTCGTCGTCACGCCCGAGGTCAACGCCAACGTCGTCAAGAGCGCCCGCAACCTGCCCGGCGTCCTGACTGCGCCCGCGAAGCTCATCAACGTCTATGACTTGGTCAACGCCCAGTACCTCGTCATCGACCAGGCCGCCCTCGCGGTCATCGAGGAGGTGTTCGCATGAACAGCTACGACATCATCATCCGCCCGATCATCACCGAACGCTCCATGCAGGACGTTGCGAACAAGAAGTACGTCTTCGAGGTCGCGCGCACCGCTGGCAAGGTCGAGATCCGGAAGGCGGTCGAGACCGCGTTCGGCGTCAAGGTCAAGGACGTCAACACGCTGAACGTCCGCGGCAAGGCCAAGCGCCAGGGCGCCGGACGCCTCGGCATGACCCGCAGCTGGAAGAAAGCGTACGTCCAGCTGACGGACGACTCGAAGACCATCGAGCTCTTCGAGGGCATGGTGTAAGGAGGTAAGAGAATGGCGATCAAGAGTTATAAGCCCACGACCCCCTCGCGCCGTCACATGACCGTGTCCGCCTTCGAGGGCGTCGATAAGCAGGCCAAGCCCGAGCGCTCGCTTGTCGAGCCGCTCAAGAAGCACGCCGGCCGCAACAGCTACGGCCGCATCACCGTCCGCCACCACGGCGGCGGCAACAAGCAGAAGTACCGCATCATCGACTTCAAGCGCGACAAGGAAGACATGTTCGCGACGGTGCTCCGCCTCGAGTACGACCCGAACCGCAGCGCGTTCATCGCGCTGGTCGAGTACGAGGACGGCGAGAAGCGCTACATCCTCGCTCCCGTCGGCCTGAAGGCGGGCGACAAGGTCGTCTCCGGCGCCGCTGCCGACATCAAGCCCGGCAACTGCCTGCCCCTGGCGAGCATCCCCGTCGGTACCGTCATCCACAACATCGAGATGAACCCCGGCAAGGGCGCTCAGCTCGTCCGCGCCGCCGGCGTCAGCGCCCAGCTGATGGCCAAGGAGGGCGGCGACGCCCAGATCCGCATGCCCAGCGGCGAGGTGCGCATCGTTCGCACGAACTGCCGCGCCTGCATCGGCCAGGTCGGCAACATCGACCATGAGAACGTGCAGATCGGCAAGGCCGGCCGCAAGCGCCACATGGGCTGGCGTCCGACCGTCCGCGGCTCCGTCATGAACCCGGTGGACCACCCGCACGGCGGCGGCGAGGGCAAGAGCCCGGTCGGCCGTCCCGGCCCGGTCACCCCGTGGGGCAAGCCTGCGATGGGCTACAAGACCCGCAGCAAGAAGAACCCGACGAACAAGTTCATCGTCAAGCGCCGCAACGAGAAGTAAAGGAGGCAATGAAAAATGAGCAGAAGCATTAAGAAAGGCCCGTTTGTTGCCCCTGAGCTCATCAAACGAGTCGAGGAGATGAACAAGACCGGCGAGAAGAAGGTCCTCAAGACCTGGAGCCGCAGCTCCACGATCTTCCCCTCCTTCGTCGGCCACACCATCGCCGTCCACGACGGCCGCAAGCATGTGCCTGTCTACGTCCAGGAGGACATGGTCGGCCACAAGCTCGGCGAGTTCGCGCCCACCCGCACGTTCCGCGGCCACGCGAAGTCCAAGTAAGGGAGGTTGCTGAAAAATGGAAGCGAAAGCTTATGCGAGATACATTCGCATCTCCCCCCGCAAGGTGCAGATCGTCTGCGACCTGATCCGCGACCGGGACGTCGACACCGCGATGGCGATTTTGCTGAACACCCCGAAGGCGGCCTCCGAGCCGCTGGCCAAGCTCCTCAAGAGCGCCGTCGCCAATGCTGAGAACAACTTCAGCATGGACCACGACAAGCTGTATGTCTCCGAGGTGTTCGCCACCGCCGGCCCCATCCTCAAGAGAATGCAGCCGGTCTCCAAGGGCAGAGGCTATCGCATCAACAAGCGTACGTCTCACGTGACGATCACTGTCGCGGAGAAGGAATAAGAGGGAGGAAACAGTTTTATGGGTCAGAAAGTAAATCCCCATGGCATGCGCGTCGGCGTCATCAAAGACTGGGACTCCCGCTGGTATGCCAGAGATGAAAAGGTCGGCGATCTGATCGTCGAGGACAGCAAGATCCGCAAGTACGTCAAGAAGCGCCTCTACAGCGCCGGCGTGCCGAAGATCGAGATCGAGCGTTCCAACGACGCCGTCACCCTGTTCGTGCACTGCGCCCGTCCGGGCATGGTCATCGGCAAGGACGGCTCCGAGGTCGAGGCGCTGCGCGCTGACGTCGCGAAGCTCATCGGCAAGAACGTCAAGCTCAACATCGTCGAGGTCCGCAACCCCGACATGAACGCCCAGCTCGTCGCTGAGAACATCGCTCAGCAGATCGAGAAGCGCATCTCCCACCGCCGCGCGATGAAGAACTCCATGGGCCGCGCCATGCGCGCCGGCGCCAAGGGCATCAAGTGCAGCGCGGCCGGCCGTCTCGGCGGCCGTGAGATCGCCGGCGTCGAGCACTATCACGAGGGCACCATCCCCCTGCAGACCATCCGTGCCGACATCGAGTACGGCTTCTGCGAGGCCGCGACCACCTACGGCCGCATCGGCATCAAGGTCTGGATCTACAAGGGCGAGGTCCTCACCCAGACGCTGCGCACCACCCCGCGCACGCTGGACACCACGAAGCCCTACGAGGAGCGCCGTGAGCGCCGCCCGCGCCGCGACGGCGACCGTCGCCCGCGCCGTGACGGCGACAACCGCGGCGGCTTTCGCCGCGACAACAACGCCGGCGGCGGCTTCAACCGCAGCAATGCCGGCGGTCCGCGCCCGCAGGGCAGCCGTCCCCAGGGCGACCGGCCCCAGGGCCCGCGTCCGCAGGGCAATCGCCCGCAGGGCGGGTTCAACCGCCGTCCCGAACAGAAGGAAGGAGGCGCGCAGTAATGCTGCTCCCGAAGAGAGTCAAATACCGCCGTCAGCAGCGCGGCCGCCTCACCGGCAAGGCCATGAGAGGCAACACCGTTACTTACGGTGAGTTCGGCCTCGTCGCGCTGGATCCCGCGTGGATCACCAGCAACCAGATCGAAGCCGCCCGTATCGCCATGACGCGCTACACCAAGCGCGGCGGTCAGGTCTGGATCAAGATCTTCCCCGACAAGCCCGTGACCCAGAAGCCCGCCGAGACCCGTATGGGCTCCGGTAAGGGCTCCCCGGAATACTGGGTCGCAGTCGTCAAGCCCGGCCGTGTCATGTTTGAGATCGCCGGCGTCCCCGAGGAAACCGCCCGCGAGGCGCTTCGTCTGGCCAGCCACAAGCTGCCCATCCGCACGAAGATCGTCAAGCGCGAGGCTCCCGAACCCGAGAAAGCAGGTGAATGAGAATGAAGGCAAGTGAAGTTCGTTCCATGAGCGTTGCCGAGCTCAACACCAAGCTCGAATCTCTCAAAAAGGATCTTTTCCTCCTGCGCATGCAGCACGCCACCAACCAGCTCGACAACCCCCAGAAGCTCGTCGAGACGAAGCGTGACATCGCAAGGGTCAAGACCGTGATCCGTGAGAAGGAGGAAAAGTAAGATGGCAGAGAACAGAACGTCCTCCCGTAAGGTGCGCGTGGGCAAGGTCATCTCCGACAAGATGGACAAGACCGTCGTCGTCGCGATCGCTGACCGCGTGGCGCACCCCCTGTACAAGAAGATCGTCGGCCGCACCTACAAGCTCAAGGCCCACGATGAGAAGAACGAGTGCGGTATCGGCGATACCGTCAAGGTGATGGAGACCCGTCCGCTCAGCAAGGACAAGCGCTGGCGCGTGGTCGAGATCGTCGAGAAGGCCAAGTAAGGAGGTACCGGAACAATGATCCAACAGGAAACCTTCCTCAAGGTCGCTGACAATACCGGCGCCAAGGAAATCAAGTGCATCCGCGTTCTGGGCGGCTCCAGCCGGAAGTACGGCAACATCGGCGACGTCATCGTGGCGTCGGTCCGCAAGTCCACCCCCGGCGGCCAGGTCAAGAAGGGCGAGGTCGTCCGCGCCGTGATCGTTCGCAGCGCAAAGGGCGTCCGCCGCGCCGACGGCACCTATGTCCGCTTCGACGAGAATGCGGCCGTCCTCATCAAGGAGGACAAGAACCCCCGCGGTACCCGTATCTTTGGGCCCGTCGCCCGCGAGCTGCGCGACAAGGATTACATGAAGATCCTGTCCCTCGCTCCGGAAGTTGTGTAAGGAGGGGCTAAGGAATGGCTATGAGTGTGAAAAAGGGCGACACCGTCGTCGTCCTGTCCGGCAAGGACAAAGGCAAGCAGGGCAAGGTGCTCGGCTCCGTGCCGAGCGAGGACAAGGTCGTCGTTGAGGGCATCAACATGGTGACCTGCCACATCAAGCCCCGCCGTCAGGGCGAGACCGGCGGCATCGTGAAGCGCGAAGCGGCTCTGTACGCCTCCAAGGTGCAGGTCGTGTGCCCGAAGTGCAAGAAGGGCACCCGCGTCGCTCACAAGATCGAGAACGGCAAGAAGATCCGCGTGTGCAAGCACTGCGGCGCAGAACTTTAAGAAAGGAGTAAGCTGCAATGGCCAGATTGAAAGAACAGTACAAAGCAGACATTGCGCCGGCTCTTTTCAAGAAGTTCGGCTATCGGTCCGTCATGGAAGTGCCCCGCATTGAAAAGGTCGTCGTGAACGTCGGCTGCGGCGAGGCCCGCGACAACGCGAAGGTGCTCGACGCCGTCGTGCGCGACCTCTCCACCATCACCGGCCAGAAGGCCGTCGTCACCAAGGCGAAGAAGTCCGTCGCGAACTTCAAGATCCGCGAGGGCATGCCCATCGGCGCGAAGGTCACCCTCCGCGGCGACAAGATGTGGGAATTCCTCGACCGCCTCTTCAACGTGGCGCTCCCCCGTGTCCGCGACTTCCGCGGCATCAGCGCCAACGCCTTCGACGGCCGCGGCAACTATGCCCTCGGCATCCGGGAGCAGCTGATCTTCCCCGAGATCGAGTACGACAAGGTCGACAAGATCCGCGGCATGGATATCGTCATCTGCACCACCGCCAAGACCGATGAAGAGGCTCGCGAGCTGCTGACCCTGGTCGGCGCCCCGTTCGAGCGTTAAGGAGGAGGAACCATGGCAAAGACTTCGATGAAGATCAAGCAGGCCCGTCCTGCCAAGTTCTCCAGCCGCCGCTACAACCGCTGCAAGCTCTGCGGCCGCCCGCACGCGTATCTGCGCGATTACGGCGTGTGCCGTATCTGCTTCCGCGAGCTGGCGTACAAGGGCGAGATCCCCGGCGTCAGAAAGGCTTCTTTCTGAGTCTTTTGTCCTCATACTGCGTCGCGGACGGCTCGCAGTACACAAAGTACAGCTTCGCCGCCGCTCCTTGTCTGAGAACAAAATCCTTCAGGAACAGGATGCCACCCCGCATTCATTTTATTGATGAACGCCTTTGATATGGGGCGTTGGACCGCGAAAGGTCTCCGATAATTTCCCAATTACCGGAGATACCTCGCGGCTGAAACGGGCGGACCGCCCGTAACTCTAAATCAGGAGGAATTGCAACATGCATATCACAGACCCCATTGCGGATATGCTCACGCGCATCCGCAACGCGAACAACGCAAGACATGAGACCGTCGACGTCCCCGCCTCCAACATGAAGAAGAGCATCGCTCAGATCCTGCTGGACGAGGGCTATATCAAGAGCTATCAGGTCGAAGACGACGGTGTGCAGGGCATGATCCACATCACGCTCAAGTACAACGGCAAGGACAAGGTCATCGCCGGTCTGCGCCGCGTTTCCAAGCCGGGCCTCCGCGTCTACGTCGGCGCGGACGAGCTGCCCCGCGTGCTCCGCGGCCTCGGCGTCGCCATCATTTCCACGTCCAAGGGCGTCATGACCGACAAGGCCGCTCGCGCGAACCACGTCGGCGGCGAGGTCCTGGCGTTCGTGTGGTAAGGAGGGCAGAGAACATGAGTCGAATCGGCAGAATGCCCGTTGTCATCCCCGCCGGCGTGAGCGTCACGCTCGAAGAGGGGAACCAGATCACCGTCAAGGGCCCGAAGGGCACCCTGACCCAGAAGCTCAGCCCCGACATGACCATCAAGCAGGAGGGCGAGGAGCTTCACATCACCCGTCCGAACGACGAAAAGCAGAACCGTGCGCTGCACGGCCTGACCCGCGCGCTGCTGCACAACATGGTCGTCGGCGTGACCGAGGGCTACAAGAAGGAGCTCGACATCAACGGCGTCGGCTACCGTGCCGCCAAGGACGGCAATAAGCTCGTCCTGACCATCGGTTATTCGCATCCGGTCGAGATCCCGGACACCGAGGACGTCAAGACCGAGGTCCCGAGCCCCAACCACATCGTCGTTCTGGGCTGCGACAAGCAGAAGGTCGGCCAGTTCGCCGCCGAGCTGCGTGAGAAGCGCCCGCCTGAGCCGTACAAGGGCAAGGGCATCAAGTACACGGACGAGGTCATCCGCCGCAAGGTCGGTAAGACCGGCGCGAAGAAATAAGGAGGTGTGCCGAAATGATCAAAAGACCCGATACGAAAGCGCAGCGCTTAAAGCGTCATAAGAGAGTCCGTTCCAAGGTCTCCGGCACCCCCGAAAGACCCCGCCTGAACGTATTCCGCAGTGAGAAGAACATCTACGCCCAGATCATTGACGACGTGGCGGGCAACACGCTGGTTGCCGCGTCCTCGCTCGACAAGGAGATCGAGGGCAACGGCGGCAACAAGGCCGCGGCTCGCGCCGTCGGCAAGCTGGTCGCCGAGCGCGCGAAGGCCAAGGGCATCGACGCGGTCGTGTTCGATCGCGGCGGCTACCTGTACCACGGCCGCGTCGCAGAGCTGGCTGAGGGCGCCCGCGAGGGCGGTCTGGAATTCTGAGGGAGGAGGAAAGAGACATGCCAAGATTTGAAAGAGAACAAAGCGAATACATGGAAAAGCTCGTTTTCCTCAACCGCGTTTCCAAGACCGTTAAGGGCGGCCGCGTGGCGAAGTTCTCCGCGCTGATGGTCGTCGGCGACGGCAAGGGCAAGGTCGGCTACGGCTTGGGCAAGGCTTCCGAAGTCCCCGAGGCGATCCGCAAGGGCCTCGAGGCCGCGAAGAAGAACATGATCACCGTCACGCTCGAAGGCACCACCATCCCGCACGAGACCATCGGCGAGTTCGGCGCAGGCCGCGTGCTGCTCAAGCCCGCCGCCCCCGGTACCGGCGTCATCGCCGGCGGCGCGGTGCGTGCGGTCGTCGAGGCCGCGGGCATCAAGGACATCCGTACCAAGTGCCTGCGCTCCAACAATCCCAACAACGTCGTCGGCGCGGCGTTTGAGGGTCTTCGTTCCATGCGCAACGCCCAGCAGGTCGCCCAGACCCGCGGCAAGAGCGTGGAAGAGATCAAAGGTTAAGGAGGCTCAACAATGGCTAAATTGAATGTTGAGCTCGTCAAGAGCCTGAATGGCAGACACGATAAGCACATCGCGACTGCCCACTCCATGGGCCTGCGCCGCATCGGCGACAGCAGCGTCCAGCCCGACAACGACCAGACCCGCGGCAAGATCGCCCAGATCGGCTATCTGCTCAAGGTCACCGAAGTAAAGTAAGGAGGAGCTGTTGAAATGAAACTTCATGAACTGTCTCCTGCTGCCGGCTCCACGAAGGAAGCTTACCGCAAGGGCCGCGGCAACGGCAGCGGCAACGGCAAGACCGGCGGTCGCGGCCACAAGGGCCAGAAGGCCCGCAGCGGCGGCGGCGTGCGCATCGGCTTCGAAGGCGGCCAGATGCCCATGACCCGCACGACCCCGAAGCGCGGCTTCAACAACATCTTCGCGAAGCCCTACGAGATCATCAATCTCAACGCACTGAATCAGTTTGACAACGGCGAGACTGTCAACGCAGAGGCTCTGCTTGCCAAGGGCATCCTGTCGAAGTGCCCCTACGGCTTCAAGGTGCTTGGCAACGGCTCGGTCACGAAGAAGGTCACCGTACAGGCGTCTGCGTTTTCCCAGTCGGCGAAGGAAGCCATTGAAGCGGCTGGCGGAAAGGCAGAGGTGGTCTAAGTGATTCAGACGATTCGCAAAGCCTGGGCCATTCCCGAGCTGCGGAAGAAGATCATCTTCACGATCATGATCCTGCTCATCTTCCGCCTCGGCAATGCGATCCCGGTGCCCTATGTCGACACCGACCTGCTCCAGCGTTATCTGGACGGCATGAGCACGACCGTGCTGGGCCTCTACAACGTGATGTCCGGCGGCGCGTTCGCGCAGGCGACGGTCTTCGCGCTCGGCGTCCAGCCGTATATCAACAGCTCCATCATCATCCAGCTGCTGACCATCGCCATCCCCGCTCTCGAGCGTCTTGCCCGTGACGGCGGCGAGGCCGGCAAGAAGAAGATCGCCTCCATCACGCGCTACACGACGGTCGGCATCGCCCTGCTGCAGGGCCTCGGCTACTACATGCTGATGCGCAACTACAGCATCCTGAACAAGACCGGTTTCTGGGTCGCGGTGGTCATCATCGTGTCGTTCGTGGCCGGCTCCAGCTTCGTGATGTGGCTCGGCGAGCAGGTCAATGAGTTCGGTATCGGCAACGGTATCTCCATCATCCTGTTCGCGGGCATCATCTCCCGTATGCCGACGATGCTGTCCGCCGCCCGCAACTACATTGCGACGTCGGAATCCAGCCTCGCGTGGCTCTGGATGGTCCTGTTGGCGATCGGCATCCTGCTGCTGGTCATCCTCATCGTCCACGTCAACGACGCCGAGCGCCGGATCCCGGTCCAGTACGCCAAGCGTCAGGTGGGCCGCAAGATGTACGGCGGTCAGGCCTCCACCCTGCCGATGAAGGTCAGCATGTCCGGCGTTCTCCCGGTCATCTTCGCGCAGAGCATCGCGTCCCTGCCGGCGACGATCGCGGCGTTCCTGCCGAAGCCCGCCGAGGGCAGCTTCGGCGAGGCGTTCCTGAACGCCATCGACACCAAGTCGGTGCTGTACCTGATCTTCTACTTCCTGATGATCATCGGCTTCAGCTACTTCTACGCTACCATCCAGTTCAACCCCGTTGAAATCTCCAACAACCTGAAGCGTCAGGGCGGCTTCATTCCGGGCTATCGTCCCGGCAAGCCGACCAGCGACTTTATCGCCAGAGTGCTCTCCAAGATCACACTGTTTGGCGCCATCTATCTCGGTATCGTTGCGATCTCGCCGTTGATCGTCGGCAAAGCCATCGGCAACAGCGCGCTCGCCATCGGCGGTACGTCCATCATCATCGTGGTCGGCGTCGCACTGGAAACGGTGCAGGCCCTCGAGAACCAGATGCTGATGCGTCAGTACAAGGGCTTCCTTTAATATAAAGGAGGAAGAGATGAACCTGATTTTATTGGGCGCTCCGGGCGCGGGCAAGGGCACACAGGCTGCCATCCTCGCCAAGGAGCTGAGCATCCCGACCATCTCCACCGGCAACATCCTGCGCGCGGCGGTCGCCAGCGGCAGCGAGCTGGGGAAGCAGGCGAAAGCCTGCATGGAGAGCGGAGCGCTGGTGTCCGATGAGATCATCATCGGCATCATCCGCGACCGTCTCGCCGAGCCGGACTGTGCGAACGGGTACATCCTCGACGGTGTGCCCCGCACGATCGGCCAGGCCGAGGCGCTGGAAGAGAACGGTATTCAGTTTGACCACGTGGTCTCCATGGAGATCTCGGATGAGACGATCATGGAGCGCATGAGCGGGCGGCGCGTCTGCCCCAAGTGCGGCGCAACCTACCACGTCGTCGCCGTGCCTCCTCAGAAGGAAGGCGTCTGCGACGTATGCGGCAGCGAGCTCATCACGCGCAAGGATGATGCCCCCGAGACCGTTCAGGCGCGTCTCGCGGTCTATCATAAGGAAACGGAACCCCTGAAGGACTTCTACCGGTCCCGCGGCGTTCTGTATCCGGTGGAGGATTGCGGCTCCGTCGAGGCCACCTCCGCGGCGATCCTCAAGCTGCTGAGGGAGTGAGCAATGATCACCCTGAAATCAGCGCGCGAGATCGAACTGATGCGCCGGGCCGGAAAAATTACCGCGGCTGCCCGTGCTTTGGCAGGGGAAATGGTAAGGCCCGGCGTAACAACCCGAGAGATCGACAAGGCAGTACACCGCTTCATCAAGTCACAGGGCGCCGAGCCGTCGTTCCTCAACTACAACGGCTACCCCGGCAGCGTCTGCATCTCCGTGAACGATGAGATCATCCACGGCATCCCGGGACCCCGGGTGCTGCGGGAGGGCGATATCGTCAGCATCGATGTGGGCGCGTACATCGGGGGATTCCACGGCGACTGTGCGGCGACCTACGCCTGCGGCGAAATATCCGCCGAGGCGCAGCGGCTCATCGACGTGACGCGCCAGAGCTTCTTTGAGGGCATTCGATATGCCCGCGAGGGCTGTCGCGTTTCGGACATCGGTCACGCGGTGCAGGAGTATGTGGAGAGCAACGGCTTCTCCGTCGTGCGGGAATATGTCGGCCACGGCGTCGGCAGGAACCTGCACGAGAGCCCCGAGGTGCCGAACTACGGCGCGCCCGGGCACGGCCCCAAGCTCCTGCGCGGCATGACCCTCGCGGTCGAGCCGATGGTCAACGCCGGCACGGCGGCCATTCGGAAAATGTCGGACGGCTGGACCGTCAGGACGGCCGACGGCAAGTACGCCGCGCACTACGAAAACTCGCTTCTCATCACGTCCGGCGAGCCGGAACTGCTGACGGTTCCCGTCCCCTGAGGTGTGTGAGATGGAAATCACAAGAGCGCATTTGGTCGAGGCGACCGCCGGCCGTGAGAAGGGCAAGCTCTTCTACGTCCTGAAAACGGACGAAGAGTACCTGCTCCTCGCGGACGGGAAGAGCCGCCGTGTGGAGGCGCCGAAGCGGAAAAAGCGCAAGCATGTCCGCTTCATCGCCGACACCGGCGACCGCGTCGCCTGCAAAATCAGAGAGAGCGAAAAAGTCAGCAACAGCGAGCTTCGCAGAGCGATCGCGTCGTACAGAGCGGATTGCGGCGAGGCGCCGCCTGCGGGCGCCGGGGGCAAAGCCCGGACCGCCGCGGCGGTTGAGAATATTTCCGACCAGGAGGGATAACACTTGGCAAAATCCGACATGATCGAAGTGGAGGGCACGGTGATCGAGTCCCTACCCAACACCACATTCCAGGTAGACATCGGAAACGGGCACACGATCCTGGCCCACATTTCCGGCAAGCTCAGAATGAATTTCATCCGGATCCTGCCCGGTGACAAGGTCACGGTGGAGATGTCCCCCTACGACCTGACCCGCGGTCGGATCACATGGCGAACAAAGTAATTGGAGGTTTCAGACATGAAAGTAAGACCGTCTGTGAAGCCCATGTGCGAGAAGTGCAAGATCATTCGCCGCAAAGGCCGTATCATGGTCATCTGCGAGAATCCGAAGCACAAGCAGCGCCAGGGTTGAGACTGAATTGGAGGTATTTTGAATGGCACGTATTGCCGGTATTGACCTGCCGAAGGATAAGCGAATCGAGATCGGTTTGACTTACATCTACGGCATTGGCAGAAAGAGCGCCTGCGACATTCTCGAGAAGGCTGGCGTCAACCCGGATACCCGCGTCAAGGATCTGACCGACGCGGAGGAAGCGAAGCTGCGTGAGGTCATCGACCACGGCTATATCGTCGAGGGCGACCTGCGCCGCCAGACCGCGCTGGATATCAAGCGCCTGAGCGAGATCGGCTGCTATCGCGGCACGCGTCATCGCCGCGGCCTGCCCGTCCGCGGTCAGCGCAGCAAGACCAACGCGCGTACCCGCAAGGGCCCGAAGAAGACCATTGCGAACAAGAAAAAGTAAGGAGGGAGAATAGAAAATGGCTAACGCTAAGTCCGGCGGCAAGAGAGTCATCCGCCGCCGTCGTGAAAAGAAGAACGTAGAACGCGGTCAGGTCCATATCCGTTCTTCCTTCAACAATACCATGGTCACCGTGACCGACTCTCAGGGCAACGCCCTTTCCTGGGCTTCCTCCGGCGGCCTCGGCTTCCGCGGCAGCAAGAAGTCCACGCCGTTCGCCGCGCAGAGCGCCGCTGAGACAGCCGCGACTGCCGCCATGGAGCACGGCCTGAAGACCGTCGAGGTCTTTGTCAAGGGCCCGGGTCAGGGCCGTGAAGCTGCGATCCGCGCGCTCCAGGCCGTCGGCCTCGAGGTCACGATGATCAAGGACGTCACCCCCATCCCGCACAACGGCTGCCGTCCCCCGAAGCGCCGCCGCGTCTAAGGAAGAAGGAGGAAGTAAGTAATGGCTAAGAATCAACAGCCCATCGTAAAGCGCTGCAGAGCGCTGGGCATTTCTCCTGCGGCTATGGGCTACACCGGCAAGACCAAGTCCGAGAGCAACCGCAACCCCAAGGGCCAGATGCGCCGTAAGCAGAGCGAGTATGCCCGCCAGCTCAACGAGAAGCAGAAGGTCAAGTTCGTCTACGGCATCCTGGAGAAGCAGTTCCGTGCGTATTATGAGTCTGCGTCGAAGTCGCAGGGCCAGACCGGCGAGACCATGCTCAGCACCATCGAGCGCCGTCTGGACAACGTGGTGTACCGTCTCGGCTTCGCCATGACCCGCCGCGAGGCACGTCAGGCCGTCAGCCACGGTCACTTCACGGTCAACGGCAAGCGCGTCAACATCCCGTCCTACCTCGTGAAGGTCGGCGACGTGATCGAGGTCGCGGAGAAGAGCCGCCAGTCCGTCATGTTCAAGCGACTCACCGGCGAGGATGCCCCCATCTTTACCGTTCCGACGTGGCTTGAGAAGGAGAAGAACACCCTGAAGGGCACGGTCGTCCGTATGCCCGCGCGTGAGGATATCGATCTCCCGATCGAGGAACACCTGATCGTCGAGTTGTACTCGAAGTAATTGGAAAGCCCTCATCACGCACGTTCCATGGACTTTTTCGGTCCGAAAATTGAATAAGGAGGGTAACTGCTTTGATTGAATTTGAAAAGCCCCAGATCGAGTGCATCGAAGATCCGGAGAACAGCACTTACGGCAAGTATGTAGTGGAACCCCTTGAGCGCGGTTACGGCATCACGCTCGGCAATGCGCTGCGCCGTATCATGCTCTCGTCCCTGCCCGGAACAGCAGCTACCACGATCAAGATCGCGGGTGTGCAGCATGAGTTTTCCACCGTCCCCGGCGTTAAGGAGGACGTGACGGAGATCGTGCTGAACATCAAGAGCCTGATCGCCAAGCTCGCGGGCAGCGACAGCGCCAAGACCGTCTATATCGAGGCGGTCGGCCCCTGCGAGGTCACCGCCGGCGACATCAAGTGCGACAGCGAGGTCGAGATCCTCAACCCGGAGCTCCACATCGCCACGCTCGACGCAGGCGCGACGCTCAGCATGGAGATCACGCTCAGCCACGGCCGCGGCTACGTCCCTGCCGAACGCAACAAGCCCGCGCAGACGATCATCGGCACCCTGCCGGTCGATTCGATCTACACCCCCGTCTACAAGGTCAACTACACGGTGGAAAACACCCGTGTCGGCAACATGACCGACTTCGACAAGCTGACGATCGAAGTGTGGACGGATGGGACGATCACCCCGCGCGACGCCGTGTCTCTGGGCGCGAAGATCCTCTGTGACCACTTCACGCTTTTCACGGACCTCAGCGACACGATGAGCACGCGCTCCACCGTCGTGGAGAAGGCGGAGGCGCAGCGCGACAAGGTTCTCGAGCTCACCATTGAAGAGCTTGACCTGTCCGTGCGCAGCTTCAACTGTCTCAAACGCGCAAACATCAATACCGTCGAGGATCTGATCTCCAAGACCGAGGACGATATGATGAAGGTGCGCAACCTCGGCCGCAAGTCGCTTGAAGAGGTCATCAACAAGCTCGCTATGATGGGTCTGTCCCTCGCCAGCGAGGAAAACAACTAATTTTTTCATTCCGTAAGGAGGGATATCACATGCCCGGAACCCGTAAGCTCGGCAGGACCAGCGATCAGCGCCGCGCGATGCTCCGCCAGCAGGTCACCGATTTTCTGGACAAAGGCAAGATGGAGACCACTGTCACCCGTGCCAAGGAGATCAAGCCTCTCGCTGAGAAGATGATCTCGCTCGGCAAGAAGGGCGATCTGGCCGCCTACCGCCAGGCAATGGCGTTCATCACCCGCGAAGACGTCGTCAAGAAGGTCTTCAAGGAGATCGCGCCCGGTTACTCGGAGCGCAGCGGCGGCTACACCCGCCTCACCCGTACCGGCGTGCGCCGCGGCGATGCGGCGGAGACCGCGATGATCGAGCTCGTCTGAGCCGACTGAAGCAACAGAAAAAGCCCATTTAGACGGCAATTCGCGAAGTCGTCTAAATGGGCTTTTTGCTGCATATGCTGAGAGCATGAGACAAAAACGCTGGTTATGCCTGCTGCTGCTTCCCCTGCTCGCTCTGCCCGCCATACGCGGGCCGTCTGCGCCTGCCGCCGGAGCGGTGGGCGCAGGCTGCATCGCCCTGACCTTCGACGACAGCCCCAACGGGCAGACGACGGAGCGCCTGCTGGACGGGCTGAAGGCGCGCGGCGCGCACGCGACCTTCTTCGTCATCGGAGAGCAGCTCGAGGGGCAGGAGACGCTGCTGCGGCGCATGGCGGCAGAGGGGCATCAGGTGGGGAACCACACCTGGACCCACCGCCGGCTGGATACGACGGGCGCGGTGGGCCTGCGCGAGCTGGAGCGCACGGAGGAGGCGCTGCACGCTGTGCTGGGCGGGAGCGGCTACTGGATCCGCCCGCCGTGGGGCTTTGCCGGCGCGGAGACGCTGCGCGGGGCCCGCGCCCCGCTGATCTACTGGACGCTGGACACCGAGGACTGGAGCGTGCTGGACGCGGAGCGGGTCTCGCGCTCGATCATCGAGGGCGCGGCGGACGGCGATATCGTGCTGCTGCACGACTGCTACGAAACGAGCGTGGACGCAGCGCTCCGCGCCGTCGACGAGCTGTCCGCGCGCGGTTTCGCGTTCGTGACGCTGGAGGAGCTGTTCGCGCGCATGGGCGTGGAGCCGGAGCTCGGCTGCCTCTATTGCCGCCCGGACCGGCTGCGCGCGGTCAAATAGCTTCCTTCCCCGCAGCGCGCAGGCAGAAGCCCGAAAACAGAGACCCAAAACCGAAACGCAAAAAACAGGGCCACCCTCACGGGTGGCCCTGAACTTGTTTATCAAGTTTTTGTTCTGCTCTTCTCGATCAGAGATTACGCAGCAACGATGCTGGTGATGAAGATGATGACCGCGCCGTCCTTGTCGATGTCAAGGGTCATACGGGCGGAGTCAACCTTCGGGTTGCTGCCGTTCATCAGGGTGTCGAGGGTCTCGAGGTTGGTGACGGACTTGCCGTACTGGCCGGCAGCGCCGGTGTCGTGCAGGTCAACAACGATCGTGGAGCCGGCAGCGATCTCGCTGAGAACCTTGCCGCTCTTCGTGACGTCGAGCAGGCCGCCGTAGTAGCTCTTGAACGCAGCGCCGTCCAGAACGCCGGTGAAGTCCTTGGTCCAGGTCGTGTCAGCGGTCAGGGCCTTGGGCGCAACCGGGGTCAGGGTGTAGACGCCGTCGTCATCGGTCTCATAGGTGTTGAAGCCCAGAGCCAGAGTCGTGGCGGAACCGGCGTTGATGTCCTTGGTCTTGCCGGTGGTGGCATCGTAGACGGTGAACTCGTTGTAGTTGCCGTCGTCGCCAGCCTGAATGGTGTAGGCGAGATCGTTGACGTACAGCTTGTCGTCGTGGGTCTCAGTCGCCGCAGTGCCGTCGGTCATGACAACATAGTCCGCGGTGTAGGCAGTGCCGCTCTTGTGGCTGATGACGAAGCCGTCAACGCCGGAGTAGGCAACGCCGCCGACCTTCACGGTAGCCTTGGTATCCTGCAGCTTCGCACCGGTGGTGATGATCACGTACTCAGTGCTCTTGGTGAGGTACTGACCGGACAGTCTCTTGGTGGAGGTCTCGAGCTTCACATTGGAGATACCCATGACGGTGTAATCGTCGTTGGTCTTGTACTCCTTGCCAGCCATGTAGTCCTTCTTGGAAACCTTGGAGAAGGTGACGAGCTTGCCGACCAGCTTGATGGCCTCGGCGTTGTTCTCAACCGTGAAGCTGGTGATGGTGCCGTCGAGCGCGACAGCCTGGACATAGCCGAACTCATCGAGGGGCTGGCCATACTCGTCGGTGCCGGCAGCCTTCTTGTAGGAAGCGGTGACATAGTAGACGTCATCCAGCGTGGCAGCAGCAGCCGCAACAGTGTCGAAGCCGCGAGCGTAGCCGTTGGCGTCGAGATAGAGGTCATACTTGTCGGAGCCGATCTTGGCAGCCTTGAAGAGGTCGGTCTTGTTGTAGGCGGTGTAGGTCTTGCCGCCGGCAACGGCGGTCTGGCCGTTGGACGCTCTGGAGGAGAAGCTCACTTCCTCAACGACGGTGGCGGGATAGGAGTCGATGATGGAGTCGCCCTTGGCAATGAACAGGACCTTGGCGCCCTTGGTGTAGGTCGCGGCGTCGAAGCCGGTGATGTCCTTGTCATTGTACACGGTGCCCTCGATGGTGATGTAAGCGCCGACGCCATCGTCAGCATCAGCCTCGGTGACTTCCTTGTCGACCTTGTCGATCGTGCCGAACTCATAGCTCTTGACAACGATGTTGGAGATCTTGCCGTCGTCAGCGAAGACTTCCACGTCGTCGCCGATGTTGACGGCGACCTCATCGGAGTCAGCATCATAGCCGTTGACGTTAACGGCGAAATCGTCGGCCTTCTTCAGCTTGTCAGCGTTCTTGGTGAAGCCGAGAGCCTTGTTCACGCCGGAGAGGAGGGTCGCATAGTTGTCGTCCGCAGCAGCGATAGCGCTCTTGGCGGTGAAGGTGTACGCGGCAGCAGCACCGAAGATGTCGGTCTTGTTGTCGGACAGGGTCCAGCGCATGCCCTCGCGGCCGAAGCTGTCGGAAGCGGCAGCATAGCTCAGCTTGGGATAGAGCTTCTCAGCGAGCTGGAGGAGCTCGTCGGCGTCAGCCGGGTTCTTGCGATAGTCGTTCGCCTTCTTGTTGGCGATCTGCTTGGCAGCGGAAGCGCCGGTGGCGATGGTCGCGCCGTTGATCGAGATGGTGGTGCCCTTGTTGTCATACTCGACCATGGTGGCCTTCAGAGCGTTCAGGCAGTACTGCGCGCCCTGCTCACGGGTCAGAGCAGCGGAAGCGGGGGTGTCGACACCCTCAGCGATGTCGTTGGCCTGCATCTTCTTGGCAACAGCGATCGTCCAGTTGGCGCCGCCGAAGCCCTCGACGTTGGCGTCATAACCGAGCACGCAGAGCAGCATCTTGCCGAACGCGTAACCGGTCAGGCTGCCGGCCGGGTCGAACTTGTTGTCGCCCACGCCGCCGACATAACCGGCATCAGCGCAGTAGGCAACGTACTTGGCACTCCAGCGGGTGGCAGCGACATCGCTGAACACCTGGATCGCGGGGAGAGCCTCAGCGGTCTTCTCACCGAGGTCGAGGTAGGCGATCAGCTTGCACGCCTGCTCACGGGTGAGATTGCCCTTCGGGTCGATCTTGCCGTCGGAGCCCATGAAGACGCCGACAAGGTTCATCACCGACATGGCTTCCTTCATGCTGACGTCCTTGGCGTCAGAGAAGTCGCTCAGGGCGGCGTTGGTGCTGACGGTAGCCAGGCCGAGGACCATGACCAGAGCCAGAACCAGTGCGAGTAACTTTTTCATAATGTGTTACTCTCCTTTCAATGTTGTCAGAATCACCGCAGGCTTGCCGCCGCAATCCGCGGCGCACTTACCGGGGCTAGCCGTTCCCGTAACTGGGTCGCGGGTACGGACAGTTTCACCCTTGGTGCTTCTGCAAGCGTAACGATAACCCAACTGAACAAATTATGCAAGGGGTTTTCGTCATTTGTAACATAACTGTAACATGGTCGAAACATTGTTACAATCGCGCTTCCGATCCCGTTTTCCGCGGCTCCGCGGCGCGCGGCGGACGGCGCGGAACCCCCTCCGCCCTCTGCGCCGCGCGGCGGGAAAAGACTGCCGCCGCGCGCCGGAAAAGACTTGTTTTTGCCCTCTTGCAACATTATACCCGTTTGTGGTAAACTAAATGGCAGGTTTTGCCGCCCTTCCATTCGGGGCGGCAGGAAGAGAGGATTTCACACATGAGCGACAAAATCTTTTATATCACCACGCCGATCTACTATCCTTCGGACAAGCTGCACATCGGCCACACCTACTGCACCGTCGCCACCGACACGATGGCGCGCTACAAGCGCCTGTGCGGGTACGATGTCATGTTCCTCACCGGCACCGACGAGCACGGTCAGAAGATCGAGGACAAGGCGCGCGCCGCCGGCGTCACGCCGCAGCAGTTCGTGGACCACATCGTCGCGGGCGAGCGCGGCATCCTCGACCTGTGGAAGCTGATGAACATCTCGAACGACCGCTTCATCCGCACCACGGACGAGTACCACGTCAGGTCCATCCAGAACATCTTCCGCAAGATGTACGATAACGGCGACATCTATAAAGGCGCCTACAAGGGCAAGTACTGCAAGCCCTGCGAATCGTTCTGGACCGAGAGCCAGCTCGTGAACGGCAAGTGCCCCGACTGCGGGCGCGAGGTGCAGGATGCCGAGGAGGAGGCGTATTTCTTCCGCCTGAGCAAGTACGCGGGCCGCGTGCGCGACCTGCTGACCGGCACCGATTTTCTCCAGCCCGTGAGCCGCGTGAACGAGATGATCAACAACTTCATCGACTGCGAGGGCGGCCTGCAGGACCTGTGCGTCAGCCGCACCAGCTTCAGCTGGGGCATCCCCGTGGACTTCGATCCGGGCCACGTGGTCTACGTCTGGGTGGACGCGCTTTCCAACTATATCACCGCCCTCGGCTACGGCAACGACCGCTACCACGATTATGAGAAGTACTGGCCGTACGCCGTCCACTTCGTCGGCAAGGAGATCGTGCGCTTTCACTCCATCATCTGGCCCGCGATGCTCATGAGCCTCGGCGAGCCGATGCCGCAGAAGGTCTACGGCCACGGCTGGCTGCTCCTGGACGGCGGCAAGATGTCCAAGTCCAAGGGCAACGTCGTCGATCCCTATATCCTCGCCGAGCGCTTCGGCGTGGACGCGCTGCGCTTCTTCCTGCTGCGCACCTTCCCCTTCGGGTCCGACGGCAACTTCTCCAACGAGCTGCTCATCAACACGATCAACGTCGATCTCGCGAACGACCTCGGCAACCTCGTCAGCCGCACGGTGTCGATGGTCGGCAAGTACTTCGGCGGCACGCTGCCCGAGGAGCAGACCGAGGACGCGGAAAAGGACGCCGAGCTCGTCGCCATGGGCTCCGCCCTGCGCGGGAAGTACGAGGCGCAGATGGAGCAGTTCCAGTTCCAGAACGCGCTGGAAGAGGTGTTCAAATTCATCGCGCGGGCGAACAAGTATATCGACGAGAACGCCCCGTGGGTGCTGGCGAAGGATATGGCCGCCAACGGCGCGCGCCTCGCCGAGGTCATGTACAACCTGCTGGAGAGCATCCGCGTCTGCGCGGTGCTGCTGACGCCGTTCATGCCCGACAGTATGGCGAAGGCGCTGGATCAGATCGGCGCGGACGACCTCCGCCGGACCTGGGAGAGTCTGGACCGCTGGGGCGGCCTGCCCATGGGCGTCACGGTGCACCGCGGCGAGAACCTCTTCCCGCGCATCGACGCGGCGAAGGAGCTCGCGGCGCTGGAGGCGCTGCAGGCGGCGGTGAAGAACGACGGCAAGCCCGCCGTCGAGCTGGAGCCCTACGCCGAAGAGACCGTCGATTTCGCCACGTTCTGCAAAAGCGACTTCCGCGCCGTCAAGGTCAAGGCCTGCGACACGGTGAAAAAGAGCGAAAAGCTCCTGCGCTTCACGCTGGACGACGGCAGCGGCACGGACCGGCAGATCCTCTCCGGCATCCGCAAGTTCTACGAGCCGGAGCAGCTCGTCGGCAAGACGCTGCTGGCGATCGTCAACCTGCCCCCGCGCAGGATGATGGGCCTCGAATCCAACGGCATGCTGATCTCCGCCATCCATAAGGAAAACGGCGAGGAGAAGCTGAACCTGATCGTGCTGGACGACGCCATCCCCGCGGGCGCGAAAATGTGCTGAGGCTTTCAAAAAAAGTGCAGGCACTTTTTGAGTGAGCTTCGCTGCGCTTCCCGCACGCCTCCGGCGCACGGGCGCTCCGCGCAGAGAGAAAAAACCGACGCGCATGCCGCCGGTTTTTTCGGTTAAAAGTCTTCCGCGCCTGCGGGCGCGAAACTCTCCGAGGTCTCCATGTAAGCTTGAAGTTGCGCGAAAAATATCCGCGCGCAACCTCAGGTTGGTGGAACCCCGCCGTTCTCTCCGTTATGATCGGTACAGGTGCAGATACGGAAGGGACAGATGCAGAAAGGAGAGACTGCCATGTACGAATACGACTATGTGAACCTGCGCACCGGCGGCGGATTCTTTTTCGACAATGCCGACGCGGCGCACCGTGAGATCATCGGGGAGCGCGCGCGGGACGGCTGGCGCTTCGTCGCCGCCATTCCCACGCAGTTCACCAGCTACGGCGGAACGAAGGCGATCGATCTGGTATTTGAACGCAAGGTGGAAGATGAGTCTGATTTTTGACACACACGCCCATTACGACGACGAGCAGTTCGACGCGGACCGCGCCGGGCTGCTCGCCGCAATGCCCGAAAGCGGCGTCGGGCTGATCGTCAATCCTGGCTGCGACCTTGAATCGTCGCGCAGGGCGGTCGAGCTCGCGGAGCGATTCCCGCACGTCTACGCGGCGGTGGGCTGGCATCCGGAGAACTGCGCGCCCTTCGTCCCGGAGGATATCGACGCGCTGCGCGCGCTCGCGCGGCGGGAGAAGGTCGTCGCCGTCGGGGAGATCGGCCTCGACTACTACTGGGCGGAAAACCCGCCGCGCGCGCACCAGCAGGACGTGCTCCGCCGCCAGCTGGCGCTGGCGGTCGAGCTGGACCTGCCCGTCATCCTCCACGACCGCGACGCGCATGCCGACTGCTTCGCCATCGTGTGCGAATTCCCCGCGCTGCGCGGCGTGTTCCACTGCTACTCCGGCAGCGTCGAGCTGGCGCGGGAGCTGTGGAAGCGCGGCTGGTACCTCGGCTTTGACGGGCCGCTGACCTACAAAAACGCCCGCAGGACCGTCGAGGTCGCGGCGGAGGCGCCGCTCGACCGCATCCTGATCGAGACCGACGCGCCGTATCTCTCGCCCGTCCCGCTGCGCGGCAAACGCAACGACTCGCGCAACCTGCGCTACGTCGCGGAAAAGCTGGCGGAGCTGCGCGGCATGACGCCGGAGGCGATGATCGACCTCACGGCGGAGAACGGGAAGCGCCTGTTCGGCATCTCCTGACGGCAGTTCATCATCCAATAATGAGGAAGAGCGCCGCGGAACGGTTCGTTCCGCGGCGCTCTCTGTTTTGTTTTCTGCCTTACGCCGTGGGTGCGGCAGCCTCCGTCTGCGCGGCGGCAGCCTTCTTCGCGGCGGCGGCACGCTCGGCGGCGGCCTTCTGCGCAGCCTTGAACTTCTCCTTCTCCTCGGGGGTCGGGATCGGCTCGATGGCGTTTCTCGGGCAGGCCTTGGCGCACATCGTGCAGTTCCTGCACTTGCTGTAGTCGATGACCGCGACGTTGTTCACGACGTGGATCGCGTCGAGCTTGCAGGTGCGCTCGCAGATGCCGCAGGCGATGCAGGAGCTGGCGCAGACCTTTGCGACCGCCGGGCCCCTGTCCCTGTTTGCGCAGTTGACGAACACCTTCTGCTTGTACGGGACCTCGACGATGAGCCTGCGCGGGCAGGCCTCGCGGCAGGCGCCGCAGTTGGTGCATTTCTCCTTATCCACCTCGGCGACGCCCTTGTCGTTGATATGGATGGCGTCGAAGCGGCAGGCCTTGACGCATTCGCCGAAGCCGAGACAGCCGTACTGGCAGGAGGTCGGGCCCGCCGCGACCTTCGTCGCCGCGAGGCAGCTCGGCACGCCGACGTAGTCGAAGCGCCTGCCGCAGTCGCTGCCGCCGTTGCAGATAACGTGGGCGACCTTCTTCTCGCCCGCGGCGGCCTCGACGCCGAGGATGGCGGCGATCTTCGCCGCGCCCTCCGCGCCCGCGGGGGCGCAGGCGTCGACGGGGGCCTTGCCGTTGAGGATCGCCTCCGCGCAGCCGGCGCAGCCGGGATAGCCGCAGCCGCCGCAGTTCGCGCCCGCGAGGGCGCTCTGGATCTCGGGAAGCCTCGGATCGACCTCGACCTCGAACACCTTCGCCGCGAAGGCGAGGATCAGGCCGAAGATGACCGCGGTGACGCCGAGCACAAGAACAGCATATACAATCGTCATAATCGTCCGCCCTCCTTACATCGGCCACACTTCAAGGCCGGAGAAGCCCATGAAGGCGAGCGCCAGCAGCCCGGAGGTGATCAGCGCGATCGGGAAGCCCTCAAAGGCTTCGGGATACTCGGCGAACTCCGTGCGCTCGCGCACGGTGGCGAACAGGTAGATCGCCAGCAGGAAGCCGAGGCCGCCGGTGATGCCGTAGATCACGGACTCGAAGAAGTTGTACTCGTTCTGCACGTTCAGCAGGGCGACGCCGAGCACCGCGCAGTTGGTGGTGATCAGCGGCAGATAGATGCCGAGCGCCGTGTAGAGCGACGGGATGGATTTCTTGAGGAACATCTCGATGAACTGCACCAGCGCCGCGATGACGAGGATAAACGCGACGGTCTGCATGAACTCGAGTCCCAGCTTGACCAGGATCAGATTCACCGCGAAGGTGATGGCGGACGCGAGGCCCATGACGAAGGTGACCGCGAGGCCCATGCCGACGGCGGTGTCAGCCTTCTTCGACACGCCGAGGAACGGGCAGATGCCGAGGAACTGCGAGAAGATGAAGTTATTCGTCAGGATCGCGCCGAGCGAAATGGCGAGAAGCCGTGTGACCTGCATTACTCAGCCGCCTCCTTTCTCCCGGCCTTTTCGGCCTTCTTTTTGTTTTTGTTCAGCGCCCACTGCATCGCCGCGATCAGCGTGCCGAGGCAGAGGAAGCCGCCCACCGGCAGGATCAGGATGCCCGCGGGGACGTAGCCCGACGGCATGATCTGCGCGCCGAGCAGCTTGCCCGAGCCGAACAGCTCGCGCACGAAGCAGAGCACGAGCAGCACGGCGGTGTAGCCGAGACCCTGCGCGATGCCGTCCACCGTGCTCGCCGCGACCGAGTTCTTGCTGGCGAACGCCTCGGCGCGGCCCAGGATGATGCAGTTGACCACGATCAGCGGGATGAACACGCCCAGCGACTTCGCGATCGCGGGGAAGAACGCCTGCAGACTCAGGTCGACCATCGTGACGAAGCCCGCGATGACCACGATGAAGCACGCGATGCGCACCTCGTCGGGGATGACCTTGCGCAGCAGCGCAATGAAGATGTTGGCGAGCGTCAGGATGATCAGCACCGAGATGCCCATGCCGACGCCGTTGGAGATGGAGGTCGTGATCGCCATCGTCGAGCACATGCCGAGCAGCTGTACCGTGACGGGGTTATTGGTGATCAGGCCCTCTTTGAACTGTTTGCCGATATTCATTTCCTGTCTTCCCCCTTTCTCAGCCCAGCGCTTCCGCGGCGGCCAGCGCCGCGTTCACGCCCTTGGTCACACCCTTGGAGGAGACCGTCGCGCCGGAGATGGCGTCGACGTTTTTGCCCACCGCGAGGCTGCCTGCGCCGCTCATGCCGACGAACTGATCCAGCACGCCCACGCCGCTGGGCAGCGCTCTGTTTTCCATGACCTTTGAGCCGATGCCCGAGGTCTCCTTGTTGCTGACGATGGACACGCCGGTGACCGCGCTGTCGGAATCGACGCCCACGATCATCTCGATGTTGCCCTGCGAGCCGGAGGCGACGACCTTCATGGCGTAGCCCGCGCTCTCGCCGCCCGCCCGGACCTCATAGGCCTCGGTCAGCTTCGCGCCGTTGGCGGAGGCTGCGGCGGTCATGGCGTCGCTCAGCGCCACGGGGACGAACTCGTCCGCCGCGGCGGCGACGCTCCGGAGCGCGTTTTCCGTGTTTTCGCGGTTGATGGCGGCGATACGCTCCGCCGTGACGGCGTTGACGCCGCCGAGCATCGCCGCGACCACAAGGCAGATGGCTGTCAGGGTGCCGGCGACTCTGACGATAAACTTGCCGTTGATCTTCATTTGCCCGCCGCCTCCTTCTTTTCCTGTTTTGCCGCCCGTTCCACGCCGAAACGCCGCGGCTTTACGGCGCGGTCGATGACCCACACCGTGCAGTTCATGAGCAGGATCGAATAGCACACGCCCTCGGGGAAGGCGCCGAAGCGGCGGATGAACACGGTCAGCAGGCCGCAGCCGACGCCGAAGATGAGCTGGCCCTTTTTGGTGACGGGGCTCGTGACGTAGTCGGTCGCCATGAAGAACGCGCCGAGCATCAGGCCGCCGCCGAAGATGCTGTAGAGCATGTACTGGACGGGGGACGCGCCGGAGGCGGGGAACAGCAGCGCCAGCAGCGCCACCGTCCCGATGTACGCGGTCGGGATCTGCCAGGAGATCACCTTGCGGAAGATGAGGTACAGCCCGCCGATGAGCAGCATCAGGGCCGAGACCTCGCCCGCCGAGCCGCCGGTCGTGCCGAGGAACAGGTCCACCGCGCGGTAGCTTTCGGTCAGGGCGGTGAAATCCTCGCCGAGCATCGCCATCGGCGTCGCCGCCGTGACCACGTCCGCGCCGCGGAGGCTGAGGGGCGCCCAGCCGGAGGCGGGGTCGATCCAGTTGGTCATGTAGGAGGCGTAGCTCGCGACGAGCACGGCGCGGCCCGCCAGCGCAGGGTTCATAAAGTTCTTGCCGAGGCCGCCGTAGAGCTGCTTGACGACCACAATGGCAAAGAAGTCGCCGATCAGGAGCATCCAGTACGGCAGCGTCACCGGGCAGGTCATCGACAGCAGCAGGCCCGTCAGCGCCGCGCTGAGGTCGCCGCACATCTGCGGCTTTTTGAGCAGCTTGCGGTACAGCCACTCCCAGAAGACCGCCGCGCAGACGGACACGGCCGCCGAGATCAGCGCGCGGAAGCCGAAGCGGTAGACCGACCATGCCAGCGCCGGACACAGCGCGATGATGACGTCCAGCATCAGCGAGCGGGTATCCTCATTGCCGCGGATGTGGGGGTTCGAGGAAGCAATGAGCTTCAGGGCTTTGTAATCACCGTTCATCTCCGCTCACGCCCCTTTCTTTTCTTCGGCGGCCTTTGCATCTTCCGCGGCTTTCGCCGCCTTCGCCGCCGCTTTTTTCTTTGCCGCGTCTTCCTTGACCATCTGCTTGCCCGCCTTGAACGACTGCGTCAGGTGCAGACGGCCCGGACAGACGTACGCGCAGGCGCCGCACTCCATGCAGTCCATGATGTTGTAGGCGTTGAGCTCGTCGATGCTCTTCTTCTGCACGAACATATAGAGGAACAGCGGCTCGAGATGCATCGGGCACGCCTCGACGCAGCGTCCGCAGCGGATGCAGGTCGGGTTGTCGGAGACCTTGTTCTCATCCCCGGCAAAGGCGAGCAGCGCGCCGGTGCCCTTGGCGACGGAGATATCCGCCGTGTACTGCGCCATGCCCATCATCGGGCCGCCGACGACGATCTTGTAGGTGTCGTCCTTCAGACCGCCGCAGGCGTCGAACAGGAGGCCGATCGGCGTGCCGATGGGGCACTCGATGTTCTTCGGCTCCGCGACGCCGGAGCCGGAGACCGTGACGACCTTCTTCACCACCGGCATGCCGGTGGTCATGGCGCGGTAGATCGCGCAGGTGGTGTTGATGTTGAACACCGCGCAGCCGATGGAGCTGGGCAGCTTGCCCGGCGGGACCTGCCTGCCGGTGATCGCCTGGCAGAGCTGTTTTTCACCGCCCTGCGGGTAGCGCGTGTGCAGCGGCTGCACGACCACCGGCGCCTTCATCTCCGCGATGGTCCGGTTCAGCGCGTCGATGCCGTTCTGCTTGTTCATCTCCACGCCGATGACGACCTTGTCCACGCCGAACATCTTGGCCAGATAGCAGCAGCCGCCGATGATCTGCTCGGGGCGCTCCAGCATGGTGCGGTGGTCGCCGGTGATGTAGGGCTCGCACTCTGCGCCGTTGATGATGACCGTGGTCACCATCCCGATGCCGCCGGAGATCTTGACGTGGGCCGGGAACGTGGCGCCGCCCATGCCGACGATGCCGGCGTCCCGGACGATGGCGATCATCTCGTCGACGCTCAGCAGGGCCGGGTCCGCCGGAGCGACGACCTCCTCGCTGAGCTCATCCAGGAAATCGTTGTCGATGACGACCGACATGCAGTCGCCGCCCATGGAAAACGGACGCGGCTCCACAGCGACGACTGTGCCCGAGACCGACGCATGGATCGGCGCGCCGAGACCCACGGTCTCGCCGATCTTCTGGCCGAGCTTCACCCGGTCGCCCTTCTTGACGATCGGCGTGCAGGGCGCTCCGAAGTGCTGCGACATCGGGATAACGACCTGCTTCGGCGGCGCAAGCTGTTCGATCGCCTTTTCGTTGGTCGCGGCCTTCCTGTCGTTGGGATGCACGCCACCAAAGAACGCTTTTGCCATTGTCTCACCTCTTCTTCACATTCTTCGCGGGTACGCCGCGGCGCGGGCAATACCCTATAAACGGTCAAAGTATACAACAATTCGCCTTCTTTGTCCAGATATTTATGTGGTATGCAAGAAAGATTTATCCTCAACCGCGCGGATTTGCCTTTTTTTCCGACTTGTGCTATCCTGTCAGAAAAAGAAATGCACAGGAGGACGGTCATATGCCCTTTGAGCCGGATATCGAAACGCTTCGCGCGGAGGCGAAAACCCTGATGCAGACCGCGCAGGTCCCGCCGCTGCGTTTCACGCTGCTGTTTTTCGCCGTCAACCTCGGCCTGTCGCTCATCGACGCCACGCTGACGCCTCTGATCGGCGGCAAAATCAGCGGCCCGCTGCCCTTTTCCATCTCCTTCGCCGGCGTGCTGACCTCACTGCTCTCCACGGTGCTGTTCGCCGGCTATATGAGCTACTGCCTCGGCGTCCACCGCGGCGGGGAGCGGCCGTACGCCAGCCTGTTGGACGCCCTTCCTTACGCGGGCAGGGTGATCCTGCTCGACCTGCTGACGACCACGGTGATCAGCGTCGGACTGATGCTGTTCATCGTCCCCGGCGTGATCCTGGCGTTTGCCTATTCGATGGCGCTCCTCCATCTCTGCGAGGACCCGGATATGGGCGTCATCGCCGCGATGCGCCGCAGCCGTCTGGAGATGCGGGGCCGCAAATGGCAACTCGCCCGGCTGTTCCTCAGCTTCTGGCCGCTGTTCCTGCTTGCCGCCGCGGCCCTCTGCGTCTGCGATGCGCTGCTCTCCGGCCTGTTCCCCGAGACCTACGCCGGCGACCTGCTTTTCGTCCTGACATACGGCGTGCTCTCCGGCGCGGTGAGGCTGTATCTGACGCCGTACCTCATGCTGTCGAAGACGGGCTTCTACCGGTTTTTGACGGAGGAAGCCCCGCCGCTTCCCGACGAGACGCCGTAAAAACGCAAGACAATATAGAAGCAGGAGACGGGCCCCTTCGGTCCCGCCTCCTGCTGTTATGCGCGTTCCCGCGCGTTGTTCCGTGATTATGTGTGCCTGTGGATGGCCTTCATGCGCCGCTCGTGGGATGCGGCCGACTTGCTTGCACAGTGTAACCGTCGCTCTGCATCCCCGTTCTCCTTTTGATGTAATCTTTTACCGGCTGCTTTGTCTCCCTGTTCAGCATTAAAAGGTAAAGCTTATTGTTCCGCCCAGCGATGCGGAAACTGCCTTCACATGAAGCGTATAGGTGCCGGCCTGCCTGATCCTGAGCGTTCCCGTTACACCGGACGCTACCGTGATCAGCGTCCCATAGCTGCCGTCATCGCTGATGAATTCCACCGCCAGACTCGCATAATACGGAAGCCATGTGCCGCTGAAGGAAACCGTTCCGGGCGTCAGCACGAGCGATGAATCAAGTGTGTGATAATTGCCGTCATACGGGACATTGAGACTATAGGTTTTCACGATGGAACGCAAGACTCCTTCATCGTCATAAACGGTATCCTCACCAAGGAGCGAGCCGCTGAAATCCGGGCTCAGATCATCTATTTCCAGTATCTTACTATCCGATGCAGCTTCATCTCCGACAGCAGAGACCGGAAGGCACATGGAAAGGCAGAGGAAAGCTGCCAAAACCATGGCAAATAAGCGTTTCATAACAAAGCTCCTTTCGGTTTTGTGATACATACAGACCCCAAGCGTTCGGAAAGCCGCTCATGCGGAGAAACGATCGGCGGAATAAAACGCACCGTTATGTTCTCATTATAATTTGAGGTGCGTTCCCGAACTGCTCTCTTTTCCGTGCCTCTCCCGTAAATTTTTTGTAAATTCTCGCTCCCTGCACAGGCGTGAGCAAACAGCGGGAGACGGGGCCGTTCGGTCCCGTCTCCCGCTGTTATGCGCGTTTCCGCGCGTTGTTCCGTGATTATGTGTGCCTGTGGATGGCCTTCATGCGCCGCTCGTGGTTGAGGATGGTCTTGCGGATGCGCAGCGCATGCGGCGTGACCTCCAGCAGCTCGTCGTCCGCGAGGAACTCAAGGCACTGCTCCAGACTCAGCTGCTTCGGCGGCACGAGACGCAGCGCCTCGTCGCTGCCGCTGGCGCGCATGTTCGTGAGCTGCTTCTTTTTGCAGACGTTGACGCTGATATCCTCCTGCTTGGGGCTGACGCCGACGACCATGCCCTCGTACACCGGCACGCCCGCGCCGATGAACAGCTGCCCGCGCTCCTGCGCGTTGAACAGGCCGTAGGTCACGCTCTCGCCGGTCTCGAACGCGACGAGCGAGCCCGTGTTGCGGCGGGAAAGCTCGCCCTTGTAGGGGGCGTAGCCGTCGAACACCGAGGCCATGACGCCCTCGCCCTTGGTGTCGGTGAGGAACTCGTTGCGGTAGCCGAACAGCCCGCGCGACGGCACGAGGAATTCGAGCTTCATGCGGCTGCCGACCGGCGTCATCTCGACCAGATCGCCCTTGCGGGAGCCGATCTTCTCCATGACCGCGCCGACGGCCTCGGACGGCACGTCCACGACCAGACGCTCGATGGGCTCGCACTTCTTCCCGTCGATCTCCCGGTACAGCACGCGGGCGGGCGAGACCTGGAACTCATAGCCCTCGCGGCGCATCGTTTCGATCAGGATGGAGAGCGACATCTCGCCGCGGCCCGCGACGTTGAACGCGTCCATCGCGCCCTCGATCTCGCTCACGCGGAGGGACACGTCCCGGAGCGTCTCGCGGAAGAGGCGCTCGCGGAGCTGGCGGGAGGTCACGTATTTGCCGTCGCGTCCGGCGTAAGGCGAGTCGTTGATCGAGAAGGTCATCTCCATCGTGGGCGCGCTGATGCGGACGAAGGGCAGCGGCTCGACGGCGTCGGGCGCGCAGAGCGTGTCGCCGATGGTGACGTCGCCGATGCCGGAGAGGCAGATGATGTTGCCTGCGGTGGATTCGGTGACCGGCTTCTTGGCAAGGCCCTCGAACTCGTAGAGCGTGACCGCCTTTGCCTTTCTGGGCGCGGCGTCGGGCGCGTGGTAGTTGCACACCGCGATCTCCTGATTCTGCCGGAGCCTGCCGCGCTCGATGCGGCCGATGGCCATGCGGCCGACGAACTCGTTGTAGTCGATGGAGGACACCAGCATCTGGAACGGCGCGTCCACGTCCGCCTCCGGCGCGGGGATGTATTCGAGGATGGTCTGGAACAGCGGCTTCAGGTCTGTGCCGACGGTCTCGGGCGAATAGGACGCCGTGCCGTTGCGCCCCGAGCAGAACAGCATCGGGGAATCCAGCTGCTCCGGCGTCGCGTCGAGGTCCATCAGCAGCTCCAGCACCTCGTCGATGACCTCGTGGATGCGCTGGTCGGGCCGGTCGATCTTGTTGACGACGACGATGACGCGGTGCCCCAGCTCCAGCGCGCGGGAGAGCACGAAGCGCGTCTGCGGCATCGGGCCCTCGGCGGCGTCGACGAGCAGGATGACGCCGTTGACCATTTTCAGAATGCGCTCGACCTCGCCGCCGAAGTCGGCATGGCCCGGCGTATCGACGATGTTGATCTTGGTGTCGCCGTAGCGGATGGCGGTGTTCTTGGCGAGAATGGTGATCCCGCGTTCGCGCTCCAGGTCGCCGGAATCCATCACGCGCTCGACGACCTCCTGATTCTCGCGGTACACGCCGCCCTGCTTGAGCATCTCATCGACCAGCGTGGTCTTGCCGTGGTCGACGTGGGCGATGATGGCGACGTTCCTCAGCTTTTCGTTCTGCACAGCTATCACTCCATAGTCAGAAAAATCACAACTTTGTAAGTATATGACGTTCGCGCGAACTTTTCAAGAGATTTCTCCTGTTTTTCATTGACATTTTGCCTCGCGGTGCGTTACAATATCCGGGAATCGCCGCTTCGGCCGGCGCCGCGCGGGCGATCGCGGAGTCCGCCCGCCTGTCAAAGGGCCGTCGGCCGCGCGGGAGCATCCCGTGCGGCGGCTGCGGCGGAAGCCGCAGCGCAGCGCCGCAATTTCATACGCCCGCGTAGCTCAGCAGGATAGAGCGACCGCCTCCTAAGCGGCAGGTCGTTCGAATCCATTTCCGCATGAAAATTGAATAAGCCCCCGTAGCTCAGTTGGATAGAGCGGTCGCCTCCTAAGCGACAGGCCACTGGTTCGAGCCCAGCCGGGGGTGCCAGAAAACTTGCTGCAAGCCTTTGTTTTCAAGGGTTTGCAGCTTTTTTCGTTTTGCCGCGGTACCAAATCATTCTTTCCTGTCACTTAAAAGTGGTTACTGAATAAAAACCTGCTTTGATGTATATTTTGCTAATTGGAGATGAACGAAAACCGTGGGCTTGCTAAGAATTTTTGCTCATTTGCTAATTGGAGCTTTTGGAACCTGCAACTAATGTCGCTAACGTATTCGCCAGCTCCGGATTCTGCTGAAGCTGCTCTATGAGCGCCGCCAGGTCAATTGTCTGCGTAACCTGCGGTTCTGGCGGAGCTGTTACATGGCGCAGATCAGGATTTGCATTGGTGTAAAAAGCACTTTCAAATCTTTGGGCATTGATCTTTCGATCTTCATCAAGTATATGAGCATATACTTTCGTAATCATATCAATTTCTGAATGGCCTGTATCACCTTGTGTAGCCTTCAAATCGCCGTGGTTCAGTTTCAGTTTATAAGTAGTGCTGGAATGTCTGAGTGAATGGAAGACTACGTTAGGAAGCTCTGCTTTTTCTTTTAGGGCAGCAAACTCCTTGTTAATAATCCTGTCTTCGCATGGCCTTCCGTTAGGAAGCGCAACCACAAGATCAAAGTCTTGATACTCATCCCCCAAAAATCTTTTGAGTTCCTCCTGTGACTTTCTCCATTCCCTTAGAATGTATGCCAGCGTTTTAGGCAGCCAGATCTTCCTCACGCTGGAATCCGTCTTTGGTTTTTTTAGGATAACACGGGTACTGGTGTTTGGCATGAGTGGAGTGAAGATATAGTAAATGTCTTTCTCTCCCAGCATCTCGATTGCCCTTTTGGATGCACGGGTAAGCTCCTGCTCGATATAAACATGAGCATTGTCCCGTGCGATGTCCTCATCTTCTATGTGAACATTTTTCCATGTCAGGCCGAGGATTTCGCCCATTCGCATGGAACAGGCAAACGAGAGGTTCATAGCTATATAGAGCTTTCCATCGTGGCAGTTGTCCAACGCCTTCCGGATCGTTTCCGCATCCCATATATCCCTCTTGACATACTCTGTCTTTGGAAGAACTGTATTGTCAAAGGGATTTCTGCCGATCAGCTCCCAGCGAACAGCTTGCTTAAACGCGCAGCGTAGCAGTTTGATGATTTTTTCAATCGTCTTATCAGATACATAGGCATCTTTGGCCTTTCGGGTTTTTGTTGATATGCAGGGAGTTTTCTGAAGCGTCTGGATGTATTTATCAACCACTCGTGGATTAATCTCCTGCACATCCATGTCACCAATAATCGGATTGATGTAATTGGCAATCAAGGCGGTTTGGCCGTCGTACATGGAAACGCCCCATTTTTTCTCCCCATAGGTACAAACAAAATCGTACAGGAACTCAGAGACCTTCTGACAGTTTGGCGGGATGAAAGTACCGTTGTTTTGCTGGTTTTCAACCTCTGCCTTGCGCTTTTGCCGCATCGTCGAAAAGGCGCTTTGACCTCCTTTTTTTAAAAATTTTTTCAAAACCAAAAAAGGCGCGCCTGGAAGAACAAAGTTCAACCAGACGCGCCAACGGGGAGGCATTTTGATTCCATGTATCTTCAATCTGCCTCTGTGCAAAATAACCGCTTGGGAAGTGCGGGGTCCTATTCGAAAAGATAAGAAAAGTACGACCAGTAGTGTGGTTTGACAATGCGGCATCCTCCCTTGCCGCCGTTTGTCTGTCATTGCGATAGTATGGCCAAAAGCTTAAACGGCGGCGTAACCGGAAAAGCCACCGTCAGAAACTGGTCACAAGTCAAATCGTCTCTGTTTTACACGCTGTTCGGTGGCTATTCTGTGTAAAAATGTCTTCATAAACTAAGAACACTCCATTTTTCGGATTTCTAATCATGGATTAGAGGTTAATTGTTGCTTTCTCTTTTCCAGAGAGATAAAAAGACACCCAAGCGAAAAAATTCGTTTGGGTGTCTTTGGGGTCTATTTCTCATAGATTGCCACACAGATGATTATCAGGAAAGCCTGGAATCCCAGGGCCAGCAAGCTGCGCAGATAGTTTTGCCCCATCTGTCCCCATTCCCGGTTGACCATGGTGGCCATGGGGATCGGCGCAACGGATGTGACCAGATATATTTCGATCATACGGCCATAGACGACGATGATGATACAGATGGTCAGGCCCCATATCGTCAGTCCGACGAAAAGGCTTTGGAACCATAGTCCAATCAGCGGACCTATATCCATCTCCATCAGACGGGCTTCCAGGCCGGACACCACAGTGTCTATATTGAGCGATGTATCGGCGATGATGATCCCGGCTGCGCGGTTAACTACAGTTTGGGCCGCTTCAAAGATGCCCATAACGATATTCCAGGTGTTTGTCACGATGAGCACGGCGCAGGCTGTTTTGAATATCCATTTGAAGAACACCCAAGCATCTACGTCGTGCATGTTGTTCTTGTCGGTTATGAGCTGAATGAGCTCCAAAGTCATAACAAATGCGAGAATCAACCCGGCAATGGGCAGGATCACGCTGTCCGACAGATTCTTAATCATGTTAAATATGCCGGAATTCCAGCCCTGTGGCGTCATGCCGACCTGTGTTGAGATCTCGCCGACTTTTTCGTTCACACTGTCAAACAGTCCTGAAAGGTTGCTGATAATGCCGCCGACAAGTATTTCTCTCAGCCATTCTTCGATAGCCTCCTTTATCATATCCATTTAGGGCGAGAACCTCCTTTCTGGAGAACTGCCCGTGCAGGGACGGGCAGCCCTCCAAGTTTTTGTGGGGAAATCAGCCGAACAGCCCGGACAGAAGCGGAACCAATGTAATACCGATGAGGGCCACACCGCCCCCGGCCATGAGCTGCTTCATGCCTTGACTTTTTGCGCCAGGGTTATCGTTGCCGTAACCTTCGAGCAAGTTGATGGCTCCCCAAATGCCAAGACCGGCACCGAGAGCAATAACGAGGGTCTGAAGGACCCCAACAGCAGAGTTAAAAAAAGACATATTGATCTTGCCGAGATCATGGGAAAGGCTGATTGGTACAGGTCTCAGATATGCAAAAGCCGGAATGAAAACCGCTTAACGGCTCCCGATCCCGGCGTCCTCCTTTTAAATTTTTGATGAATGCCTCACTCCGGCTAATGCAAATTGAGCGAGTGTCTTGTGTCTTTCAAACGTAATGCCTCCTTTCTGTAAAGATTGATATAGAAAAGATGGCGCTTACGAGGCCAGTTCTTCCGTCACCTGCACTTCATAGGCGTCATACTTCTCATCCGATTTTGGGTTTAACCGTGTAGACAGAAAATAAACATTGTCAAAAACATATTACGACTCACTATAATCGTTTTTTGAATTGCTAAAGATGGGCAACAAAAAAGCAGCAAATCTTTTTCAAGACTTACTGCTTTGTGTGCCGCTGTGAGGAACGACGGATATTTAGCTTTCAATGGGAGCGTGACATTGTCTTTGGAAATTTATTTGGGCCGCAAGTTATTCCCAAATATCCTTATCTTCCTTGGACACGGCATATTTCCTATGCTTGCGGATACCCATGATAAAGAAGATGATTCCGGAGATCATCAACCCTGCTTCGATCACAATGGTGATGTAAAACGGTACGCCTTCCGGCTTCACATAGTACAGTGTCTGCACCAGCATGATAATCCCCAGCATGAACTGCGATATAGCGGTAGTGAAATAAAAAGATAGTCGTTTGCTCACTTGCTTCATAGCATCCTTCCTTTCGGTATACATGTCCAGCGGGCCGTCCGCCGCGTTCTTCCTCAGATAGACCCTGCCGCCGTATTCCGCTACGACGGAGATCCCGGTCTGTTCCAGAAAATCAAGGTAGTCTTTCTTCTTGCTGCCTGTGTAGGCAGGCTGGTCGATCTTATACTGATACTTCGCCGGGGAAACGTTCTCAAACTCATATTCTCCGCCGTGATAGCGGGTGAGCATCAGGCCGTTTTGTCCCTGTTCATTCAGCCATTCTTCTTCCTTATGAATATCCATAAAAGCCTTTTTAACGGTTGTTTTCATTTGCTGCCTCCTTCATTTTCTCTGCGTTTTGCAGCATCTCTTCCAGACGAATCAGCTCTTTTTCAAAGAACTGTTTTCCTGTGGCCGTGATGATGTATTCAATCTTTCTGTCCTGCGGATGCTCGTCCAGCGCCTTGATCCAGCCTTTCTTTTGCAAGGTGTCCAATGCTCCGTAGAGGGAACCGGCTCCGAGATTTACACGCCCCTCTGTCATTTCTGCGATGTCTTTCATCAGGGCGTAACCGTGCGCCGGTTGATGAAGCCGAAGCAGGATATAAAAAACGGATTCAGTGAGAGCGCCGCTGTTCGCTGTTCTGCCCATGACTACTCCTTTCTAATACGGATTCCGATGTATCGGTATCTGTAATATATCATAATCCGTAATAGTTGTCAATAGCCAAACAGAAAAATTTATGGAATAGCGAGGATCTGAAGGACCCCAACAGCAGAGTTAAAAAAAGACATATTGATCTTGCTGAGATTATGGGAAAGGTTGATTGGTACAGGTCTCAGATATGCAAAAGCCGGAATGAAAACCGCTTGACGGCTCCCGATCCCGGCGTCCTCCTTTTAAATTTTTGATGAATGCCTCACTCCGGCTAATGCAAATTGAGCGAGCGTCTTGCGTCTTTCAAACGTAATGCCTCCTTTCTGTAAAGATATGCTATGTATAATAGAAAAGATAGTGCTTTGGAAAAAATGTGAATGGTTACTGGAACAGCGACAGACTGCTCCTGACGATGCGGTTGACAAAAGAAATCACTTCTTCCCGGCTGTATTTGTCATAACCACCTACTACCACATTCATCAGTCCGTTTGAGAGATGGGTATAGAGCATTTCCAATTCCGCGGTTGTCGCATGATGGAGCTGCTGCCTCCAGGCTGCAATGCTTGAATCTTTGGCAAGGTCGATCATCCGTCCAAGAATGGAAGGGCATGCGCCGCCGAATATTAGTACGCGGCAAGCGTCCTCGTGCCGCTCCACCATGGCATAGATCGCCGCGATCAGTGCGCTCACGTCAAAGTCGTCGATCAAACGCAGAGAGTACCCAAAAGCGTCTAAAAGTTCCTGCTCGATGCTCTCCAGAAGTGCAAAGCAATCGCTGTAATGTGCATAGAAGGTCGCTCGGTTCAACTCTGCCAATTCGCAGACCTCCTTGACGGTAATCTTATTGATGGGCTTTTCCCGAAGCAGGGACAAAAAGGATTCCTTGATTACGCGCTGCGTATAGCGCACTCTTGCGTCGCTCTTTCTCATACCGCTTTCCTCCGCACATAAAAAGTTTACCGTTATTCTCAACACTGTCTCGCGCGGTGTTGCTTTTCTTTCTCTCCTTGAGACATTGTTGCTTGTTGTTCCGTGGCTCTTTTATTATACTGATAAAGTGAAAGATAATCAACACTTGTCTTTTAATGGAGGACGGCATATGTTTCATACCTACCTTGTAACAGGTGCAAGCGGTTTTCTCGGGCGGGCTGTGCTTGCGGAGCTGAAAAAGAAGGGAGCGCGGATTCGTGCTTTAGTCATGGAAAACGATCCGCTGGCCGCCGAGTTGCCGGAAGGTGTTTCCGTCATTTATGGCGACGTTTGCGATGACACTTCGTTGGAGCAGTTCTTTTCCGGTGCAGACAGCGGAACCTGTGTCATCCATTGCGCCGGGGTTGTTTCAGTGGCGTCACGTCCGGGAGATCGGATTTACCGGGTGAACGTGGGAGGCACAAATAATATCCTGAGGTATAGCGAAAAGTCGGGCATCGGTAAAATTGTCTATGTCAGCTCCGTTCATGCCATCCCGGAAAAGCCAAAGGGAACGGAGATCACGGAGGACGCCGTATTTTCGCCTAATATAGTGCGGGGCGATTATGCCAAAAGCAAAGCCATTGCAACATCTCTTGTCTTTGATGCGGCAAGTCGTGGACTCAATGCCAGCGTGGTATTTCCCTCCGGGATCATTGGGCCTGGAGACGTTGGAAAAGGCAGCATTACCACTATGCTGCTGTCCTTCCTTGCGGGAAAGCTCCCGGTGGCAGTGAAGGGCGGCTACGACTTTGTAGACGTGCGTGACGTGGCGGCCGGTATTGTCTCCTGTGCAGAACAGGGACAACCGGGACATGGCTATATCCTCTCTGGGGAATATGCGACCATCCGAAACATACTGAACGCAGCAAAAGAGGCGGTTGGAATAAAGCGTACCGTGTCATTCCTGCCGATTTGTTTTGCAAAGCTGATTGCGCCCCTCTATGAAAAATGGAGTTTGCGGAATAAGAAGCCCCTATACTTTACCCCTTATTCCGTTGCCGTTCTCGATTCCAACGGCCGATTCGACAGAAGTGCCGCTGCCGCCGCGTTCGGATATGCCCCGCGTTCCCTGCAAAGCAGTATCCGGGATATGGTACTATGGTTGAAAAGTCTGTAAAGATTCATTGACATTGATAATACCGACATGATTGATGATCCCAAACCTTAAATGAACGAATGGCAATTTGAAAACGGAATATAAAGATATGTTGTGTATAGAATAGATGGTGCTTACGAGGCAGGTTCCTCCGTCACTTGTACTTCATAGGCATCATACTTCTCTTCGGGTTTGGGCTTTAACTGTGTCGAGAGATATTTTTCAATGTCAAAAGTATACTTCGGATTGGCATCCGAGAGGTACCTGTAATTGGGATGCTTTGTAATGTCGTATTTGTCTGACAAAAACGGGCGTACACCACGAAGCTGCAAGATGCACTTGCCGCCGTCCAGCACCGCAAGCTCGTCTATGGTAGCAAGATCTTTGCCGAGCTTCTGATAATTGAGGGAGTGGGAAACCTCCCGACCGCGACTTTCGCCGGTGTTGTATGTATCAATAGTCTCTTTCCCAAGTGACTGATTCAATTCTTTTAAGGTCGTCGGCTCCTTGCCGCCCAAAAAGATCGAACTATCACAGTTTCCCATGATTGTAGCATACTTCCCTTGGCCTGCATAGTTGCAAAGTTTGCAAGTACACAGGAAACTTTACTTTCAAAAAACTTTCCAGCAAAAGGGCATACCATACCCCTTTGCTGGAAAACGTACAAACCAGACAACGTGTGCAATGCAGCCTTCGCCGACAACAGGTCGCTTGACCTGACCCAAACGGGCACGCACATAGAATCAATTACAGCTTCTTTATACCGCAATATCTTGCGATAGTCAAGAAATAATTTCTATATATTGTATATTATTTCCGAATTACTCCGGGATATTGTACCTTCGAGCTAATACGCACGCAATACACATACATCAAAAATACGGATACCTTAATACGAAAGCAATACGAGATAATACGTTGAATCTGGGGCCTGGAATTGTAACTAAATGATATTTTTGTGCAACTCGTTAAATTGCTAAAGTGTCCATTTGTTGTGTTGATTGATTGACATTTTCGTTTCCACTTCATTTCCTTACTACTGCCTTGCTGGATACTCCACTATTGCTTGTTCCCAAAGTTGACCACAATTTCGACCCTTAAAACGGTAAAACCAGACAACACCTCATAACACAACTTAAACTCATATTTTCTAAAAACCTAGTATTTCCAGTACTTCGCGGGACTGGATGGTATTAGGAGGGATGAGTCAAAATCCGTTCTGGGCAGTTCGAATCCTTCACCCGCTGCCAAAGTAGACAAAGCCTGCGTATAACTATTGTTATACGCAGGCTTTGTTATTTCTTATTGCTTTACACCGGAAATATCACGGTTGACTGGCAACTATTCCTTGAATATAGGCTTTGATATTGGAAGGGTATTTTGCTTTTAGCAGTGAACCCATCAGGCAGGCGGTCCTGACCAGAAGAATATCACCAAAGGAACTCCTATAACAATGAACAGGATGAGCCATATGAACACCATGCCCAACAGAAAACCGAGCTTGCTCAAATTCTTTTTCATATTTCTTCTCCTTTCCTGATTCCCAAGCCAGCAATTTCTACAACTTTTTGCTATTTGAAGTTGGAAAAAGACTTCGCCGGCAAATCCTGGTTTGCTGTTTGACTTCTTTGGAGCAAAGTATATCATAATTCTATGAATATTCCATACGTATTCCAGCCTATTGTCATACGTTGAATTTGCAGAGAAAAGCCTTGAATCCCAATGGATTGCGGCGTTTCTTTTTTATTTTATTCGAGGTAAGCATACCGGTCAACCGATGATGTTGATGGGTTTTCCAGTCGTTGGCACCTCTCTCTAATCTGGAACCGATTTTCAAGAATTTTGGATTTTGGCACCATTCTGGCACCGTGGCTATCCAGCTCGATTTGATGCCAGCATAGCCGAAAGTGCAGTGAGGAGTTCCGGAGATTGAGCGATTTGCGAAAGCAAATCCTGAACATTCATTGTTGGAGCTTGGGGAGTATCCGGAGCATGAACGCTCCGGAGGTCTGGATTTGCGTAGAAGGCAGCTTCAAACCGCTGGGCATTGACTTTACGGTCTTCGTCCAAAATGTGGGCATAGATCTGAGTAACCATATCAGCCTGCGAATGACCTGTATCACCCTGTGTCGCTTTCACGTCACCGTGATTAAGTTTCAATTTGTAGGTTGTACTGGAATGGCGAAGCGAATGGAAAACCACATTCGGCAAATTGGCATCGCGCTTCAAACGGCGAAATGCGTTAGAGATAACGGTCTCTTCGCATGGACGGCCATTTGGTAATGCGACAACCAAATTGTAATCCAAGTATTCTGAACCCAAAAAATCTTTTTGTTTATCCTGGGCTGCTTTCCACTCCCGCAAAATATACGCAACCGTTTTGGGCATCCAGACTTTGCGAACACTGCTTTCTGTTTTAGGAGTTTTCAGCACAAGTAAAGTAGTGGCGTCCTCCAAATACATGGTGCGAGGAAACTTCTTTATAATTTCTGCTTCACCCAAAACTTCCAGAGATTCTTCACGAACACGCGCAAGTTCTTTTTCGACACACAGATACGCATCATCTCTGGCAATATCTGCGTCACTAATATGGACATTATCCCATGTCAGCCCAACAATCTCTCCGATTCGGAGCGAACAGGCAAACGACAAATTCATTGCAACATAGAGACGGCTATCTTTGCATTCGTCCAATGCTCTGCGAATGGTCTTGGAATCCCAGATTGCACGCGGTGTCTTTTTTACCTTTGGCAAAGTAGTGTTTTCAAAGGGGTTCTTCTCAACAATATCCCAACGTACAGCCTGACCAAATGCGCATTTCATCAGCTTATTGACTCGTTCAATATTCGACGGGGTCATGTATTCGGTTTTGGTGTATCTGTTTTTCCATGTTGCACACTTTGTTTTTTGTAAGGCCGTGATAAAGCGGTCTGCTGCAATTCCGGTTACATCTTGGATCAGCATATCACCAATAAGCGGATTGATATAATTTCGGATCAACCCTACATTCGCTTCGTATGTGCTGGGTCCCCATTTTTTGGTTCCATAGAGGGCAACAAAGTCTTCCAAAAAAGATGACACTGTCACCTTGCTGGGAGAGATAAAAGTTCGGGAGCTTTGTTTGTACTCCACCTCCGCTTTTCTGTGCTTTGCTTCTGCTTCAGTATCAAACGCTTCCCATTTTTGCTTTCGTTCTCCCTGCTCATTGATGTAGTAATAGACAACATTGTACTTGTTTCTGCGTTTTTTAATGGATGCCATGATAAACCTCCTAAATCATGTTTGTTTATCAAGCCAAGCATCAAAAGACTCTTTGGATATTCTAATAGCAGTTCCGATACGCACAACTTTGAATTCCCCTGAATGGACAAGTCTATAAGCGGCTGTTCTTCCTATTCCCAGAATATCTGAGATCTCATCTACAGTATAAGTGCGCTTTACGGCTTTTGTGCCGTTTGTGGTGCTGTGGTTGCTTTTGTTCATCATGGCCTCCTTCCATATATATAACAGCACCATGCCATTGCTGAATATGATTGTAGCGTGGTGCTGTAAAATCTTCAAATTTTTCATGTTTTCATAGTTTGAGGCAAGGACAGGCGGCTGCTGGCCGCAGCTCCACAGGATCTTTCACCTCGGCCCATGCTGATGGGTGCGCCGAACAATGCTTTGAGGGCGTTCAATTCGGGAGTCTCTTTAAGGTGCCAAAGGTCTTGACCAACAGATCGCCAGTCTACTTTCCGGCAATGATAGTGTTCGCTCGCTCCGTAAAGGAGGTCATGGCGTATCTGCCGCGCGGCTCGCTTTGACACGGTTCGTACCTGTCTGCCTTATGAAATTTTCAAGGTACAATACGGGGCTGTGGATCAGCCAGGAAAGGCCCTTTTATCCCAAAGGGTCTTTCCTCACGGATGCACAAAAAACCCACAGCGGCGGCACAGAAAGGGGAATGCGCCGCCGTTTATGGGCGATGGGTTATGCTGCCTGGATAAGTTCAAAATCAAGAATCCTGGTAATCAGCTTGATTTCCAGCATCTTGCGTTTTTCTTCGTCAACGCACAAATGCGGCACACCGTTTTCGTCATAGAGGCGTCTGGTGGCCAGCGCCGCTATGTAACCTTCGTAGTGCTTCAGCACGGCATTGATCGCGTCAACATTTCCGCCAGCAGCCGCTTCAATCACAGAAAACGGCAGCAAGGCGTGTTTGCTATTCTGCGTCTTGCCCATCCTTCTTAACCTCCAATCTGATTTTCAATTCTTTGATAGAGCTTGTCCGCCTGCGCTGGACTGTGCGCTTGACCATTTTGAGCGCGTCTGCTATTTCTCGGTCATTCATGTCCAGGAAGTAAGAAAGCAGAATTATATCCCGTTTCTCACCCGGCAGAGAGGCAATAGCCTCTGCCAGCCTCTTTCATCCTTCACAGTGACCTGATGGTTCAGCACATCAAAATAAGTGCTGTCCGAGGGATAATCGTCCATGATATAAAGCTGGTCAAGTTCTTGCTCTGACAGCCCAGAAAAGCAGATTTCTTTCTCCGCTCGGCGGGCAAGCTGCTTATCAATGTTGCGGCTTTCATCCCGCAGGACTTTCTTGCACAAGCTGTCAAATTGATGCCTGACGGTTTTCATCTGAGATGGCGATAGCTTCAAGAGTTTTCACCTCCTCTCATGCACCGAGAGGCCGGTTTATTTCCCCTTTCATTCCCTATCCCAATTTGAAAAGTGCCTTTGGGACACTTTTGGGCAAAAATTTGAAAAAATTTTTTACAAACTTTGGAACGCTACAGCAATCATCAGAAAAATCGACAAAAGCCTTTGTTATGCGACGTATTTCGCCATCACATGTAAACCATGCCCGATGCCCTGCATGGCTTTTTTTGATGCGTTAGCGGCAAATAGTCCACCCTCGAAAAACGGCATAATATAGTGGAACGCGTTATAATTTGTCGAAAAGAAGAAGGCCGCCACCCCATTGTTTGGGGCAGCGGCCTTTCTAAAAGAAGTATTCAGATTTGCCATAAACAGCAACAAACGCATATCATACTCTCCCTTTCGATGAATAGGGCGAGTATAAGCTACATTTCCTCGTTTTTCCCTTTAAAAACCCTCGGATTTTCCTCGGAAATTCGCAAGTTTCGCTGTAAGTTCACATATTACAACGGATTACTTGTAGTTATGACAGGCTTCGACAAATTTCGTGTCTGGGGCAGGAACTTATAGCCAAACCCATGAACCGTCGCAATGTAGGTCGGATGATCTTTTGTGTCACCTAACTTGCGGCGCAGCTCCGCAATCACAGCTGTCACATCTCGGTTATGATCGTAGCTGTTCTGCCAAATCGTTTCTCCAATCCGGTCCGGTGTCACAACGATTCCGGGATTACGGGCAAAGTGGAGTAGTAGGCGAAATTCGCGCGGCTGCAGATAGATTTCTTCGCCATCCAGCGTGACATGATGCCGGATTGGGTCGATCATTAAATCGCCACGGTGTATTACTGCATCACTGGGTTTCTTTTCGTCATAGAGATTATAGAGTGTGTATCTACGCAATGCAGATAAAGCGTGAAAAACGATTAGTTCTGACGATGCCGAGAAAGAAAAGCGCATATCAGCACCAGCATTTAGAATACGCATTACAATATCGCCAGTGCTCAAAACCAAGATAGGTGCATAGGTTTCCAAGCGGAAGTCAGATATGAACTGGATCGCCTTATCGGTTTCAATCATGGAGGTATCCATGACAGCGAGGCAAAAGTTCTCTTTCAGCATGGCACGGAGAGCTTCATTTTGAGAAGCGCACACATTTAGTTCAATATGGTGCTTATCAAGCGCCGCCTGCAACAACTTGTTCAAATTGGGGTTCAACTGAACAGAAATTGCTTGTCTCGTCGTAGTTACCTCCTTCTTCGATTTTATAATAACGACTTAATTCGACAGGGATGTTAAAAAATTTCCTGCTATTTCTTCCTGGGACTACTGGAAATACTAAAGGAATTAGATTTCCAGTTCATGTCGTTCATAGGCGTTTATGATTTTGGTTCCATGGTATTCAAGTTCCCGCTCAATGTCTGTGCCGTAGTTCATATGAACATGACCATGGATCAGATACTTGGGCTGATAACGGTCAATCAGTTCCAAAAAGCATTCAAAACCACGGTGGGCATAGTCATCCCCGTCGCCATAGCCAGTCGGCGGTGCATGAGTCAATACAACATCAACTCCACCGGTCTTTTTCAGTTCCCACCATAGCCTGCGAATTCGTCTGCGCATTTCTTTTTCGGTATACTGATGTGGTCCATTGTTGTATCGGGCGCATCCACCCAAGCCGAGAATCCGAAGCCCCTTATAAATATAGACCTTGTCTTCGATGCAATCGCATCCTTCCGGTGGCCTTTGCCGATAGGAAACATCATGGTTGCCGTGAACATAAAGAAGCGGAGACCGGCCCATGGTCACAAGAAAGGTTAGATAACTTGCTTTAAGATCGCCGCAGGAAAGAATCAGATCATTTGGAGCCAGTCGGCCCGCCTGATAATAATCCCACAAATAAGGACTTTCCCGATCTGACAGAAGCAGCAGTTTCATAGCAGGACCCCCTCTTTCACAGGAGGGATCGAGTCTCTGTAAATGCCCTGAAGCCGAACGATCTCTTGTGATTTTTCGGACAACTCTTCATATCCCGGAATGCAGCCATCCACATTCTCACAGAGCCAGTCCATCCGCAACAGTTCGTCCGGTGCAAAGTAAGTGTTGCCGTCATTGCGTTCCACACCGTCCTGAGACACAATGGGGCGGTGGAACGGAGCGATGGTCCCATTGGTCATGTCCCGTTTCAAGACCTGCGCTAACATTTCAACGCCTGCGGGCAAAGCATCTGCTATTTCAAGGCCAATAACGCCGCTTGCCATTCCCCACCAGTAATTTACCGCCTGTGCACCATGCTTACTGGTATTCAGCGAATCCCAGTCTCCACCCAAAATGCTTCGGGCAAGTTTTACATAGAAAGCACCCCAATCCCAGTAAGGGGATACCAAAAGTTCCGTTTTTCCATCCGGAAAAACATGAAAGGTTCCCCAGTTGCCCTGATCCCATCCCGGCATGGGAATGTCCAGCGTGGAAATGGTGTCCACACCCATTTCCCTCAATTCAGCTACGGGATCTCCCGGAACACAGGACCATTTCAATTCCACTCTGGCATTGGGATTAGTCATCTGCACACCAAGGGCAAAAGCGTTGATTCCCGCAGGCACACCAAAAATAGGGTAACTGGCAATATATCCAATACGATTACTTCGGCTGACAGCGCCAGCGATTGCACCTGAAATAAACTTACCTTCGTAGATACGGCTGTAATAAGTACGGACTCCGGTATAAGGCATGGAAATCGAACAATTCAGTATTTTTACGTCCGGATGCCGTGCAGCTGTTTTGCGGCAGGCTGCGATCAATGGCGCTGTGGTGGCAAAAATCACCTCGGCACCATTTTTGATTGCGGTTTCCATTGCCGCTTCTGCCTCATCTCCCGCGCCAACACCGAAAAATGCCTGGGTGATCACCTGATCACCCATAACCGACTTCAAATGTTTGCGGCCCTGTTCGTGTGCCTTGACCCAGTTGCTGTTTTCCGGGTTCAGTTCATGAATGAACGCAACATTCAGGTAGGAGGGCAACATGGAAAAAACCCGCTTGTTTCGGAATTTCCCATCATCCAAAGAATCGGTATTTACCGTAATTGCCGCTTCGTTACTAAGCGCCTTTACATCTGACCAAACCGCCTGAAGGCTTTTCGTCAGTTCGGAATTACACATTTCCCAGGCGTCTCTAAAAGAATAAACCCTCAACCATACCAGCAGCGCATCTGCAGGTGTGACACTTAGATTTTCACCGTTCAACTTTTTGAATGCATCTTGAAAACGGAAAAAGGCAGATGAAAAATGGCAGCGCTCCTCATCCGTCCAGACATGATCCGCCTCATATCCTAATACCGCCTGCAGCTTCTGAAAACTGCCAAGCTGTGTAAACATGAGCTGGTACAGTTTGGTCAGCGGATAGTAACGAACGAATTCGTAATAGCACTGGATTTCAACGATGGGTGCGTAATTTGGCATAATGCGAATCACATATCCCGGAATACTGGATGCCCCAAAATGCTTCAATACGCTGACGCGTTTATTTCCTTCCTGAACATAAAACCGCCCAAGATATTCATAGCAGCGGATCGGGTCTCGAATTCCTTCGTCCCCAAGGTGTGCTATACACAGTTTTCGCCATTTGGTTGCAAATTCGCTGTGCTCCTCAAGCAGAGGCATAAAATCAGAGGAAAAGGAATTGGTTCGGCCCGAAGTCTTTGTTCCAACGATTTTCTCAATTGGAATTTCGATGATGCCAAGATCCACTTGTCCCGCCACCATGGTATCTTCCAAAATATCGTCAAGAGCCTGTAGATATGGATACCGGCCCTGGTGAACACTCTCACGGTGGGCCTTGCGCCCCTGCTTCAAGGCTCTCTGATACTGTTCAGTGGATTCAAGCTGCAGATTCATACGATTTCCTCCTGTACTTCGCGGAAACCTCCAATATGCCCCAGTTTTTGTCGAAATGAGGATAATGTTGTCTACTTTAATCAAATTATAGCTTAATATTTTGGCCTGAAAAATGGACAAACTGGGTCAATCCATACACAAAGTTTCACAACTCTGTGCCACAAAAAAACGCTTGATACCTGAGTCTTTCGGTATCAAGCGTTTATTCGTTATTTCGTATTCTTCTTCACAAAATCCCAAGCACTGCGGCACATATCTTCTACGGTGTGGGTTGCTTCCCATCCCAGCAGTTCTTTAGCCTTGGTGGCATCTGCCCAGAAAGCGGGAAGATCTCCTTCACGCCGAGGCCCAACTACATAAGGCAATTTAATGTCGTTTGCAGTTTCAAAGGCACGGACAAGCTCACGAACAGAGATACCGTTGCCGGTGCCCAGGTTGATGGCCTCAACACCAGTATGGTTCTCCGCATACTCCAGCGCCTTCAGGTGACCCACAGCCAAATCAACCACGTGGAGGTAGTCACGCTGGCAGGTGCCGTCGGGGGTGGGATAATCACCGCCGAAGATGGTTAGTTCAGGAAGAACACCGGCTGCCACACGGGCAATGTAGGGCATCAGATTGTTAGGGATGCCGTTGGGGTCGTCGCCCAGCAGGCCGGAGTCGTGGGAGCCAATGGGATTGAAGTAGCGCAGCAGCACCACAGAGAAATCAGGGTGGGCCGTCACATAGTCGGTCAGGATACGCTCGTTCATTACCTTGCTCCAGCCATAAGGACTGCTGGACTGGATGGCAGGCATCTCCTCTTTATAGGGATAGGGATTTTCGGGGCCATAGACCGTGGCAGAAGAGGAGAATACAAACTTTTTACAACCATACTCCTCCATCAACTCCAGCAGAGTCATGGTGCTGTCCAGATTGGTACGGTAGTACTCCAGAGGCTTTTTGACGCTCTCGCCAACAGCCTTGCGGCCTGCGAAGTGAATCACGGCATCAAACTCGTTCTCCTGGAATACGGTACGCATCTGTTCCTTGTCGGCGCAATCCATCACACGGAATTTGATCTTTTCCCCTACGATGCTCTCCACACGGCATACGACATCCGTTCTGGCATTGGACAGATCATCTACGATCACAACGCTGTGGCCTGCCTGGATCAGTTCGACTACGGTATGACTGCCGATATATCCGGCACCGCCGGTTACAAGTACCTTCATGACTTAGCCCTCCTCATTCACATAGTTCACGAATTTATCAAAGGCCCTCGCGCCCTTCTCATTGCGCGGATAGACACCCGCGTGCTCCAGCACCTTTGCAAAGACCTTGCCGGTTTCCACTTTCAGAATGGCGGCGGTATTCTCCTTAGTAAAGGTGTGCTGCTTTTTCAACTCTTCCACCCAGTCGGCGTGCTTGGCCAGTTCACCAGTCAGCTCTTCTCCGGCAAGGATAGCCTTCTCCACACCAGCCAGTTCCTGCTTCAGGCGGGCAGGCAGCACAGCCAGACCCATAACCTCAATGAGACCGATGTTTTCCTTCTTGATATGGTGAAGTTCAGCGTGGGGGTGGTACACGCCCAGAGGATGCTCTCCGGTGGTGATGTTGTTGCGCAGAACCAGATCCAGTTCGTAGTCCGTTCCCCGGCGGCGGGCGATGGGGGTAATGGTGTTGTGGGGTACGCCTTCGGTCTCTGCAAAGATGAAAGCATCCTCGTCGGTATAACCACGCCAGCTCAGCAGAATCTTATCAGCCAGCTCTACCAGACGCGCTTTTTTGCCGCAGCGCAGACGGATGACACTCATGGGCCACTTAACGATGCCGGCCTTCACATCCTCGAAACCAGCAAAGACGATCTCACGCTCGACCGCCGCGCGCTCCATGGGGAAGCAGTAGTGGCCACCTTGGAAGTGCTCGTGGCTGAGGATGCTGCCGCCTACGATGGGGAGATCTGCGTTGCTGCCCACAAAGTAGTGGGGGAACAGAGAAACAAAGTCCAACAGTTTGGAGAAAGCGGCCTTGTTGATGACCATGGGAACATGCTCATGATTGAACACAATGCAGTGCTCGTTGTAGTAGACATAGGGGCTGTACTGCAGATGCCAGCCCTCACCGGCGATGGTAACTGGAATAGTGCGCAGGTTCTGGCGGGCGGGGTGGTTCATACGTCCCGCATAGCCCTCGTTCTCCGCGCAGAGCATACACTTGGGATAGCCGGACTGGGGAGCGAGCCTTGCGGCTGCAATAGCCTTAGGGTCTTTTTCCGGCTTGCTGAGGTTGATGGTCACATCCAGATTGCCGTATTCGGTGGCCGTCTTCCAGCGCACATCCTTCTGGATGCGGTAGCGGCGGATGTAATCGGTATCCTGTGAGAAGTTATAGTACCAGTCGGTGGCAGTCTCAGGGCTGGTGGCGTACATCTCGGAAAAGGTCTGATGCACCTCACGGGGCATGGGAGTCAGAATCCCCATTAGTTTGGTGTCAAAGAGGTCACGGCTGGTGATGTCATCATCGCAGACACCCCGTTCCACCGCATCCTCCAACAGCCCCTGAAGAATATCCTCCAGGCTCATGGCTTCCGGTGTGGCAGGGTCGTAGCTGTCCAGTTTCATAGCCTCCAGTAGCCCGTTGGTTACATAGATCGTGTCACAAGGCTCAATCAGCTTCTTGTTCAGGCCATATTGGACCAAAGAAGCGATATACACATTCACATCCATTTTCCGTTCCTCCTTCAGGACAATCTCACGCCACCCTCATTACGAATGTGCAACACGTGGCAGCTACCTTCACCCAGTACCCGCTCAATTCCACGTTTAAACTCTTCCAGCATATCAACAGGAACAAATGCCTGCACCGTTCCGGCGAAGCCGCCTCCGTGGACACGGTAAGCCCCACGCCCATTCAGCAGGGTATCACACATGGCCAGAGCAACCGCCACCTCCTGATGCTGCGTGGCACCGGCAGGACTGATATTCTGCAAATACATCCAGGAACTGTACCCGGATTTAGTAACCAGACCAAGGAAACCATCGAAGTCGTTTTCAAGCAGCGCTTTTTTCTGCTCCATGACACGCTTGTTTTCCTGGTAGAAATGGATGGCCCGCAGGATGGCACGGTCAGAAACCTTCCCTCGAAGATTTGGCAGAGCCTCCATAAATTCTTTTTCGCGGACTTCTCGCAGAACATCCTTTCCAAAGAAATTGCAAATCTCTTTCAGCTCACGCGGAATGGCCGCGTACTCATCAGTGAGATCGGCGTGGTCAGCGCCGCTGTCGATGATGCACAGCGCATGACCAGCCTTTTCAAAATCGAACTCGATCCGCTCCACCTGGGGATTCTCAGGGTCAGCGAAATCAATGTAAACCATGCCTCCCACGGAGGAAGCCGCCTGATCCATCAGACCGCTGGGCTTGCCGAAGTACACATTCTCAGCGTACTGGCCGATCTGGGCAATCTCTACTGCGCTGAGTTTTCGGTCAAAGAACAGTTCGTTACAGATGGTGCCCATCAGCACCTCAAAGGCTGCGGAAGAACTCAAACCGCTACCGGGTAGAACAGTGGAATGTACCTCGGCATCGAATCCTTTCAGCCGGGCGCCCCGCTGCACAAAAGCAGCGGCGACGCCACGGATCAGGGCCGCGGTGGTGTTCTTTTCCTCCTCGCGGATATTCAAATCATCCAGTTCAACTACGGTGTCGGGGTATCCATCGGAGCGAACAAGGATGTTATTGCTACCATTCAGCGTTACATCAGCCACCGTTTCCAGGTTCACTGCCGCTGCCAGAACACAGCCACGCTGGTGATCGGTGTGATTACCGCTAATCTCTGTACGGCCGGGAGCGGAGATCAGAAAATGTTCTTTTGTCATATGAGGTCCCTCACTTTTTGGATAACTTACTCAGTTCTTAGGCTCCAGCAGCTTAGCGTTGGCCTTCTCCACATTCAGCTTGGTCAGCAGGAAAGTGACCAATCCGCAGAAGATAGCGGGCAGCCACAGATACATCACATTCAGCATAGTCAGAACAGAGTCAGGCTGAGTGGCCACGCCGCCCTCAATGAATCCGGCAGCTGCCAGCAACCAACCGGAGATGGCGGTGCCCAGTCCGCCGCCAATCTTGACGCCAAGAGAGGTGCAGGAGTACATGGTTCCGTCGATACGCTTACCAGTGGTCAGATAGGTGTAGTCGGAAGCAGAAGCGATCACAGCGTTCAGGTCGCCCTGCAGGGGGCACATACCAAGAGAAGCGATGGCGGTGAAAGCCAACATCATGGGAACGCTGCCCATGTAAGCAGCCACGATTACCAGGATTCTTGCGATGGTGGCCAGAGCATAGCCGGAATAGTTGATCTTATACATACCGCCCAGCTTTGCGACGATAGTGGGGACCAGCAGCAGGCCGATAATCATGGGAACGTTCAGCGCCGTAGCGAAATAACCCATCAGCTCCTTGTTGCCCAACACATAAGTCATGTAGTAGGTGCCGACGCCGGTGAAAGCGGTGTAGAGCTGAGTCAGCAGATAGACACCCAGAATCAGCAGGTAGAACTTATTCTTGACCAACAGACCGACAGCTTCGCGCAGGGTGTACTTTTCTTCCGGAGCGTCAACTGCTTTCTGGGCTTCAATCTCGTCTTCGGGCAATTCCTTCAAGGACAGGACGGAGACGGTGTTGGAGATAATGCCGATGATGACATAGATCAGTGCAACAATTCTCCATGCGGCGGCATCGTTGCCGAAGTGCTCAACCATGCCGAAGGTAACGGCCTGAATGATAGTGCTGGTGGTAAAGGCGAAGACGAAGCGCAGAGAACCAATCTGTACGCGCTCGTTTTCATTCTTGGTGATCAGAGCGGTCAGTGCGGAATAAGCGATGTTATTTGCGGTGTAGAAACCAGCGTTCAGCATCACGTAGAAGATGAAGAAGAAGGCGTACTGAGCAGTCTGGCCCCAGGAAGTGGGAATAGAGAAAATTGCGAACAGGCAGACACCACAACCAAAGTAGGGCCACAGCATCCAGGGCCGGGCTTTGCCCATCTTGGTGTGGGTCTTATCAATGAGGGAACCAAAAATCACATCGGAGATGCCGTCGAAGATCTTGGCAACCGCCATCAGAGTGCCGACAATGCCGGTGTTCAAACCGATGGTGTCGGACAGGTAGATCATTACGAAGAAGGTCAGAAACGCATACACCACATTACCTGCGATGTCGCCGGAGCCGTAACCAACCTTGTTATACCATTTCAAATATCGCTTTTCAGTCATGATATTATCTCCTTTTCTCTATGTTCAGTTCGTCTTCAGTTCGGGGATAATGCGAATGTCAAAGTCGATGGTTTCGTCGATCAGCTTGTATTTCTTCTGTAAAACGGGGCCACAGCTCGCAGAGCCAATGCCGTTCTGCCGGTAGTCCAGACACAACACGGTGCTACCGCACTTGTTCAGTTCGTAGTTGTGGGTCTTCTCGGTCAGTTCTTCCTGCGTGTAATGGGATGCATTGAAGCTGAAGGGTTCGGGGCCAACTGCGATCAAACGCAGTTTGTCGCTTTCCAGAAGCACATAGTCACAACTACCGTGTGCGCCATTCTCCTGGGGACGGATGTAGTCCTCCTGAAGGCCGTCCACGGTATCGCGGTACAAGCCGTGGCTGGCAGCATTTTGCTTGTCAATGTAGTTCTCCATAGGACCCAGACCGAAATAAGCAACCTGCTCCATGTTTTCAGGCACGAACAGGCGCAGACCGAAGCGAGGCAGCTCGGGGAATTCTATGTTGCGCTTTGTCAGGATGTTGGCACAGACGCCGCCTGCAACCGTCACGGTCCAGTCGATTTCTACGGTCATGAACCGCTGCACAGCGATGGCACCAATAGACAGGTCACTGTGGATGCGAACCTCGCTGTCCATGGCCACGAAGTGGGTGTTATAAGCCCGGGTGATGGCCTTATCGTAGTGGGCTGCAAACCAGTCAGCCTTCAGCTTGCGGTCGTTATCGGTGGGAGCGCGCCACACATTCAGATCCATGGGACGGTCCAGAAGCTCCATGCCCTGATAAGTCATCCGGGCAAACATACCGGTAAACTTATCGTAACGATATGTGAAGTTTGCAGCTGTGAGAGTCAGATACCGATAGTCCTCTGTAACAGAAATGCTGTCCTCCAGGATGGTCTTTCTCTGCCAGTATGCCAGAGCAATCTGATTGCGGTCATCCTGATTCTCCAGAGCAATCTCATCGAAGCCCAAATCAAAGCCCTCGGAGATCAGTTCGGAGTTGTTTTTGGCGAAGTAGCTGATCTTCAGGAAACAGCGGCCCTTGGCGGGAACCTGGACGTTCAGGGTCACGGTACCGCTCATGTGGGGAGCGATGGCAGGGATTTTATCCAGCTGGCCTTCCTGAACAAGCGCACCATCACAAGTGACTTGATAAGAGGCGGTGATGTAGTCCTGCAGGGAGACAAAGTCCATGTAGTTGTGCAGGGTCAACTGGCCGGTTGCCTGATCATAATCAACAACACGAACAGGGCGGTGTACGTTTTTGTATTCCATCAAACCGGTGTGAGGACGGCGGTCGGGATAAACCAGACCGTCCATGCAGAAATTGCCATCGTGGGGGTACTCGCCGTGGTCGCCGCCATACCAGTACATATCTTTGCCGTTAGGAGCCTTGCCCTTGTAAATGGCGTGATCGCACCACTCCCAGACAAAGCCGCCACACATGCACTCATTGGCCTGAATGAACTGCCAGTAGTCCTCCAGATCACCGGGGCCGTTGCCCATGGCATGAGAGTATTCACACATCAGATAGGGCTTGTCGGACTCAGGATCGTCCACATACTCCTGCAGGGTTTCCAGCGCAGGGTACATATTGCTGTAGAGGTCAATGTTGGAGAAATCGTACTTGCGCTTGCGGCTGCGATACTGAGCGCTTTCATAGTGGGTCAGGCGGGCGGGGTCAAAGTTCTTGGTCCAGGCCAGCGCAGCCTCGAAGCAACAGCCGTAGGCGCTCTCGTTACCCATGGACCAGCAGATGACGCAGGGGCGGTTCTTGTCCCGCTGGACACAGCGCTGGGTGCGCTCCATAGTTGCCTCCAGGAACTTGGGGTTGTCGGCGAAGGGCTCATTCCAGTGCTCGATGTGGTTCTCCCAGATGTCGTTCTCACCGCAGTACAGCTCGGCAGCGCCGTGGCTCTCGTGGTCGGCCTCGTCGATGACCAGGAAGCCGTGCTGGTCGCACAGCTGATAGAACATGGGGGCGTTGGGGTAATGGCTGGTGCGGATTGCGTTGAAGTTATGCTCCTTAATCATCCGCAGATCCCGCTTCATATGCTCAACGCTAATCACAGGGCCGGTCACGGGGTCGGAATCGTGGCGGTTCACGCCGCGGAACTTGATGGGAGTTCCATTCAGGAATACCTGCATCCCTTCCACCTTGATCTCCCGGACGCCAACCTGGTCGGTAATGATCTCGTTCTCACACTCGATGAGCATGGTGTAGAGATAGGGCTGCTCGGGATTCCACAGGGTGGGCTGGGGGATCGTCAGGATCGCCTGATGGGTGTAGTTGCCGATGTGGTCCTTGGTGGTGACCTCAGCGGCGTCGATCAGATGATCGTCAGCGTCCAGCAGTTTCACAACTGTGGGGATGCTCTCACTGGCAAAAGCAAAACGGACACGGACCGTTGCCTTCTCTTCCTCCTGATTGGTGGTAACAAAGTAGTCGCGGACATGGTTCTCGGGGCGCTTGAGCAGATACACATCTCGGAAAATGCCGCTGGTGCGGAACTTGTCCTGATCTTCCAGATAGCTGCCGTCACACCACTTCAGAACCAGAACGGCCAGAGTGTTTTTGCCTTCCCGGATCTTATCCGTCACATCAAACTCGCTGGTGGAGTGGGAGATCTGGTTGTAACCCACATACTCGCCGTTGAGCCAGACATACAGGCAGGAGTCCACACCTTCAAAGTTCAAGTAAGCTTTGGGTGCTTTCTCGTCCTTTGCATAAGTAAAGGTAGTCAGATAAGCACCGCAGGGATTATCCTGGGGGACAAAAGGAGGGTCTGCAGGGAAGGGATAGTGAATGTTGGTGTATTGATGCTGGTCGTAGCCATGATTCTGCCAGACGCTGGGAACGGGGATGGTGTCATATGCGGTGGCATCAAAGCCTTCCTCGTAAAACAGCTCGGTCAGGTCATGGATGCTGGGGTAGTAGCGGAACTTCCAGTCACCGTTGAGTAGCTGGAAGCGGTCGGAGCGTTCCCGATACTCCGCAGTGTCGTCCAGACGGTTAGACGCGGGGATAAAATAGGCACGGTTGGGTAGAGCATTTTCGGACTGGATCATCAAATCTTCATAATAAGCAGGAATGATCATGTAGGGCCTCCTCCTCAAAAATTAATTCTGTCTGTATTATCCATAAAACATTCTCTATTTTCCATAAACCGCATTGGACAAAACATGCACAAAATGATACAATGAACAAAAATGTATATAGTCACAAAAGCATTGTGGCCCAATGGGTTGCAGCAATTACAACGAGAGAGGGGATCAGCATGTATGTCAACTCTGGTTACCTGCATAACACTCGCGTTCCAATCAAGGATAAGTCCAAACCACTACTGGTGGGCAGCTGCGGCACCTACCGTCTAAGAACAAAGGAAAAACTCCCTACCTGGCGTCCACGGGGTCGTTTGGACTATCAACTGCTATATGTGGCCTCCGGCAAGACCCATTTCTTTTTTAATGGAAAAGAGGAGATCGTGCCCGCCGGTTACATGGTCCTCTATCTGCCACGGCAGGAGCAGCACTATGAGTATTTCGGGGAAGAAAAGCCGGAGGTCTATTGGGTTCACTTTACCGGTAAAGACGTAAAAGCAATTTTGCGACACTTTGATATCCCAATGGATAAAAACGTCTTCTTCTCCGGTGTCCCCTCTGCATACCAGCATCTGTTCAAAGAGATGATCCGGGAGCTGCAAACCTGCCGTACTGGATATCAGGAATTACTGGAAATGTATCTGCGGCAGATTTTTCTGCTGATCCAACGCACACGCCAAGAGAGCAACCCTACCATCAGCACTTACCTACAAAAGGAAATGGAGTACGCCCAACAGTATTTCCAAGAACACTATAATGAAGATATTCAGATCAAGGACTATGCGAAATCCCGCAGCATGAGCGTAAGTTGGTTCTTGCGAAACTTTAAGGAGTTTATCGGCCAACCTCCCGTACAATATCTCCTAACCATCCGTATGAACAATGCCGTCAGTCTCTTAGAAACAACTGACTATAATGTGGCAGAAATATCCGCAATCATTGGTTACGAAAACGCGCTGTATTTCAGCCGCCTCTTCAAAAAGCACAAGGGCGTGTCGCCCTCGGAGTACAGAAGGCTTTTCCAGAAAAAGAACAGTCCAGATCGTGACATCCATACATCTCCATGATCGGATAGGAAAAAGAAAAGACTGCCATAACGACAGCCTTTCCCATTTGATCTCTTATTCAAGAACCATCTTTGCGCATCCATAGATTCCCGCGTCATTACCCAGCGCGGCAATTGCTGCTCCGGTTTCTTTCGATACATGGAAGGCGTACTTTCGGTAATATTTCAGTACCGCGTCGGTCACGATATTTCCGGCCTTGCTCATGCCCCCGCCGATAATGAATACATCCGGATCTACTGTGCAGGAAATGTAGCTCATGGCACGGCCCAAATAATCGCCGAACCGGTCGATGATTTTCAGTGCCATATGATCTCCTGCCACAGCCAGTTCGCAGATGTGTTTGGATGTGAAATCCTCAATCCCCCGCAGTTTGGAGGGAGTGTCACATTGGGAAAGCATGACCTTGGCCATGCGAACGATCCCTCTTGCAGAGGTGTACTGCTCCAGACAGCCGCATTTCCCGCAGCTGCAGGGCACTGTTTCTCCAGGCTCCACCGTCATGTGACCGATCTCACCGGCACCCCCGTTTTTGCCTGCGACGATTTTGCCGTCCAACACCACACCTCCGCCAACTCCGGTACCCAGGGTGATCATGACCGCACTCCGGCTGCCTCGGCCTCCGCCCTGCCATAGCTCACCCAGCGCCGCCACATTGGCATCGTTTCCCGCAGCAACATTGGGGATGTCCGGAAGCAGCTCGTTCATGCGCCCCTTGATGTTAAAGACACCCCAGCCAAGATTGACGCACTTATTGACTGTGAAGCTGTCGTCTACAGGACCGGGGACACCGATACCGATACCTACAATCTGAGATGCTGAAATCCCATTCCGCCCCATGGCCCCTGCAATAGTCTGTGCCACGTCAGGCAGAACATGGACACCGCCGTTTACGGTACGGGTTGGAATTTCCCACTTTTCCAGAAGTTTGCCGTCGGCATAAAACAGACCGAGCTTTACACTTGTTCCACCGATGTCTGCACCAAACACATAGTTTTGCATGATATTTCCCCGCTTTCTCTTTTCGATTCATTGCTGAGTTTTTCATTATGGAGGGTTTTATTTATGTTAAATTCCTCTCGTCAACTCTTTGGTTATACCAAGGACGATCTTGCCGTGGAGACCCTGACTTTGGATAACGGCATTCTCTCCTGTGATGTAATTACCTTTGGTGCCGCACTTCGTTCTCTCCGCGTACCGGATCGTTCTGGCATCAAGCGTGATGTTGTTCTGGGTTATGATACTCTGGAAGAGTATGAGAGCCACCCGGGCTATCTTGGTGCTGTCGTAGGCCGTGTGGCCAACCGTATTGCGGGCGGAAGGTTTACGATGAACGGTCAGACTTATGCTCTGGCGGTCAACGACCCGCCCAACCATCTTCATGGGGGCAATGTTGGTTTTTCTCACAAAGTCTGGTCTGTTGTAGAGCACACCTCTACTCTTGTGGCCCTGGCGTTGACCAGCCCCGATGGCGAAGAATGCTATCCCGGTACTATGCGGGTTCGGGTAACCTATGCGCTGGAGGGCAACACCCTCTCTATGCGGTATCAGGCCATCACCGACCGGGATACCCCCTGCAATCTTACGGGACACGCTTACTTTAATCTGGACGGGCACGACTCCGGCCCTGTAACAGATCAATGCCTTCGCATCTACGCGGAGAACTATACGCCATCCGACGCGACCAACATCCCCACAGGCGAAATCGCGCCGGTAGCTGGGACTCCGATGGATTTCCGGAAGGCCACGCCCATTGGCGCACGTATCAATGAGCCTTTCCATCAGTTGATCCAAGCAAATGGTTATGACCACAACTATGTAATTGATGGGGAAATGGGCGCGCTGCGAAAAGCGGCTCAGGCATATTCTCCCACTTCGGGAATCTCGATGGATGTGGAGACTACCTTGCCGGGTCTGCATTTCTACGCAGCCAACTTTCTGGACGAGGGACTGACGGGCAAGAAGGGCGCTGTTTATGGACCGCGCTATGCTTTTTGTCTGGAAACACAGTTCTTCCCGGATGCGGTCAATCAACCGGCTTTCCCGTCTGTGATTCTGAAGCCTGATGGCGTGTATGACCACACAACTGTGTTTTCTTTCTGCTGTGTGAAGGGATAATTTCTCCTTTGCTCTGGAACCAAATCCATGATGCCAGTTCCTTTTTTTGCAGTCAAGGGCTTCGGAGCAACCGGGAGATTCTGTTCATGTTTTCTCCTTTTTTGTCCATGCCAATAGGGTTTTGATTTGCGCTACAATATGTGTGCGATTATTGGACAGACACATTAAAAGACTGGAACCACAAGGGGGGGCATGAGCATGGAACAGAGAGCACCTCTCCAAAGCGCCGAAATACTTTGGATAAATTGGAGCGAGAAGATACTATCGTTCACCAAGGTGGACGGCTTTGAGGCCAAGCACTTCCTCTCACACGAAAGTTGTCTCGAATATGCTTTCGACAAGGCCACAGATGGATTCCGAGTTCAATAATAATTATCATTATAGATAAAAAGCGAAGGGTATTTCATGCCCCTTCGCTTTTTTATATTCCTGGTAAGTATTATTCCGCATCAAAAAGATGCCCTATTACTTCAACGGTCAGGCCATCAACATCCTTATTTTTGAAAACAGAAACGGTGTAGTCACGGATGGCATATTCGGCACCGTTTTTCAGTGGAAACGCCTGAATGCTATCTAAATCGTACAGATCTAAAAGGGCATATCCTTCGCTTTGGGTTTCGCTTAGCAATGCTCGACAGTTATGACAGAAGTTCGCTGGATCGAACTTGCCAAGGTCATCCCCAATAGTCACTGTGTTGGTGTGATCCACGCTGCTCCATGACATAGTAGCATTTTCGTCCAAAAAGCGGAATACCCAATCATCCCATCGCTGCTCTTCTGCGACCTCCCACGGCCTTCTTGGGTCATTATCATAGATTTCTAACTCCCAACTTTGGCCGGTGGAAAGATTGACCAATACCGGCGCATGATACCGTATTCCATTGCCGTCCTCACAGATAGAACAGGTTTCCGGCTCCGGGGTAGTCGCCATGGTTTTCCAAAATGCTGTATCCCGTAGCAGAGCGAAATAGGCTAACACAACGACGCTTGCTGCGAGAATTGCAACAAGGTCTAAAACGATGCCACGGTTATTAGATAGCGTTCTCATACATGTATTCAATCGAGTTTTCAACGTGGAATCCCCCTTGTTTTACATAGGTTATAATTCAGGAAGATTGATAATCCGAACATGTTTTTTTCTGGCGTAATCTACGGTATATGCAGTACTGCCTGTATTTTTCGTCATGTAACTTACACAGATGCTACTGTTATCCACCAAGTGTCGGTTTCGCTTGTGCATACACCCCCGCGTGTATTCCTCGGAAGTGTATGCTTGTGCCATTGCTGATAAAATCATCTCCGAGAGTCACCACACTGATGAGTGGTATGAATACTTCGATGCGTTTGCATCTTTGCTTAACCAGCCAAAGTCATTGGTAAGAAACCGTGCGCTGAATATTCTTGCCGCCAATGCACAGTGGGATGACGAAAATCGTTTTGATACAATTCTTGATGATTATCTTACGCATATCACGGACGAGAAGCCCATTACTGCCAGACAGCGTATTAAGGCTTTGAGACAAATAGGAGAGGCAAAACCGCAGTACATTCCAAGAATAATAGGATGTTTTCGTTGTGCCGATTTGTCAAAATACAAGGACAGTATGAGACCCTTGATTGAACAGGATATGGATGAAACGGAAAAATCATTGATAAAATAAATTCCAATTTATCGAGCAGTTTGTTTTCCGCAAAGCCCTCTCACACGCTTGACGTGGGAGGGTTTCTTCATTATGCGCTATGGAAATCGTGGTTGACTTTGGCCTTGTAGTAGTTTCCGCTTGTGGCAGAGGCATTAAACAGGGTTTCCAACAGATAGGCTTTTATGTTTCGGATGTCAGAGGTCGTGTTTCGCATACAGTCCAAAACATACTCGATGTGGCTGGAGTCCAGCTTCAAAAAGCGCTCTCTTGCCAGAACTGTATAAATCTGTTTGGTGCCAATCCTTACAAAGTCCTCCTGCGTACACAGCACCTCCAACATGAGGTCCACGATTTCATCAAGGTCATCGTAGGGGTACTGCCGGATCAGATAGTCATATTCGATATTGGTTTTTATCTGTTCGCGGTATCCATCCATCACATCCATCGGTGACGGCTGCGCCGGATAGATTGATAGATCAGTCTTACTAAAATCAGTATTATTCTTATCAGTATTATTACCTTGCGATTTTCGCAAGTCTTGACTTTCGATTTTCGCAGGTTTAAACTTGCGATTTTCGCAAGTCTTGACTTTCGATTTTCGCAAGTCTTGACTTTCGGTTTTCGCAAGTCTGGATTTTGATTTTGCTGAGGTACTGCTTTCGGTAATACCGAGAAAGCGCATAACATAAATGCGGGCAGGTTTCCCTTGACCTTGTTTCATTCTCTGGATCAGGCCAATGCCGTTTTCTGTATCCAGTTCATTGAACATCTTGACTGCTTTTCCTGTGTGGCAGCAGAATTGCTCACAAACTTCATCTACCGTGAAGTAGATGTAGACGCGCTCGTTTTCGTCCATCCAGCCGTTTTTGATAGACAGGCTCATGCGGTCAAGCATCATGCCATAGAGCAGTTTTGCATCGGTGGATATGTCTTTGAAATGCTGCTCCGTCATCAGGATCTTTGGAATGCGGAAGAACGCATATTGTTCTGCCTCTAATCCATAATGATAATCAAATACAGCTTGTGGCAATTCATTCACCTCCTCCGTTGGTGCTTGCTTCTATGAAAAAAGGGCGTCATGCTGACGCCCTTTGTGAGTGATATATATGCAACAAGGGGAAAAGACAACTGCCCTTTCCCCTTGTGGTGTGTTCGTATTTATGCTATTATTTGAATATCCAAAGCGCCCTTATCGCTGGGCTTACTGCTTGAGTGTGGCTAATATCTGGCTAATACGAGCCTCTAAAATGGCACCGAAAACAGGGATATTAGCACGATACTGGGCAACACCGCATAACACTGAAATCGTCCAAAAACCCAGTAGCCATGCGGGTTTGCGAGTTATTGCAAGGCATTGCGTACTACACGGTATCAAGCGGTCCATAAATCTCCTAAGCGGTAGGTCGGAGGTTCGAATCCCCTCGCGGGTGCCAACGAAAAAGCACCGAAAACCGATGATTTCCGGTGCTTTTCCGTTTCTCCGCGGCTCGATTCTTCACGCCGGGATCGTGCCGCGTATCTTCATGATCCGGTTTTCCGCCCGAAACGGAAAGACGGATACATGTCGGATGCCGCCTGTTTGCCCCGGTCGGATACGGGGATCGGCGCGCGGCGTTGTCGGCGCGAGGGGGATTCCCCCCTCCGGGGGCCTTAAGATATCGTTGAAACGGGAAACCTGTTTGTAATTGAGTAATGTTATGGGTAATTTTTCAATTGAAGCAACCGATCTATCATGGATAAACGGGGAAAAAGATGACCCCGAGGATCTGTGTCTTCACGGTCATGCAGTTGCGAAAATCGGAGATCGCACGCTTGCATACGACGCGACGGTCAGTGCGACTGCGTTGTATCTGCTCAAAACGATTCGCGAAGACCATTTCATCCACAAGGACAACCAGATGCTTCCCTGCTGCGGTTTCTTCATGATCCCCGACAAAAACCTGAGCAGCGTCACGATCATCGGCTGCGACAACGGCATCGACTGGTCCGTCATCCATGAAGGCAATTCGGTAAAGCTGATATTGGAAGACGGATATGAGGATACGGTTGCGATCGAGGATTACAAGGCCGAAGTGTTCCGGTTTGCCGATTTCATCGAAGCCTTCTATTCCTCATGTACGCCGAAGACGCTGCCAAAGGACGAATTTGACAGGAACGGGTATACTGCGTTTTGGAACGAATGGCATCGAAGAAGGAATCCGTTGAAGGAATGACGGCATTCCCGATGCTGTCTTTCAGGCGCTCCTGCACAGAAAAGCGACAGGCTTCGGCCTGTCGCTTTCCGCTGCCGCCGCTGCGCGGCGGATCGATGAAAAAGGGCGGGAGGGGAGCGCCACCTCCTCACGAGCTCCCCCCATGCCGATTTGAAGCTCCGTGCAGATGCAGCGGCCCTTTCCGGCGCCGCGCCGCCTGCCTCAAAACGTCCAGTACTGCTTGTTGAGCTGCGCGGAGGACATTTCCGCCCAGGAATAGTTCAGCATGTAATTCCCGGAAAACAGGCCGGAGGCGCCCGCCCTTCCCGACACGTAATCGAACAGGTCGCACTGCACTTTCTCGACCGCGATGCGGCGGCGGCGGGCGCTCACCTCGACGATATCGCCGATCCCGTACTCCTCCAGCGTTTCCTTGAGGCGCATGGCGACCTTGCGATACCGGGTCCTCGTGATCTTGTTCGCCGGCTCGTCCTCCCAGAGATAGCTGATCGCCTCGTCCGTCGAAAGATAGCCGCCGCGCCGGTCGACCAGAATGGCCAGAAGCTCCTTTGCCTTTGCCGTTTTGAAGAAGACCGGCTTTTGATCCATAAAGACTTCAAAAAAGCCGAACGTGCGGATATACACCTGCCGCCGCTTGGCGATCTCGGTATACCGGCCGTCCCTGTCCAGAAAGAAGACGCTTTGGGACGCGCCGGTTTCCTTTGCCCGGAGCAGCGCAAGCTCCGCCTGATCGTACGCGGCCCGATATCCCTTTTCCAGATCGTGGCAGCAGTTGGTCACTCCCATGAACACGGAGATGCCCATGCTCTCCCGTTCAAACCGGTCCAGCGCCTTCTGCAGGACGCCCACCCGCTCCTGCAGGACCGCGTGGCTCTCCAGCGCATGCATGCAGATCAGGAGCTTCGTATCGCTGAACCGCGCCAGCCGGTACTCCTTGTCGGCCCAGACCCGGACGGCGTCCGCCAGCGCCTTTGCGGTCTGCTCCGTGCGCTGCAGGCTTTCGTATCCCGGCGACTCGTCTGCAAACCGGAACTCCAGGACGATCAGCGCGTTCACGGTCCTGCTCAGCTTCGCATTGCCGCGCTCGCTCTCGCAGTACCGCTCAAACGCCGCCCGGTTCAGAAACTGCGTCGCGGCGTCCGTGTCCGCCTTTTCCATCATGTGAAGGAGCTGTCTCTTCTCCTCGTCGATATCCATGACGAAGAAATAGAGGACATACCCGTTGACCACGTCATTGAACGCGCACATATAGGTGATCTGCACCCAGCGGTACTCCCCCGGAGCCGACGCAGGCGTGTGCAGACGGAATTCGAATTTCCGCTTCCGCGCCGTATCCTCCAAAGGCAGGCTCTTGATCCCGAAGATCCGCGTGATCAGCATCTCCATGTCGTCCGGATGCGCGTTGGCCCGAAGATATGCAAAGATCCGGGAGATGTTGTCCATGGGCTTCAGCTGTTCCGGGATGACTTCTCCGGTGATGCCGACCCGTTCGCCGGTATCCACGCTGAACGCTGCGGAAAACAGGGCGTCTGAGGAAAGCGCGATCTGGATGGCCGCCTCCGAACGGAGCTGCTTCATCAGATGGTCCTTGGCCTTCTGAATGCTCTGCGTCGTCCCGATGATCCGGCAGACCCTTCCCGTTTCATCTCTGACGCCCAGAAGCCGCACGAAATACCATTCGAACCCATGTCCGTGCAGGTTCAGCAGGAGCGAAAATTCCTCGAGCTCCTCTCCCCTTAAAATGCGGAAGATACAGCTTTTGAATTCATGCAGCTGCGCCTCCCGGAACAGCGTCACCATCTCGATGTCGGCAAGGAAGTCCTTCACGGTCTTCTCCTGATAGCCATACGACGGGTCGTTGAACGAGTACGTCAGCTCGTCGGCGGAAACATCGTAATCAAACGTCGCGGCGTCGCTTCCCTGATAGATCCTCCGATAGTTCTCCCGCTGCCTTTCCAACTGCTCCTGTGCCTCGCGCACCTGCGTGATCTCATGGATGATCGCATAGTAAAACGCGGAATCCGTGCTTTTTTCCACAAAGCAGAGCATCTCAAAATGGCGCAGGGACGATGCGCCCGGCAGAACGCGGGAAAAGTGGACGCTGCCCCGTAAAAGCAGCGTTTCAAGCTGCGCGTCGGACAGCAGGCGGTCGGTGATCAGCTCGTCAGGCGTTTTCCCCGCGGCGATCGCCTCCCGATACCGCTCCTTCTCTATCCCATAGAAGTGCAGCGCCGTGTCACTCACATACTGGATCCTCGGCCTGCCCCCGTTGATCTCGAAGATGACGACGCCTTCAAGGAGCTTGTTCAAGATCAGCGCGATCCGCTCCCGGTTTTCGGATAACGCCGTCTGCGTCTGGATGAGCCTGTTCACATCATATAGGATCGCGACCGCCCTGCTGATTTTTCCGGACTCGTTCCAATAGAGGATCACCGTGATGTTCGTCCAGCGATACTCTCCCCCGACCGTCTTGATGCGGACGGTGGTCTCCGCGGCCTTTTTTTCAGACTCGCACGTCTGGCAGAAGGCAATAAAGCGGGGAAGATCGTCGGGATGCACCCCTGAGCGCTCCGCCAGATTTTGTCTGATGAGGCCGGGCGAATATCTGCTCATGGCATATTTGCCGTAACCGGGGGTCGCGCTGAAGGATTTCTTCTCAAAATCCCACTCGACCATGGCCAATTCCATGAAATCGAACGCCAGACGGTACGTCTCGCTCTCCCGGCTCAGAGCCTCAGGCGCATCGTCCCGCTGCGGCGGCAGCTCCGTCATCCTGCTGCCGGTGATATCCTTGCAGCAGAACAGGTACGTCCTGCCGCCCAGCGCGCAGAGCGTGCTGGTATAACGCTTTCCGGGTCCGTTTTCGCTGTGCGCGCAAAAATCAAACGACAGCTCCGTGCCGAAGCGGGACTCCGCAAACACATTCTGCGCCATAAACGCTTCGGCGGCGGCTTTGTCTCCCTCGTCGACCAGGCTGTCGATCCAGTTCCCAACGGCGGCCTTCAGCGCCATTCGGCCGCTGAAAACCTCCTTCATCAGCGGTTCCCGAATGTGCTGACAAATTAGAAGGTCGTTGGGCACGTCAAAAAAGAAAACGGCGTCGTAGGTCGCCTTCAAAATATTCATGACCTGGTTTTCCGAAATCAGCGGGGCAGGCTGTTCCCCGGTATCGTTCTCTATCTTCGGCGGTATGCTGCTCATGGCACCTCTCTCCTTCTCAGTCCGTACGTCATGCCGGCTGCTCTCCCCGTCCGCCGTCGGCCGGCGGAAGCGCGGGGAAGAAACGGATGCTGTTGAAAAAGCGACTGTTCTCTGCTGCGCGCGGTCCGCAGGAAAAGCGGCAGAAAGAAGCCGCATCCGACGTCTCATGGGGCAAAGCAGCGGTTTGCCCGCTCCGTCCGTTTCATTCCTTCTCCTCTGTTTGCTTGCATTTTTTGACTTTAAGGGAATAAATATCTATTTCATTTTTGATTTATTTCTTGTATTTCACGAATTTTAATCATCATACCACAAAACTCCCGGAATTACAAGGGATTTGCCAAAATAATCGAGAGGAATCTTTGGAAAGCTCCGCCGGGATATCCGTCGATCGCGGACGGTCTCTCCGAAACGGATCCTCCCGTCCTCTGCGGAACGTATCCTGCCGCCCCCCGAACTCTTCTGCCGGCGGCGGGGGGGGGCGTGCATCGGCCGCCGCGCCGGAGCGCGCCGCGTTCGCAGGCCGCGTTTGCAAAAAGAAAAGGGCGGCAGAGATCGCTCTCCGCCGCTCCCGTCTTCTGTTTTCCTGCCGCCGTTCCCCGTCACCAGGATCGGCCCATCAGGAAATCCAGGGCGTTCAGCATGATGGTCCCGTCCCCGGAGATTTTGCTTTCGCTGTCGAAGGTGATCACGATTTTCGGATAGTTGTTCGGGATCCGGATCAGCGGCGCGATCAAATGCTCGAAGCCGCCGTCGCCGTTCTTTTCCCCGACCTGGATGTAAGCCTTTTCCTCGTTTCGGCTGGCAACCAGGCAGATCTCATCCTGCCAGCGCTTTCCGTTGCAGACCTGATACCCGCGGCGCAGCAGCTCGAAGAACACCTTGTTCTCCAGCAGCCGGTTCTCGTCCTCGGCGCGCACGCCGGTGATATAGTTGTGCAGTCCGGCGTCCACGATATAATACTTCGCCATCGACTGCAAGAAGCGCTCCTCTCTGATATCGTACCGCTCCGCAACGTAGAACAGGTGCGCGTTCAGGATCGCGCTCAGATAGCTCTCGACGGTCTTCGTCGCGCAGGGGCGGTGCAGATACTCCGCGGCCCGTTTCCCGATCCAGGTCGCCGAGATGTTGTCCCCGATGCTCTCCGCCAGGATCATGATGATCGTGCGCAGCAGCAGCGGATCGGTGATCGCCTTCGTCCCGTTCGCGCTTCCCTGCTCCAGGATGTCGCGCGTCACAACCGCGGCATAGGAGCCGTCCGCAATGACCCAGGCGCGCTCTTCGTCCATGTATTCCGGCTTGAGGATGGGCAGGCCGCCGTAGGTGATATAAATCTGATAGATGTCCCCGACCGTATAGGTCCTCTCGTCAAAGCGGATGAACCGCTTCTCGCAGATCGGGGTATCCAGCGCGGTGATTTCCCGAAAGTTCTGGAAGCAGATGAATTCCGGCAGCGACAGCGGGAAAACCTGAATGACGTCATACCGGTTCTCCTGAACGGCAGTCAGGTTTTTGGAAATGACGCGCCGGTTGGAGGAAAACAGGATCATCTTGCACGCGGGCTTCGCGCAGATCTCGTTCACCGCCCGCTCCCAATCGACGACGCGCGTGATCTCATCCAGAAGGATGTAGCAGCGTTTGCCCTCGATCCGCTTTGTCCGGTATTCTCCGATCAGGTAATCGGCGGAGATCCTGGCGGAATTGATCTTTTCAAAATTGAAGCGGACGATTTGGACGTCGTCCTGAAACTGCCGGTACAGCTCGGCCTCCAGCCGCTCCGCAATGCAGCTCTTCCCACTGCGTCTCACGCCCGTCACGATCATCAGATTGTCGTTCCCCACCGCGCGAAACATTTTTTCTTTGTAAAGCATGCGGGGCATAATCAAAAATGATCCCATAAACGCTGTTTTCCTTCCTGTGATGAATGGGGTCTCCGGCGCTGTCCCGCAGGGAACAACACAGAAACAATTATACCGATCTTCCTCCGATTTTCAAGGGAATCCAAAAAATTTTTTGTTTTTGTAAACGCGAGGAAACAATCCTCAACCGCTTTCCGCAGCAGCCGTCCCGCGCGGGCCCGATGCGGCGGGCGCGCTTTGCCCCGCGGCGCAAAAAACGGGACTGCGGCGGTCTCCCGCCGCAGTCCCGCTGCATCCGCGCGTCCGCGCGGCGTCACTCCCAGGTCTTCCAGACGTCCGGCTGATAGCCCACCGTCGCCTGCCTGCCGTTGCGCACGACCGGCGTTCTGATGAGCTGCTGGTTCTCGAACACCTTGTTCAGCCGGTCCGCCTCCACCAGATACCGGACCAGCGCCAGCGTCTGCCGGTCCTTCGCGTCGGGATCGAGCAGGTTGTCGAGGCCCTTCACCGCCTGCACGACGCTCGTCAGCTCGCCGCGGCTCATGCCCTTCTCCCGGAGGTCGATCATCTGGTACTTGACGCGGCGCTCCTTGAAGTACCGCTCCGCCTTTTTTGTGTCAAAGCATTTCTTCGTGCCGAAGATCTGAATGTTCATCCGACCCACGCCCTCGCTTCCGCCGCGGAGCGGAGCAGCTTCGCCTCGACGATCTCCGCGCCGGCGGCATAGGGCGCCAGCTTCTCGGCGGTCTTCCCGATGCCGCTGCCGCCCGAGGTGGCGAAGGCGCAGATCCTCTTGCCGCTCAGGTCATAGCCCTTGAGGAAGGTGTTGACCACGTTCGGCGCGCAGCCGTACCAGATCGGGAAGCCGACGTAGAGCGTGTCGTACGCCGCCATGTTTTCGACCCTGCCCGCCGTGGGGACGTCCTTCCCGCCGAGCTTCTCGCGGTTGCAGCGGGCCATGGGGTTCATCCAGTTGAGGTCGGCGGCGCTGTAGGGCCGCTCCGGCCTGATCTCAAAGAGGTCGGCGTTCGCCGCCTCCGCCACCGCCTGCGCGACCTTCGCGGTCACGCCGCTGGCGCTGAAATAGACGACCAATGCGTTCATTCCATTGTCCTCCTTTATTGTTTTTCTGCGGAGCCGTCTCAGCCCCGCCGCCAGGTGAACAGATACTCCGTTTCCGCGGGCAGCGCGAGCCCGGGCGCTTCCTCCGACACGCTCCCCATGACGCCCCGCTCCTCCAGCGCGAGCACGAAATGCGCCAGCGCGATGCCGAGGTCGAGCTTCTGCACGTCGTCTTCGGCGCGCACGGGCAGCGAGCCTCTTTTGAAGAAATGGAAGGCCTCGCCCTGTTTCACGATCCGCCACGGCTGCTTGTTCACGGCGGAGGGCGCAAGCCGCACCAGCTCCAGCGCCTCGCGGCAGTCGCCCGCACGCTCCGCCGTCAGCGGCCGGCCGAAGGACTCCTCGAAGAACAGGCTCTCGAAGGGCTGTCGGGTATCGGCCCGGATGGCGCGGCGCATGGCCGCGTCCCGCAGCGTCCGCCGCTTCGCCGCGTAGCCCAGCGGCGTAATGGCGGGCAGGAACTCGCCGTCCGTGAGCGCCATCGCGCGCTCGAAGGCGGGGCGGTCCATCGTGCCGGCGATCCAGACCGTGCCGACACCCAGCGAGGCGGCGTAAAGGACGAAGGTCTCAAAGGCGAAGCCGTAGGCCGCCTCCGCGAGCGGTACGCGCTTCAGCTTGCCCGCCGCGTACAGCTCAGTGCCGGAGACCACGGGGCTGGACAGGCCGTGCTCCTTCGCGTCGAGGATGCGGAATTCCATCGGGATACCGAAGGGCGTCTCCACGCGCTCCAGAAAGGCGCTCAGCCGCGCGCGGTCGTCCGCCCGCAGCGGCACTCCGTCATAGCTGCGCACGCTTTTGCGCATACGCACCAGCTCCGCAATGTGTTCCATCGTAAGCCTCCATTCTCTCCCCGGCGCGCCGCCGATGCGGGCCCCGCGCCGTCAAGTCAAATCAAATCAAGTCAAACCGAGTATACCCTCCGCCGCGGCGCGCGTCAAGCCCCGCGTCCGCACGGACGTCCGCTTCGCCGCGCGGTCCCGCCGCATTCCGCTTTGCAAATCCCGCGCGCCGTGGTATACTGTATCCTGCCTGCGCTCCCCCGATGCGGGACCGCGGGCAGCGAGAAAAAATCGGCGTCCCGCGCGGGACGCCGCACAACAGGAGAAACGCCATGAGTCTGTACGCCATCGGGGACCTGCACCTGCACTTCGGCTCGGAGCTGGCGATCGGTCATCCGCAGCGGAAGGACCGCGCGTGGAAGAACCACGAGGAACGCTTCCGTAAAAACTGCGCCCGCCTGCTCACGCCCGACGACACGCTGGTGCTCGCGGGCGACCACAGCTGGGGGAAAAACCTTGCCGCATGCGAGCCGGACCTGCAATACATCGCCGAGCTGCCGGGGCGGAAGATCCTTCTCCGCGGCAACCACGACATGTTCTGGGACGCGAAAAAGACCGACGCGCTCAACGCGCGCTTCGCGGGCAGGCTGCATTTCCTCCAGAACAACTACTATACCTATCAGGACTGCGCGCTCGTGGGCACCAAGGGCTTCGTCTTCGAGGGGCCGTTCTATCTCGACCGCCGCGGGCGCATCGTGGGCTGGGACGAGGAGAAGGAGGCGCACGCGAAGAAGATCGTCGAGCGGGAGCTGGCGCGCCTCCGCGTCTCCTTTGAGGCGGCGCGGGCGGACGGCTACCGCCGCTTCCTGATGTTCCTGCACTATCCGCCGACCGGCATTCTGGAGGACGACAGTCCCTTCACCCGCATCGCGGAGGAATACCGCGCCGAGGAGGTCGTCTACGCGCACAGCCACGGCGAGAGCCGCTTCTACGACAGCGTGCTCGGCGAGAAAAACGGCGTGAACTACCGTCTCGTTTCGGGGGACTTCCTCAAATGGAAGCCGGTCAGGCTCCGCTGAGCGGCGCGGTTCCTCAGTCCCGCCTGCGGAACCGGTCCGGCCCGAAGCCCAGATAGAGGATGAACAGCGGGCTGAACAGGAGCAGGCCGATCGTATAGAGCAGCCCGTGCCCGAACGCGCGAGAGACACGCCGCATCAGGAAGAACTCCAGCACGGCGCCCACGACGCCCGCGACCGTCGTCAGAGCGCTCGCGGTCTCCGCGTCCCCGCGGGACGCGCAGATCACCGAGGCGATCAGCGCCAGCCAGAAAAATTTCTTCTTCCAGCAGGCGTCGTAGAGGACATAGTCGGAGTAGATCGGGATGAAGCCCTTCCAGCCCGCCCGGCCCATCTTCCCGAACATTTTCCAGCGGCCGACCGCCAGCAGCAGATACCACACCAGCAGCACGCCGATGCGGAGCGCGCCCAGCGCCAGCGCGGACCCCAATATGACCAGAATAAACAGCGTCAGCATCGTCTGCCCGCCCCCTTTTTCTTCGGATCATCCTGAGTATACCCACAACCTGTGAAGATTTCCAGTTTTTTCTTTGAACGAACTGTAACGAATCTGCGCAGTCGCGCCGATGCGCGGCCTGTTTTGCGCAGACCGCTGACAAAAAACGACCTGCCTCGGCAGGTCGTTTTTTTATGTCCGCGCGTCCAGAAACAGCGGAAACGGGGAAGTCCCCCGTTTCCGTTTCGGTCCGCTTACTTCTTTTCCAGCGCCTTGTAGACATAGGCCGCCAGCGCCGCGCCCACCAGCGGGCCGACGATGAACACCCAGAGGGCGCCCAGCGGCGCGCTGTTTCCGGCGATCGCCGCGACGATCGCGGGGCCGATGCTTCTGGCCGGGTTCACGGAGGTGCCGGTCAGGCCGATGCCCAGGATGTGCACGACCACCAGCGTCAGGCCGATCACCAGACCGCCGAAGGAGCCGTGGCCCGCCTTCTTGGAGGTGACGCCCAGAATGGCGGTCACAAAAATGTAGGTCAGCACGATCTCCACCAGCAGTCCCGCGAAGGCGTTCCCGCCCACGCCGGCCAGACCGTTGGAGCCGAAGCCGCCGGTCATGTCCTCAACGCCGCCCAGGCTGAAGATCAGCGCCAGGATCCCGGAACCGGCCAGCGCGCCGATGCACTGGGAAATGACATAGCCCACAAAGTCCTTTGTGCTCATCCCGCCGCTCAGCAGCACGCCCAGCGACACCGCCGGGTTGATGTGGCAGCCGGAGATGTTGCCGATGGAATAGGCCATTGCCACGATGGTCAGGCCAAAGGCGAGGGCCGTCAGGATGTAACCGCCGCCGTTCGCAGCGTCGCAGCCCACCAGCATGGCGGTGCCGCAGCCCAAAACCACAAGCGTCGCGGTGCCGATGCATTCCGCAAGGTATTTTTTCATGTCAGCTCCTCCTTGTATATTTATGAAATGTGATGCGGGACCGACGGAACGGCGCGTCCCGGGGCTGTGGCCGCCCCTCGCCCGTCTCCTCCGGTCAGTTTGTATTATATTCAATCTGGCCCGGTTTTTCAACCATAATTTTTCGACCCGCCGCGACGAAACCGCCCGCGGGAACGCGGTTTGTGAAGATCGCCGCAGGCGCAACGGCGAAAAAGGCGGCCTGCATGTGCAGGCCGCCTTTTTTCGTCTCCGCGGGTCGGATCAGTAGAGACACAGCAGCGAGAGCGTGACCGCGCCGAAGACCATCCAGACGCGGAAGACCTTTCCGCCGCGCGTCAGCGACCATGCGGCGCAGCCGGTCCCGAAGGCCAGCACACACACCAGCCAGGTCGATTGCAGGCGCTTGGGCGTGAAGCCGAAGCAGGAGATGTACAGCGCCAGCTTGGAAAACGCCACCACCGCGAGCAGAAAGCTCTCCGCAAGCAGCACGAGACACAGCGCCCGCGCCGCTCTCTGCCGCCGCACGTCGGTTCCGGACGAGCGCGTGACCAGCCACAGCAGCGCAAAGTTGACCGCCATGACCTTGCACAGCTCGAAAAAGCCCTGCCGCGCGTACTCGGACACGATGAAGCCCTCGGGCAGCGTGCGCGTGAACGCGCCGAAGAGATAGCGTCCCTGCACGGCGAAGAACGCGAGGTACAGCAGGCAGAACAGCGCCAGCAGCGCAAGCCATACGCGCTCCGGCACGCCGCGCAGCTCCTCCATCGCCCCGGCGACGCGCCGCGCTCTCCCGCGCAGCGCCGCCTTGTCCTGCCGCAGCGCGCCGTCCAGCAGGCCGAAGAGATACGCCCCGACGGGCAGGGACAGCAGGATGCGCATAACGATCATCGTCGCGTCCACATCCCACGTCCAGTACCGGCGGAACCAGTCGGTCAGGCCCGTGAACAGCGCGGCGAAGCCCGTGTCGGCGGACGCCAGCAGGCTCGCCGCGAGCGCCAGCAGCCCCAGCGCCGCCGCGCTCATCACCAGCGACCGGAGCACGGTTCCGGCCTCTGCCTTTTCCCGCTTCCGCGCTTTGCGCAGGCCGGAGAGGGCGGAGCCGACCGTGCGCACACGGTGGAAGAAGTGCCCGAAGGGAAACAACACAAATCCGTCCAGCGCGTCCAGCGGCAGCAGATGACCGCTCTCGCCCTCGATCAGCGCGCCGGAGCGGGACAGCGCCCACCAGACGGCGAAGATGTGCAGGAACAGGAGCGGCTGCCCGCCGTCCCATGCGTTCCCCCGCCCGCACACGACGGCGGCGCAGATCGCCGCCGTGCAGCCGAGCCAGATCCGGCTCTCCCGCGCGCGCGGCGTCTCCCGGTTCAGATACTCCGTCAGCGCGATGAAGCCCAGCGTGAACAGCGCCAGCAGCGCGCGGTTATACGGCTCCCCGACGCCGTACATGCGGATGTAGAGGTAGCCCAGCGCATAGCTCGCCAGCGCGGCGCGCCGTTCGGGGACCGACGCGGCGAATGCCGCGCGCGCGGGCGGCGTGGGAAGCGATTTGGGCGCAGCAAAGCCGCCCGAGGCGTTCCCGGCCTCCGGTTGCAGATGTTCCATCTCTGATTGTTCTCCTATTCTTTGTACTCCAGCAGATCGCCCGGCTGGCAGCCCAATTCGCGGCACAGCGCCATCAGCGTGGAGAAACGGATCGCCTTCGCCTTGCCGGTCTTGAGGATCGACAGATTCGCGGGCGTGATGCCGACGCGTTCCGCCAGCTCGCCGCCGGAAATCTTGCGCTTCGCCATCATGACGTCAAGATTGACAATGATCTCCATATCGCCGCCTCACACCGTCAGGTCCAGCTCGTCCTTCATCGCGATCGCCTGCTGGAAGGCGTTCTTCACGATGCGCACGATCAGCGCCATGAAGCCCGCCGCGGCGGCGATGAAGGCGAACGGGAGATAGTACGCCGCGCTGAGCAGGCAGATCACCGCCGCGCAGACGCAGCACCAGCTCACCGCGCGCATGCGGTACACGTTGTCGGCGACGAACACCTCGCCGCCGCGGATGTTGCCCAGCAGCCGCCAGAGCTGGTACAGGCAGATCCACGCAAACACGCTGCCGGTGTAGATCGAGACCATCAGCAGGGCCCCGAGCTGCCAGTGTCCGAAGCGGTGCTCGACGAACCACGCCGACAGCCGGTACGCCCCGCCGTCGAGCGCCGCGAGGCACAGGGAAAATACCACGACGCAGACGCGGGAGAGCGCGACGCTGCGATCCTTCGTCCAATTCATACGGCGCCACCGTCCTTTCGCCTTCACGATACCACCGTCTGAGCTGATTGTCAACAAAAATTTATCGAAAAACAATAATTATTTTGGCGCGGGGGCTGTCAGCGCGGAAAGGAAAAAGCTCCAGCCCGTATGGGGAGAGCTCGAGAGGGGAGGGGACTCCCCTCTCGATATGTTTAATCTGTTCGCGCCGCAGGCGCGGTACTCGCAAAAATAACAGGCTTCGGCCTGTCGCTTTTGCGGGTTTGGGAGGGGAGCATGCTCTCCTCTCGATATGTTTGATTTCCTTGCGGCGAAGCCGCGATACCAGAAAAGAGGACTTGCGAAAGCAAGTCCTCTTTTCTGGTGCCTCGTCGGGGATTCGAACCCCGGACACCCTGCTTAAAAGGCAGGTGCTCTGCCGACTGAGCTAACGAAGCGAAGCTGTTCCGATCTATGGAAACGGGCGAACCGTAACGCAGGCGTCTCCCGAAACACAGGCCGCCGCGGCGATCATGTTTCGGAAAGAGGGAGCAGCGCGGGCGCCGCGCCGCCTTCGCCGTCCGGCGGAAACGGGGCGGACGCAGGATGCTCCGGCATGGCAGGGATGGCTGGACTCGAACCAGCGAATGAGGGAGTCAAAGTCCCTTGCCTTACCGCTTGGCTACACCCCTATGTGGGGAAAAGGGATCGGGACGAACCCGATCCCTCCCTTGTTGTGGGGTGGGTAAAGGGACTCGAACCCTCGACACCCGGAACCACAATCCGGTGCTCTAACCAACTGAGCTACACCCACCACATATGCGATCCCCACAAATACCGGCATGCCGCAGGACCTGGTACGCCAGAAGGGATTCGAACCCCCGACCCACGGCTTAGAAGGCCGTTGCTCTATCCAACTGAGCTACTGGCGCGTAGGATGGAGCAGGTGACGGGAATCGAACCCGCATCCCCAGCTTGGAAGGCTGGTGCCCTGGCCATTGTGCTACACCTGCGAGGTGTCCCGCATGGCAATGTCAGCTTAAGAATCATAGCACGCCCGTCTGCCACTGTCAAGCCGAAATTTTTCTTTTCACACGCGCGCGATAAACGCCGCCAGCAGCGCCGTTCCCGCCGCTCCGAGCCGCTCGGGATGCCACTGCACCGCGAGGATCGGCAGCGACTCGTGCCGCACGGCCTCGACCGTGCCGTCCTCCGCGCGCGCGATGACGCGCAGTCCCGCGCCGGGCCGATCGACGGCCTGATGGTGCGCGCTGTTGACGGTGAAGCGCTCGCCGTACAGCGTCCGCAGCAGCGCGTCGTCGGTGCGGACGGCGTGGAGACTGTCCGCGCCGGCGATCCGGCTGTGGCCCTCGACGTGCTGGCGCAGCGTGCCGCCGAGGGCGACGTTGACAAGCTGCAGGCCGCGGCAGACGCCGAGGACGGGCCTGCCCGCCGCGGCGAAGCGGCGGAAAAGCGCGAGCTCGTACCGGTCCCGCGCCTCGTCGACGTCCGTCGCCGCGCGGAGCTCCTGCCCGTAGAACCGCGGGTGGACGTCTCCGCCGCCCGGGAGCAGCAGCGCGCCGCAGCCGTCCGGCATGCCGCGCTCGACCCGCGCGCCCAGCGCCTCCAGCGCGTCGATATAGGTTTGGAACGGCTGTGCCGTCCAGCCGAGAAATACGGTTTTCATGCGCTCCCCTCCCAAACCAGACTATGCGCGAGGCGGCAGGATCTGCCGCGGGAAACGCCGGCGCCCGCGCGGGACGGCGCGGCGAAAAAAGGCTTGCAACGGCGGCAAAGTTGTGGCATAATAGCAAAGCGGTCCGCCGCGAATCGAATACGGACAGGTATCGAAGTGGTTATAACGGCCCTGACTCGAAATCAGGTGTACCCGCAAGGGTACCGTGGGTTCGAATCCCACCCTGTCCGCCAACAATCCCGAGAGCAACAGCTTTCGGGATTTTTTCTTTTCCCGGAAAACAGTCTCTCTTCCACTTAATGCGCCGAAATATGCGCAGTTTAACCAATTTTTTTCTGATTTTCCCGCCTGTTGACAGGCAAAGTGCACTATGCTATACTGTGCTCACCGAAGCAGTGCGCCTCTCCTCCGACATCTTTGAAAACGGAAGGGGCGGTTTTGCTTGCTGCGGTGCCCGTTGTGTTTTGCTTGGAAGTCCATCGCAGGCCGTCCGAGGAGGGGAGTATGCTGACCGGTCCTGCCGGACACGAAGGATCGAGACAAGGAGGAAAACAATGTCTTTTGAATCTGTTGACGGTGTGTTCCAAATCAACTGTACGATGGTCATGACCGCCGCCCTGGCAGCCGTATTGCTGCTCATCGGCTTCTGGATCAAGGGCAAGGTCAAATTCCTGACCAAGTACTGCATTCCTGCCCCCGTGATCGGCGGCTTCCTGTTCATGTTCATCACCTTTGCCGGGCATCAGACCGGCGCTTTCGCCTTCAACTTCACCACAACCTTACAATCGCCCTTCATGGTGGCCTTCTTTACCACCGTCGGCCTGGGCGCCTCGCTGTCTCTGCTGAAGAAGGGCGGCTTACTGCTGGTCATCTACTGGCTGGTCGCCTGCGTGGTGTCCATCATCCAAAACTTCATCAGCGTGGGGCTGGCTGCCGTCACCAAACTGGAATATCCTTATGCTCTGCTGGCCGGCGCCATTTCCATGATCGGCGGCCACGGCGCCGCAGGCTCTTACGGCACCACCTTTACGGAAATGGGCTATCCCGCGGGCATCACCGTGGGCGCTGCCGCCGCCACCTTCGGTCTGATCTTCGGCGTGCTGGTGGGCGGCCCCGTGGCCCGGCTCCTCATCGAGCGCAACCACCTGACCCCCGACTCGTCCGAAACGCTGGATACCTCCGTGGAAGAGGTCAACGCCGCCCACGGCGAGAAGCTCCTTCCTCTGGACGTCATCAAGAACGTTTCCGTCATCCTGCTCTGCATGGCCATCGGCACGCAGATCTCCGACTGGATCAGCAAGCTGATCGACATGGGCTTCCCCAGCTATGTGGGCGCCATGTTCGTGGCCATGCTGGTGCGCAACCTCAACGAAAAGTTCCACTGGTACAAATTCAGCTTCCCGCTGGTGGACGGCATCGGCGATGTGATGCTGAACCTCTATCTGTCCATGGCCCTGATGAGCCTGAACCTCTACCAGCTGCTGGACCTGCTGGGGCCCGTGCTGATCATCGTCATCTGTCAGGTGGTCGTCCTCATCCTGCTCTGCTACTTTGTCGTCTTCCGCATCCTCGGCAGCAACTACGACGCCGCCGTCATGTGCGCCGGTCTTCTGGGCCACGGCCTTGGCGCCACGCCCTCCGCCATCGTGAACATGACAGCGGTCAAGGACCGCTACGGCATGTCCCGGAAAGCCTTTATGATTGTTCCCATCGTAGGCGCTTTCCTGGTGGATATCATCTACCAGCCCCAAACCATCCTCTTCATCAAGATGTTTGTGCAGGGCTTCCAGGGCTGACCGATCCCACCCAACGTCTGTTCTTCCGCTCTCCCCTTGAAGAACGACTCTGTCATCATTCAGGAGGTTCATGATTAAAATGGCAAGACTTGTGGAATGCATCCCCAATTTCAGCCTCAGCCGCGAGAAAAACGCGGCCGGCTATGACGCGCTGGTGGAGGTGGCCAACAGCGTGCCCGGCTGCGTCCTGTTCGACGCGCAGAGCGACGGAAACCACAATCGCAGCGTGTTCACGATGGTGGGCTCCCCCGAGTCCATCGAGGAGGTCGCTTTCCGGCTGACCAAACGGGCGGCCGAGCTGATCGACATGACCAAACATGTGGGCGAGCACTCCCGCATGGGCGCCACCGACGTCATCCCGCTGGTCCCCACCATGGATGTGACGGTGGCGGAGTGTGTGGAGATGTCCCGGCGCCTTGGCCGGCGCATCTGGGATGAGCTGCAGATCCCCTCTTTCCTGTATGAGGATTCCGCCGCCGTACCGGAGCGCAGGAACCTGGCCGCCTGCCGCAGGGGTCAATTTGAAGGCATGCCCGAAAAGCTGCTGCAGCCCGAGTGGGCCCCCGATTTCGGCGAGCGCAGGATCCACCCCACCGCCGGCATCGTCGCCATCGGCGCGCGGCCGCCGCTGGTGGCCTTCAACGTGAACCTGGCCACCTCCGACGTGCAGATCGCCAAAAATATCGCCAGGGTCATCCGCGCCTCCTCCGGCGGCTTTCAGGCCTGCAAGGCCATGGGCTTCATGCTGGAGGACCGGGGCATCGCTCAGGTTTCGATGAACATGGTCAACTGCGACGTCACCCCTCTGCCGGTCGTCTTTGAGATGATCCGCGCCCTGGCCGAGCGTTACGGCACCCACATCGTCGGCAGCGAGCTGGTGGGGCTGTCTCCCGGCAAGGCTCTTCTGGAGTGCGCGGAGTTCTACCTGAAGCTGGAGAACTTCGACTACAAGAACCAGGTCATGGAATACCATCTGGTGGACATGCTGGCGCAGCCTGACAAGCAGGAAAAGCAGGCATGAAATCAGCGGCCCCGGACGCTCCGGCGCCCGTCGGCGGCTCCGCTGAAGGCTGCGCCGCCGTCCCGCGGCTGCTCCGGAAATGGTAAACGTACTGCGCAAGGGGCGCCCCTGCGGGGAGTTTCTCCGCCAGGGGCGCTTTCCCTGACTGTGAAAGGAGCGTTCGCTTATGAGACACCTGACCGAATCCGATTACGTCGTCAGCAGCTGGTCCGGCGGCAGGACCGTTCAAATCGCCATCGGTCCGCCGGAGGCGGCATACGCGCGGCGGGACTTTTCCTGGCGGCTGAGCTCCGCCACCGTGGAGCTGGACGAGTCGGACTTCACGCCCTTGCCGGATTATCGCCGGCTCATCGCCCCGCTCCGGGGCACGCTGCGCCTGACGCACAACGGAGGTCCCGCGCTGGAGCTGGTTCCCTGCCAGGTCCACGCCTTCGACGGGGGCGACGACACCCACTCCCGGGGGCACTGCACCGATTTCAACCTGATGCTCCGCAAGGGGGTCTGCGACGGCGAGATCGGCGCTCTGGAGCGCGGCGCCGGTGCGCATGCCCTCTTCCGCCCAAAGCGCGCCGCGGACGCCGTTATCCTCTATTGCGCCTGGGGCAGAGCTGTGCTCACGCTCCCGGAAGGGCGCGCGGTTCTGTCCGCCGGGGAGGCCCTGTCCCTCTCCGGTCCCTGCGTTCCGGCGGTCGCTCTGCTCTTTGCGGAGGCCGGCTGCGTCATGACGGCACAGGTGTGGCCCCTCTGACCGCCGCGGCGGACGGCTTTCCTGTTTTGCCCCTTGATTCCCTCCCCGTTCGGCGGTACAATGGATCCGGGCACGATTTGCCTTTCCAGCGCGCCGAAGGTGAACGTTATCCCGCCGAAGACCGCAATCCTGTCCGCTTTTCCTCCGCTTTCGCCCGGGAACCTCCCCGGCGGGAGCGTCCGCACACGCAGCAAAGGAGGTCCGCCATGCGCCTGTTCAAGAAGAAGTCCCCGCCTCCGATCCCCTACGACCCTGCGACGCAGGAGCCCGCCGTGCGCTCGAGCATCTGCACGGGCGAGATGGTCGTGGGCTTTGCGGACCGCGGGACGGGCAAGTTCCGCGAGTATGAGCTGGCGCGGAGCCAGAGCGACGTGGACGCGTTCTGCCGCCGCGTCGGCATCGAGCCGAAGGACATCAAACGGATCTACTGATCCGGCGGCAAAGCGCCGTCCGCCTCCGCGCGGCGGCGGATGGGAAAACGGGTGAAGAAAGCATGACGAAGGACGAGCTGATCGCATACGCGCGGGAGCAGTACGGCACGGAGCCGGAATACCTGTGGGAAAGCGCGCCGAACACCTTTGTGCTGCGCCACCGCGGGAACCGCAGGTGGTACGCCGTCGTGATGGACGTGCGGCGTGACCGGCTGGGGCTCGCGGGCGAGGACACCGTCTTCCTCATGGACGTGAAGTGCGGCCCGCTGCTGAGCGGCTCGTACCTCGGCAAGCCCGGCGTCGTCCCCGCGTACCACATGAACAAGACGCACTGGCTGGGCGTGCTGCTCGACGGCGCGGCGGCGGACGGGACCGTGACGGAGCTGCTGGAAATCAGTTACAGCCAGACAAAGGGAAACGCACGGGCCGGAAAGCCGCTCCCATAGCAGAGCGGCGCGCGAGCCCGCGCATCGACCCCCGCATACGTCCCCGATACGCCCTGCAGGCGCGCGCCTGCGGGGCGCATTTTATCCGCGTATCGAAGGCGCCTCTTGCGCGCGCCGCGTTTTTTCACATTGTTGTGTCGTATATACTTGACATTTGTTCAACTATATGCTACTATGACTGTGAGGTGGTCAAATTGGGCAGGAACGTGAAGATCAAGGCCGCAAGAGCCGAGCTGGACATGACGCAGAAGGCGCTGGCGGAGGCCGTCGGCATTTCCCGGCAGACCATGAACGCCATCGAGCAGGGCGACTACAACCCGACGATCCGGTTGTGCCGGGCGATCTGCCGGGTGCTGGGGAAATCACTTGACGAGTTGTTTGGCGAGGAGGAGGTCGCCTGTGATGAAAAACAAACCTACGGTCCTTGACGAAATGCAGGACAAAAAGCTGCTGAACATCGAAGAAACCGGCTTTTGGCTGGTGTTCTGGACGCTGACCGCCGCGGTCGTCATTCAGGCGCTGCTCGGCGCGGCGTGGCGGGAGCTGATCGGGGAGCTTGCCGCTCTCCTGATCGCGGGCGGGTATCTCGTCTGCTCTTGCCTGAAAAACGGGCTGTGGACCCGCAGCGACACCCCCTCTCATCGCTCCAATGCCGCAGCGGGCGCCGTCGCGGCGCTTTTGCTCGGCCTCGCTCACGCGATCCGGGTCTTTGCGGTGCTGAAGAAGCCCGTTTCGTCCGACTCGCTTCTCCCGATCCTTCTCATCAGCGCCGGCGCGTTCGTCCTGTGCTTCGCTCTGCTGGAGGTCTTCTCTGCGATCCACAGCAAACGGCGCGCGAAGCTGGATGATACGGGGGAGGATGCGGACGGCTGATTGCGCATGCGCGGAAGCGCCGCCTCGTCCGGCATAACAAACAGCGTTCCGACGGCAAGCCGTCGGAACGCTGTTTGTTATGGACTTGTCCGCAGGCGCGGGCGAGGGTTTTAATCCTCCTCGGGCGTCAGCTCGGTGGACTGCTTCTTGGGCGGGAAGATCTTCGAGAAGATCAGGAAGAAGATCAGGCCGACGACCAGACCGGGGATGATGGGCTGGCTGAGCTTCATGCCGAACAGCATGCCGCCGGAGATCTTCTCCAGATACACCACGACGATGGAGCCGGTGATGACGGAGGCGATGGTGCCCGCCAGGGAGCCGCCCTTCCAGTAGTGACCCAGCACATAGGGGAAGAAGGTGCCGGCCGCGCGCAGCGTGAAGGCGAAGGTCAGGATCTTGATGAGGTTTTCGGGGTTGAAGAGCGCAGCAAGCATGGCGATGAGGCTGACGATGACCATGGTGATCTGCGTGACGCGCATGACCTCCTTGCTGTCCGCGTCGGGCTTGATGACGGTGCGATAGATGTCGTTCGCGAAGATGGAGCCGGCGCCCAGCAGGTCGGAGTCGGAGGAGGACATGGTGGCGGAGATGATGCCCGCGAAGAGCAGGCCGCAGATGATGGCGGGCATGGTGCGGACCGCCAGCACCGGCAGGGCGTAACGGGCGCCGACGGAGGCAAACTCGTCCGCGCTGAAGATGCCCATGTTGATGAGCGCCAGCGTGATGATGCCGAGGATCGCGGGCACGAACGCATAGATGAAGTTGATGAGCGCCGCGAGGATCGAGCCCTGACGCGCGGCCTTGCCGTCACGGGCGGCATAGTAGCGGGAGACGGCCTCCTGGCCGACCGTGAAGGTCGCGAGGTACATGATGACCAGCGAGATCACCGCCATGGGGGAATAGCCCTTGAACAGGTTGAAGGTCTCGGGCGGGACGTTGGCGACGACGTTCTGCCAGCCGCCGGCGGTGTTGAGCGCGAAGGGGATGGCGAGGATCATGCCGATGACGATCATGAACACCTGCACGAAGTCGGTCATCGTGACGCTCCACAGACCGCCCATGACCGAGTAGGCCGTGACGATCGCGGTGACGATGATGATCGCGGGCTTATAGCCGATGCCCAGCATGGTGGAGAGGATCGTTGCGGAGGCGACGAACTGACCCTCCGTCAGGCCGATCAGCGGGATCAGCATGATGATCGCGGTGATGATGCCGGCGCTCTTGCCGTAACGGCGGCGGAAATACTCCGGCACGGTCTTGACGGTGGCTGCGCGGAATTTCGGGGCAAGGAACGTCAGGATCACAAAGGCGATGCCCATGGTGATGATGTACCACGCCGCGGAGATGCCGTGGTTCTGCATGCCCTGCTGCACCACGCCCAGAGAGCTGCCGCCGCCGATCTCCGTCGCGGCGAGCGTGCCTGCCATCAGGACGGGACCCAGTCTGCGGCCGGCCAGCATGAAGTCCGTGTTGGAGGAGATCCGCTTGGAGGAATACCAGCCGATCCACAGCATGAACAGCATGTACGCGACCACTACCACAATGATGATTCCATTTGCCATATGAGTTCTTCCTTTCACACACACAGTTTTGGGAAATGCTCTTGTTATTTTACCATAGAAGCGGAAAAGAGTCAAGCAACCCGCCGTTTTCATTCATATAAGACCGTAAAACCCGGTCCGTTCTACACCAAAACTCCCGTTTTTCTCCGCCGTCCCTGCGCCGGCGGACGGAGCGCTTTCCGGCGTTCCGCGTCCGTGTTCCGGCGCGCCGGCAGGCGCGCTCTCCGCGCGGAGCGCGCTCTATGCGCGCGTTCCGATCCGGCCGGGGTTCGGTCAAAAAGAGAAGCTTACACAAAAACGGGCGCCGCGCCGCCGTTTTTTGTAGTCTTTGTGAATTGACAAAATTCGTTTCCGTTTGTTACCATTAAAATATCTGTTGATCCGGCCCTCCCGCGGCTGACGGGGCATGGCGCGCCGCACGGGAGCTGCGGGCCGGGATGCGGTTTTCGGCGCGTCGGCGGCTGTCCGGCGCATCGTCTGTCTGATTTGTCCGGTATCCTGCGCGCCCGTTTTTTTTGGGAGGTTTTTTATGGCCCACATCATCAACGATCCTTCGCATACCTTTAACGAGTATCTGCTCATTCCCGGGCACTCCTCGTGCGCCTGCGTCCCCGCGAACATCTCCCTGCGCACGCCGCTGGTGCGTTTCCGCAAGGGGGAAGCCTCCGCGCTCACGATGAATATTCCCATGGTTTCTGCCATCATGCAGTCCGTCTCCGATGACAAGCTTGCCGTTGCGCTTGCGATCGAAGGCGGTGTTTCTTTTATCTACGGCTCCCAGTCCGTGGAGAACGAGGCGGCCATGGTGAAGCGGGCCAAGAACTACAAGGCCGGCTTCGTGCGCAGCGACTCCAACCTCTCGCCCGACGCGACGCTGGCGGACGTGCTGGCCATCAAGGAGCGGACCGGTCACTCCACCGTCGCCGTCACGGAGGACGGCTCGGCGGAGGGGAAGCTCGTCGGTATCGTCACGAGCCGCGACTACCGCGTCAGCCGCATGGGGCCGGAGACGAAGGTCTCCTCCTTCATGACCCCCTTCGAGTCCCTGATCTGGGCCAGGGAGGGCCTCACGCTCTCCGAGGCCAACGACATCATCTGGGAGCACAAGCTCAACGCCCTGCCCATCCTCGACAGGGACGGCCGGCTCTACAGCTTCGTGTTCCGCAAGGACTACGACAACCACAAGCGCAACCCCAACGAGCTGCTCGACGCGAACAAGCGCTACGTCGTCGGCGCGGGCATCAACACCCGCGACTATACGGACCGCGTGCCGGCGCTGCTGGAGGCGGGCGCGGACGTGCTGTGCATCGACTCCTCCGAGGGCTTTTCCGACTGGCAGAAGGAGACGCTCTCGTGGATCCGCGCGAACTACGGCGAGGACGTGCGCGTCGGCGCGGGCAACGTGGTGAGCGCCGAGGGCTTCCGCTTCCTCGCGGACTGCGGCGCGGACTTCGTGAAGGTCGGCATCGGCGGCGGTTCCATCTGCATCACCCGCGAGACGAAGGGCATCGGCCGCGGTCAGGCCTCCGCGCTCATCGAGGTATGCGCCGAGCGCGACCGCTACTTTGAGGAGACGGGCGTCTACGTCCCCGTCTGCTCCGACGGCGGCATCGTCTACGACCACCACATCACCCTCGCCCTCGCCATGGGCGCGGACTTCGTGATGCTGGGCCGCTACTTCGCCCGCTTCGACGAGAGCCCCACCGCCAAGGTCAACATCGGCGGCACCTACTACAAGGAATACTGGGGCGAGGGCTCCGCCCGCGCCCGCAACTGGCAGCGCTACGACCTCGGCGGCGAGAAGAAGCTCTCGTTCGTGGAGGGCGTGGACTCCTATGTGCCCTACGCGGGCTCCCTGCGGGACAACGTGGCCCTGACCACGGACAAGATCCGCTCCGCCATGTGCAATTGCGGCGCGCTGACCATCCCGGAGCTGCAGGAGAAGGCCGTTCTGACGCTGGTCTCCTCCACGAGCATCGTCGAGGGCGGCGCCCACGACGTCATCCAGAAGGATTCCCTCACCGCAATGAAATAAGGGAAGGAGCGTTCGAAGATGAAAAAAGTCGGCATCGTCATGGGAAGCGACAGCGACCTGCCCGTCGCGCGGAAGGCGGCGGACACGCTCAGGGCGCTGGGCGTCCCCTATGAGGCCCATATTTACTCCGCCCACCGCACGCCGGAGGAGGCCCGCGCCTTCGCCGCGGGCGCGCGGGAAAACGGCTTCGGCGCGCTGATCGCCATTGCCGGCATGGCGGCCCATCTCGCCGGCGCCCTCGCCGCGAACACCACGCTGCCCGTCATCGGCATCCCCTGCGCCTCCGGCGGCCTCGGCGGGCTGGACGCGCTGCTCTCCACCGTGCAGATGCCCTCCGGCATCCCGGTGGCGGCCGTCGCCGTCGGCGGCGGGGCCAACGCCGCGCTGCTCGCGGCGCAGATCCTCGCGGTGGAGGACGCCGCGCTCGCCGCAAAGCTCGACGCGAAGCGCCGCGCCGACGCGGACGCCGTGCTCGGAAAAGACGCGGCGCTCGCCGAAACCCTGTCCTGAACGCTGATAAGCGATTATTTCATAACAAAAAGGAGAACAACTCAATGGAACTCGTTTACACCGGAAAGACGAAGAACGTCTACGCGCTGGAAAACGGCAACTACCTGCTGAAGTTCAAGGACGACTGCACCGGCAAGGACGGCGTATTCGACCCGGGCGAGAATTCCGTGGGCCTGACCATCGAGGGCGTGGGCGACGTGAACCTGCGCATGAGCGTCTATTTCTTTGAAAAGATCAACGCCGCCGGCATCCGCACTCACTATGTCTCCGCCGACCTGAAGAACACGACCATGGAGGTCCTCCCGGCGAAGGTGTTCGGCAAGGGGCTTGAGGTCATCTGCCGCCTGCGCGCGGTCGGCTCCTTCCTGCGGCGCTACGAGGAGTACGTCGAGGAGGGCGCGCCGCTGCCGTCCTATGTGGAGACCACCTTCAAGAACGACGCCAAGGGCGATCCCCTCGTCACCGAGGACGGACTGGCGGCGCTCGGCGTCATGAGCCACGAACAGTACGCCGACATCCGCGAGATGACGCAGCAGATCACGAAGATCGTGGCGGACGAGATGGCGGCGCGCGGCCTCACACTCTACGACATCAAGTTCGAGTACGGCTACGACGCCGAGGGAAAGGTCATGCTCATCGACGAGATCGCCTCGGGCAACATGCGCGTGTACAGGGACGGCAAGTACATCGATCCCATGACGCTCTCGGCCCTGTTCTTTGCGTAATGGGCGGCTTTTTCGGCGCGACGTCCCGCCGCGACGTCGTCATGGACGTTTTCTTCGGAACGGATTACCACAGCCACCTCGGCACGCGCAACGCCGGCATGGCCGTGTGGAACCGTGAGAGCGGCTGCCAGAGACAGATCCACTCCATCGGCAACACGCCGTTCCGCACCAAATTCGAGCCGGACCTGCCCAAGTTCTCCGGCACCTGCGGCATCGGCTGCATCAGCGATTCCGACCCGCAGCCGCTGCTCGTGCGCTCGCATCTGGGGCTCTACGCCATCACCACCGTCGGCATCATCAACAACGCCGAGGAGCTGGTGGACGCCTACTTCTCCGACCACGGCCATCAGTTCATGGCCATGAGCTCCGGGCAGGTCAACGCCACGGAGCTGGTCGCCGCGCTCATCAACGAGGGCGAGTCCCTTGCCGAGGGCATCCGTCTGGCGCAGGACAGGATCGAGGGCTCCATGACCATCCTGCTCATGACCGGAAAGGGCGAGATCATCGCCGCCCGCGACCGGTTCGGGCGGCTGCCCGTGCTGGTGGGGCGGGACGGCGACGGCTGCTGCGTCGCCTTCGAGTCCTTCGCCTACCACAAGCTCGGCTATGAGAACGCATACGAGCTGGGCCCGCGCGAGATCGTGCGCATCACGCCGGACGGGGTGGAAACGCTCTCCCCCGCGGGCAGGGAAATGCGCATCTGCGCGTTCCTCTGGACCTACTACGGCTATCCCAACTCCAACTACGAGGGCGTGAACGTGGAGGTCATGCGCTACCGCAACGGCGAGATCATGGCGCGCGAGGAGCTCGCCGCCGGGACCATGCCGGACATCGACTATGTCGCCGGCGTGCCCGACTCCGGCGTGCCCCACGCCATCGGCTACGCCAACCGCAGCGGCAAGCCCTTCGCCCGCCCCTTCGTCAAGTACACGCCCACCTGGCCCCGCTCGTTCATGCCCACCCGGCAGGGCGTGCGCGATCAGGTGGCGAAGATGAAGCAGATCCCCGTGCCCGAGCTGATCCAGGACAAGAAGCTGCTGTTCGTGGACGACTCCATCGTGCGCGGCACGCAGCTTCAGGGCACCGTCGAATTCCTCTATGAATCCGGCGCGAAGGAGGTCCACATGCGCTCGGCCTGCCCGCCGATCATGTACGCCTGCAAGTACCTGAACTTCTCCCGCGGGAACTCCGTCATGGACCTGCTGGCGCGGCGCACCATTCAGGAGCTGGAGGGCGACGAGGGACAGGAGCACGTCGGCGAATATGCCGACCGCAGCACCGGGCGCGGCCAGTGCCTGCTGCGGACGATCTGCAAAAAGCTGGGCTTCGACTCGCTGGGCTATCAGTCCATGGAGGGCGTGCTGGAGGCCATCGGCATCGACCGGACCAGGATCTGCACCTACTGCTGGACGGGAAAGGAATAAGACCATGAATTCTTCTCACTCCGCCTCCTACGCCGCCGCGGGCGTCGACATCGAGGCGGGCTATGAAGGCGTGCGGCTGATGCGCCGCCACGTCGAGCGGACGAACATCCCCGGGGTCCTCTCGGGCATCGGCGGCTTCGGCGGCCTTTTCGCGCCCGACCTCACCGGGATGCGGGAGCCGGTGCTCGTCTCCGGCACCGACGGCGTGGGCACCAAGCAGCGCATCGCGCAGCTGATGGACCGGCACGACACCGTCGGCATCGACTGCGTCGCGATGTGCGTCAACGATATCGTCTGCTGCGGCGCGAAGCCCCTGTTCTTCCTCGACTACATCGCGATCGGCAAAAACGACCCGGTCAAGGTCGCCTCGCTCGTCTCCGGCGTGGCCGAGGGCTGCGTGCAGGCGGGCTGCGCCCTCATCGGCGGCGAGACCGCCGAGCATCCGGGCGTGATGGCGCCGGACGACTACGACCTCGCGGGCTTTTCCGTGGGCGTCGTGGACCGCGGCGCGATCCTTGACCGCGCGAACGTCCGCGCGGGCGACGTGATCCTTGCGCTGCCCTCCTCCGGCATCCACTCGAACGGTTATTCGCTCGTGCGCAAGGTGTTCGACGTGGAGCGCGCGGACCTCGGCAAAACCTTCGACGAGCTGGGCGCGCCGCTGGGCGAGACGCTGCTCACCCCGACGCGCATCTATGTGAAATCCGTGCTGGCCGCCATGGCGCGCGCCGAGGTCCACGGCGTGAGCCACATCACCGGCGGCGGCTTCTATGAAAACATCCCCCGCGCGATCCCCGACGGGCTCTGCGCGCGGCTCGACCGCTCGGCGCTCCGCATCCCGCCGGTCTTCACGCTGCTCCGGCGGCTCGGCAATATCCCGGAGCGGGACATGTTCAACACCTTCAACATGGGCGTCGGCATGACGCTGATCGTCTCGGCCGAAACGGCGGACATGGCGCTCGACGCGCTGCGCGGCGCGGGCGAGGAGCCTTACGTCCTCGGCGAGATCGCGGCGGGAGAGGAAAAGGTGACGCTCTGATGGAACGCAGGGCCAGGATCGCCGTGCTGGTTTCCGGCGGCGGCACCAACTTGCAGGCGCTGCTGGACGCGCAGCAAAGCGGCGCGCTCGCGAGCGGCGAGATCGTGCTCGTCGTCTCCAACAACCCGGCGGCCTACGCGCTCGAACGCGCGGCGAAGGCCGGCGTGCCGGGCCGCACGCTCGTCAAAAAGGACTGCGGCGGGCAGGAGGGCTTCGAGCGCGCGCTGCTCGCCCTGCTGGAGGCGGAGCGCATCGACCTCATCATCCTCGCGGGCTTTATGAGCATCCTGAGCGGCAGCTTCACCGCGCGCTATCCCGAGCGCATCCTGAACGTCCATCCCGCGCTGATCCCCTCGTTCTGCGGCAAGGGCTTCTACGGCCTGCGCGTCCACGAGGCGGCGCTCGCTTACGGCGTCAAGGTCACGGGGGCCACGGTGCACTTTGTCAACGAGGTGCCCGACGGCGGACGCATCCTGCTCCAGAAGGCCGTGGACGTGCTGCCCGGCGACACGCCGGAGACGCTGCAGCGGCGGGTCATGGAGCAGGCCGAGTGGCAGCTCCTGCCGCGGGCCGCGGAGCTGGTCTGCGCGGACATCGTGCGCGCCGCGGAACGCGGCTGACGCGGGGCGGTCCGCCCCCTTCGGCGGACGTCCGAAACGGAAATACGGCGCGGTCCCGGCCTTTGCCGGCGGGACCGCCGCCTTGTTGATCGGGAGGTAAGGCAATGAATCTGATGGTCATCGGCGGCGGCGGCAGAGAGCACGCAATCGTCAAAAAACTGCGGGAGAATCCGGAGGTCGGGACGATCTACGTCCTGCCCGGCAACGGCGGCATCGCCCGCGACGCGGTCTGCACCGGCATCCCCGCGACGGACGTCGACGCCATCGCCGCCTTTGCGGCGGCCCATGAGATCGACTACGCCGTGGTCGCGCCGGACGATCCGCTCGCCCTCGGCTGCGTCGACGTGCTGGAGGCGCTGGGCGTGCCCTGCTTCGGCCCGCGCGCGCGGGCGGCGGTCATCGAAAGCAGCAAGGTATTCGCAAAGAGCCTCATGCAGAAGTACGGCATCCCCACCGCGGCCTGCCGCATCTTCCGCGAGCCGGACGAGGCGCTCGCCTACCTCGACCGGGCCGACATCCCCGTGGTGGTCAAGGCCGACGGGCTCGCGCTGGGCAAGGGCGTCGTCGTTGCCCAGACCCGCGAGGAGGCGAAGGCCGCGGTCATCGCCATGATGTGCGAGCGCCGCTTCGGCAAGAGCGGCGAGCGCGTGGTCATTGAGGAATTTCTGGAGGGGCCGGAGGTCTCCGTGCTCGCCTTCACCGACGGCACGACCGTCGTGCCGATGGTCTCCTCCATGGACCACAAGCGCGCCTGCGACGGCGACGCCGGACCCAACACGGGCGGCATGGGCGCGGTCGCGCCGAACCCCTTCTACACGGAGGAGATCGCGCGCGAGTGCATGGAGCGCATCTACCTGCCCACCATCCGCGCGATGAACGCGGAGGGCCGCACCTTCCGCGGCTGCCTCTACTTCGGGCTGATGCTCACGAAGAACGGCCCGAAGGTCATCGAGTACAACTGCCGCTTCGGCGACCCGGAGACGCAGGTCGTGCTGCCGCTGCTGGAGAGCGATCTGCTCACGGTCATGCGCGCCGTCACGAACGGCACTCTCTCCGAGACCGAGGTGAAATTCAGCGCGCAGCACGCCTGCTGCGTCGTCATGGCCTCCGAGGGCTATCCCGTCTCCTACGAAAAGGGCTTCCCGATGAGCATCCCCGAGGAGACCTGGCCGCAGGTCTACGTCGCGGGCGCCAGGGAGCGGGACGGCCAGCTCGTGACGGACGGCGGGCGCGTGCTCGGCTGCACCGCCGTCGCACCCACGCTCTCCGAGGCGGTCGCCGAGGCGTACCGTCTCGTGGACACCATCCGGTTTGAAAACGCCTATTGCCGCCGCGACATCGGCGCGCGCGCCCTGCGCGCGCAGCAGGAGGACTGAGCCATGGTCTATCGTATCTATGTGGAAAAGCGGCCGGAGCTGGCCAACGAGGCCAAGGCGCTCGCGCAGGACGCGCGCGCGCTGCTCGGCATCTCCGCGCTGGAGCGGGTGCGCGTGCTCAACCGCTACGACGTCGAGGGCATCGGCGAGGAGCTGTTCTCCTACGCCGTCCGCACGGTCTTCTCCGAGCCGCAGCTCGACCTCGCGACCGAGCAGCCGGAACTCTCCGGCGCGGCGGTCTTCGCCGTGGAGTTCCTGCCCGGTCAGTTCGACCAGCGCGCGGACTCCGCCGCCCAGTGCATCCAGATCCTCTCGCAGGGCGAGCGCCCCCTGATCCGCTCGGCGAAGGTCTACGCGCTCTACGGCGCACTCTCGCCGGAGGAGCTCGCGGAGCTGAAGCGCTACGTCATCAACCCCGTCGAGGCGCGCGAGGCCTCGCTCGAAAAGCCCGACACCCTCGCCGTGCGCTACGCGCTGCCGCAGTCGGTGCCGGTGCTCGACGGCTTCCTTGATCTCGACGGCGAGGGGCTGTCCCGCTTCGTCGCGGACTATGGCCTCGCCATGGACACGGACGACCTTGCCCTCTGCCGGGACTACTTCCGCAGCGAGGGCCGCTGCCCCACCGTCACGGAGCTCCGCGTGCTGGACACCTACTGGTCCGACCACTGCCGCCACACCACCTTCCTCACCGTGATCGACGAGGCCCGCTTCGAGGACGCGCTGCTGCAGCGCGCCTACGAGCACTATCTCGAAACGCGGCGCGCGCTGGGCCGGACGAAGCCGGTCTGCCTCATGGACCTCGGCACGATCGCGGCGCGGTACCTCAAATCCGTCGGAAAGCTCGACCGTCTCGACGAGTCGGAGGAGATCAACGCCTGCTCGGTGAAGCTGGACGTGACTGTCGACGGCGTGACGGAGCCGTGGCTGCTGCTCTTTAAGAACGAAACGCACAACCATCCCACCGAGATCGAGCCCTTCGGCGGCGCGGCCACCTGCATCGGCGGCGCCATCCGCGACCCCCTGTCGGGCCGCGGCTATGTCTACGGCGCGATGCGCCTCACCGGCGCGGCAGACCCCCGCACGCCGGTGAGCGAGACCATCCCCGGCAAGCTGCCGCAGCGGAAGCTGGTCACGACCGCGGCGGCGGGCTACTCCTCCTACGGCAACCAGATCGGCCTCGCGACCGGCATTGTGGACGAGCTGTACCACCCCGGCTACGCCGCCAAGCACATGGAGGTCGGCGCGGTGATCGCCGCCGTGCCGGAGGCGAACGTGCGCCGGGAAACGCCCGCGGCGGGCGACTTGGTGCTCCTGCTCGGCGGCAGCACCGGACGGGACGGCATCGGCGGCGCGACGGGCGCCTCCAAGGCGCACAACGTCCACTCGGTCGAAACCTGCGGCGCGGAGGTGCAGAAGGGCAACGCGCCCGAGGAGCGCAAGCTCCAGCGCCTGTTCCGCAACCCGGAGGCGAGCCGCCTCATCAAGCGCTGCAACGACTTCGGCGCGGGCGGCGTCTCCGTCGCCATCGGCGAGCTGGCCGCGGGTCTTGAGATCGACCTCGACGCCGTGCCCAAGAAGTACGACGGCCTCGACGGCACCGAGCTTGCCATCAGCGAGTCGCAGGAGCGCATGGCCGTGGTCGTGGAGGCGAAGGACGCCCCGCGCTTCCTCGCCCTCGCCGCGGAGGAGAACCTCCAGGCCTGCGCGGTGGCTGTCGTCACGGCGGAGCCGCGCCTCAAAATGCGCTGGAACGGCGAGACCATCGTGGACCTCAGCCGCGCCTTCCTCGACACCAACGGCGCGGAGAAGCACATCACCGTCGCCCCGAAGGCGGGCGCGCTTTCGAAGCCGCCCGTGCCGCAGAGCTTCGCGGCGGGGATGTCCGCCATGGCCGCGAGCCTCGACTGCTGCTCGCGTCAGGGCCTGTCCGAGCGCTTTGACTCCACCATCGGCGCGGGCACGGTGCTCATGCCCTTCGGCGGCGCGCGCCAGCGCACGCCGATCCAGGCGATGGTGCACAAGATCGCCGTCGAGGAGAAGCACACGGACGACTGCTCTCTCATGGCCTGGGGCTGCAACCCGGCGCTGCTCGAGCAGAGTCCCTACCACGGCGCCTACCTCGCGGTGGTCGAGTCCGTCAGCAAGCTGATCGCGACGGGCGCGGACTTCCGCGGCGTCTACCTCTCCTTCCAGGAGTATTTCGAAAAGCCCGGCCGGGACCCCGAACGCTGGGGCAAGCCCTTCGCGGCGCTGCTGGGCGCGTTCGAGGCGCAGATGGGTCTCGGCGTCGCCGCCATCGGCGGCAAGGACTCCATGTCCGGCAGCTTTGAGAAGCTCGACGTGCCGCCGACGCTCGTTTCCTTCGCCGTCACCGCGCAGAAGGCGGCGCGCATCGTCTCGCCGGAGTTCAAGGCCGCCGGCCGCCGCGTCGTCCGCATCGCGCCGCGCTGCGGAGCGGACGGACTGCCCGACGCCGCCTCCCTGATCGAGGTGTTTGGGCGCGTCTCGGCGCTGCTTGAGAGCGGCGCGGCGGACGCCTGCTATACGCCCGGCCCCGGCGGCGTGGGCGAGGCCGTGCTGAAGATGTGCCTCGGCAACGGCCTCGGCTTCCGCTTTGCGGAGGACTTCGCCATGGAGCGCGTGTTCGGCTGCGATTACGGCGCGTTCCTGCTGGAGCTCGCCGAGGGCGCGGACGCGGAGGGCGAGACCGTCGGCTTCACCGCGGACGACGGCGCGCTCACCCGCGGCGGCGAATCGGTCCGCCTCGCGGAGCTGGAGCGCGCCTACGACGGGACGCTGGAGCCGATCTACCCGACGCGCGCCGCCGCAGCGGAGCGCGAGCCGGAGGACTTCTCCTTCACGGCGGACGCGTGGCCCGCGCCGCATGTCGGGACGGTCCGCCCGCGGGTCCTGATCCCCGTCTTCCCCGGCACCAACTGCGAGTATGACAGCGCCCGGGCCGTGCGCGACGCCGGCGCGGAGGCGGAGCTGTTCATCGTGAAGAACCTGAACGCCGACGCCATTGCGCGGAGCGTGGACCGCTTCGCGGCGCGGCTCTGCGAGGCGCAGGCGGTCTTCCTGCCCGGCGGCTTCTCCGGCGGCGACGAGCCGGACGGCTCCGGCAAGTTCATCACGGCGTTCTTCCGCAACGCCGCCGTGCGCGAGGGCGTACACGAGCTGCTGGAGCGGCGCGACGGCCTGATGCTCGGCATCTGCAACGGCTTCCAGGCGCTCATCAAGCTGGGTCTCGTGCCCTACGGGAAGATCATCGACACCGACGAGACCTGCCCCACGCTCACCTTCAACACCATTGCGCGGCACCAGTCCCGCATCGTGCGTGTCCGCGTCGCCTCCAACAAATCGCCGTGGCTCGCGCTCACGCGCCCCGGCGAGGTCTACAGCGCGCCCATCTCCCACGGCGAGGGCCGCTTCCTCGCGGACGAGGCGCTGATCCGGGCGCTGGCGGAAAACGGCCAGATCGCGACCCAGTACGTCGATCCGGCGGGCCATGCGACGCAGGACATCCGCTGTAACCCCAACGGCTCCGCCTTCGCCGTGGAGGGGATCACCTCTCCCGACGGGCGCGTGCTCGGCAAGATGGGCCACGCCGAGCGCATCGGCGCGGGGCTCTACAAAAACGTGCCCGGCGACTACGACATGCGGCTGTTCGCCGCCGCGGTCCGGTACTTCTCCCGGACCCTCTGAGGCACAGACGGTCGGCGGCGGGCCGCGCGGGCCCGCTCTTCAAAAAGTCAAGAAGGAAGCGCCTGAAGCCACCGGCTTCAGGCGCTTCCTTCTCTGCGGAACGCGCGGCGGGCATGGCGCGAACGCGCCATGCCCGCCCGGGATTCAGTTGGGGTTTTTGCCTGCTGTTTGCCTGACAGACGATTACGCCTCGGGCTGAGCAGGCGCGTTGGCGTACATGAGGATCAGATCGGCGATCATGCAGAGGTCCTCGGTGTCGATGATGTCATCCGCATTCACATCGGAATAGAAGATGCAATCCTCGAACCAGCCCTCGTCGCTCTTCATGGCGCCGAAATAGCTCATCGCGAGCGTGAGGTCGGTCAGGTCGACGTCGCCGTCGCCGTCAACATCGCCCAGCTTGTCAGGAGCGACATGGATGATCGTGGAAGCGCTCGGATCGTCGATCACGCAATCGACCCAGGCGCCCTCAAGGCTCATCTTGATGTCATCGATCAGGGAGGCGAGCTCCTCGCCGTCGATCGGCTCCTCGCCGTCCTTCAGCGTAACGGTGACGCTCACAGCCTTGTACTGTCTCGGCTCATCCTTGAAGCCGCCCATCTTGAAGAGGATGAAGTCAGCGGACTGGCCGTCCTCGGCGATCGTCTTGCTGAGCATCGTGCCTTCCTCAGCGGCGGTGATGTCGGTGATCGCGAAGCGGTCGTTCGCCAGCGTCACGCCGCCCTGCATCGCGGCCACGCCCTTCAGCCTCTTGACAACAAAGTCGAAGGTGACGGACTTGTCGTCGCCGCGGATCACGGTGTCAGGCTCGACCTCGAGATGGACGCGGTTGAGAGCCTCGTCGCGTCTCTCGGCAGCGTAGTGGACGAGCGCGCCCAGGAGCGCGTTGCACTGATCCTGATCCACGTCGATGCCGTTGCGCGAGTCGCGCAGCGCGTCGCGCTCCGGATGCCACTGCACCGCCAGCGCGAAGGTCGCATCCTGATACTCGATCGCCTCGACGATGCCGTCGGAGGAGCGGGCCACGACCGTCACGCCCTCGCCCAGGAGGTCGGGATCCACCGCCTGATGATGCGCCGTCGCCACGAGATCCAGCGAATCCGTGCCGAGGATGTCATACAGCCACTTGGAGTTCTGGTCGATCGCGATGCCTTCGTTGCCGACGCCGCCCGCAAGGGTGTGATAGGCGGTGCCGCCGCTGTGGATCAGGCCGTCGATCTGGACGCGCAGATGGCCTTCTTCGCAGCCGTCATCGTACTCGGCGTACTCGCCCGTTCTGCTGTCGTACGTGGAGCCGAGGCGGTTGCCCTGCTCGTCGTACTTCGTATAGCCGGTGTCCTTCTTCTCGACCTTCAGCGCCTCGGGAAGGTCCTCATAGCCGGCCACCGTCTCGGGGATCTTGCCCGACAGGATGCCGGTCACGCGGCTCGCGTCGATCTCGCCGGAGATGACCTTCTGACCCAGATAATACGGGATATCCTGGACCAGCGCGCCGCCCATCGCGACGTTGAAGCCCTGCTCGCCGCGGCAGACCGCCAGCATCGGGATGTCGAGCACGATCGCCTGCTGCATCAGCTTGAGATCCGACAGGTCGCGCGGATCGTTGTAGCCGGAGGAGCCGTGCGGGCTCTGGATCTGATCGTACAGGTTCGGGTTCCAGTCGGAGCCGCCGGTCATGAAGATGCCGTTCACCTCGCCGAGGACAGCCTGAGCCTCCTCGTCGGACGACACCTGCGGCAGATACACCGCGTACGCGCCGTTGCGCTCATACGCCTCGGCAAAGCCCTTGTAGTCGCTGCCGATGCTGTTGCTCTTCCAGGAGATACCGATCGTCGGGCGCTCCGTCACGGAGAGGACGTCGATCCCGAGGATCTCGCCGTTGGGGCCCTTCGTGAGGGTCGCGCGGACGGCCTTGCCCAGCGTGCGCTCGCCCACTTCGGTGCCGTGCACCGCCGCGGGGGCGTCAGCCGTGCCCATGACCGCCTGCAGAGCCGCAAGGCTGTCGATGTCGTTGCCGGACCAGTCCGTGATGGCCACATCCTCGGTCAGCTCGCCGGAGTAGACCACGTTGTACTCCAGCTTGTTGTCCGCGTTGATCTGGTACAGGATCGCATCCTCCACCACGTTGGCGTCCTCATCGAGCGCAACGTAAACGGCGTCGGGAGAGGTGAACTCAGCGTCCTTGCTGTCGTCGCCGAAGAGGAAGAAGCCGCGCTCAGTGATGGCGCCGCGCTCGGGGAACGGATTCTCGTTCGTCTCGAGCCAGGCGTCGTTGAGCTTGAAGAGGTCGGTCTTGGAGTCGGCGGTGATGGCCTCCACACCGTCAAACTCGCCGTCGATCAGCGCGAGGTTGACGCAGAGGTAAGCGGTGTCGGTGCTGCCCTCCGCGAAGCGCAGAGAGTAGAACTTCGCGGGATCCATTCCCTTGGGAACGGTCAGGTCGGTGACAACGCCGTCCTTCTCAAAGCTGAACTTGAAGTTGTCATAGTAACCGCCGTTGATGAGGGTCTCCCACTTCTCCTGGCTGACGCCGGCCGGCTTGGCGACCTTGAACTCAAGGCGCATCGGCAGGACGAATTCGTTGGCCAGGAAGTCCTCGTTGTCGAGCGGCAGGTAGCAGCCGCCGGCCTCGTGACCGAGGTCATAGGCGATCTGCGTGTAGGAGGAGTTGCCGCGCTGCTTCCACATCGGGATGTTGAAGCTGGTCGCGCCGAGCAGCTCGTTGTCGCCGAGGGCCGCGGCGCTGACGGCCTCGGTCGCATCCTTATAGGTCGCGACCGTGACGTCAAGGAGGTCGGCCTCCGCGCGCTCGGAGTTGTAGCCCTCGATGTCGGCCCACATGTACTGCGCGCCGGCGTTGCCGGTGTAGCGGGCCATTTCGAGCATGCCGTCCGCCATCATCTTGGTCATCTCGATGATGGAGGAGACGCTGATGCGCTCGTTGGCGGTGTGCCACCAGCGCTCATTGCCCGGGATGATCGCGCCGAAGGCCGTCATCTTGTTGACGTAGTTGGACGCGAGCGTGCCGCCGGTGGTCGCCACCGGGTAGGACAGGTCGATCAGACCGTACACGTCGGCGAACTCCTCGGGGTCAAACTCCATGGAGGCGAGATAGCTCTCCATCTGGAGGGCGGTGAGCAGGTTGTCGCGGGAGAGGTACAGCGTGGGCGCCTGGAAGGCCGAGGGATTGCTGGACAGGGTCAGCCCCGCATCCGCAAACGCCTGCGTCAAAGCTTCCATCGCGGCGCTGTAGTCTTCCGCATAGGAGTAGAAGTAACGCACGTTCATGGCCATGCTGATCTGACCGGTCTCAGCGTTGAAGAAGCTGCGCGGGACTTCGTTATTGATGTTGCCCATCAGCGCGACGGTCAGGTTCGCCGCGCCGTCACGCGGGTCGCGGAGCAGCTCGGCGGGGATGCCCATGTACTTGCCGATGTAGGCCTCGCCCTCCACGCAATCCTGGAAGAACAGGTCGCAGATGCTGTCGGCAAAGGTCTTGAGCTTAAGCTCGCTCTGGATCGCCGCAAGGCCGGTCTTGATGAGATACGCGCCCCAGACGACGGCGTTCTTGCCGTACATGGGCATGGGCATCTCCATCGCGACGTCGGTGTTGATCTCGAGAACGAGGTTGCCGTCGTCATTCGTGGTGAAGGCGACCTTGGGGGTCGTGCCCTCGGCGGCGGGCAGCCAGCCGCGCTCGGTAGCGGCAGCGATGATCGCCGCCTGGAAGGCCTCGGTGCTCTCGAGCTCAGCGGTGTTGAAGGTGAAGATCGCGCGGGAGGCCATCTGCGTCGTGCTGCCGTAGACGATGTCCTTCAGGGTGGGATCGCCCTCGCGCAGCGTCACGCCCGCGGTGGCGCCGAGCAGGGAATACGCCTTGCCGGCATCCTCGCTGAGGTCAAACTGGACGTTGGGCGTCCAGGCTCTGGTGTTGCCGACGACCACGGGGAAGCGGGAATCGGAGGTGTACGCCGCAATCGGGGTCTCCTGACGGTCGAGGGACTTATAGCACCAGTTGTCATAGAAGCTGGGGTTGGCGGTATAGTAGGGGATATCCGCGTACTTGAGGGTGTTCGCCACGGAGGGCACGCCGGGGTTGTTGTCCTCGTAGCAGCCCATCACGATGCGGACGCGGCGGTCAAGCTTCACGCCGGAATCCATCAGCGCCTTGGCGGCGAAGAGGGTGGCGAGGGTCGGGCCGCTGTCGTCCTGGACGCCGGCGCCGTAGAGCCAGCCGTCCTTGACGTAGGGATCGTGATAGCCGTCGGGCGTGCCTAATTCGCCCGCGCTGTTGCGCCAGCGGGCAATCTGCGCGGCGGAGTTGGAGGCGGTCGGGGAGTCAAGGTGACTCAGCGCCATGACCATCTCGGGCGCGTCGGGATCGCCGATCTCGACATAGATGTACTTGTCCTCATGCGGATGCACGATGGTCTCGAAGCCGAGCGCCTCGCACAGCTCCATCACCTTGTTGAGCTTGGCGACCTTGCGGGAGTGCTCATAGTTGTTGGCTTCGGTATCGGGCACCAGGAAGGGATACTCCGTGGCTGCGCCTCCCGCTGCGCGGGAGCCGTAGGAGATCGAGTCGTAGTCCGATCCGGTGGCCAGCGCGCCGACCAGCGAGTAGGGATTGTAGGTCCCGTCGCCGACGGCAAAGTCGCCGACGTCGCCGGAAAGTCTGTCCACGATGGAGTGGATCAGCGCACGCTCCTCATCGGTCACCTGGGATTCATAGGTGACTTCGGGGACAAAACGCTCCTCACTCTCCATGTAGGCAGCGTTGACGGGGACGAAAAACGCGAAGATCATGCTGAGAGCCAAAATGTACGACAGCAGTTTTTTCATTCGTTCGTTCCTCCTTTTAATAATGTGTGTCCTGGGTGGTCGCAGTGGGTCGAATCATCATGCTGTTCCGGTGATTTTCCCTCCCTCCTTTGATTTGCCTGAGAGCTTTTTCAAACTCAGTCTAATCTCCCACTTTTACGCGATAAAAATATTATCGGTCCGCCGGCTATATTTGTCAATTGATGAATCTATTCTTTTTTTTAAAGACCGTCATTATTTTGGTTAAACTGTTGAGCCTGCAAAAGAATTCGCCGCAATAATTGTGCGCTCTGCACAGCATCCCAAAAAGTCGCCCGCGCCGCGGCGGTTTTCCCCCGCCGTCGGTTTTTCTTCCGCAAAACCGTGCATATTCACACAAAAATGCAAAGGTCCCGGCGGATTTCTCTTTCTTTTGTTTTCTTTGCGAATTGACGCTTTTTGGGGCTTTTGCTACTATATTACTGCAATGATTATACAGTGAGCGCCTCGGCTCCCGCCGACGGCCCGCGCGGACAACATTCGGAAGGAAGGTACATGTGATGACCGATTTTCTCGCGTTTCTCAGGAGCAACCCCTATCCCGGCCGCGGCATCGCCGTCGGCAAAAACCGCGTCTACTACTTCATCATGGGCCGCAGCGAAAACAGCCGCAACCGCGTCTTTGAGGCCACGGAGGACGGCATCCGCACCCGCGCGTTCGATGAGAGCCGGGTGACCGATCCCAGCCTCATCATCTACCATCCCGTCCGCAGGACGACGCGCGGCCTGATCGTCACCAACGGCGACCAGACCGACACCATCCGCGAATTCGGCGGCTTCCGCCGGGCGCTGCTGACGCGGGAGTATGAGCCCGACGCGCCCAACTGGACGCCGCGCATCTCCGCCATGCTCTACAACGACGGCTCCTTCGAGCTGTCCATCCTCAAGGAGCTGGACGGGCGCTGCCTGCGCGAGTTCTTCTGCTACGAGGGCTGCGACGAGGGCAAGGGCTACTTCCTGAGCACCTATCAGGGCGACGGCAATCCGCTGCCCCCGTTCGCGGGCGAGCCGCTGGAGATCGACATGCCCGAGCCCGAGGAGGTCTGGGCGGCGCTGAACGCCGACAACAAGGTCTCGCTCTACGCCAACGTGAACGGCACGGTCAAACTTTTCAACAAACATCTGGGGGACTGAGCAATGAAAGAACTGGAACTCAAATACGGCTGCAACCCCAACCAGAAGCCGGCGCGGATCTTCATGAAGGACGGCTCCGAGCTTCCGCTGAAGGTGCTCAACGGCAGGCCGGGCTACATCAACCTGCTCGACGCGTTCAACTCCTGGCAGCTCGCGAAGGAGCTGAAGGAGGCGACGGGGCTCCCCGCCGCGGCGTCCTTCAAGCACGTCTCGCCCGCAGGCGCGGCGCTGGGCCTGCCGCTGGACGAGACGGACCGCAGGGTCTTCTTCGTCGCGCCGGACGCTGAGCTCTCGCCCATCGCCTGCGCCTACATCCGCGCGCGCGGCGCGGACCGCCTGTGCTCCTACGGCGACTGGGCCGCGCTGAGCGACACGTGCGACGCCGCCACCGCCGCCTATCTCCGGGATGAGGTCTCCGACGGCGTCATCGCCCCGGCCTACACGGAGGAGGCGCTGGAGATCCTGAAGACGAAGAAGAAGGGCAATTACAACGTCGTCGAGATCGACCCGTCCTACGTTCCCGCGGCGCAGGAGCAGAAGGACGTCTACGGCGTGACCTTCGAGCAGGGGCGCAACAGCATCCGGCTCGACGAGTCGATGCTGGAGAACATCGTCACGAAGAACCGCGACCTGCCCGAGGCGGCGAAGCGCGACATGCTCCTCGCCCTCATCACGCTCAAGTACACCCAGTCCAACTCCGTCTGCTATGTGAAGGACGGGCAGGCGATCGGCGTGGGCGCGGGCCAGCAGAGCCGCATCCACTGCACGCGCCTCGCCGGCAGCAAGGCCGACAACTGGTACCTGCGCCGGCACCCGCGGGTGCTCGCCCTGCCCTTCCGCGCCGACGTGCGCCGTCCCGACCGCGACAACGCCATCGACGTCTACCTCTCCGACGAGTATGAGGACGTGCTCGCCGACGGCGCGTGGCAGAAGGTCTTCACCGAGCGCCCCGAGCCCCTCGGCACGGCGGAGAAGAAGGCCTGGCTCGCGACGCTCTCCGGCGTCACCGTCGGGTCGGACGCGTTCTTCCCCTTCGGCGACAACATCGAGCGCGCCCGCAAGTCCGGCGCGCAGTACATCGCGGAGCCGGGCGGCTCCATCCGCGACGACAACGTGATCGAGACCGCCGACAGGTACGGCATGGTCATGGCCTTCACCGGCACGAGACTGTTCCACCACTGAGCCCGCGGCCCGAGTCCCGATCCGCCCCAAACAATAACGCACGCCCCGCCGGTTCACCCGAACCGGCGGGGCGTTTGTCTCTTTTTGTTGATCTAGTCCTGCGCCAGACGCCAGCGCAGGCCGCTGTAGCGCCGCTGGCGCCGGTCGTTCGCCGCCATGCGGCGCAGCGTCGCGTCGTCGCCGACGACGATCATCAGCTCCCGCGCGCGGGTGATGGCGGTATAGAGCACGCCGCGCACCTCCAGTCCCGGCGCGCAGGGCGCGGAGACGAAAACCACGCCGCGGTACTCGGAGCCCTGCGACTTGTGCACGGTCATCGCGTAGGCCATGTCCAGCTCCGCGAGCATGTCGGCGGTATAGACCGCCGTGCGGTCGTCGAACGCGACGGTCAGCAGCGCGCCGCCCGGCTCGATCCGCACGATGCGCCCCACGTCGCCGTTGAAGACGCCCGTGCCCGCCGTCCCGTCCTCGCGCTCCCAGACCGCGTCGTAATCGTTGCGCGTCTGCATGACGCGGTCACCCTCGCGGAAGACCGTGTCGCCGAAGACGTACTCGCGCTTGCCCGGCGCGGGCGGGTTGAGCGCCGCCTGCAGGGCGCGGTTGAGCGCAGCGGCGCCCGCCGCACCGCGGCGCATGGGCGTGAGCACCTGGATGTCCGCCGCGGGGATGCCCATGCCGTCCGGCAGGCGCGTCCGGCACAGCTCCGCCACCGTGTCCACGAGCCGCACGGGGTCGCGGCGCGGCAGGAAGAAGAAATCGCTCGCCGCCGTGTTGTGCAGCTCCGGCGCGCGCCCCTCGTTGACGGCGTGGGCGCTGCGGATGATGGCGGACTGCCGCGCCTGACGGAAGACCTCGGTCAGCGCGACGGTGCGGACGCGCCTGCTGCGGATGAGGTCGGAGAACACGTTCCCCGCGCCGACGCTGGGGAGCTGGTCGCTGTCCCCGACGAGCACGAGGCGGCAGCCGGGCCGCAGCGCCGCGAGGAGCGCGCGCATCAGCGCGAGATCGACCATGCTCGTCTCGTCCACGATGACCGCGTCCGCTCCAAGCGGGTCCTTTTCGTTCTTCTGGAAGCGGACCTGCCCCGTCCGCTCGTCCCAGCTCATGCCGAGCATGCGGTGGATGGTCTGGGCGTCGTGCCCGCAGACCTCGCTCATGCGCTTGGCGGCGCGGCCGGTCGGCGCAGCGAGCTGCACGTCGAGGCCCATGCGCTCGAACAGCGCCAGGATCGCGCGGACGGCGGTGGTCTTGCCCGTGCCGGGCCCGCCGGTGAGGATCAGCAGCTCCTCCTCCGCCGCCAGCTCGACGGCCCTGCGCTGGAGCGGCGCGTATTCGACGCCCTGCTCGCGCTCGATCGCGTCGATCGCCCGCTTTGCGCCCCGGAGCCGGTCCGGCGTGTCCGCGAGCATCGCGCGCAGGCGCGCGGCGACATAGCGCTCCGCCTCGGCGCAGCGCGCAAGGTAGCAGGCGGAGACGTTGGCGACCGCCTCCTCGACCACGCCGCCGGCTTCGATCAGCGTATCGAGCGCGCGCTCCAGCGCGTCGGCCGGCGCGTCCAGCAGCTCCGCCGTGGCGGCGAGCAGCTTGTCGCGCGGCAGGAAGACGTGTCCGCCGCTCGTCTCGTTGTGGCTCAGCTCGAACAGCAGCCCCGCCTCCGTGCGGCAGGAGGCGTCGCCGTCGAAGCCGAGCGCGAGCGCGATCTCGTCCGCGACGGCGAAATCCACGCAGAAGGGCTCGTCCGCCAGCAGGTAGGGGTTGCGGCGCAGCGCCTCCATCGCGCCGGCGCCGAAGCGGCGGAAGATCGGCGCGGCGAGCGCGGGGGACAGCCCGAAGCGCGCCAGGAATTCCGTCAGGCGGCGCAGGCCGAGCTGCTCGCGGAAGCTCTCCGCAAGCTCGCGGGCGCGGCGGGCAGTGACGCCCTTGAGCCTGCACAGCTCCTCGGGCGCGTTTTCGAGCACGTCCAGCGTCTGCGCGCCGAAGCGCTCCACCAGCCGCTGCGCCGTCGCGGGGCCGACGCCGCGGATCGCGCCGGAGGAGAGGAAGTCGAGGATGCCGCGCTCGTCGGCGGGCATGCGCCGCTCGACCTCGTCGGCGGCGAACTGCCTGCCGTGCGCGGGATGGACGACAAAGCCGCCGACGGCGGCAAGCTCCTCACCCGGCGCGGCGCAGGGGATGCAGCCGGTCAGGGTGACGAGCTCGCCCTCGCCGGTGGCGAGGCGGAGCACGGCGTAGCCGTTCTCCTCATTCTGATAGATCACGGACGCGATGGTCCCGATGACGGTCGTCTGCTCGTTCATGCTCCCTCCGTGCGGCGGCGGCTTCAGCCGAGGGGCCTGAGGTCGTCGGTCAGGGCGACGTCGAACGCGCCCGCCGCGCCGTAGGTGATCTCATACTTGCTGAACGCGACGTACGCGATGCCGTCCTGCACATAGAAGTTGAAGTCGCGGATGTCCTTGGCGCGGATGGCGTCCATGGGCGTCTCCATGACGCCCGCGTCCGCAGCCTCCGGGTGCTGCTCCAGAAACGCCGTGACGATGGACTCCTTGATCTCCTCCTCCGAGCCGTCCAGCAGGTCGGTCAGATAGACCCGCTCGCCGGTGCGGGCGTTGTAGTTGTAGGCGTTGAGGCCGTAGTCCAGCACGCCGCCCATGTACCACTCGTAGGCGATGGTGACGCTCACCAGCTCCTCCGTGCAGGTCTCCACCAGGGCGATGGTGGTGTCGATATAGGGGTTCTCCTCCGTGGGGCCGTACTCGCCGTCCTTGGCCTCCTCCACGATCTCCAGCACGTCGGCCGCGTCATTGATACAGGCCTCCTGCACCGCGCCGAGCTCGGCGTTGATTGCGCGCGCCGCGGCGGAATCCCCCTCGAAAACGGGGATCTCGAAGTACATCTCGACGGGAAGGCCCTCGCCCAGCTCCGTGCGCTCGATGTGATAGGTCATCGGCTGCGGCTCAGGCGCGGGCGGCTCAGGCGCGGGCGCAGGCTCGCTCTGCGCCGGCTCGTTCTGCGGCGCGGGCGCGGGCTCATTCTGCGGCGCGGGAGCGGCGTCTCCGCCCGCGTCCGGCGCGGGCGGCTGCTGCGCGCAGCCGGCGGCAAGCGCCAGACAGATGGACAGGATCAGGAAGAGGGATATTTTTTTGAGCTTCATGTCGATCTCTCCTACATTATTCTCCTACATTATTATATAGAGCGTTTTTTTGAACTCGGTTCTTCGCTTTCTCTTGCGAAAGGGGCGCAGGAGTTTCCGCCTGCGGGCGGAGTGACTTTTTCGCCGCCGAAAAAGTCACCAAAAAGCCGCCAAAACCTGCGGTTTTGGAATCCCTTTTTGTGGGCAGGGTTTTATCTGTCGTCTGATTTTTCGAAAAGAGCATAACGCTGTTTTCGTGACCTTACTGATTCCTCCACGATTGCCCGCTCCGCGGGCGCGGGGAGACGAGTGCAACCCCATTTCTTCTTTCTCTTGCGAAAGAAGAAACGGTGTTGCGCGCCAAAGAAGAAAGACGCTTTTGGGCGAGGTTTTCTCAGACCCAGTCTGTTTTCGCGTTGTGGAAACGCTGTTTTCGTAACTTCACTGACTTCTCCACGATTGCCGCCTCCGGCGGCGCTATGGTTCCGCGTGTCCGAGTTCGTGCGTCGCTCCGTCTGAAAAACGCCGCAAGGTGGTTCTGTTTGCAGGTTGTTTCTGTTCAGAGAAGCAGCCTTACATAGATATCCCAAAGAGCGACAGCGGACCGTAGACGCACCGGCAAATCGTCAGGACGGAAACAGCGGCGCCAAGGGACTGGGACGCTGCGGGTTTTCGCGGCAGTCGGCAAAGCGTTTTTCTCTACGGAAGTTTGAAACCATTTCTCTTTTGCCGCCGCAAAAGAGAAACGGTTTCAAGAACCGTCCCTTTCGCAAGAGAAAGAAGAAATGGGGTTGCATCCGTACCCCCCTCCGCCGGCAGGCGGAAAATCCCAAACCCTATTTGAGCATCCTCCGCAGATACTGCCCCGTGTACGACGCCTCGCAGGCCGCGACCTCCTCGGGCGTGCCCTCGGCGACGATGGTCCCGCCGCCGTCGCCGCCCTCGGGGCCGAGGTCGATGAGGTAATCCGCGCTCTTGATGACGTCGAGGTTGTGCTCGATGACCAGCACTGTGTTCCCCGCGTCGACCAGACGCTGCAGCACGCTCAGCAGGCGGCGCACGTCGTCGGCGTGGAGGCCGGTGGTCGGCTCGTCGAGGATATAGATCGTGCGGCCCGTGGCGCGCTTGGAAAGCTCCGTCGCGAGCTTGACGCGCTGCGCCTCGCCGCCGGAGAGCGTCGTGGACGACTGACCCAGCTTGAGATAGCCCAGGCCCACGTCGTAAAGCGTGCGCAGCCTGCTCTCCAGCTTCGGCAGGTCGCGGAAGAAGTCCAGCGCCTCCTCCACGGTCATATCCAGCACGTCCGCGATGTTTTTGCCCTTGTAGCGCACCTCCAGCGTCTCGCGGTTGTAGCGCTTGCCGCGGCAGACCTCGCAGGGGACGTAGATGTCCGGCAGGAAGTGCATCTCGATCTTGAGCTGCCCGTCGCCGCCGCAGGCCTCGCAGCGTCCGCCGCGCACGTTGAAGCTGAAGCGCCCGCTGCCGTAGCCGCGCGCCCGCGCGTCCGGCGTGGAGGCGTAGAGGTCGCGCACGTCCCCGAACAGGCCCGTATAGGTCGCGGGGTTGGAGCGCGGCGTGCGCCCGATGGGGCTCTGGTCGATGCAGATGACCTTGTCGAGGTGCTCCTCGCCCTCGACGGCGCGGTGCCGACCGGCGTGGACCTTCATGCGGTTCAGGTCCGCGCCCAGCCGCTTGTAGATGATCTCGTTGACCAGCGAGGATTTCCCGCTGCCGCTGACGCCGGTGACGCAGGTGAAGGTGCCCAGCGGGATCGACACGTCGATCCCGCGCAGGTTGTTCTCCTGCGCGCCGCGCACGGTAAGGAACGCGCCGCTGCCGCCGCGCCGCCGCGCCGGAACGGCGATCCTGATCCGCCCGCTGAGGTACTGCCCCGTCAGCGAGCCGGGCGAGGCCATGATCTCCTCCGGCGTGCCCGCCGCAACGATGCTGCCGCCGTGGACGCCGGCGCCGGGGCCGACGTCGATGATATAATCGGCGGCGCGCATCGTGTCCTCGTCGTGCTCGACGACGATCAGCGTGTTGCCCAGGTCGCGCAGGCGCTTGAGCGTCGCGAGCAGCTTGTCGTTGTCGCGCTGGTGCAGCCCGATGGACGGCTCGTCGAGGATATAGAGCACGCCCATGAGGCTCGACCCGATCTGCGTGGCAAGGCGGATGCGCTGCGCCTCGCCGCCGGAGAGCGTCGCGCCCGCGCGGGAGAGCGTCAGGTAATCCAGCCCCACCGAGCGCAGGAAGCCGAGCCGCGCGCGGATCTCCTTCAGGATGCGTTCGCCGATCCGGTTCTGCTGCTCCGTGAGCGCGAGGCCGTCGAGGAAGCTCAGCGCCTCGTTCACGGATTTGGCGCAGTAGTCCGCGATGCTGATACCGCCGACGGTGACCGCCAGCGCCTCGCGGCGAAGGCGTCTGCCGCCGCACGCGGGACAGGGGGACTCGCTCATGCACTCCTCCAGCTCCGCGCGGACGCCCTCGCTCTGGGTCTCCTTATAGCGGCGCTCAAGGTTGGTGACGACGCCCTCGAAGGGCTGGTACAGCACGCCCTTACCGCGCGGCTGGTCGTACTGGAGCTCCAGCTTTTCCCCGCGCGTGCCGTGCAGAATCACGTCCATCACCTCGTCGGGGAGCTGCTCCACCGGGTCGCGGAGGGAGAATTTGTACTTTTTCGCCAGCGCGTCGAAGTACATGCGGCTGATGCCGTCGCCGCGCACGTTGTTCCAGCCCGACGCAACGATCGCGCCGTCCAGGATGGACAGCGAGCGGTTCGGGATGATCAGGTCGGGATCGACGCGCAGGCGGAAGCCGAGGCCCGTGCACTCGGGGCACGCGCCGAAGGGGTTGTTGAACGAAAACATGCGCGGCGCGAGCTCCTCGATGGACACGCCGCAGTCCTCGCAGGCGTAGTTCTGCGAAAACAGGATGTCGCGCTGCTCATGGATCAGGTTGACAAGCACCAGACCGCCGGAGAGCGCCGCCGCGGTCTCGGCGGAGTCGGTCAGGCGGTGGACCAGATCGGGCCGCATGATGAGGCGGTCGACGACGATCTCGATGTTGTGCTTTTTGTTCTTGTCGAGGCGGATCTCCTCGTCCAGCTCGTACATGCTGCCGTCCACGCGCGCGCGGACGTAGCCGGACTTGCGCGCGTCCTCGAAGACCTTGGCGTACTCGCCCTTGCGCCCGCGGATGATGGGCGCCATGATCTGGATGCGCGTGCCCTCCGGCAGCGCCATGAGCTGATCGACGATCTGGTCGATGGACTGCTGACGAATTTCTTTTCCGCAGTTCGGGCAGTGCGGCGTGCCCACCCGCGCCCAGAGCAGGCGCAGGTAGTCGTAGATCTCCGTCACCGTGCCGACCGTCGAGCGCGGGTTCTGCGTCGTGGTCTTCTGGTCGATGGAGATGGCGGGGGACAGCCCGTCGATGTAATCGACGTCGGGCTTCTCCTTCTGGCCGAGGAACATGCGCGCGTAGGACGAGAGGCTCTCGACATAGCGCCGCTGCCCCTCGGCGTAGATCGTGTCGAACGCCAGCGAGGACTTGCCCGACCCGGACAGTCCCGTCACGACGGTCAGCGAATCCCGCGGGATCTCCACGTCGATGTTTTTGAGGTTGTTCTCGCGCGCGCCTTTGACATAGATTTTGCTGTTCATGTAGTTTCCTCGTCTTGCCGCTGATTTTTCTCAAAAGCAGCTATTGCATCAATAAATAATTTGCCACAAACATCATAAACTTTTTGCCCTAAAAATTTTAATCCAACAAACTCCGCTTCTGTTTTCGGTTTATATGTAGCCATACTTACTAGCATTCGGTTTGTAATCATCATTGGAATCAAAAAGCGAAGCCTAACAAAATCTAAAAATTCGAGCAGTTCCGTATCTGTTAGTATTTTCCCTGTCCTATCTGCTACTAAAGAAAACCTGCCTTGATTCACATACTGGATTTCACTGTTGTCGTTTTTTGTTATATTGAAGTACTTTCTTTTAGAGTTGCCCCGCTCTCCCGCCTGAAAAGTTCTCTTATATATAACATTCTCCTTAGCATCAGCAATTTTATATTCGGCACTTTCATCGCAAGAATCTTCGCACATCATATCCCTGTGAGCTTTCATCTTAGCAATAAGATAGCTTTTCTTCTTCGAGCAATTAATAGGATAATCTCGGAACAACAAAACATACTGGTCTGGTTTAGGATAGGGTATGTCGTATTTATACATTTACAGATCCCTCCAAAACATATTATGCAATCACATCCACCAGCTTCGCGCCGGTGTGCACCAGCAGCGCCGCGGGCGCAAGCTCGATCTGCGCGCCGACCCTGTCCGCGCTGACGAAGATCGTTTCTTCCTCCGGCGGCGCAGGAGTTTCCGCCTAGGGGCGGAGTGACTTTTTCGCCGCCGAAAAAGTCACCAAAAAGCCGCCAAAACCTGCGGTTTTGGAATCCCTTTTGTGGGCAGGGTTTTATCTGTCGTCTGGTTTTTCGAAAAGAGCATAACGCTGTTTTCGCAACTTGACTGATTTCGCCACGATTGCCGCCTCCGGCGGCGCGATGGTTCTGCAAGACCGACTGCCTGCGTCGCTCCGCCTGAAAAACGCCGCAGGTTGGTTCTGTTTGCAGGTCGTTTTTGTTTAGAGGAGCAGTCTTGCATAGACATCCCAAAGAGCGACAGCGGACCGTAGCCGCACCGGCAAATCGTCAGGACGGAAACAGCGCTGCCAAGGCGCTGAACCGCCGCGAATCACCGGAGCACCCGGCAGGCGGCTTTCCTTTCTTTGGAAGTCTGAAAACGGTTCTTTCCTTTCGCAAGAGAAAGGAAAGAACTGGTTTCAGGAACCGTTCCCCTCGGCGCAGGGGGACGACTGCGACCCCATTTCTCTCTTTTCTTGAAAGAGAGAAACGGTGTCGCCCGCCAAAGAGAGAAATCGCTTTTTGGCAAGGTTTTTTCAGGCCCAGCCTGTTTTCGCGTTGTGGAAACGCTGTTTTCGCAATTTCACTGACTTCGCCGCGATTGCCCGCTCCGCGGGCGCAATGGTTCTGCGTATCCGGGATCGTGCGTCGCTCCGCCTGAACAACGCCGTAGGGTGTTCCTGTTCAGAGAAGCAGCCTTGCATCGTCATCTCTCCCTTCTCCGAGCACAAACCAGCAAAGTGGAAACGACCGAAGCGCCGCCAGCGGCGGGAGAAGCGAGGGAGTTTCGAGGCAGCGCCCCGTTTGCCGCGACCAACGGGAAGCGGAAAACGGCTGGCGCAACGGTGACTTGTGCGAGGAAGAGGAGACGCAGCGAAGTGAACGAGCTTTCGCGCCTGCGCGGAAGCGAGCGATACGGAGCTTGCGGCGACGAAGCGACGAGCGGGCCGTAGACGCTCCGGCAAGTCGTCAGGACGAAAACAGCGCTGACAAGGGGCCGGGACGCTGCGGGTTTTCGCGGCAGTCGGCAAAGCGTTTTTCTCTACGGAAGTTTGAAACCATTTCTCTTTTGTCGCCGCAAAAGAGAAACGGTTTCAAGAACCGTCCCTTTCGCAAGAGAAAGAAGAAATGGGGTTGCACTCGTCCCTCCGCCCGCAGGCGGAACCCCCCCTCCGCCCTGCAGGGCGAAACTCCCCCGCCGGGAGGCGGAAAAAGCGCCGCGGCCGCTTCGACCGCCCCTCACCCGACGATGATATCCGCCGTCTTCGCGCCGATCAGCGCCAGCAGCGCCGCGGGCGCGAGCTCGATCTGCGCGCCGATCTTCCCCGCGCTGACGAAAACCTCCTCACCGCTGAGAACGTCGGCGTGGAACACCGTCGGATACTGCTTTTTCATCCCCACCGGCGAGCAGCCGCCGCGGACATAGCCTGTGAGCGGCAGCAGCTCCCTGACCGCGAGCAGCTCGATCGACTTCTCACCCACCGCGCGAGCCGCCTTCTTCAGATCGAGGCTTTCCGCCACGGGGATGCAGAACACATAGAGCTGCCGGCTCGCGCCGCGCGCGACGAGCGTCTTGTACACGCGCTCCTCCGGCTGGCCCAGCGTCCGCGCGATATGCAGGCCGTACTCGCGCTCTCCCAGCGGACTCTCGGTCTCCTCGTAGCTGTGCGCGGCGTAGGGGATCTTCCTCTGGTCCAGTATGCGCATCACATTCGTCTTTTCTTCCCTATGCTTCGCCACGGGGCGCATCCTCCTTTGCCAGCAAAATGACGCAGCCCAGTACGCAGACGATGCCCAGCAGCACCCACACGCTCAGGCGCTCGTGGAACAGCACCACGCCGTTGAGCGCGGCGACCACCGGCTCGACGTTGGCGATGATCGCCGCCCGGCCGCTCTCCACGCCCTCCAGGCCCTTGGTGTAAAACAGGTAGGGCAGCACCGTCGCCACCAGCACCAGTCCCGCCGCGCCGCCGACGCCCGCGCCCGTCGCGAGCGCGGGAGCGAGCGCGCCCCAGTCGAGGAACAGCAGCGAGCCGAGACCTGCGAAGAAAAACGTCCAGTAGATCATCGTGTAGGTGTCATAGCGCGCAAGCCCATAGTGCGCGAAGATCGTGTAGGTCGCGTAGCAGAACGCCGACGCCACGCCGAACAGCAGGCCGCGCACGGTGCCGGTCAGCTCGCCGCCGACGATCCCGCTGACCAGCGCGCAGCCGAGCAGGGCGAGCGCCAGCGCCGCGAGCTTGCGGCGGGTGATGGGCGAGCGCCACAGGATCGCGCTCATCACGACCACCATCGACGGCGCGAGATAGAGCAGGATGGCCGCCACGGCGAGCGAGCACTCCATCTGGCAGTTGAAGTAGACCCACGAGAGCATGAGGATGCTCAAAAGCCCGCTGCCCATGAAAAGGGGAAGGTCGCGCAGCCTGACGCGGAACACGTCCCGCCGCACGAGCGCGAACACGAGCGTCAGCAGCACGAAGCTGAAGAAGTTGCGCACAAAGACGCGGTTGCTCATGTCCACGCCCGCGGCGGCGAGCATGCGGTTGAATACGCCGATGTAGCCCCAGCACACCGCGCCCAGTATGACAAATACGTAGGAGATATATTTTTTCATCTGATTCCTCCTTGCGGAGAGTTTTCGGCAGGGTGTTTCGCGCCTGCGGCGCAGGGGGAGCGTTTTTTGAAACCGTTTCTCTTTTGCGGCGGCAAAAGAGAAATGGTTTCAAGCTTCCGTAGAGAAAAACGCTTTGCCGACATTTCCTGTGATTCGCGGCGCTTTCTCCTCGTGGCACCGCTGTTTTCGTCCTGACGATTTGCCGGTGCGTTTATTGTCCGCTGTCGCTCTTTGGGATGACTATGCAAGGTTGCTTCTCTGAATAAAAACAACCTGCAAACAGAACCACCTTGCGGCGTTTTCCGGACGGAGCGACGCACGATCCCGGACACGCAGAAACGCGGGGGTCGCGGAGCGACCGATCGTGACGAAATCAGTAAGGCCACGAAAACAGCGTTTCCATGAGGTGAAAACAAACTGAGCCTGACAAAAGCTCGCCCAAAAGCGTCTTTCTTCTTTGGCGGGCGACACCGTTTCTTCTTTCCGCAAGAGGAAAGAAGAAATGGGGTTGCAATCGTTTTTCCCCCCCGCCGGCAGGCGGAAACTTCTGCTTTCCCTTCGCAGGAGAACGAGAAGAAATGGTTTCTAGAACCGTTACTGCTCCTTCCGCAGCTCGATGATGCGGTCGCGCAGGATCGCGGCGTACTCGAACTCGAGCATCCGGCTCGCCTCCTGCATCTCCTTTTCGAGCTTTCTGATCTGCTCGTCCCGCTCGCGCTCGGAGAGCTTGCGCTTGCCGCGGCGGCGGGCGGAGTCCTCCTCCCTTTTGGAGATCTCCAGCACCTCGCGGATGTCCTTGCGGACGGTGCGCGGCACGATGCCGTGCGCCCTGTTGAAGGCGTCCTGCAGGCCGCGGCGGCGGTTCGTCTCGTCGATCGCGCGGCGCATCGAGGGCGTGACCGTGTCGCCGTAGAGGACCACCAGTCCGTCCGCGTTTCGCGCGGCGCGGCCGATGGTCTGGATCAGGCTCGTCTCCGAGCGCAGGAAGCCCTCCTTGTCTGCGTCGAGGATGGCGACCATCGAGACCTCCGGCAGGTCGAGGCCCTCGCGCAGCAGGTTGATGCCGACCAGCACGTCGAACTCGCCGAGGCGCAGGTCGCGGATCAACTCCATGCGCTCGAGCGTCTCGACGTCCGCGTGCATGTAGCGCACCCGGACGCCCGCGCCGCGCAGGTACGCCGTCAGGTCCTCCGCCATCTTCTTGGTCAGCGTCGTGACCAGCACGCGCTCGTCTTTTTTCGCGCGCGCGTTGATCTCCGCCAGCAGGTCGTCGATCTGCCCCTCGACGGGGCGCACCTCGACGCGCGGGTCCAGCAGCCCCGTCGGGCGGATGACCTGCTCGACGATCTGCCCCGCGCGCTCGCGCTCATAGTCGCCCGGCGTGGCGGAGACGTAGATACGCTGGTGGACGCGCTGCTCGAACTCCTCGAACCGGAGCGGGCGGTTGTCGAAGGCGCAGGGCAGGCGGAAGCCGTACTCGACGAGGCTCTCCTTGCGCGCGCGGTCGCCGTTGTACATGGCGTGGACCTGCGGCAGCGTGACGTGGCTCTCGTCCACAAACAGCAGGAAGTCCTTCGGGAAATAGTCGAGCAGCGTCATGGGCGGGGAGCCGACGGGCCGCCCGCCGATGACGCGGGAGTAGTTCTCGATGCCGGTGCAGTAGCCCAGCTCGCGCAGCATCTCGACGTCGTAGCGCGTGCGCTGGTGGATGCGCTGCTCCTCGAGCGCCTTGCCGAGGGAGCGGAAATACGCCTCACGCTCGGCGAGCTCCGTCTCGATCACGCCGATGGCGCGCTCCAGCTTGTCCTTCGTCGTGACGTAGTGCGACGCGGGGTAGATGACCGTATGCGCCAGCGTGCGCAGGCTCTGCCCCGTGGTCGGGTGGAACTCGGAGATGCGGTCGATCTCGTCGCCGAAGAACTCGACGCGCACCGCGCGGTCGCGGTAGTAGGCGGGGTAGATCTCCACCGTGTCCCCGCGCACGCGGAAGCGGTTGCGCTCGAAGGCGACGTCGTTGCGCTCGTAGCGGTCCTCGATCAGGCGGCGCAGCAGCTCGTCGCGCTCGATGCGCTGGCCCGGGCGGAGCGAGATCATCAGCCGGGCAAAGTCGTCCGGCTCGCCGAGGCCGTAGATGCAGCTCACGGACGAGACCACGATCACGTCCCGCCGCTCCAGCAGCGAGCAGGTGGCGCTCAGGCGCAGGCGGTCGATCTCGTCGTTGGTGGAGGCGTCCTTGGCGATGTAGGTGTCGGTGTGGGGGATATACGCCTCCGGCTGGTAATAGTCATAGTAGGAGACGAAGTATTCCACCGCGTTTTCGGGGAAGAACTCCTTGAACTCGGCGCAGAGCTGCGCGGCGAGCGTCTTGTTGTGCGCCAGCACCAGCGTCGGACGGTTGATCTTCTCGATGACGCTCGCCATCGTGAAGGTCTTGCCCGAACCCGTGACGCCCATGAGCACCTGCTCGTCGAGTCCCATATTGACGCCGTCCACCAGCTTTTGGATCGCCTCCGGCTGATCGCCGGCAGGCGGAAAAGGCGCATGCAGCCTGAACTCCATAAACTCTCTCCCCGCTTGACGCGCCGCGCGGCGCGAAAAAACCGTGGGTGTTATTGTATCACAACTCAAACGTTTGTTCAAGTATTATTTGGTCCTCCGCGCTCAGTACCGCTTTGCGCGGTCCACGAAGCGGCGAAGCGGCCTGCCGTTCACATAGTTGTCCAGGTCCTCGATGAACAGGTCGATGCTGCGCTGCCGCGTGTAGGGCAGGGTCATGTTGCCCGCGACGTGGGGCGTGAGCAGAAGGTTGCGCGCGTCGCGCAGGGGATGGTCGGCGGGCAGGGGCTCCGGCTCGACCACGTCCAGCGCCGCGCCGCCGAGCCGCCCGCTGTTGAGCGCGTCGATCAGCGCGTCCTGATCCAGCGCCGCGCCGCGCCCGACGTTGACGACGCACGCGCCCTCGGGCAGCAGCGCCATGCGCTCCCGGCTCAGGATGCCGGCGGTGTCCGGCGTGTTGGGCAGCGCCATGATCAGCAGGTCCGTCTCCGGCAAAATCGCGTCCAGCTCCGCGCTCGTGCGCGTCTCGTCGAACACGGCGTCGCCCGGGCGCGCGCTGCGGCGCACGGCGACGAGCTTCGCGGGGCGGAACGCGCGGGCGCGGCGGGCGAATTCAAGGCCGATGTCGCCCGCGCCCAGCACCGTGATCCGGCAGCCGCAGAGCGAGCGGATGTCGCCCGGCAGCCGGTCCCAGCCGCGCGCGCGGATCAGCGCGCCGTACTCCTCCTGGCGGCGCAGCAGCATCAGCGAGACCATGATCAGGTGCTCCGCGATGGTCACGCCGTAGGCGCCCGACGAGTTTGAGAGCAGGCAGTCGGGGTCCCGGAACAGCCCGTCCTTGCAAAAGCGGTCCACGCCCGCCCAGCAGCAGCAGAACCACCTGAGCTTCTCCGCCGAGGCGATGACCCGCTGCGAGCAGTGCCCGAACAGGATCTCGCAGTCGCTCACGTTCCCCTCCGCCGAGCGGCTGTCGGAGAAATAGCGCGCGGTATAGCCGTACTTCGCCGCGGCGGCGTCGATCTGCCGCCGGTAGTCCTCGTTCAGATAGTCGATGACGACGCCGATCGTTTTACTCATGGCAATATCCTCCTCGCAAATTACGCTCTGTTATCGGATAATTCGTGCAAGATCGCCTCCGCGGCGCGCATCCCGTCCGCCGCGGCGCTCATGATGCCGCCGGCGTAGCCCGCGCCCTCGCCGCAGGGGTAGAGCCCGCGCAGCGCGGAGCGGTACCCCGCGTCGCGCGGGATGCGCACGGGCGAGGACGAGCGGGACTCCACCGCGGTGAGCACCGCGTCGGGCGCGGCGAAGCCGCGCAGCTTTTTGTCCAGCTCCGGCAGCGCCTCGGCGAGCGCGCCGCAGACGAAGTCGGGCAGGCAGGCGCGCAGGTCCCCCCAGCGGACGGCGGGCCGGTAGCTGGGCGCGACGGCGCGCGCGCCGTCCGACGCCCGTCCCGCGAGGAAATCCCCGACGAGCTGCGCGGGCGCGGCATAGCCGCCGCCTCCCGCGCGGTACGCCGCCTCCTCCAGCCGCCGCTGGAACGCGACGCCCGCGAGCGGATCGTCCGCCGCGCCGCCGAAATCTTCCGGCGTGACGCTGACGAGCAGGCCGCCGTTGATGTTCTCCCCGTCGCGCGCGCAGGCGCTCATGCCGTTGGTCACGACGCGCCCCTCCTCGGACGCCGCCGCGACGACCTGCCCGCCCGGGCAGACGCAGAACGAGAACACGCCGCGCCCGTCCTTCGTGTGGTGCGCCAGCTTATAGCTCGTCGGCGGCAGGGCGGGGTTCCCCGCCGCCTCCTTATACTGCGCCGCGTCGATCGCGCTCTGCCGGTGCTCGATGCGCACGCCGACGGCGAAGGGCTTCGGCTCCATCGGCACGCCGAGCGCGCGCAGCATCCCGAAGGTGTCCCGCGCGCTGTGTCCCGGGGCCAGCACGACCCGCCGCGCGGGCAGCGTATACTCCCCCTCCGGCGAGGCGACGCGCAGCGCGGCGACCGCGCCGCCGTCCGTGTCGATCCCGGTCAGCCGATGCTCAAAGCGGAGCTCCGCGCCGAGCGACAGCAGCTCCCGCCGCAGGTTCTGCAGCACGACGTACAGCCGGTCCGTGCCGACGTGGGGCTTCGCGTCGATGAGGATGTCGGGGCTCGCGCCGCAGGCGGCGAAGCGCTCCAAAATCCAGCCGTGGCGCGGGTCTCTGGTGCCGGTGTTGAGCTTGCCGTCCGAGAACGCGCCCGCGCCGCCCTCGCCGAACTGGACGTTGGATTCGGGGTCGAGCGCGCCGCCGTTCCAGAACGCCTCCACGTCGCGCCGCCGCCGCTCGACGCATTTGCCGCGTTCGAGCACGATGGGCGCCGCGCCGCAGCTCGCCAGCACCAGCGCGCAGAACAGCCCCGCCGGGCCCGCCCCGACGACCACCGGACGGAGCGGCGGCGCCTCGACGCGCGGCGGCAGGCGATAGGGCTCCGGCGCGTGGCGCGAGACCTGTCTGCTCCGGCACCGGCGCAGCGCCGCCTCCTCGTTTTTGAGCGAGACCGCGACGGACCAGACGAAGCGCACGCCCTCGCGCGCGTCGACGCTGCGCCGCAGCACGCGGAAGTCCGTCAGCGCGTCCGCGGGCACGCGCAGCACGGCGGCCGCGCGTTCGCGCAGCGCCGCCTCCGGCGCGCCGGGCCCTGTTTTGATGTTGTCGATCCGCAGCATAGGCGCTCTCCCGTTTTTTCTTTATCCTGTCTATTTTAATCGGCGGCGCGGCAAAGCGCAAGTTCAAAAACAAAAAACAAAAGATTCAAAAAAAATACAACAGTTCTTCACAAATTGGACATAAACGGCGTGTATGATGCAAAGCATCAAAAGGAAGAAATCCATTCCGCCGCAGGGCGGCAGACATAAGGAGGCTTTCCGCCATGTATTACGAGGATGAAAACAACCTGTACCATTACAGCTACCGCAAGGGCGACTCCAACGTGGTCGAGCCGGTGTACAACACCCGCAATTACGCCGAGCAGCCCGCCGCTCCCGCCGAGGAGCCGAAGAAGAAATCGCACGGCGCGCTCAAGCTCGTCGCGCTGCTGCTGGTGTGCAGCCTGCTCGGCGGCGCGGTCGGCGCGTTCGCGATGGGCGCCGTGCAGGGCGGCACGCGCGCGGCGGCCACCGCCATCGGCGTCAGCGACCGCACGGTCACCGAGGTCGAGACCGTCGCCGTCACCGGCACAAAGCCGATGAGCTACACCGAGCTCTATCAGGCGAACATCGACAGCGTCGTGTCCATCAACACCACGATCACCACCAACGTTTTCAACCAGACGGTCGAGAACGCGTCGGCGGGCAGCGGCTTCATCATCACAAAGGACGGCTACATCGTCACCAACTACCACGTCATCGACAGCGCGAACACCGTCAAGATCACGCTCTACAGCGGCGAGACCTACGACGCGAAGATCATCGGCGGCGACGAGGACTACGACATCGCGGTGCTCAAGATCGAGGCTGCCGACCTCCGGCCGGTCGTCTTCGGCGACTCGTCCGCCCTGCAGGTCGGCAACGACATCGCCGTCATCGGCAACCCGCTCGGCGAGCTGACCTTCTCCATGAGCGAGGGCATCGTCTCCAGCGTGGACCGCGCGATCAACGTGGACGGTACGCCGTTCAACATGATCCAGATCTCGGCCGCCGTCAATCCCGGCAACTCCGGCGGCCCGCTCTTCAACAGCTACGGCGAGGTCGTGGGTATTGTCTCCGCGAAGTACAGCGCCTATTCCAGCACCGTGGTCGAGGGCCTCGGCTTCGCCATCCCCATCAACGACGTCATCGCCATGGTGGAGGACATCATGGAGAACGGCCGCGTCACGAACCGTCCGTACTTCGCCATGACGGCGGGCACCGTCACGCCGAACTACGCCGCGCGCAACGGTCTCGCCGTCAGCACCGGCGTGCTGGTCAGCTCGGTCGAGCCCGGCGGCGCCGCGGCAAAGGCCGGTCTTCAGAGCGGCGACGTGATCGTGAAGATCGGCGACAAGACGATCGCGAGCATGAGCGACATCAACGCGGTCAAGAAGAGCTACAAGGCGGGCGACGCCGCGACCGTCACGGTCAACCGCGGCGGCACGGAGGTCGAGTTGAGCATCATCTTCGACGCCGCGCCCGAGCAGGCGGCGCCCGTCCAGCAGCCGCAGCAGCAGCCGAACGGCGGCTACTACGACGGAAACGACGGCTACTTCAACTACGATCCGTGGGAGTTCTTCAACGAGTTCTTCAACAACGGACCCTTCGGCGGCGGACGCTACTACGGCAACAACAGCGGCAACGCCGCGTAAAACGCACAGACGGGCGCGCCCCGCGGGAGAGACGGCTTCTCTCCCGCGGGGCGTCCTTTTTCGCCGCCGGATATGCCGATCCGGGCGGGGTTCGCCCCGTCCCGCGGCGGGATGCGGCAAATTTTTCGGCGCGGCTTCGAATTCCCTGTGGCTTTTTTTGCAAAAATGTGGTAAGCTATCCCTGCCATCACCTACGAAAGAAGAACGATTATGGAATTTACCGCCAACGAGAACAAAAACGTCGCCATCGAGACAAGCACCGGGACCTACGACCGCTGCGCCATCCGCACGCACTTCATCCAGATCGGCGAGGACTACAACGCGCTGGTGGAGCGCTACGTCAAGCCCCTGTGGCAGGAGGGCGACCTGCTCGCCATCAGCGAGAAGATCGTCTCGCTCTGTCAGGAGAACGTCATCTACCGCAAGGATGTGAAGGTCAGCCCGCTGGCTCGCTTCCTCAGCCGCTTCGCCACCCAGCACAACGCCGCCGGCATCGGCGTGGGCGACGCGTACAAGATGCAGTACGCCATCGACACCCAGGGCGCGCTCAAGGTCCTCTGGGCGGCGATCTGCGCGGGCTTCGGCAAGCTGTTCGGCAAAAAGGGCGTGTTCTACGACATGGTCGGCGACGAGGTCCGCGGGCTCGACGGCTTCTATCCCGACGTGTTCCCCGTCTACGGCGAGTTCGGCATCCCGCTGCCGAAGAACCCGAACGGCGTGTGCGACGAGATCTTTGAGAAGACCGGCGTCGCGGCGATGATCATCGACGCGAACGATTTTACGCGCGACATCCTCGGCAAGAGCGGCTGCGTGACGCTCAGCGATGAGCAGCTCTGCGAGATCATCCGCGACAATCCCGCCGGTCAGGACGACCAGTGCACGCCCTTCATCCTGATCCGCAAGCAGTGAGCGCAAACGAAACCCGCCTCTCCCGCGATGGGGGGAGGCGGGTTTTTCGTACCGCGCGGTACTGCGATCCCGTCATCGGGCGGTTCACAACAAGGGATTCTGCAAGAGACGGGCTCAACTGGTACGTATACTGCCGAAACAATCCAATCAGATATCTCGATCCATCCGGCTACATCACGCAGGAAGAATGGGAGGATAGGGGAACTTTTAATTGCTATTCTCCAATAACCGAAAAAGATTTGCATCTTTATTACGATTGGCTTCCATATAAAGAATTCGGGAACGTACCTTGTTCGGAACGGAGGTAGAAGGGTGAATAAAACTCTTGTTGTAATCATTCGTGTTTTCATCATTGCGGTTGGGCTTTTTCTGCTTGTGGGAGCGATTGCGTTGAATATAATCCTTGCGGTACGTTCCCCTTATGAAAACATCCATCGTTTCGAACAAATATATTATTCGGTAATTTCTTATGACATAAACGTATTTATATGGTTTTGCGTACCGGTTGCAGATGTGTTTATTGTTCGAAAAATGTTGAAAAGCGATAAGCGGATGAAACTGTATCTGTTGTCGGTGGTTTTAATATACACAGGTTTCTTCATTTTTCGCATAACTACTTTGCAGGCCTAATCAGTTAAAAATAGGTATGCAGCTGCATACTTATCATATATTCAGGATTTGTGGAAGTCGGAATATCCTGAAATTGATGGAAGAACAGCTATTTTAGCTACACTTTATAGCATTGGGGAAAATGGATCACATGGACCAAATTCTACTCCCAAAAGTAGGCCATTTGGAGATTTTGCGAAAGAAAATTATTATATGCAAGAATTCCCTGGATTAAAATAAGGGGTGCTAAAATGAAAAAGCACATAAAAATAATTGCTTTTTTGTCACCGATATTGTGTTTTATTGTAATATGGGTGAGTTCGTTAGTTAAGTGTGAAATGCTTACGGCATTGTATTATGATAATTTTATGACATTTGACGAGGTAAGTGAAGCTGAAACATTTAAAATTCTTTCATTTGACGATTATTTCGCCAGGATTTATTGTGTAACAACTAATTTTGAAAGCGGCAGCGTGCATGATTTTACGAAGAAAAATAATGAATGGGAATACGACAAATGGGAAGATGGAGGTTGGTCAACCTCTGGAAATGCGGATAGAGTAATTTGGCCATATTGGTGGCATGTCATATATTTTTGGTTCTAAAGAAGACATGTGTCAAGGAGACGGTTCTGTTGACAACTCTCCCCCTTGACATTCATACGACAAAAACAACAGGCTCACCGAAATGGAACCTGCTGATTCTACAACCACATATTCCGACATTCACACGTACACATATGATAACAACGGTAATCAACTGACGGACACCGTGACGCGCAACAATACAACCTTATCTGTAACGTCACATACACCTATGACAATCTCAACCGGCTCTCCCAGGTCCGGAGGAGCGGGACGACCGAGGCCACGTACGCCTGCAACGCCTTCGGCATCCGCACGGGGCTGACTTAAGTAGACCTTACCTGATAATGTGAGTCAAATAGTAATCGACAATTTGCCCTCAGACAAGAGGTTTAAAGGAGCAACAGCGGACTATCTGATTGGTAATTTAAAAGGGCGCTCTCCTGCCGCTGCTGTTCAAGATTTTAAAACGCGCTTAACTATGTTTTGAAATATGGAGGAACAGCACATTTGGGTACAAGCACAGAGAAGACCAGATAGTAAAGCTCTAAAAGGAGATAATTTCATTATGAAATCAAACAAATCATATTTGTTAGTCGTCCTATGTTTACTTATGCTTTTTGTCTATAAAAACAGCGGCAATGAGAAAAGAAGTTCGCGCGAAATGTATTTTGGGAAAACCCTGACAATTGCAATATCAGAAAACGAAACAATAGATGCTGATTATTTGCAACGAGTGCTTAGTGGGGAAGTAAAAAGAGACTCACCCTTTTTTGATTTATGGGATACACAAGAGTTCATAAAACTGATTGATTATATGGATAAAAATGACCTGATTTTAGTTCCAGGGGAATATACATTCAATCAATCATGGAAATTTGACGACGGTTTCTTAGTATTGAACAGCAATGAAAAACGCGAAGTGTTTCAGTTTGAGCAAAAAGACAATTAATTTTGCCAAAACTTCAATTTGTATAAACAACAACCATTTTTTGCTCGGAGAGATAGATACGCACAACTGTGAGAAAGCAAAAGCGCTGCATCCTGAGAAGTTTCAGTAATTTCGCGTT